>Ga0307438_1001017_pt1 | contig 18902 bp, 13 predicted proteins | sample SalMarWE160110MG_FD_202144 | JGI IMG/M metagenome (GOLD analysis project Ga0307438, IMG submission 202144) | Salt marsh sediment microbial communities from the Plum Island Ecosystem LTER, Massachusetts, United States - WE1603-110 | ecosystem: Environmental > Aquatic > Marine > Intertidal zone >... | reverse complement strand
AATATCTCGGCCGCCCGCCAGGAGGTCATCGCCGACGCCGGCCACCTGCTGAACCTGGAGCAGCCGGAAGCCTTCAACCGGGCGCTGCTGGCCTTCCTGGCCAGGCAGCCCCGCGACTGACCCCTAGCACTGGCGTTCGCAGCCCCAGCGAGCGATAATAGGGGCGAAATGCCAACCAAGAAGGGCAAAGGCAAACCGTCCGACATGTTCGCCGCCCAGGCGCGGGCCCGCACCCAGCGCGAGGCCCCCCTGGCGGCCCGCATGCGCCCCCGCAGCTTCGACGAGTTCATGGGCCAGGAGCACCTAGTGGCCGAAGGCCGCATGCTGCGCAAGAGCATCGAGACCGACCTGGTGCCCTCGATGGTTTTCTGGGGGCCGCCGGGCAGCGGCAAGACCACCCTCGCCCGCATCGTCGCCAGCCTCACCCAGTCCCACTTCGCCCCCATCTCCGCCGTCACCGCTGGCGTCGCCGACCTCCGCCAGATCGTCGATGAGGCTCAGAACCGTCGCGGCATGTTAGGCCAGCGCACCATCCTCTTCATCGACGAGATCCATCGCTTCAACAAGGCCCAGCAGGACGTGATTCTACCTTATGTCGAGGACGGCGTCGTCACCCTCATCGGCGCCACCACCGAGAACCCCTCCTTCGAGGTCATCTCCCCCCTGCTCTCCCGCTGCCGCGTCTACACCCTCAACCCCCTCTCGCCCGAGCAAATCGAGACCATCCTCCGCCGGGCGATGGCCGACGACGAGCGCGGCCTCGCCCGCCTGCGCCCGCACGTGGACGACGACGCCCTCGCCGGCCTCGCCCAGGCCTCCGGCGGCGATGCCCGCATCGCCCTCAACGCCCTCGAGCTCGCCGCCGCCACCGTCCAGCCCGACGACCGCGGCCTGCGCCGCATCGGCCTGCCCGACTTCGAGGAGGCCCTCCAGCGACGCACCGCCGTCTACGACAAGGCCGGCGACTACCACTACGACACCATCTCCGCCTTCATCAAGTCCATGCGCGGCTCCGACCCCGATGCCGCCCTCTACTGGCTGGCCCGCATGCTCGAGGCCGGCGAGGACCCCCTGTTCATCGCCCGCCGCATGGTCATCCTCGCCGCCGAGGACGTCGGCCTGGCCGACCCCCAAGCCCTGGTGGTGGCCATGGCCACCCAGCAGGCCGTCCACTTCGTGGGCATGCCCGAGGGCTTCCTGCCCCTCGCCGAGGCGGTCATCTACCTGGCCTCGGCTCCCAAGAGCAACTCCGCCCTCGCCGCCTACCAGAAGGCCCGCAAGGACGTCCGCGAGACCCGCAACGAGCCGGTGCCTCTCCACCTGCGCAACCCGGTGACCGAGATGATGAAGGACATGGGCTACGGCAAGGACTACAAGTACGCCCATAAATTCCCCGACCACTACGTCCCCCAGCAGTTCCTCCCCGATAGGCTCCGCGGCCACCGCTACTACCAGCCCTCCGACCAGGGCTTCGAGCGCACCATCCGCGAGCGGCTGCGTCGGCTGAGGGACGAAAGCGAGCCCCAGGAATAGCGCCTATGCCTGCCCGACTGCCCCACGGCTCGACCTGGGAGGACCGAGAGCACGCCGTTCACCGCCAGGCCTGGCAGTACCACAGCGATGAGGTGGCCCTGGCCGACGATCTGCTCAGCCACCTCATGCAGGGCTTTCGCGAGCTGGAGGCGGTCAAGTCCCCGGATGATGCCCAGGAGCTGACCCTCACCCTGGTGGGGGGCGCCGCCAATTTCCTCCGCTCCGCCCACAACCTCGCCCTCGACGGCTACTACGTGCAGGGCCTCTCACTGGCCCGAACCGCATACGAGTACTGGCTGGCCGGGGCCTGGCTGAGCTGCAACCCCCAGGACGCCCCCAGGCTCAAGCAGGAGAGCGCCGACTGGCCGACACCGTCCCGCATGAGGGAGGCCCTGGCCGCAGCCCTGGCCCAGGACGCCAGCGAGCACGAGCACCCGGAGCCCGCCCTGGGGCAAATCTACGACGACCTCAGCAGGTTCACCTACCCGTCCTCCGCCTCCGTCTCCGGCGCCCTCGACAGCAAGGGAACCCTTCGCAGCGGGCCCTTCTACCAGCGCCGACGCCTGCTCACCTTCCTCGACCTGGCCTACAGGACGGCGACCCTGCTCCACCGCCTGCTGGAGCAGTCCTTCCCCTCCCTGCGCGACAGCGAGTGGAGCCGCCGCAGCGACGAGCTGGCGACGAAGGTGGCCGCCTGGGCCGCCCGCCAGGCGGAGGCAGAGGCCGAGGAGGGGGGGCCGTGAGCGAGGAGCGCGCCGTACTGTGCGGCGACTCCAAGACCTGGCGCCACAAGGGCGAGAAGATACACCTCTCGCGCCTCCTTCAGCTCATCGAGGAGAACCGTGGGCCAGAGGGCCTGGACCTGCACGCCTGCAACATGGAAGGCATCGACGCGCGGCCGGAGATGCTGGGCCCGCACATCGAGACCCACGCCCGAAAGCACGGACCCGACACCACCCCCCCCTGGCTCGCCAACGAAGGGGGAATCAACCTTCGCGCCGTTCACTTGGAAAACGCCACCCTCCAGGCCGCGCAGCTGAAAAACGCCGAACTTCGGGATGCGCACCTGGAAAACGCCCGGCTCTCACGCGCGGACCTCGAAAACGCGAGTCTCTACCGCGCCCACCTGCAGAGCTGCTACCTCCGGCACGCCAACCTAAAATGCGCCTTCCTCGTGAGGGCTGATCTAGGGCACGCTCACCTTCATCGCGCCAACCTTGACTACGCGCGGCTTAAGCACGCGCGGCTCGACGCTGCGACCCTCGGCGGAGCCCAACTGACGTGCGCGCGCCTCGATAACGCCCAGATGAGAGGGGCTAAGCTCCACGAGGCGCACCTGGAAGGTGCCCGCCTCGAATTCGCGCAGGCCGAAGGCGCCAACCTTGAGCACGCCAACCTCCAACACGCCGCGCTGCGAGGCGCACACTTGGAAAACGCAAGCCTGTGGCTCAGCCGCCTTGACGGCGCCAGCTGGTACGGCAGCCACTTGAATCGCACCGGCCTTCGGCGCCAACAACTCGGCTCCGCAATCGGCGACGAACTCGCCGCCAGGGGTCAGACCGGCAACCCAGGAACCTTTCTCCGCGCCAGAGAGGCCTACCAGACCCTGAAGACCAACTTCGACTCCATCGGCCGATATGACGACGCTAGCTGGGCCTACGTCAAGGAGCAGCAGATGGAGAAGGCCATGCACTTCCCCGCCACCCAAGGCCACAAGTGGATCAGAGACCGCATCGGCAACGCCGTGCCACCCCCATGGTGGGGCCTTCCCCACTTGCCCCGGTGGCTTTGGTGGAAGCTGCGGAGTGCGTTCTGGCACACCTCCCTCTTCCTCAGTCTCTGCCCGCGCAACATCAGCGAAGCTGTGGCCAGACGAGACGAGCACGGCGGGGAGCGCAACGAATGGCTCAGCCGCTGGCACTGGGCACGCAACTGGGCATTTGAGCTACTGACGGGCTACGGCGAGCACTGGTGGAAGCCACTTCTCTGGGCCCTAGCAGTGATCGTCTGTTTCAGCCTGGGCTACTGGGGCGCTGGCAACGTCGCTGCTGACGACGGCGGCGGCACCCACGATTTCGTGACGGCACTGACCCACAGTGTCGGAGCGTTCGCCACCATCGGCTTCAACACCCTCGAGCCCCAGGGCTGGGGTGCCCGCCTCCTCACCGCTATCGAGGCCATGTTCGGCATCGGCCTGTTCGCTCTCTTCGTCTTCACCCTCGGCAACCGCATGCGCCGCTCGTAGGGCCACCCCACCGCCACTCCCCCGTTGGCCTTCGCCTACCCCATCGCCACCGCGAACCACCCGTTGGCGTTGGGCATCATCCTCGGGGCTGGCAAATAGAGAGAGCCTTCGGAGGACAACCACAAAGGCTCTCTCGGTGCTCGGGGTGCGGAACTCCAAGTCCTGAGGATACGTTAGGGCAACGCCGGTGGATCCGTGAACCGTATTGACGCTTATCTGCTATGGGCAAAAATGCCTAGGCGAGGCCCTATCCTACTCGCAGGCGGGAGGGCTGACAAGGTAGCATGTCATCGGCTCTGTGCGTGCGCCCTGCCCACCGCCCGACAAGCCCGCTCATGGTGAGCCTGTCGAACCATGAGCGCACCGGACAGTATTTGCCCCCCCCGCTGCCACTCCCCCCTTCGCCTTCGCGTCTCGCCTCGCCTAGGCTATACGTGCTATGGAAATCGGCCTGCTGCACACGGCCCAGGGCCCAAAACAATCAAACGCCCGCCTATCTAGCGGGCCGCTCACCAAATACCACCGCCAAAATTTTTCGCGAACACAATCAAAAAACCAGATACGGCCCGCCCAGACCGCCCCTCACTCCCCCTCCTTCAGGTGACACACGTCGTTCAGCGAGACCAGCACGCCAGGCGGAGCGCCCGGCCACCGCTGCGTCGGCGTCTCCACCACCGTGATCGAGCCGTTGTCCAGCGTGAACGGCAGCCGCCGCCGATACGCCAGCCCCAGTACGTCCAGCAGGAACACCAGTATGGCCGCAGCGTGGGTCACCACCGCCACCGTCTCCCTGTCGTGCCGCTCCTGCAGGCCCCACAGCGCGCCGCAGACCCGCTGGCGGAACCGCTCGCGGCCCTCCTCGCCCGGATAGTCGGGAAACTCCCCGCCGCCAGAGGCCATCGCCGTCGTCACCGCCGGCGCCCGCTGCTGAATCTCCGGCCAGGTCAGGCCGGACAGCTCCCCGAAGTCGTACTCCTCGACGCCCGGCAGGGCCCGCGCCGCCAGCCCCAGCCCCCGCGCGACGGCCTGCGCCGTCTCCCACGCCCGCTGCATGGGGCTGCTGTATACAGCAGCGATATCCATACCGGCCAGCCGCCGAGCCACCAGCTCCGCCTGGAGGCGGCCCCGCTCGCTCAGGGGGAACTCCTTCTGGCCCTGGAGCCGCCACTCCAGGTTCCCCACCGACTCGCCGTGCCGGATTAGCAGCCAGCGCATTCAGACCCCCACACGCTCAAGGGCGCCGCCTCCAGAGGCAACGCCCTCCTCCATATTCGCCGCTGTCGTCCATCAGCCTCTGCTGGCGGCCAGGTTGTCGAAGAAGCCCTTGAAGATGCGAGCAGTGGCCCCCCAGATGCGATGGTTGCCGTAGTTATAGGAGAGGAATGGCAGCCAGCGATCGCCATAGTGCCGCGCCCCTCGCTCCAGATTGCGCTCGTCCATCAGGTGGCCCAAGGGAACCTCCACCAGCTCCGCCACCTCCTCCGCACTCGCAGCGAAGGGATACGGCCACCTGCGCAAGACCCCCACGAAGGGGCTCACCAGAAAGCCGGTGATGGTGACGATGTCGTCCAGTTGGCCCAGGACCTCCACGTCCTCTGGCCGAACGCCGATCTCCTCCTCCGTCTCTCGCAGGGCGGTGGTGAGCAGGTCGTCATCCTCGGGATCGAAGGCGCCGCCGGGGAAGGATGTCTCTCCCTTGTGGTGCTCCACGTCGTCCGTACGCCTGGTCAGCACGATATAGGGCTCGTCTGCCTTCTCATAGAGGAGGAGAAGGACACCCGCCGGGATCGCTTCATCCTGGGAAAAACGCCGCGGCTGGTAGTCCGCCAAGAAGTCCCGTATTTGCTGAAGCAGGCTGTCCCCACCCGCCATCGTCCCTGAGCCTCCGATAGCATGATACCGTATCCGCGACCTCAGAGCCAGGTCTCACGGGAGGCCTCGCCGGGGATGTGAAGAAGGCCCAAGACACCCTCCCTTGCGGCCGCCAAAGAGGCGATCGGAGGGCCTTGCACTGGGGAGTACAAATGGTGGGCCCGGGAGGATTCGAACCTCCGACCAACCGGTTATGAGCCGGTCGCTCTGCCGCTGAGCTACGAGCCCACCCTCGTCATGATAACACCTCGGGCGGCGATTTCAACCGCGGACGCCCTGGGTGTAACGGACTGCCTTAGACCAGCGTCCATTCATTGAGCACTGCGAAGGTTATTGACCTGCTGTTATGCGACCTCCAAACCCCCTATACGGTGGGCGGAGGGTGGCAGGCAGTGCGTTGTAGTCGGGGAAAGGTTGACAGGCGAATGCCTACTCTGCGGTCGGTGCGGGCACGGATCATCGCCACGTTCTCGCTGCTGATGTTGCTACTCATTGGCATCTCCCTGATATCCGTCTTCCGCTTTGGGAACGACGAAGGTGACGTCGATGTGGGCGCCATAGAGAAGGCCACCCTTACAGCCGCCGCCCTGCGCGACATCGACGCCGAATTCACCCTCCAGCTCGAGACCCTGCGAGCCTTTCCCGTCACCAAGGACTGGAGCTTTGCCGAGACGTTCCGTGAATCCATTGCCAGCGTTAAGGTGAATGTCGAGGATGCCCAAGCTCTGCAAACCGACTCCGCTGACCCTCAAACGCTGGCCGCACTGGACGACATCGCCAGGCAGATCGAGGAGATCGAGCTGCAGGGTGAAGGGGCGCTCATGTTCACAGAGGTCGATGCTGCCGAACAGGCGACGGCAGCCCGCTCCCAGGTAGAAAGCTCGATCGCCAGCCTGAGGCCGGTGCTCACCGAGCTGATCAGCGAGCAGCAACGCCAGATGAACCTCGCCCTCCCTTCGACGGCTGGCAATGGAGACCTGCTGCTTTGGGCCCTGCTGGGTTCCGCCGGCCTCGTCCTCATCGTGGGCGGCTGGTCAGCGCTGACGCTGACGCGAAGCATTCTTCGACCGCTGGCATCGCTTCAGGCGAGCGCCAGGGCAATTGCCAGTGGAGATGTCGCCACCAGACCCCAGATATCGGGGGCGTCGGAGTTCGAATCCCTGGCCAGAGACCTCGATCGGATGATCGTCGCCCTGCTCGCCAAAGAAACGGCCGAGACCGGCGTCGCCAAGGCTGAGGCAAAATATCGCCAACTGGCGGAACGTACCGCTGACCTAGTTTTCCGGGTAGATATCCAGAAGGGCCTTACCTACGCCAATCCGGCCTGGGAAAAGGTGACGGGCTTTACCCTAGAGGACCTAGCCTCCGGCCCGGAGATCGTCGGTCGGCTTGTCCACCCCGACCACTGGCAGTCCTTCGTCGCCCTGTGGAAGACCATGCTTTCTGGCAACATGCCCGAAGGTCCGCTAGCCCTGAAGTGCCTACATAAGGACGGCCAGACTATATGGCTGACCCTTAGCTTCCTGCCCACCTATGATGAGGACGACCGTCTGGTAGCCATTGAAGGCACAGGCCGAGATACCACAATGCTCAGTCACCTCGTCAAGGAGGTGCGGCAGCGCGACGACCAGCTTCGCATCTTCCTCAACCTATCGAACGCCGCCGCCACAGCCGTCGGGTTTGACGAAGCGGCTGACAGAGCCCTGGGAGCCGTCCTCGAACTCCTGCCGCGAGCGGAGGCCGGGTTCTTCATGGCCTACAACCGGCATAGAGACCTGCTGGAGGTTCGCGCTGTGCGCGGTCTGGATCAGAAGGTGATGTCCAAGCTGGTGGTCAAGCCCGGCGAAGGCATGATCGGCGAGGCTTTCCAGTCAGGCGAAACACAACTGAATTCTTCGATAGAGGAACTCGCAGCGGCAGGTGACCTCGGCCCTGAGGGTGAGAACCTTTTCAAACGGGCCGCTGGAGAATCGGGCCTGCCCCAGAGCATCGTCTGTGGGCCGTTGGGCATCGGCGAAAGGCCCTTCGGCTGCCTTGTGCTTGTCACCTTTTCGGAGGGCTCCTCCTTCCAGGCGTCAGACCTGGACTTGCTCCAGGCAGCTACCGCTCAGGTTGCCCTGCCCCTGGAGAATGCTCACCTGCGGGCGGAGACAGAACTGAGAGCGATCACTGATAGTCTCACAGGTCTGCACAACCGCGCCTACTTTCTCCAGCGCCTCAGTGAAGAGATCGAACGTGCCAAGCGCTACGAGCACGGCCTCGCGGTCGTGATCGCTGACATCGACAACTTCAAGAGCTATAACGACGCTCGGGGACAGGAGGCCGGCGACAAGGTACTCCGCCTTGCCGCTGATTCCATCCGATCGCAAATGCGCCGTTCAGACATCGCCTGTCGCTACAGTGGCGACGAGTTCGCCGCCATATTGATGCACACCGACTCAACCCGGGCCCAGATCATACTCGAGCGGATGGGGAAATCCCTGGCCAGCAAGCTCAAGGAGTTGAAGGATCCAGCCACGGCTGACCTGAGCCTGAGCGCTGGGCTAGCTTGCTATCCCGATGACGCCACCACCGCCGACGACCTAGTGAAGCTAGCAGACATTTCCCTTTACAGCGCCAAACTAAACAGTTCCAAGACAGCCCAGACAGTGTAGCAAGGCTGCCAAACCGCTTGCCTTCTGAACATCCCCTTCAGTCCATCATGTCGATGGCTCTCTCGGCTTTGGCTGCTTGCGCCGCTCCCAGTCGTCCTGAAGCTTCATCCCCCTGCGGATACCCTGAGCCATTGCGAACCGGATCGGCTCTGGCGGAAGGGGAACCACCCGTCGGTTGACGAAGAACAGATCGGTGAGCTCCGTCTCCTGCTCCCTCACCAAGTCGCGCAGGATCTGCCCAGCCATGTTGGCGAGCGCCACCCCGTGGCCAACGCAGCCCAGGTTGTAGATCACCCGTCGGTCGCCGCCCAGGTAGCCCATCGCCGGGAAGAAGTCCAACGGCACCGAGACCGGCCCGCCCCACCGATGGCTGATGCCAATGCCCGCCAGGCCAGGGAAGGTCTCGCTGATCGTGCGCTCCAGACCCTGGAAGGTGGGCCAATGCTGGTCAGTATCCACCTTGCCGCCGTAGTAGTACATGACATCCTCTCCGCCCATAAGCAAGCGGTTGTCGGCGGTCAAGCGGTAGTAGTGGATCAGATTGCGCGCGTCCTCGATCCCCTGGCGGTTCCCCCAGCCGATACTGGATAGCTGCTGCCGGCTCAGGGGCTCCGTGAGGACGATATGGGTGAAGATAGGAAAGGCCTTGGGATGAAGCTGAGGAAAGCGCTGGGTGAAGGCATTGGTGGCGAAGACTACTTTCTGGGCGGCGACGCTCCCCTGGGGCGCCTCCAGCCTGATGCGGGGCTTCAGGTGGGCAGCCTCCACGGGTGTGCGCTCGTAGACCTCCACGCCGGCACCCTCAGCCAGGTTCTTGAGACCGCGGGCCAGCTTGGCGGGGTTGACCAGGGCACACTCCTCCTCCTCTCTCGCCCCCAGGTAGAGGGGAGAGCTCACCTCCTCTCGCAACTCGCCCGCCTCCAGCCAGCGCACACCCTCGATGCCGAGCTCGTGGGCCAGGCGGATCTCTGCCTGGAGGCGATCCACCTGCGCTGGATTGGTAGCCACCGTGAGTAGGCCGTTCTTCTCGTACTCGCACTCGATGCCCTGCTTCTCCACCAGCTCCCCGACGTGCCTCACGGCGCGCACCCCAAAATCGTGGGCCTGGCGTGTCTTTTGCTTGCCGAAGCGCCTGGCCGTTAACGGTAAGTTCATCCCCATCAAGGTCATGGCGAATCCACCGTTGCGGCCGCTGGCCCCGTAGCCGACGACATCCGACTCCAGGACGACCACCCGCAACGACGGGTCGGCCTGACGTAGATAGTAGGCCGTGGACAAGCCAGTGAAACCCGCACCCACGATGGCCACGTCGGCGCGGATATCCTCCTCCAGGGCCGGATTCGCAGTGTAGGGGGTCGCCCCGAGCCAAAAGCTCTTCGATTCCCAGTCATTCATTTGCCCCGCCTCCCAACAAAGATTGCTGAATGGCCATATCCCAGAACGAGCCGACCGTCAGGCAGCAGGAAGATCGACTTCGCCTTCTCACACTGTGCCGATCGCGTCGTACTCCGCCCGGCCTGGCGGGTATACGTTGGCTTCCTGATCGACCACCACCTGGATCACGGCCGGCAGGCCCGACTTCGCCGCCGCCTCCAGAGCGGGCCGTATCTCTGTCGGATCCTCCACGTAGGCACCAAAGCAGCCGAAGCCCTTGGCCACCTGATCGTAGCGCGGCCGCGAGTGGTCAACGCCTACCAGATTGCCAGCCCCGAACGCACGAACCTGACCGGGCACCTCCATACCCCAGCGGTAGTCGCAGTTGATAACGCAAATGAAGGGAAGCTTCTCACGGAAAGCCGTCTCCAGCTCCTGGATGTTGAGGCCAAAAGCAGAGTCTCCCACCACCACAATCACTGGCCGATCCGGGTTAGCTAGCTTGGCAGCCATGGCATAGGGTATACCTACGCCCAGGTGCCCGAAGTGGGACGTCCAGAGCAAGCTGCGCGGTTCGTAGACTCGCTGGTACTGAAAGCAATAGAGACCCGTATTGCCGCCATCCATCACCAGGATGCCATTCCGAGGGAAGAAGTCGGCCACCTCCATCATCAGCTTGGCCGGATGCACGGGCTTGCCCTCGCGGGCCAGACTCGCCAGGTTGCGCTCCCACTCCTGGCTCTGGTGGCGGAATTCATCCAGCTTCTCGGAGGGAGAGCGCGGCTCGCTGATGGCTTCGACCTCCTCGATAAGGCTGGCCAGGGTAGCCCTGGCATCGCCTACCAGGCCCAGATCGACCGGGCGGTTGCGGCCGATGGCCTCTGAGTCCACATCCACCTGAATGATCTTCTGCTGGCCGGGCAAGCCCCAGATGGGTGGTCTTCCGTAGTTCTCGTGCTGGCCAAGCTGCGTCCCGACCAGCAGAACCACATCGGCCTCGCGGCGTGCGGACATGCCTCCGGTGGACAGCGGGACAAAGCAAAGAGGGTGGTCCTCGGGCAGCAAACCTCGGCCCGATGTGCTAAGGAGAACCGGACAGGCCAGATGCTCAGCCAACCGCCTTGCCTCAGCCCAGGCCCCCGAATGGCGAACCCCACCGCCGACGTAGACGGCAGGAAGGGAGGCCTCCGTCAACAAGGCCGCCGCTTCCTTGACTAGGGCCCTGTCCGCAGCCATGGGCTGGGTCATCCGATAGCGCTGCCGCGGCTCGACCACCGCCCGCTCCTCATCCACCTCGGCATCCAGGACATCCTCAGGGATGTCAAGCTGAACGGGGCCGGGCCTGTCGCTGGTCGCCACCCGAAAAGCCTTCTGCACCAGTTCAGGAATCCGTTTCGGATCAGACACATAGGCATTCCATTTGGTGGCCGCCTCGAATAGCCCCACCTGGTCAGCGTACTGAAAGACGCCGCCACGGTCGGGATAGATGGCGCCGCTGGGGCACTGGGCGGTGATGGCGATGACCGGGCAGCCCTCCGACCTGGCAGTGATGATCCCCGATAGGAGGTTGGCGGTCCCCGGACCGGCACCCGCCATGCAGACGCCCGGCTCCCCCGTGGCTCGCGACCAGGCGTCGGCCATGTGAGCAGCGGCAGCCTCGTGGCGCGGCGGTATCAGGCGCACTCCGTACTCCTTGAGCTTCCCCAGAACCGAGTTGTAGGCGCCGTCGGGGACAGCGAAGATAACGCGAACGTTCTCCTGAACGAGGCACCTTAGGAGAAGTTCGCCCCCTTTGATGCTGGACATTGACAGACTCCTTTCAACATCTGCTGGGCAACGCCATCGCCGCTAGTGAGCTTCGCTCCGCATGTTACTGGCGAAAGCGTAGGTGCGCAACGCCGCCGAGACCCTGACCCTTCGGTAACCTTTAGGCGATTCGTTGGCCGGGAAGCGGCGGCGAGGCGCTATATACCTCCTGAACGCCTACCACCCCAGCCAACCGCCCCAGACTCCGCTCCGCCCCCAGGAATTCGCCCTTTATCTGATAGGCCACCGGCTCGAAGGTGAGCACCGAGGCCGCCACCCTGGCACCAGGGCTCAGCGCTGCCAGGGCTGGCTCCGCCAGGCTGCTGCTGAAGACGAAGGTCTGCTCATCAGCCGGTATGAGGGAGAGGACCGGCACGATGTCCGGGTAGCCATCGCCGTCGAGATAGGCCAGGAATTTGGCGGCCTTGAGGCGAGCGAACTTCTGCCGCACTTGGATGGGGACCGTGACCCCGTCGACACCCCGCCGGCGGGCGCGGCGGGCGAACCACCTGGCGCGGGCCATGTCAGCCAGGGCCGTAAGCCCGGATAAGGCGAAGGCCCGTACCACGCTCTCCACCCGAATCACGCCGGCGTTGCGGATGCCAGCGTAAGCGTTGTAGCGGAACGTGTCGCTGGCCATAATCTGGTCGAAGTAGGGCCCGCTCCGCTGGAACTCCAGGAAGTCCCCCTTGATGACCCAGCCCTCCTGGCTGGTCGTCATCACTGCCACGGACACGCGGGGATTGACCTCCAGATTGTGCCTTGTCTTCCAGATCATGAACTCGCCGAAGATGACGGTGCTGTCGTCCGCCGCTTGCAGCGAGATGATGGGCACTACGTTGGGCACGCCCTCGGAGTTGAGGGTGGCCAGGAACTTCGGCGTCCTCTCGCCTGCCAGGGCCTCGACGATAGCTGGGCTCAGATTGGCCACACCCACGTTTGCTCCTCGGTTGCTAATCTCTCACCGCCCCCGACCATACGGCAAAGTCCGCTCCGCCGCCGAGGGCCACCGTTTGTAGCCGCTCCATCTTGGCCCGAGTCGGCAGCTCTGCGCCTTCCAGGGAGTAGGGCCGGTCCAGGCGACGATACTTGGGCTCGCCGAGGTTGGTGTAAGCCAGAAGCTCCCAGCGCTCGACGGTGCTCAGTTCGTCGCGGATATAGACGGCCAGACGGGCGATGTTGTCCTCGTCGTCCGTGTAGGCGGGAACGATCGGCGTGCGAACCCACATCGGCATTCCCTGCTGGGCGATGCGCTTGGCGTTCTCCAGAATGCGGTCCGGATACACGCCGGTAGCCTCGCGATGTCGTTCCTTATCCATGAGCTTCAGATCGTACAGGACGAGGTCGACGAAGGGGAGAAGCCGCCGGTAGATCCCCCAGTCGGCGTGACCGCAGGTATCCAGGGCAGTACGTATTCCCCCCTCTCGACAAAGGCGCAGAAAGGCCTCGACGAATTCGGCCTGCATGACGGGCTCACCACCCGATACCGTGACTCCCCCACCGGATGTCTCGTAGAAGGCTTTGTCCTTGACCACCTCGGCGTAGAGCGCCTCGGCCGTCCACTCTCGACCGATAACCTCCAGGGCGCCCGCGGGGCAGGCCTGGGGGCAAAGACCACACATGGTGCAGCGTTCCCTATCCAGGCGCATCCCCTCTGGCGTTAGCTCCAGGGCATCGTCGGGGCAGACCTTCAGGCACTCGCGCGCACCAATGCAGCGCACGTCGTACCATACCAGCTCCGGCTGGGCAGAGAGCCCCTCGGGGTTGTGGCACCACTTGCAGCGCAGGGGACAGCCCTTCATGAAGACGGTGGTGCGGATGCCCGGCCCGTCCTCGGTGCTGAACCTCTGGACGTTGAAGGTGACGCCGCTGGGCATAGTTCACTCGTACACTTTCTCTTCGAGCTGGTCAGCCTCAGGCGCGTCGGCCTCTACGTCGCGGCCCTCACGGGGGAAGCCCAGCTCGCGGTAGTACTCGTGCTGGATGATGAGACTCATGATCTCGCTGGTGCCCGTCCAGATCATGGACAGCCGCGCGTCGCGGAGCAGTCGCTCAATGGGATAGACGTTGGTGTAACCGATGCCGCCCATGACCTGCATAGCGTGGTTGATGATCTCCCAGGCTGCCTCGGTGACGAACTTCTTGGCCTCGGACACCAGGCGGCGAACGCGGCCCGCCTCGTCGCCAGCGTCGATGCAGCGGGCGGCCAGGTCGACCAGCGCCCGGCTGGCGTCGAGGAGAGTGATGCTGTCGGCCACCTTGAAGCTAACCGCCTCGAAGGCCCGGATCTTCCGGCCGAAGGCCTTGCGCTGGTCGCTGTAGCGGGCAGCGATCTCCAGGGCAGCCTGCGCCCCACCCAGCGCGCCTGCCGCACTCGTCATTCGCTCGGGGATCATCATCTGATAGAAGAGCTCGGCCCCGCCGTGCTCCCGGCCGATGAGGTTCTCCCTGGGCACGTAGACATCCCGGAAGTACACCCGCCCGGCCCCACCGCCGCGCGTGCCCAGCAGCCCGTAGACGTGCTGAACCTCGACGCCGGGCCCCTTCTCGACGATGAAGGCGCTGAGGGCTTCGCGCGAGGAGCCGTCGGGGTTGGTACGTGCATACACTAGGAAGTAGTCAGCCCCCTCGGCGCCGACGATGAATCGCTTCTGGCCGTTGAGCACATAAACATCGCCCTCGCGTCGCGCTGTGGTCGTCGCTCCGAAGAAGTCGGAGCCGCCCCGCGGCTCGGTGAGGGCCTCGGCCACGGTGAGCTTGCCTTCGAGGGCTGGGCGCAACCACTTGGCCTTCTGCTCCGGCGTGCCAAAGACGTGCAACGCCTCACCGACGATGCTGACGAGAGAGTAGAGACAGCTCAGCGAGCCTCCTACCACACCCACCTCCGCCAGGGCCACCGCCTCTTCCGCCCAGCCCAGCCCGCGACCGCCGTATTCCTCCGGGAAGCGCAGGCCCAGCAGCCGGCGGCGGGCGGCCGCTTCTAGGAACTGGCGGGGATAGTGCACCCGCTCGGCATCCATGTCCATGATGAGCTGGCGCGGCACATCGTCGCGCACGAAAGCCCGCACCTCGTCCCGCAGCTTCTTCTGTTCCCCAGTCAGCAGAGCGTCCAGCATCACTGTACCTCCTTTGGCGGCTGCAACCGCCTGTTCCGTCTCCCGGCGCGCCAGGGCGCTCCCGGCGACAACCTAGACCCCGTGCGCCTCGCGGGCAATGATCTCGTCCTGGATCTCCTTCCCCAGCATGACGAAGTAGGCGTTGTAGCCGGTCACCCGCACCAGCAGATTGCGGTAGGTCTCCGGATCGGCTTGGGCCTCCCGCAGGGTAGCAGGGTCCACCATATTGATCTGCAGGCAGGTGCTACCGACCCGGTCGTAGGCCCGCAACAGGGCGACGAGCTTGGCCCGATGCTCGGCGTCTCGAACCATGGAGGGGCTGAGGCTCATGGTGTGAGAGACGCCGTTGGGGGCGGTCTCCAGCCCCAGATGGCCCACCGACTTGATGACCGCCGTAGGGCCCTGGCGGTCGGCGCCGTTGACCGGGCAAACGCCGTTGGAAAGGAAGGTGCCCCGCTTGCGCCCGTCCGGAGTAGCGGCCGTGGAGGGAGCGTAGGCAACCCAGTAGTTCCAGGAGAGATAGCCACCCCGATAGCGCCGTCCGCTGGCCGGCGAGGCGTGCTTGAAAGCCTCCTTCGTCCAGAACTGAGACACCTCCCGAGCGATCTCATCCACATAGGGGTCATCATTGCCAAACTTGGGCGCCTTGTTGATCAGCGTCTGGCGCAGCGCCTCGTGCTCCTCGAAGTTGGCGAGGACGGCCACCAGCAGCTCGTCCATGCTAACCGTCTTGTCCTCATAGACCAGCTTCTTGACGGCTGCCAGGGAGTCCACTGCAGTAGCCAGAGCGATGCCCTCTACGGTGATGTAGTTGTGGACTGCCCCGCCGGCGGTGATATCGCGGCCACTGTCGGCGCAACCGTCGACCAGCGCGCTCAGGTAGGGCGTCGGCTCCAGGCGGACGCGGATGGCATCGGCTCCATTGTTACAGTCGATCAAGCGCTCCAAAAGCGCCTTGAGCTGTGCCTTGAAGGCAGCGAAGAAGGCAGGGAAGTCAGCGAAGCCTCTGGGGTTGCCGGTGCCTGGCCCAACCCGCTTGCCGCTCTGCATGTCTCTGCCATTGTTCAGCGCCAGCTCCACCGCCTTGGCGATGTTGAGGTTGACGTCCACCGTGCCCGACCGATCGTTGCCCTGCAGGGTGTTCTCCAGACAACCGACCGGCGCGTAGTCCCAGAGCTCATCCCTGGGCAGCCCTTGCCATTCGAGTCCCCGTATGGAAGCCTCGTCAAAGTTAAGGAGGAAGGGAGAACCCTGGACATTGGAGATGAGCTCCACCACTCGCTGGAGCAGGTCGTCCGGCGTGTTGCGGTGGAGGCGGATGTTCGGCTTCGGTTCCACAACGTTCATGTCCTCGATCACGTCCAGCATGAGCCAGGTGAGGGGATTGCTGGCGTCCTCACCGTCGGGGCCCAGACCACCCAGGGTGATAAGCTGCCCGAAGCCGGAGTTAATCCCCTGGTTGGTCCCCACTCGGCCTTGGTAGTCGTAGGCGTAGTTGTGCTTGAGCCAGTAGCACTGGAGGAGTTCTCGCGCCTCTTCGCGCGTCATCTGCCCCGAATCAATGTCGCGCTGATAGTAAGGATAGAGATACTGGTCGATGCGACCGGGGGAGACGCCCGCCCCCGGATACGATTCGGCGGCCATTACCAGCATGTGGGTGAACCACAGGGCCTGGAGCGCCTCCTGGAAGGACTGGGCCGGGTTCCAGGGCACCTTGCGGCAGATGGCCGCGATCTGTCGTAGCTCCTCACGACGGCTCTCGTCGGACTCATCCGCCACCAGCCGCTCGGCCTCGCCCACGTAGCGGGAGGCAAAGACCGCCACGGCCTCGCAGGAGATGATCAGCGCCCGCAGGGAATTCTTCCTCTTCCTACCTCGCGCTTGCCGAAGCTTCTCCTCCAGTTCGGCAACGATCCCTCGAAAGCCAAGCCGCAAGACCTTGGGGTAGTTAGGGATGATGTGGCCAGGCACGGCGCCGCAGTTGCCGACCCCTAAGCCATTGAGCTCCTCCGCCTCCTGGCGCCAGCGACCCTCCCTCCTCTTCCAGTCCCGAGCCTCTCGCCTGGTGTGGGTCTTGGACAGGGCGGTGTTGAAGTGGGAGCCAACGATCAACTCACCATCCAGGATCCTGACCGGCAGGTGGCTCTCCAGAACCGTTCGGAAGAAGAGAGCCCGCCGCACGCCGAGCGGTTCCCGCCAGAAGCCTGACGGCAACTCCACCCGCTCGGCAGCGGCCAGCAGGCTATCCTGGTAGGCGGACAGGAAAGGATACAGCTCGGGGGCGACGGTCCAGTTATGGGGCGACCAGACCACATCCCAGAGCAGACCGCTGGTATAGGGACGAACCTCGTTGCGGAAATAGTCCCGCGAGTAGAAGGAGAAGAACTCCTCCCGCAGGCGGCGGACACGCGGCGAAAGAGACGCAGAGGCAGACCAAACACTAGAACTAGCTATCACCATTCCTCCCCTGCCGCGACTATGGCCATGCGCCGCAGCTACCCAGGTAGATTATAGCAGCTTCGGGCGGCTACTCTCCAATCACTTTGATCACCACCCGCTTCCGGCGCTGGCCGTCGAACTCGGCGTAGAAGACCTGTTCCCAGGGCCCCAGGTCCAGCTTGCCCGCGGTGACGGGCAGCACGACCTGATGGTGGATCAACAACCGCTTCAGGTGAGCGTCGCCGTTGTCCTCGCCACCGCGATGGTGCTTATAGTCCTTCCGATAAGGGGCGAGTCTCTCCAGCCACTCCCAGAAGTCCTGCCACAGGCCCTCTTCGTGATCGTTGACCCAGATGCCAGCGGTAATGTGCATGGCGCTAACCAGGCAAAAGCCCTCCTGAACGCCCGACTTGTGGAGTATGGCGTCCACCTCGCTGGTGATGTTCGCCAGATGGCGTCGGGCCCCGGTATTGAACCACAGGTATTCGGTATGACTTCTCATGCGTTCCCCCCACTGCCTGAATGTGCCCTGCTCGGCGCCCTCTGCGGCCTTTCGGTCGAGGTTTACCCTTTGCCCCTGACCGCTGTCAAGCCCGCCGGGGCGCTAGATTCGAAGGCCAGCCGGCCACCACCAGGCCTCGGTCCAAGCCCTGGTCATCCTGATGCGCATCGATTGGGGTGCTCGCCCAAGGCTAGATAGTGGCTTCACATAGGGTATAATGCTACCTGCACACTAGAAAGCTTGCACATGGCAAGCCGTCGGCTGCAAAGGAGGCAACGATGAACTTCCGGTTTAGCCAAGAGGAGGAAGCCTTCCGTAGGGAAGTAAGAGAGTTCCTTCGGGAGGAGTGGACTCTAACCGACTATGATCTGGACAACCCCGACCATTGGAATGCAGCCAAGGAGTTGGAGAAGAAGCTCGGTGCCAAAGGATGGCTCTGCATGGCCTGGCCCAAGGAATACGGCGGTCTGGGCACCAGCCACATGCACCAACTGGTGTTCCAAGAGGAGATGGCCTCTGCCCACGCGCCCATCCTGGACAGTCAGGGTGTGTACATGGTGGGGCCATGCCTCATGTTTCAGGGCACCGAAGAGCAAAAGCAACGCTTCCTGCCGCCCATAGCCCGCAGCGAGGTTGTCTGGGTTCAAGGGTTCAGCGAGCCCAATGCCGGCTCCGACCTGGCCAGCCTCCAGACTCGCGCGGTGCTCGATGGCGATGACTACGTAGTCAACGGACAGAAGACCTGGACCACCAGGGCCCATCGCGGCGACTGGATACACCTTATGGTTAGAACAGACCCCAATGCACCAAAGCACCGCGGCATTTCCTACCTCCTGGTAGACATGCGCTCACCTGGCATCAGCATCAATCCCATCGTCCAAATGACGGGGCAGGCTGACTACTACGAGGTCTACTTCGATAACGTGCGCGTGCCCAAGAGCAACCTAGTGGGTCAAGAGAACCAGGGTTGGCACGTGGCCCTTACCACCCTGGCCTTCGAACGGTCGGCCATTGGTGCCATTGTTTCCCAAACCCGTCACCTGCTCGAGGATCTCGTGCAGTTCGCCAGAGAGACCAAGCGGGATGGCCAGCCCCTTATTAAAGACCCGATGATCGGCCGCAAGCTGGCCGAACTGACCACCGAGATAGAAGTCGCCCAACTCCTCAGCCACCGTGTGGTCTGGATGGCAAGTCGTGGCCAGGTGCCCAATTATGAGGCCTCAGTAGCCAAGACCTTCACCACCGAACTCCAGCAGCGAATCGCCAACGTCGGCATGCATATCTTGGGGCTATATGGCCAGCTAGCAGAGGGGTCGAAGTGGGCCGCCTTGGAGGGCCGCATTCAGTACGAGTACCTGTGG
>Ga0307438_1001008_pt1 | contig 18944 bp, 19 predicted proteins | sample SalMarWE160110MG_FD_202144 | JGI IMG/M metagenome (GOLD analysis project Ga0307438, IMG submission 202144) | Salt marsh sediment microbial communities from the Plum Island Ecosystem LTER, Massachusetts, United States - WE1603-110 | ecosystem: Environmental > Aquatic > Marine > Intertidal zone >... | reverse complement strand
CTTTCCCAACGCCCGCTTGACATCGTGTATCGCTTCTCTCATTTTACCCATCTTTTTCTAACCGCTAAGAGTAATAATTTAGCCTATTATAGCCGCGATTCCGCGGGCGATCAGGGCAACGACGAGGGCGATCGCGGTGGTCGAGGCGAGGACAAGAGAGGTCTTTCTGTGTCCGAGCTCGCGTGTAAGAACGGCGATCGTTGCCACACAGGGGATATAGAACATGACGAACAGGGTGAATACCATCATCTGTCCGGCGGAGAGGACTGCCGCGACCTGCGTTGTCCCCAGTGCTTGGAAGAGCATGATTAACGATAATTCCTTGCGGAATACCCCGAAGATCAATGTCACCCCAAGGCTTAAGGGCAGGCCAAGGGCCCAGGTGATGGGGAGAAACCCAAGATTCAGGTAGTGGTCCCAGTGGAGATACTCAAACAAGCTTAAGAGAAGGCTTCCTGCAATCAGCAGAGGGAAGGCAAGAACGATAAACTCGCGGATGCGTAGCCATACCTTGGCAGCGACAACTCGGACGGAAGGAACCTTGTAGGAGGGAATCTCCAGGATCAAACCCGGCGTTACCTGGGGGAAGAGTTTGGTCAAAACCTTGCCGACGATCGCGATCACGAAGACGTTGATGATATAGAGGAGGAATGCCAGGGTGGGGCCGAGAAAGTAGCCAATGAGGCCGAAGATGATCGTCGTTCGTGCAACACAAGGGACCATTACCGTTAGCATTGCGGTGATAAACCGGTCCCGCTCTGAGCCGAGGATGCGCGTTGCCATCACGGCAGGGACGCTGCAGCCGTAGCCGAGGATAAGCGGGATCACCGATTTTCCGTGCAGGCCGATCTTGTGCATAAACACGTCCATCAGGTAGCCAGCGCGAGGGAGGTAGCCTACATCCTCTAATATGGCGAGGCCGATCAGGAAGGGGACAAGATAGGGGAGAACGATCCCGATTGCGCCGCCGACTCCCTGGATCGCTCCTTTGAGGAGTGTGAATCCGAGGCTAGTCTCGTTCATCACCCCGGCGAGGGCATTGATCGAGCGGTCGAAGAGATCCATCATCGGGGCCTCGATCATTGATCCCACCCGAAAGACTACGATGAAGAAGGCGTACATGATGGCGGCGAAGAAGAGGTAGCCGAGCAGACGATGCATGAGGAGCGTATCGAGGTGGTCGCGCAGGCCGATCGTTGGGTGTCCGACCGTTGCTACTGCCTCGAATAGCCCCATCGCCAAGTTATGCCGTTCAGCGGAGAGGATCCCCTCGCCGCTATTCCCCCGTAGCTTTCCAAGCCTCTCTCCCAGACTTTCTGTCTGCCGGTAGAGTTTGAGCGATTCCCTTTTTACCTTCTCCAAGAAGTAGGGGTCCCCCTCGAGGAGTTTGATGGCCAAAAGCCGCGGGGAGAGGCCGAGCCGACGCACCATTCCTCCTTTGAGATTTTTCGCAAGCTCTTCAATTACCCCTTCCACATCGGCGCTGTAGGTGGGAGATGGAACAAAGGGAGTTGTCCGTCCCACCTCCATTGCCTGCCCCACCGCCTCTCTTACCCCTAACCCGCGCACGGCCACGGCGCTTACCACCGGGACCCCGAGCCTCTCAGCAAGCTCCTCCGCGTCGATCGTGATCCCCTTCCGTTTCGCCTCATCAGCCATGTTTAAACAGACCACCATTGGGATCTCCATCTCCAGAAGTTCCAAGGTCAGCTCAAGGCTGCGCGAGAGAAGGGAGGCGTCGATCACGTTCAGCACAGCATCCACCTGCTCCCCGAGGAGGAAGTTGCGGGCCTCTGTCTCTGCTGGATCAAGGGAGGTAAGAGAGTAGGTTCCAGGAAGGTCGACCACCTCCGCGTGCCTTCCCTCGATCAGGGCTTCGCTCTTCAGGTACTTCACCGTCGTCCCAGGGAAGTTGGAGGTATTCGCCCTGTAGCCGACTAGGTGATTGAAAATCGTGCTCTTGCCACTGTTGGGCTGACCGACGAGGCCGATGCGGATCATGCTTTGCTCTGTTTTCTCACCACGGCATGGCAGAGTGCCTTATCCCTCCACAGCTTGATCAGCTCTGCCCCTTTGAGTGTTTCAAGCATCTTTGGGGCCATCTCCAGGCGCTCTTTCTCCTGAGTGATGATCTCCAGGAGCTCTCCCGCCTCCAGTTGTTCAAGGTCGCGGGAGACCCGTCCGGGGTGCTCAATGAGTGGTACTCCTCGCAGGTCAATTGTGCGGCTGACCGGCCCTGGGAGGCTCAATCTTTCTGTTACCTGCATACGGGAAGAGCCTTTCTCCTTTCGGTAGCGCTTCCTTCGACACTCCTTGCAGTAGCCGGTCAGCTCCACCTTGGCCCCGATGACCTCGAAGCCACGCTCTTCGCCGAGCTCTCGAATCGTTGTAACAGGTGGCATTTCAACGACCTTGCCGCAGCCAAGGCAGATGAGGTGGTAATGCTCATCCAAGCGGACCTCGTAGTGGTAGTGATCCTCACCCAGGCCGCTCGCCTCCACCAGCCCTAGCTCTTCGAGGAGGCGCACCGTCCGGTAGACCGTTGACAGGCTGATCTTCTCATCCTCCTCCTTGGCAAGGCGGTAGATCTCGCTTGCGTCGAGGTGAGCGTTATCGCTGATGATACGAAGGAGGAGCTTCCGTTGGGGGGTGATCCTCTTCTCCGCTGCTCGCAGGAACTTCATTGCCTCTGGAATATTCATCGCCACACCTTATTACAGATGATTCATGATTGCAAAAGGGGATCTGGCGTCCTTCTTCCTTCTTGTCAAGGGGTGGCCCTCAAGTATTCCTCATTACCCCGCAGTGGCAATGGATCAGCGTCGCTTGTATCACAGCAGTTTTAAGAGAAAGATGAGGAACAGAACCAATCCCACCAGAACGCCTAGCCCAACCCCCACACCGCGCCAGTCCACCGGTATCTCGGCGCTGCCTTCCGGGACAGGTGGAACCATCTGGTCAACGTACGCGCACAATTGGTCCATCACCGGCGTCGGAACGGAAGCGGAGTGGACCAATGCCCTGAATTCGTTTCGGAGCTGTTTCCCTTCCTCACGGGCGGCTTTGGCGTGTCCAAATGTGGCCTTGACAAGCTCATTCTTGAATCTGTGCTGAATCAAGGCTACTGAAATTGGCTCGGGTATCCACTCGAATATCTTGAGGCTGGACGGCGTGATGGGGATACCGAGCGCCCGTAAAACACGAAAACCCTCGCGTACTGCGCGGACCATCAGCACCACCGCGTCGCGCGTGCGCGCCAGCCGGTAGTTGTCGCATCTGGCCATGTAGAGTGCACCTCCGATGGGGAGGATGAATGCCACGTGTGTCTTGAGCCAGGCATCCATCTTCGGGCTGATGGTCACCGGGACCCCGGCCCCTTCGAACGTCTCGGCAATCCGCTTCAACCGTGGCGTAGTGCGCCCGTCTAATTCACCGATCGTGATCCTGAATCTCTTGCGACCCGACGCAGCGATATAGCGAACGACGTACCCTTCTCGCGTGCCCCCTGCGCCGGGAAAGCCCAGCAAGACGCGCTCGCGGCCCAGCGCCTCGATCATCTCGTCAGGGCCGGCGGCGTTGTTGCCCATGAACAGGACATTGGGCGTATGCCGGTTTGCAGCCAGCGCCGGCAACACCTCTGAGACGTGATTCTTGGGCACCAGCACGATAACTAAGTCATAGGCGTCTTCCGGCACCAGTTGTTCCACGACGTTGACGCGAGTGGTGGTTCGATGCCTGGTGGTTACATCTTCTAACACGATACCGTGCTCGCGCAGGTCGGCCAGCCGTTGCTCCTGTGCCAGAATCGAGACGCCCTGCCCGGCCTCTTGCAGCCGCGCAGCGTACAAACTGCCCAATACCCCAGCACCATAAATCAGGATGTTCATTGCTGCCTCCTCAAAACAGGTATGGGACGAGACGATGCCGCAATGAGCAACGTAAGGGGAGCTCCTATCCTGGCCGAGATGGGCCAAGGCAACCTGGGTTGGGAGAGTAGGGGCAAAATAAGCGGAGGCAGCAGGTAGAAAGTGGTCACAAAGATCCGCTGCACGCCCTTGGGTGTCCGCAAGATCTTCTCTTTCACAGCGGGCAGGCGATATATGACTACCGTGAGGATAACGCCGACGAAGTGGAAACCAACCCAAAATATCGGTTTGCTCCAGAAGTGAGGCATTTTCATCCTCCGTATACCCTTTGGTCAATAAGCCCCCTACGAGCCATCAAAAACCCAACAGCCGCCCGCCCTGATACACCACGAACGTGATCAGGCAAGTCATAACCAAGGGCACGACCAATCCCATCAGCGTCCACTTGAGGCTGCGGGTCTCCTTCCAGATGGCCCAGACAGTTACTAGGCATGGCAGGTAGAGCATGAAAAACACCAGAAATGTGTACGAGATCAACGGCGTCCACACCTGAGGCAGATAGTTCAGCACCTGCTCCGACTCCACCAAGGTGGTTTGTAGGCCGTAGGTCATGGCCAGGGCGGGCATGACGATCTCCTTGGCCGGCAGGGTGAAGAGCAGGGCGGTCAGCATCTCGCCGCTCAGCCCCCATAGCCGGCCCAGCGGGGCCAGCCCACGCACCAGCCAGCCGATGGCCGTCTGCTCAAAGGGGACGCCACGGGGGATATTGCCCAGGATCCAGATGAGTAGCGTGGCCGGCGCCGCGAATTCGACAGCCCGCCACATGGTGAGGGCCACCCGGTCCACCAGCGCCCGCCGTATCACCTGCCCGAACTGGGGTTTACGGTAAGGAGGCATCTCCAGCACGAAACTACCCGGCTCCCCTCTAAAGACGGTTTTGTTCAGCAGGAGGGTGGCCAGAAAGGCGATCCCCAGGCTGAGGAAGACCAGGGAGAGCATCACTAGCAGCGCCCCCTCGCCGAAGAGGACGATGGCTAAAGCCACACCCGCGCCGTAACTCCCGCTGCAGATGATCAGCGGGCTGGTCAAGATGGACGCTAGGCGGACTTTTTTGTTTTCGATGATCCGCGATGCCATCACGCCGGTCACGTTGCAGCCAAAACTCATACCCCAGGTGATGACCTGCTTTCCTTGGGAGCCCACTGTCTGCATAGGCCGGTCCAGGTTGAACGCCACCCGGGGAAGCAAGCCCAGGTCCTCCAGTAGAGCGAAGGCAATGAAAAGGATGATCATGGGAGGTAACATGGCTGCGATGACCGTCCCCGTGCCCATCATGAAACCATCCACCAAAGCGCCGATCACCCACCAGGGAGCTTGAACACTCACTAGCCATGTCCGGGCGGCGCGGATCAGCCAGGAGAAGCCGGCCTCCAGCCATCCGCCTCCGATCTCGCCCCCCTTGACGGTAATCCAAAAGACGATAGTGAGCATCGCCAGCATGATCGGCCACGACCAGACCTTGTGGGTGACGATGCGGTCGATCCATTCGGTCGAGCTCTCTTCCTCCGGGCGCAGGCGGTGAACCACCCGACGCACCACGCTGTCGGCGAACTCGTAGCGGTGGCGGACGATCTCCACCTTGGCGTCGGGCCGGATCTCCTCACGCAGACGCACGGCTCGCTTTAGGAGAGCCTGCAATGCCTCAGGTGAGGCGGACGGAGCAGCCAGCCCCAGAGCTGCCAAGTCCCCTTGTTTGAAGGCTTCAACGATCTCCGGATCGTCTTCCAGGAGCTTAAGGGCCAGCCAGCGGCTCCGCTCCTCGATACCTAGGCGGTTCAGATCGGCCTCCAGGCTCTCGACGTATCCCTCGACGGTCAGACCATAATCCACCGACGCCGGATGGGTCTGTCGGCACCCTTCGGCCACTTCCACCAATGCCTCCACCAACTCCGGGAGGCCCTCCCCTTCTGTGGCGACGGTGGGCGCTATCGGCACCCCCAGAGCCTCCTCCAGGGCCTTGACGTCTATCTCCCATCCCCCTCGTCTGACCTCGTCCATCAGGTTGAGGGCCACCACCATTCGGTCGGTCAACTCCAGGATCTGCAACGTCAGATTGAGATTGCGCTCCAGGCTGGTGGCGTCCACGATGTTGATCACCACATCTGGTGCGCCAGAGACGATGTAGTCCCGGGCGATCACCTCCTCGGGCGACTGGGCGGCCAGGCTGTAGGTGCCGGGCAGGTCCACTAAGCGGATCTCCCAACCCTGGTGATGGAAGACCCCCTCAGCTCGCTCAACCGTCTTGCCTGGCCAGTTGCCGACGTGCTGTCGGGAGCCAGTGAGGGCGTTGAAGATGACGCTCTTGCCCACATTGGGATTACCTGCTACGGCTACCGTGATCTTTTTGTTGCTCTCACGAGAAGGCTTTGCGCTATCCATTTCCCACTTCCTCCACCAGGATGGTATTGGCATCGCTCCGGCGCATGGCGATGGCCGTGCCCTTGACGCGGTACTCGACTGGGCTGCCCAGGGACGCTGTCCGGATCACGGTCACCTCGGCGCCGGGCACCAGGCCCATGTCCAGCATGCGCCGTTGCTGTTTGCCGCCGCCCTTGACCTCGGCCACCACCGCCCGGACGCCCACCGGGAGTTCACCCAAGGGCACGGGCAGAACGGGCACCGGCATTGCGTAGATGCGCTCAGCGGCCGCCGCTGCCAGGGAAAGGGAACTACCAGCAACCCTCACTCTCAGACGCCCTGGCTGGTGTTCAACCACCCCCACCTCGACACCGGGCTTCAGGCCCATGGCGACCAACTGGGCGAAGAGAGCCGGCGGCTCATCCTCCACATGTAGGATGCGGAGCCGGTCGCCCGGCATGCAAGCAGTCAGGGGACTACCGGCCGGGGGAGGCACCCGACGGCCAGCATCGGGGATGATATCGCCGTGGGGATCCCAGGCGGGATGGCCCAGTTCGGCGTCCAATTTCGCCGCCTCTTCTGGAGTCGTCTCGTGCTCCCGGCGATCGGCCTCGGTGTGGACTGCCTCCAGAGGCATCCTCTCTCGCTCCACAAGGTAGCGTTCCCACAGGCGATGAACTCGGATCAGTTCCTGGGCCCGCTCCTGACCTCGCCTTGTCAAACGGATGCCTGCGCTCACCTCCCCCTCAGCCCAGCCGGAGGCCACCAGCACTCCCATCAGACCCTTGGCCATCGCGGCCGAGATGCCCATCGCCCGGGCCAGGGCCCCGGCCTCCACGACAGACCTACCTCGCTGGAGTTTGTAGACCTCCTTGAGGGCGTCTTCCATCTCGACGAGTCGGGATGGCTGTGAGAGCGTTGCGGCTTGAGGTCGCCGCAGGAGTACAAGGATTAGCAGGGCGAACAGCACAACACACAAGGCTGGCCACAGCCAGTTAGAAATACTAGAAGCTTCCATTTATGCCCTCCTCATCTTCGTTCAGCGCCTTCTCTGGCCCATAACCGGCTACTTCTCGCCGTGGCCGGCGAGTTCGGTAATCTCGGCGATCCTGGCGTCGAGCTCTGGGCCGAGGCCAACGATGTCGGCACCCAGGAAGCTGCGGATGATCAGCGAGATCGCCTCGCGTTCCTCCATGCCTCGCGATTGCAGGTACTCAACCTGTTCGGGGGCGATCTTGCCGATGCTGGCCTCGTGACTCATCCTGGCCTCGGGATGCAGGGCCATCAGGCCGGGAACGGACCGGATGAAGCCGTCCTCTCCGGCGTCCAGCACCATGCCGGCGCAGTCAACGTGCGCCTGGCACGGGGCGTTCCCGACGAGTAATCCCCGCTGATAGATGCGGCCGCCCGTGCACACCGCCCGGTGGGCCAGTTCGGCGCTGGTGTCCTCACCGTTCAGGTACACCTCGCCACCGGTATCGATGATCGAGCCTTCAGAACCCAGAATGACGGTGAGGACCTTTGCCGAAGCGCCTGCTCCATTGAGCCACGTCCGTGGGTCGCTCTGGATACTCCTGGCTGGTCGAAGCGAGACGTAGTTGCTTACGAACGTCCCGCCTGCCTCGACGATCGTCCCTGAGCGGGGGCGCACCTCGACATCAGGGCCCCAACTGTGAACCATCGTGCTGGTCAACTTGGCGTTTTTGCCAACGTAGTACTCGCTGATCCCCAGGTGGGCCGCGCTCCTCACGCCGTATCTCGTGGCGCAGCCGGTGATCAGGTGCAGTTCAGAGCCCTCTTCGAGGATCACAATGTTATGCACTGCCTGGGCGATGCCGCCGTGTGCAATGTATAGGCAGGCCTGAACAGGGAAGGGTATCTTTGCTCCCTTCTTCACGCGAACGAAGTATCCCTGAGGCTCTGTTGCCGATGCACATCGGGCCGTAAATTGATCCAGGTCGGCCGGTACCGCTCTCCAGTAGTATCGCTCGCGGAGCCAATCGTATTTTCCCAGAGCCTTGGCGATGGGCAGAAGTTCGACGTCGTCTGATTGGGCTACTAGGCAGAGCGGATGAAAGTCGCGCAGGATGTAGGGGCCCGAGCGGTCTTCGCCTTTGACGTGTACCCCCACGCCGGCCATCACCGCCGCGTCGGCCAGCTCCACCCGGTCGGGCGAGATCATCGCCGGCGGTGAGGTATCAGGCGCGGTGAGGTATCTGTCCAGATCGAGGTCCGGGCCGCTCCGGGTCTCTGTGGGGCGAGCGTTTGGAACTTTCATCCTTTCCGCCTCCTGAGTATACACCGGATGCACTCCTCATAGCCGCCACATTCGCGGACCTTATCGAGAATGAGATGGGGGTTCCCCGAAGAGCCTATGCGTCCATCGAGCATGATATCTGCTTTGTCGGCGTGGACGTAATCCAGGATCTGGCCGGTGTGGGTGATGATCAGGCCGGCTCTCCTCTTCGCCGGGCGGGCGGGTTCTTCGGAGAGCAGCGCGTTCACCATATCGCCCACCAGGGCCAGGGCTGCCAGGTCAACACCGGAGTCGGGCTCGTCCATCATCGCGAATCGCGGATGGGTGACCAGAAGCTGAAAAAGCTCGGAGCGTTTGATCTCGCCCCCGGAAAGGCCAGCGTTGACATCGCGGTCCAGGAACCGCTCCATCTGAAAGGCCTCTACCAGTTCTTCGATTTCCTGAACGCGTTCCGGAGCGTTTCCGATGACGAAGTCGAGAACCTACAGCAACTTGACCCCGGCGATGGCAGGAGGGCGCTTCGCTCCACGCCCAGACGGTGGCTCAACTCGTTTAAGTCTAGTGGCCCTACGGCCTTCTCGAACGCTTCCAGGATCCTTGAAAGCATTACTCCACCTTCTTTGTATGGCGTTTATTGCTTTCCTCTCCCTGTCATAGAGTAGATAGTGGTTCCGAGCACAACAGCTGTAAGCCCAAGGGCAAACACTATTGACCAGATGGGAGCCGGCTCTTTCTCCTCTTCCTCAAGCTCGAAGAGTGCATCTGGCTCCCATGTCAGGAAGTTGTCTCTGACCTCCTCCCACTGGACCGCGAACTCCACCTTTTCCGACTCCGTTGCTTCATCGGTTTTCACCTTCGTTCGCAGCTTGAAAAAGCCCTCGGGGAAAACTCCCTCCTGAACCCTAGTTTCAAGGGACTCTTTGGTGTTGAGATTGGTGAATTCGTACCACATGACATCAAGGTTAAAATTCTTCCTGGTCACTCCCTCAGGCAGATCGACCTCTGCTTCCTCGCGGGAGAATACTCGCGTGATGTACTCAAAGGTAGCCTTGCTGCCCTTGCTGGGATGGCCATATCTGACGGCAAAACCCGCCAGGTTAGGCACCTCCTCTGGCCAGAGCTGCGAGAATGCCAGCTGCAATACTCTGAAGGTGAGGATCTCGCAGACGGATAGGCTGCCGTCGGGAACGTGTTCGTCATCCACCGTGAGTTCGATCAATGCGTTTCCCTTGCTGTAACCTCTCAGGTCATCTTCCTCTATCTGGAACTTGTATAGTTTTTCATTCTCATTGAAGATCCATATGGGCAACAGCTCAATCTTATCGACTGAGCCGGAAACACCAGATGGCACGTGAGCATAGGCCGGTATGGTTAGAGAAGCCAGTAGGGCAACGATCAAGGCAAGGACAAAGCCCTGAGTGCCTAAGGCTGCCTGTACATCGTTTTTGGTCATATTACTGCCTCCAAATCCTATGAGCGGGCAAGGGGTGAACCCCTGCCCGGTTCAAATTCACCCCTCAGAAAAGCCTGCCAATCTGATAGATAAGCGTGGCCAAGATCCAGCCCAAGACCAGGGTGTAACCGATGACAAAGCCGGGCCATTTCCAGGAGTTGGTCTCCCTTCGGATGACGGCGATAACGGCCATACAGGGAACGTAGACCAGCGACATGACCATGAAGGAAAAGGCAATAAGCGGTGTCCAGCCTAGCTCAAAACCGATGACGTTCCCCAGGCCACCAAGCTCTTTAGCACCGGCAAAGAGAGTACCAAAGGTGCCTACTACAACCTCCTTAGCCAGGACACCGAATATAAGGGTCACCGCTGCCTGCCACTGACCAAAACCTGCGGGGCTGAATATCGGGGCGATGGCTCTTCCTATAGGCTCTAGGGCACCGGTGTAGTCCAGGAGCCAGATGAGCATCACTATGCTGAAGATGATCGTTCCTGCCCTGGCCAAGAACACCCTTCCTCTCTCCCACATGTGCACCACAACCCCGGTGATGGTGGGAAGGCGGTAGGGGGGTAGCTCCATAACGAAGTGGCCGCTCTCGCCGGTGATCAGTCTCTTACGGAATAACCAGGCCAGTAAGATGGCTAGCACGATCCCTATGCCATACATGGAGAAGACCACCAGCCCCTGGTGAGCTGTGAAGAAGGCGGCAGCAAAGAGCGCATAGACCGGCAAGCGGGCGCCGCAAGACATCATCGGGTTAACCAGGATAGTGACCAATCTATCTTTGGGGTTCTCGATAGTTCTGGTAGCCATGATGGCCGGAACATTGCAACCGAAGCCCAGCATCATAGGGACAAAGGACCTGCCGTGAAGTCCGATCTTGTGCATCAGCCGGTCCATCACGAAGGCGGCTCGGGCCAAGTAGCCACTATCCTCTAGTATCGACAGGGCAATGTAGAGCAGGAATATAACCGGCACAAAGACCAGTACTGATCCCAGCCCACCTATGATGCCGTCAGCGAGCAGCGAGCCGCCCCAGCCCCCGATACCTGAAGCCTGTTCGGCCAGCCAACCGAAACCCTCATCGATCCAGTCCATGAAGGGTACAGATACTACGAAGGTAAACTGGAATACCCCGTAGAGTATGGCCAGGAACAGGGGAATTCCCAGCCACCTGTTAAGCACCACTTTATCGATCCTGTCAGAAAACGTTAACCTTTCAATGGCGGGCTTCTTGAGGACATCCTTCATCAACCCACTGATGAAGCCGTACCTGGCATCGGCAATTACCGTCTCGGCCTCGTCTCCGTAAATGCTTCTCAGATGGGAGAGGCTTTTGTCCCTAGAGCGGAAGATCTCTTCGCTACCCAACCTTCACCTCCCTAAGTCTCTTGACTATCTCTTCATCTTCCTCTAGCAGCTTTATTGCCAGCCACCTTGGGGAGTACTTCAAGGGAAGCCCACTCTGGGCGAGGAGACTCTCCAGTTTGGTGAGCTCCCCCTCGACCTCCCGGCCATAATGCAGTCGCAATCCCTCCACCTGAGTTTTGTTTTCGGTTACGTCGACTATGGTCTGGAGCAATTCCATAGTACCTTCATTACGGCTAGCCACCATGGGGACCACGGGGACCCCTATCAATCGAGAGAGTTCCTTGTCATTGATTTGGTACCTTCTGGATCTGGCCATGTCCATCATGTTGAGTGCCACTATTACTTTTGCCTCCATCTCCAGAAGTTGTACGGTAAGATAGAGATTGCGCTCCAGATTTGAGGCATCGACGATGTTCACTACCACATCCGGGTTCTCGTCTACTACGAAGTTCCTGGCGATTACCTCATCCAGAGAATAGGCGGTCAGGCTGTAGACGCCGGGAAGGTCAACAACTTTCATGTTGTAACCCTGGTGGCTACAACTCCCTTCCTTTTTCTCGACAGTGACCCCAGGCCAATTGCCCACGTGCTGTCTGGCACCAGTTAGATTGTTGAACAAGGTGGTCTTGCCTGAGTTGGGATTCCCTGCCAAGGCAATGGTTAGCTCATTGGCCAATTTCCTACCTCCTTTCAGCTTCCAGTATTTCTGGCTCCGTTGCGCTCAGATTTCTCAAGGATACGGGGTAACATATATATATCTCTTTTCTCGCTGGTTCTAATTGACCATGATTCTGTGAGCTATACCGTGACCCAACGCAAGCCTCGATCCTTTGAGATCCAGGACCACAGGACCGGGCCTCTGGCTATTGATAACCCTTACTTGAACTCCCGGAGTGAGGCCCATGCTAGCGAGCCTCCTCCGGAGTCCCCGGCCAGCATTGATAGCAATTACATGAACTAGCTCACCCGATGAGATCATGCTTAGCGGCATTATCGGCTTCCTACGCGACCTCTACCTGGATATTTGCTGCTTCTTCTTTGCGCAGGGTCAGGTGGTACCCTTTAACCTTCACCTCAATGGGATCCCCCAATGGTGCTACGCGTTCCACTTCGACTTCGGTCCCAGCGACCAGACCCATGTCCAACAGACGCCTGTGAACACTACCCCTCCCTCCGACCTTCACTACTTTGCCCTTCTCGTTTGGTTTTAGCTCCTTCAAAGGTTTAGTAGCCACCCTTAGCCTCCTCTGATTTTATTAGAGAGAATCCCTTTCAACTTCAGTCAAGTATTTCAAAAAGCTTGAATTTCTTATCTCATTTTTCATTAGCAAAGATTTTTTCTAAATAGTTACTTGCTTAAAGCTTTCTGACCAGCGCATGACAGAGATTGCCCTTCCTCCAGACCTTAAGGAGTTCGCCTGCCTTTAATCGTTCTACTTCGGTTGGTATTTCGGCGACCTTGCCACAGCCGAGGCAGATGCGGTGGTAGTGTTCCTTGAGGAGCTTAACCGTCCGATAGACTGTGGACAGACTGATCCTTGGATCCTCGTCCTTAGCGGGGTCGTAGATCTCGCTTGCGTCGAGGTGAGCGTTATCGCTGATTATGCAAAGCAGGAGCCTCCGTTTTGGGGTGATCCTCTTTCCCACCGCTTGCAGGAACCTCATTGTTTCTGGAATATTCATCGCCTCATCCTTAATGCAAATGATTTGCAATTGAAAAAAGAGTCTACCACACTCGGACTTTTTTGTCAAGGGATGACCATCAATAGGAAGTTTAAGTGACGATTAAACAGGTTTGACGATGACGCGGCGTGCCACGCCACGACCCAAGGCAATCCGGCTTCCATGCACCTCGATGAGGAAAGGGCCATGGAATGCTCCGGCTCCCGCCACTGAGATGATGTCGCCAGGGTGGATCCCCATCTGCTCCAAGTGACGGCATAGACCCCGACCGCCGTGTACCTTAACAACACGCGCTTTGTCCCCAAAGTTCAACTCGTCTAGGGTCATCGGAAGCTTCTCAGAACCACTCCTGAACCATCCATTGGGCCACCTTATTGAAAATAGTTCTTAATTGTAACGTAAAAAGTACTCTCACTCTGCCTTCTTGTCAAGGGGAAATGCGTTAGGGATCGCAGAGATTCGCAAAGAACCTTGCACGCCGGCCACTGTATATCGCAGCAACCCGCGTTTGGTCCCAGATGACCAGCCGGTCCAGGGCCATTGCTTCTTTCCTTTGGTGGATTAAAGAATCTCTTCCCCGTTAAAGAGACAAAAGGAATATGCGCTCGCCTTAGCATCCCATATGTCATCTCGCACCATGACAGGTTGCCTTTTCAAGGGGCGGTTTTTCATTTACCGTCATGTTGAGACAGTGCCAAGGAGTGATTGCTGATTGACTCAACGGTTGAGAACATCCTCTATCCTCGCGTTACTCCTGTTTCTGCTTATATTTGTATCGCTTAACGCAGGATGTCCGACCTTCTCCTATCGGTTCACCGTGATGGTCGATCCGGGGCACGGAGGGAAAGACCCTGGAGCGATTGGGATTGACGGAGTCTATGAAAAAAAGATCAACTTGGCGATCGCTCAGATGGTGTATCTCAAGTCGCTCGACCACCCGGAATTGCGGGTGATCTTAGCTCGGAGGGGTGACGAGTACATCTACCCCACCGATCGCGTCCTCGAGGCGAACCGCATCGGTGCCGACCTGTACGTTAGTGTTCATGCCAACGCGTATCGTTCAGCGAGCGTCTCCGGGGTGGAGACGCTGGTGCACGAGACTCAAGGGCGCGGGAGCCAGAGCTATCGCTTGGCCGAGATCCTGCAACAGCACCTCATTGCCTACACAGGGGCGAAGGACCGGGGGATAAAGTGGGCGCCGCTCTTCATCCGACGGGCCAAGATGCCAGCCGCTCTGGTTGAGGTGGGATTTATCACCCATCGTCTTGAGGCCAGGCTCCTGCAGAGCCTCTCCTACCAGAGCAAGATCGCCGACGCGATCCTCGATGCCATCCTGGAGTTCCTCTATAAACCTTTAGTATGAGGAAAAGGCTCCTAACACTTTACCAGCTTCTCCTTGACGCCTACGGAAGGCAGCACTGGTGGCCTGGGGCAAACCCATTCGAAGTGATAGTCGGGGCGATCCTCACCCAACGGGTGGCTTGGGCAAACGTAGAAAAGGCCATCTCTTCCCTTAAGGAAGCCGGACTGATGGACCCACAGCGGCTGAGTGAGGCGCCGCTTAAAAAGATTGCGTCGCTAATTCACCCCTGTATCTATTACAATGAAAAGGCGAAGAAGTTAAAGGCCTTCTTGACGTTCCTCGAAGAACGCTACCGCGGTGATCTTTCTCTCCTCCTATGCTTGCCTGTTTCTTCTTTGCGCAAGGAACTCCTCTTTATACGAGGGATTGGTCAGGAGACGGCCGACTCCATCATCCTCTACGCCGCGGGTAAGCCGAGCTTTGTCGTCGACGCATACACTCGGAGGATCCTCAATCGCCTCGGCCTGATCGAGGAGAGGGCGAAGTATACTGATATTCAGGCGCTGTTCATGGGAAATCTACCGAAGGATGCTTCTTTATACAACGAGTACCACGCCCTCCTCGTTTGCCATGGGAAGAAGTGCTGCCACAATACTCGACCGCTGTGCGATGGGTGTCCTCTTCGCGCGATGTGCTCGTTTCCTCAACAAGGAACGATCACCGCCTCTGTAAAAGAGATGTGAGCAAGGGTCGCCTCAACCGGCCAGGGATGAGAGCGGATCGTGCTTCAGACGCGGATCTTCTTCCACGTTCCTTGGCGAAATTTCCAACTCATAATAAGAGCGAGGGCCGACCAGTAGACTATCTCTCCCAACCAAGCTCCTACGATCCCCAGCTTCAGGTGCAGGCCTAATAGGTAGGCGGTAGGAAGATATAGGAGAGCGCAGACTCCAAGCTCGCCGAGCATGACAAAGCGCGTGTTTCCCGCTCCCTGCAGGGCACTTTCAATGACAAGAGCGACACCGCCGAAGGCCTGTATCACCCCCAGAATGATGAGGGGAGCACGCCCCAACGCAATTACAGCGGAATCGGATGTGTAGATGGAGAAGATCGCTCTGGGGAAGACAACAAATAGGAGTCCCACTGCGCCCATCAGGTAAGCACCCAGTTTTGCCGCTTCCCAGGTATACCGCTCCGCTTCCTTAGACTGACTGGCTCCGAGATTCTGCCCGACCAGGGTCGCAGCGGCGACTCCGAGCCCAATTGTCGGCATGATGGATAGGCCATAGATTGAGCGGATCACGTTACTCGCGGCAAGCTCCAAGGTGCCGATACGGGAGACGATGGAGAAGAACGCGAAGAAGCTTCCGTTACCGATAAAGCGCTGAGCGATCACCGGAAGGGATAGGCGAAAGATAGGGGCAAACCAGGGAATAGCAAGCGACAGGCGGCGGTAGGGGGAGAAGCTCTTGCGATAGCGACCCAATAGACTGATGATTACAAAGTAGGTCGTCCCGATTCCGGTGGCGATTGTAGAGGCGATCGCCGCGCCCGCGATTCCCATTTGTGGTAGGCTGGCGTGGCCGAAGATCAGCAGGTAGTCTAGGAGAATATTGATGACAGTAACGATGATTGCTGAAGTCATTACTTGCTTAGTGCTTCCCACTCCGCTGAAGAATCCGCGGTAGACCATATTGAGGAGCAAAAACGCCGCTCCAAGGAAGCGGTACCGCAAGTAAAGCTCCCCAAAGTGCGCAACCTGCGGTTCACCGGATAGTAACGGAGCAAAGGCTGCGGCGACCCAGGGTCCTGCCGCAACCAATGGGATCCCACCGATTAAGGCCAATAGTAGCCCCGCATTGAGGATGTGGCCGCACTGCGCGTAGTTCTCCTCGCCGTAGCGGCGCGAGGTGAGGGTTTGGACGCCGACCCCGATTCCGGCCAACGAGAAGACGATAGCAAAGTATCCAACACCGGAGATTCCAGCGGCGGCAAGCGGGACCGCGCCAAGGCGCCCGAGCATCGCCGTGTCGACCACGCTCAGCAGGGTGATGGAGAGCATCCCTAATGCCACTGGGTAGGCGAGACGGACCACCGCGCGTGAGCGCGTCGGGTGAAGCTTCATCCTCTTCCAGAGGGTGTACGAATGATCAACCCATCCCTTCGTCACACTACCCCTCCTCGATCCCTTCGACCACCGTTTTTAGGTTCACCTTATCCAGTTGCGTCAACACCACTCCGGCGATCGTTGCTAACGTTCCCAGCACCTTGAAGAAAGTGAGGCTTCCTCCCATAAGGAGGACCTCGGCAAACAGGGTGATGATGGGGATGAAATTCGCCGAGACCGCGACCTTTGTAGCGGAGAGATGGACAAGGGCATAGTGCATAGTGAGGAAGGCACCAGCCGAGCAGAGGACGCCCAGGAACAGAATCTCCGATACGATCGTAGGGGTGACCTGTGTGAGCCAGCGCAGGCTGTCGGTTGCCGCAAGCGGGCCGAACAGGAAAAGAGAGAAGAAGAACTGATAGAACGTGAGTTGAAGTGGAGTGACGCGTTTCAGTACATCCACGATGAGGACGGTCCGTGTGGCAGCGCAGAGCACGGCACCGAGGATGAGAAGGTCGCCTGTAAGGCTCGCTCCGCTCTCATGGCGTCCCGAGCCGATGATGAGGAAGATACCTATGTAGGCAACGACAATCCCTAATCCCTTGTTCCACGTTGCCCGCTCTTGCCGACGAAAAAAAGCTATCAAGAAAACGACAGTGGGAATGGTAGCGATGATCACCGACACGTGGCTCGGCTGCGTATAGGAAACGCCGAACGTCTCAAACAGGAAGTAGCCAACAGGGCTTAAGAGTGACAATGCGGCCAGGGTTACAAGTTCCCTGCCGGGGAGGCGCAGCTTCCCCTGGATTCCACCGAGAATCCCAAGTAGGATTGCCGCTACGATGAAGCGGAGGAAGAGGAGGGTGAAGATGGGGACTGTCTTTACCACGTCCTTGATTGCCAGGAAGGAAAGGCCCCAGATAAGCATCGCCGAGAAGAGGGCGAGATAAACGATAGCGGTCTTCCTGTAAGATTGCATGGATGTACCTTCCTGTTTATCGCGGTGTGCTGGGTGCATTGTGCTCATCATTGCTTACTTTCGCAACTGGTTTGTAATCTATTGCTTAATAGTGGCAACACGTGGTTTGAGGGCGTGAGGAGAGCAAAGTGAGTAAGCGACCTATATTCCTCTTGGTGGCACTGGTGGGCATTCTCGTCTGTTCGCTCGGTTTAATCCGGGTGGGTTATGGTGAGAAGCCTGTCCTTAGCCCGCGAAGCTGGCTTTGCATCCTTCAAGATGCCGAGGCTGAAACTGTCATGCGGTCCGGGTTTGACCTTGTGGTTATGGACTACTCCAGGGACGGCTCTGATGAGGCACGCTATACGCAAAAGGAGATCGGTGAGATCGTGGCTTGTGGGGTTATCCCCATCTGCTATCTGAGCATCGGCGAAGCCGAGGACTACCGCTTCTACTGGGAGTCCTCTTGGAAGGAGAATCCTCCGTCCTGGCTTGGACGGGCCAACCCTGGCTGGGAGGGGAACTACAAGGCCCGTTACTGGGAAGAGGGTTGGCAGAGGATCGTCTTTTCTTACTTAGACCGGGTTCTTGAGCAGGGCTTTGCTGGAGTCTACCTTGATGTCATCGACGCGTTCGAGTACTGGGCCGATCCTCAAAACGGTGAGTCCATTCGCCCCAGTGAAGAACTCGCTGCACAGTGGATGATCGCCTTTGTGAAAGAGATAGCTCGCTATTGCAGGGAGGAGAAGGTGCGATCTTATTTTAACATCATTCCTCAAAACGGCGAGCGGATCCTCGACTTCGATACTGATCGTTCGTATCTGGCCGCGATCTCTGGGATCGGGGTTGAGGACCTCTGGTACGACGAGACCGAGCCTCAACCACAGGAGGAAACAGACTGTCGCCTCTCCTATCTTTTCAAGATCGCGGCTGAAGGTAAGCTCGTCCTTTCTATCGACTATGTGGATGACGGAACAGGCTACCGGGGCGGTAACTTGGATCGCATCCGTGACTACCGGGCGCGGGCTGAGGCAGCGGGCTTTATCCCCTATGCGGCACGTACTGACCGCGCGCTTGACCGCATCATTAGGATCCCCGGTCTGCAACCGTAACAGGGCGCGGTTTACTTTAAGATCTTGTCACGGTAAAGTCTTCCTGCCAACATAATCTAGGAGGTTGTCTTGTCTGGCTCCACAGTGTTTAGTCAGAATCGAATCTGTCAGATGCTTCATATTCGCTATCCTATTCTTTTGGGAGGGATGGCACACGTGTCGCGCGCGCCGCTAGTAGCTGCTGTCTCCAACGCTGGCGGCTTGGGGGTCATTGGGTCTGGTGGGATGCCGCCCGATATTCTGGTTGAACAGATCGCGCAGGTGCGGAAGAGGACCGACCGATCGTTCGGGGTGAACCTGATGTTGATGGACCCAAACATCGAAGAGCAGGTCGAGGTCGTGCTGCGCGAGGATGTCCCGATGGTCTCGACCGGGGCGGGAAATCCCGCGAAGTACATCGGCAGGCTCAAAGAAG
>Ga0307438_1001006_pt1 | contig 18967 bp, 18 predicted proteins | sample SalMarWE160110MG_FD_202144 | JGI IMG/M metagenome (GOLD analysis project Ga0307438, IMG submission 202144) | Salt marsh sediment microbial communities from the Plum Island Ecosystem LTER, Massachusetts, United States - WE1603-110 | ecosystem: Environmental > Aquatic > Marine > Intertidal zone >... | reverse complement strand
ATGCCCTCGCTGGTCACAATCTGTCGCGGCCGCAGGTCACACTCGAGAACCTCCATCACCTGGGCGCCAGCCTCCTTGGCCAGGCGAATGCGGGCGGAGTCCACGGCGGGGATGGTGCCGTTGCCGGGCAGGGCCAGCCCCAAGACTTCGGTGGTGCAGTTCATGGTGTTGGCGGTGAACATGCCGGCGCAGGAGCCGCAGGTGGGACAGGCCACCTCCTCCAGCCGCCCCAGTTCCTCCTCCGACATGTCCCCCTTGCTCACCAGGCCCACCGCCTGAAACACGGTAGCGAGGTCCACCGCCTGGCCCTGCCACCGGCCGGCCAACATCGGCCCACCGGAGACGAAGACGCAGGGCAGGTTCAACCGCAATGCTGCCATTAGCATTCCCGGCACGATCTTGTCGCAGTTAGTGACGAACACCAGGGCGTCGAAGGCGTGAGCTATGGCCATGCACTCCACGCCATCGGCGATGACCTCGCGGCTGGCCAGGCTGTAGCGCATGCCGATATGGCCCATGGCGATGCCGTCGCCCACGCTGGGGACGTTCACCTCGAAAGGGGTGCCGCCAGCGCTGCGCACGCCGGCCTTGGCCGCTTCGGCGATCTGGCGCAGGTGGATGTGGCCGGGGATGATCTCGTTGTAGCTGTTGACAACGCCGACGAAGGGTTGATTCAGTTCCTTGTCGGTGAGGCCCAGCGCCCGCAGCAGAGACCTGTGGGGCGCGCGTTCCACGCCCTTTTTCACCTTATTGCTTATCAAGACAGGCCTAGCAGACGCTGCCATGGCTTATATTCTCCTCCAAGCCGGGGACCTGGCCCGACCGAAACAAGCGATCCCGTCCCCCAAAAGGACGGGATCATACAAGAATCCTCGCGGTACCACCCTTCTTCTCCGCCAAGTCAGCGCTCTGGCAGCACCCCAAATACAAATCCCGCCCCAAAGGGGTCCCGCTGGGGCGGGATGGTGCCACCCTTCTTCTCCAACCTGTCGGAGCCCTCTAGGCGCTCTAACGGGCGCTCCCGACCAGACCTACCGTGTATACCAACAGATTCAGCCTGGCAGCTCTGGGGCGAGTTCGAGGCTGCTTTGCTACCGGGCTCTCACCTTATCCCGGTTCTCTTGAGCAGGAAGAAGCCTCTACTACTCCCCTTCGTCGCCTTTCCCACTTTGGTTGTGAGCGCCATTCTAGCAACGAAAATTGGCAGTGTCAAGCAATATTCGTGCTTGTGCGATAGCGAGGGTCGAAGCTCAGGAGATGCCAAGCTGCGACAGTGCGCGCGGAAGGTGGCCTAGTTCTGGAATTGGCTAACGGCTTCGCTCAAGTCTATCATGTGCAAGATAGCCGTCCGCAACATCCTAGTTGTTGTAGCGTCTATTAAGTAGGTAAATGCCTTGGAGGTCGTATGGAATTAATAGCCGAGTTCGTGATCTTCGCCGCCTTTGCCGCCCTCTGCGCCTTGATGTTTGGCGGCCGGGAAGACTTCAGGCCCTCCAGCCTTGTGATCTTTTTCCTGGCCGTCCTCGTGACTTTCGTTCTTTTGCTCGTATGGGCCGATGTTTCCGGATGGAACGAACGCAGGCCTTAGGCTAGGCCTCTGAGGGAGACAACCGCCTTTCTTGATACACGGCTAATCCTGTATGCTCCCTTATTACCGCCGCTTTTGCACTTCCCCTGATACTGTTCAGCTACTGCTGTTCCAGTTCCTTCCAGGGCTTCTCGAGAGGCTGAGCGTATCGGCTCTTGCGGGCGGCGGTATCCTAATCCAGCGAAATCAGGTTAGGTGACGGCGATGGCGGCCGCAACCAAGAAGAGGCCCTGGAGCAAGATGGCCCCCGCCAGCAGGAGGTAGGAGGCGGCTCGCTCCCACTTGTGGACGGCCAGTCCGGCCACCAGGCTGACCGCCAGCAGGGCGAGGGCGGTGGCAGGAATCTGCAGCACCTCTCGCTTGGGCCTGAGATCGGTCTGGCCCAGGGGTGGGAATGCCAGGTTCAACTCGTCGGCGAGGCCGGGGTAGACGGCGAAGACGAAGCCGAAGAGGGCGACGTTGGCCAGCACCGCGATGAGAGCCAGGGCCTGGCCGTAGCGGTCTAGCCAGAAGGGGTGGATCGCCACCAGGGGGTGCTCAGCCCTTTGCCTTGGCGCCTCCTCCGCTGCGGCTGCTTGAGAGCGCTGGAGGCGCTGCAGCTCCATGGTGAAGCGGACGCTGTTCTCGGGCGAGATGGCATAGGAGCCGGACGAGGTGACGATGTAGATCAACTCCCAGGGCGAGTGATGGCAGGAGTAGAAGAGGACATCGCCGATAGTCGGCACGCTGGCTCGCCCCACGTGATAGGCCCACCAGTTGATCCCTCGGATCTCGAGCAAGCGGGCCTCCCGGCCGGGAACACACCGCTCGATTTGATTCAACGGGATGAACTGGCGGATGAGCCCCCAGCGTATCGATAGGCCTTTCTCGTCCAGGGCGTAGCTCATGACATGGCAGGCATAGGTCCAGTAGGCGAAGACGGCCGCTAGGGCGAGGAGGAGGAAGGCGCTCCCAAAGGCCAGGAATTTGGCTGCCGAGATGGCCCAGGGGCTGGCGAAAGCCATCAGCAGGGCCGCCAGGAGTAGCGCCAGCATGACTATGGCGGCGCCGGTGGCTGTGCCGATCAGGCGAGTAGGACGGTAGATCACGGGGGCGACGACGCCTCCATCTCCTATCTGGCGATGTGACAGGCCGTGCACCAGTGGGCGTATTTGCCGTTCTTCCCGCGCTCCACGTCGAAGTAGAGGCGCTGAAGCTCGCCGGTGATCGGCCCCCGTTTGCCCTCGCCCACAGGCCGATGGTCAACCTCGATCACCGGCGTCACGTGGGCGGCTGTGCCTGTCATGAAGCACTCGTCGGCCAGGTAGAGTTCGCTGCGGTCGATGGGCCGCTCGATGGTCTCGATACCCAGTTCCTCGCGGGCCAGGGTGATGACAGTGGCGCGGGTTATGCCCATCAGGATATTGGACCAGGCAGGCGGGGTGACAAGGCGGCCGCCTTCGACGACGAAGATGTTCTCGCCGCTACCCTCCGAGACGTGGCCGTCCTCGTTGAGAATGATGGCCTCGTCGTAGCCGTGCTCCACCGCCTCCGTCTTGGCCAGGGCCGAGTTGACGTAGATGCCGTTGACCTTGGCCCGGGCCGGGATGCTCGTATCCTCTATCCGCCGCCAGGAAGAGGTGCCGCAGCGGGCTCCCTTCTCGATGTCCAGATAGGGGCCGAAGGGGATGATGAAGATCAGGAAGTCGTCCTCCAGGTCGTGCAGACGCACACCCAGCGCCGTCGCGCTCTTATAGGCGATGGGGCGAACGTAAACGTCCTCCTGATAGCCGCACATCTCCACCAGCCGTACGGTGATGTCGCACAGCTCATCATTGGTGTAGGGGAGGTCGATTTTGAGGATACGGCAGCTCTGGCTCAGGCGCTGGTAGTGGTCGGGCAGGCGGAAGATATAGGGCTGTTTTTCCTCTTCGTTCCAGTTGCCGCGGATCCCCTCGAATACAGCGGTGCCGTAGTTGAAAGCGTGGGTCATTACGCTGATCTTGGCCTCGGCCAGAGGGACGAACTGCTTGTGGAGGTAAGCATAGGGCTTAGCCATAGCAAAAACGCTCCTTTCGAGGGGAGTTGGGCTAATTATAGCAGTTCAGGGGCTGAATACAAGTGACGGACGATGCCGTGCCCGGTTCGCTATTGGTGGGAGAGCTTCCCGACCCTGCGGGATAAATCCCGCAGCACCATCTAGGGTTGGGTCACCTTCACCCAATCAACCCAGATCGTGACGTAGTCTGAGGGAGCCAAAGTGTAGGTGTAGGCGCTGAACCTAATGCGGAGGCTTCCAGTGGGGATGTAGGAGCTGTGGGTTCCGATCAGGGATTCGTTTTCATAGAATTTGACCTGCGAGCTGCTTACCCTTTCGACCTTGATCGTTCTCCAGCCTGAAGGGTAGTTCGATTGCCTCTTGGTGCAGTTGTACGAACTTGAGCTTCTTTTGGTTTCGGTGTACTTATCGCGGTCTTGGCCGCGCCACATTGCCGCTTGGGTTTCACCGCTTCCGCAGTCAGGGCCCACTCTGGCGTTCGCATAGCCGATGCCCTTGTGATCATACGACTGGCCTGATCCTACCCACACGCGGGCCTCAAAGGTGGTCCCGACGGGGAAGTAGCTCTTCGAGTACACGTCTGCATAGGCGTTGGCTGCGTTGGGAACACTGATCTGCAGGTAGCCGCCGGATTGGACGATGGTGGCGCCTCCGCCCACGGCAGTGCCCCAAAGACTCGTATTGATGGAGCCGGAGCTAAAATAGTCCTCGAGCAGTAAGAGTGGGCCGGTCTCGAGCCACACCCAGTAGGGACTACTGTTCGTTTGGCTTGAGCAGCCGCTGCCGTTGCAGGCCTTCACAGCCGCATGGTAGTAGTCGGACACAGAATACGAGAAGGTGCGGGGACTTGCCGTGTCATACACCCAGTTGAGCACGGTTACCTTGCTGCCGCTATTCCACCTTTCAACGAAGACGTTGTAGTAAGTCGCCCCCGACACGTGACCCCAGGAAACGGAGCCGTTGCCGTTGCTGCCGCTGATGCTGACGGAAGGCGGAGAGGGCGGGGCAGAGCCCTGGACGTATACGGTGACGTCTGGCGGAGAGGGATAGTCGCCGTAGGGGGAGTTAAGGGCGTAAGTGTAGCCCCAGACGCCGTACTTCTGCGTCCCTGAGGGCTGGTTGGAAAGGAGTATGCCTCCACTGTCCTTGAAGGCATTTCCCACGTGCGCGCACCAGGAACTACCGCACCATCGCCAAACAGAGAAGTGAGCTTCGGCGTGGACGTTGCTAGGGTTCCAGGAGAGCTGCACCTGACCGGGGCCTGGCGAATACCCCGTCAAGTTGGTGACGCCGTTGGGCCTGTAGGCATCGTTGTAGTTGGTTACATCTAGCTGCTGGGGCGTGTCATGCCAACACTGCTCTGTACAGTCCATTATGGTCGGCGTGCCCCCTGGACATCCGGCATAGCCGGCATGTCCAAGCGCATGTCCAAACTCGTGCGTAACGTCACGATTGGTGTGCCACTCACCGTCGAAGCACCCACTTGGGCACTCCGGGGGACGACTTGGGAAACATATTCGGGTTCATACGAGCCGCCGTGGGGGAGACTATCTCCCAGTCCAACACGTTGGTGGGCTCTGTGCAAGCGTGAGGGTAATAGGGGCCTGAAGGCTGGCAGTGCTCAAAGAGTTCTGTGGTGACCCACACTTGGGGCCAAGCGCAGCTATTCTGGAAGCTGGTATGGCCTAAAGCAGTGTTCCAGCGGCTCACGGCAATCTGGGTAGAGGACACAAAATCGCCGTCGCTGCAAGCCGTAATGGGCGTGCCGCTTATCATCCCCTGCTGAAACCCCATCCGGTTGTTGAAGACTCCCCACTCGAGCACGTTGTCGTCGTCGTAGTCCGCTAGTCCGCCCTGGGTGGTGGCCAACAGCAGGGTGACGGCGCACAAGCACAGTCCCACAAGGCTAAAACCCACTCGCCGTGCCACAGCAGGTTTGCGTCTAGGCATGGCTGCTCACGGACAGGTTGGCTCTTGTCTGCTTCTTCACCGCCACGTCACCTGTACGGTGGCCGCGATTTGATCGAACACGGGGTCCACGGCGGCGTCACGTATGAACCGACTGGTCTCGCAACCGTCAGGCCTCAGGTACAAATACGATTGAGCCTCTACGTCATACAGCCATAGGAACGACCCGCCTGGACTGGACACCCCGCCGCCCAGCCGGAACTGCCTGCCAGCGGGCAGTTGTAACGTGAGGTCGCCGACCCTGAGCGGCGCCCCTCCCTTCGCAGGCTGACCGCCTATCTGGGACACGGCCGGAGCCTTGTCTGTCCCTGGGAAGTCCTCTGGCGTCACCCGTCCCGGAGATGGGCACGCGTAGGAATCTGCTATCTCTAGGGTCGCCATTATCTCGTCGAACACCGCGTCTGCTGCCGCATCGGGCACAGTGCGACCGTTTTCACACCCGTCGCCGCGCACATTCAGGGCCGACTGCGCCTCCAGATCGTAGATGGTGATCTGCAGCTCTTCTGAGTACCACCCGCTGTCGACGACGAAGTGCCTTCCCGTCGGCAGGTGCACGCTGACGTATCCGTCCCGATGCACCGTGCCGCCTTCAAGCTGCCAGCGGCCAGCGATGTCGCCTACTGTCGACGCTTTCCGGCATGGCGTTGGGCAGACGCCCGGCTCGGGCGTGGGCGTGGCCGTCGGTGGTGGTGGGGGGGGCGGAGGTGTTGGCGAAGAGGGCAGTGCGGTCACGGGCGGCTCGGAGCTGGGTGAGACGGGTGGAGCTGCAGTCGGTACTACTGCAGGCTCATCCTGCTCCAGGCTGGGCTCGCCCACCACCACCGCGGCAGGCGTCAGCGTGGGCTTCTCGGCCTCCTCCTGGGCGGCGGTGGTCCCATCGCTGGCCTGGCCGGCGAAGTGGACGCCCACCGCCACACCGACAGCCACCACGACAAACGTCAGCAAGCCCATAATCCTGGATCTCATGAACCCCTCTCCTACTCGCTAAGAAGTTTAACACGTTGGCGTACTTTGTCAAGGTGCTTGTAGCTTCCGAGCGAAATTCTTCTGCCAAGTTTTTTCCCTTGGTGGGGGTCCATTGACCCTGACTGGCCGTGGGCGCTATCTTGAAGAAGGGCGGTTTGCCACCACTATGTAAGACGTTTGCCATGAGCAGTTGGTTCCGTCTGGGCGATTACGAGCTTCTGACCGTGAGCGATGGCGTCCTCCATCTGGACGCGGGCTCCGTCTTCGGCGTCACCCCGCGAGTCATGTGGGAGCCTCTGGTGGGGCCCCTCGATGAGGAATACCGCCTGGCCGTGGGCCTCAACTGTCTCCTGGTGCGTTCGCAGGGCAAGCTGATCCTGGTGGAGACGGGCGTGGGCAGTAAGACGACCCGCGTCCCCCGTGGCTCCGGCGTCGCTCAGGCGGGGACGCTGCTGGAGGACATGGCCCGCCAGGGCATCCGGCCCGAGGATGTGGACATCGTCATCAACACCCACCTCCACTTCGACCACTGCGGCGGCAACACTATCTACCGCGACGGCAAATTGGCCCTCACCTTTCCCCGCGCCCGTCACTTCCTCCAGAAGGGCGAGTGGGAGGAGGCCAACCACCCCAACGAGCGTACGCGCGCCAGCTACCTTCCCGAGAACCTGGAGCCCCTGGCCGACAGCGGCCAGCTAGAGCTTGTGGAGGGCGAGGCGGAGGTGATCAAGGGCGTGCGCATGCTGCCTGCCCCCGGCCACACTGCCCATCATGCCATCGTGGAGGTGGCCTCCGCTGGCCAGACGGCCCTGTACATCGGCGACATAGCGCAGCATCCGCTGATGCTGGAGCGCCTGGCCTGGATATCTTCCTTTGATGTGCTGCCCCTGGTCTCGCTGGAGACGAAGAAGCGTATCCTGGAGAGGGCGGTCGCCGAGAATGCTCTATTGGTCGGCGTGCACTGCCCGCCGCCAGGCCTCGGGCGTCTAAGGCTGGTGGAGGGCAAGCGAAAGTGGGATGCGCTATGAGCACCGGTCAGGCCTCCACCCTACGCCGCACCGCCCTCTACCCTCAGCACCTCGCCCTGGGCGGGCGCATGGTTCCCTTCGTCGGCTGGGAGATGCCTGTCCAGTACAAGGGCATCGTCGAGGAGCACCACGCCGTTCGTCAGCGAGTCGGCCTGTTCGACGTCTCCCACATGGGCCGCCTGGAGGTGACCGGGCCCAGTGCTGCCTCTTTCCTGCGCGGCCTGGTGACCTACGACATCGCTGGGTTGGAGGTGGGCGGAGGCCACTACGCCCTCGTCTGCCAGGAGGACGGGGGCATCCTGGACGACGTGTACGTCTTCCGCCTGGCCCCCGCCGGAGGCGGGTCCGCCTCCGCCGAAGGCGGACGTCCTCTGGCGTCTGGCGGAGACGAGCGCTTTCTGATGGTGGCCAACTCCGCCAACGCCGACAGGATCCGCGATCGGGTTCGGCAGTACCTCCACCCATCGCTGCGGGCCACAGTGGAGGATCGCCAGGCGGAGACAGTCATGCTGGCCCTTCAAGGCCCTGATGCGCAGCGCTACCTGGCCCGTCTGGTGCCGTCTCTGGCCGAGGGCCTGCGACCGCGCCGTTGCGCTGAAATGTCGCTGGCGGGCGTCACCGTTTTCTTTTCCCGCACCGGTTACACGGGCGAGGATGGCGTCGAGATCATCCTGCCATCCGCCGCTGGCGTTATCCTTTGGAAGTGGTTCGTGGAGCACGGCGTCCAGCCCTGCGGCCTGGGTGCCCGCGACAGCCTGCGCCTGGAGGCGGCCCTCCCCCTCTACGGCAACGACATCGATACCACCACCAACCCCTTCGAGGCCGGCCTGGGCTGGGTGGTGACCTTCGACGACGGCGTCGATTTCGTCGGTCGGGAAGCGCTCCTGCGCATCCGCGAGGCCGACGCTCGGCGTCACCTTACCTGCCTCAAGGCCCTGGACCGGGGCGTCATGCGAGCGGGCTACCCCATCCTGCAGTCCGGCAAGCGGGTGAGCGAGCTGACCAGCGGCGGCTTCTCGCCGACGCTGGGGGTGAGCATCGGCATGGCCTACCTGCCCACGGAGCTGGCCAGCGTGGGCACGGAGCTGGATGTCGACGTGCGGGGCAGGTCCCTGCGGGTGCAGGTAGTCAAGCGGCCGTTCTACAAGCGGCCAAAGTCGAGCTAGGGGCCCGGCCGAAATCCGAGCCTACGGGGGCGAATGCCGGACATTAGCAGTTATGGCGGGCGTTCCGCCATCGCGTTTATTGCCCATACCTCCGTTGAGTGTCTTCTATCTCCTCCACGGTGACCGGGGCCTGGAATACGCCCACAACCTCTCCGCGGCGGAGGTCGACTGTCAGCACGATGGACTGCGCGTCGACAGGCCCTCCATGCACGCGCCCATACTCCTTCGGCTCGTTCATGCAGGGGTCATCGGGGTCAAGGCGCTCATCCGCGCCCCTGCGGCCCGAGCACGGATCGGAAAGTATGACCGGGAATTCGCCCTCATAGGAGATCGGCGGGTCGAAGTACATATGCACCATGGCAATGGGCTTCTCTCCCGTGTTGGCCGCCTCTCGGTGTTCATAGACGTACCCTATTCGTATCCAGTAGTCACGACCCTCCTCGCGGTCGGCCAGCATGCCCTCGATTGCCTTCTCTTGAAGGACAATCTCCATTACCTCCGCATCTTTCTCAGATGAGTCGGGAGTAGCGGTTGGCGAGGGTTCTGGTGCGGGAGGGAAGGTAGTAGGCTCTATGGGCTCCACGGTACTGTCGGACGCTCCATTAGCAAGGCAGCCGACGGTTGCTGCGGCTGCCGCTACAGCCGCAATTCCGACGAGGGCCGCAATCCTTCGCGAAAGCGCGGGCCTAGACATCATCCACCTGGGACCAGCCTCTCAACGTCAGCTACGTCTTCCACCGTGGCCCTTCTCCCCGCTGCCTGCAGCGCTGCTATGAGCTGGTGTTATCGTTATACACCCCTACGACACACCTGTCAAGCCCTCGATTGCCCCCAGCCCGCATTGACTTGCCCTTCGTCTGACGCTAATCTTGGGCTTAATCAGTCAAGAGGAGGAGAGCCGTGCCTAGCCCTACCGACCGCCGTTACACCAAGGAGCACGAGTGGGTGCGCGTCGAAGACAACGTTGGCGTCGTCGGCGTCACCGACTACGCCCAGGACCAGCTTGGCGACATCGTCTACCTGGACCTGCCCTCGTCGGGGACGCAGGTCAAGCAGCTCGACAAGCTGGGCGAGATCGAGTCGGTGAAGGCCGTCTCCGACCTCTATTCGCCCGTCAGCGGCGAGGTGGTCGAGGTCAACCAGGAGGTCATCGACAAGCCGGAGCTGGTGAACCAGTCGCCTTACCAGGAGGGCTGGTTGGTGCGTGTGCGCCTGGCCGACCCTGCCGAGGTGGACAAGCTCCTCTCCGCCGAGCAGTACGACCAATTGATAGCGGACAGTGAGGACAGCGGGGGTTGACAGATGGCCGACGTTATGCCCTGCTACGTGTATGTGGACGGACAGTATGTTCGGGAGGAACTGCGCGCCGTAGGCATGTCGGACGAGTTCAATCCGAGAGAGCCTGCGGCCTTTACGCGGCACCAAGTCGTCGCCGGAAGCCATGTCAGGCCCACTCGCATCTTCTACTACGATGCGCTGGACGAAAATGCGGAAGAGGCAGAACAGAATCGGCAGCGCGCCTATTTCGACAGGCTCCGAAGGCTCCGTGACACGCACGTGGTTCTAGGCCGCGTGCGTCCCACCGCCTCCGCAAAGAGGCGCCAGCAGAAGGGCGTCGATGTGCAGTTGGCCGTTGATGCGCTCCGTGCCGCCACAAGTGGGGCGGTCGGGGCGATCGTGCTAGTAACGGGAGACGCTGACTTCGTGCCCTTGGTGAAGGGCATCCGCGAAGCTGGCCCCCATGTTTTCGTATTCGCATTCGCCAAGTCCCTTTCACCGGAACTGGAGGTCGAGGCCGACCGAGTCCACAAGTGGGACGAGCCAGCCACGGACTGGTCACTGACTGCCTGACTGAAGAGCGACGTGTATGTGTGCTGACACCCTTCCCTACATCCCCAACACCGAGAGTGACCGTCAGGCCATGCTGGCCGCCATCGGCGTGGCTTCCGTCGAGGATCTCTTCGCCGATATCCCGCCCGAATTCCGCGTCGGCGAGCTGAACCTGCCGCTCCCTCTCTCCGAGCCGGAGCTGGTGCGCGAGCTGGCGGCCCTGGCCGGGCGCAACCGGCCGGTCGACAGCAGGCCTTGCTTTTTGGGCGGCGGCGCCTATCGGCACTTCATCCCCAGCGTGGTCGGCGAGGTCATCGGCCGCAGCGAGTACGCCACCGCCTATACCCCTTACCAGGCGGAGATCAGTCAGGGCACCCTCCAGACCGTCTTCGAGTTCCAGTCGATGATCTGCGAGCTGACGGCGATGGACGTGGCCAACGCCGGCATGTACGACGGCGCCAGCGCCCTGGCCGAGGCCTGCCTGACGGCTGCCGGCGTCACCGGCCGCCGGCGCATCGCTCTCCTTTCCACCGTTCATCCCCACTGTCAGGCGGTGGTGCGTACCTACGCCTTCGGCCGCGACCTGGCTGTGGATGTGATGCCACCCGACGGTCTGGCCCTCAGCGAGGAGCACGCCTGCCTGGCCGTGCAGCAGCCCGATTTCTTCGGCTATCTCTTGCCCGATGTCGAAGCCCTGGAGAGAGCAATTCACGAAGCGGGAGCCCTTTTCATCGTGTCTGTCGACCCCATATCGCTGGGCTTGTTCCGACCCCCCGGCCAGTACGGGGCCGATGTCGTGGTCGGCGACGGGCAGTCATTAGGCAGCCCCCTGAACTTCGGCGGGCCCTATCTCGGCCTCTTCGCCTGTCGCCAGCAGTACCTGCGCCATATGCCGGGCCGGATCGTCGGCCGCGCCAGCGATGCCCAGGGCCGCACTGGCTATGTGCTCACCCTCCAGACCCGCGAGCAGCACATCCGCCGCGAGCGGGCCACTTCCAACATCTGCACCAGCCAGCAGCTCGTCGCCCTGGCCGCCACCGCCTACCTGGCGGCGATGGGCAAGCAGGGCCTGCGCCAGGTGGCCGAACTCTGCTATCACAAGGCCCACTACGCCGCCCAGCGCATCGCCCAACTGCGCGGCTACTCCCTGACTTTCGATGGACTCTTCTTCAAAGAGTTCGTAGTGCGCTGCCCGCGGCCACCGTCTGAGGTGAACCGCGCCCTGCTGGAGCGAGGCATCATCGGCGGCCTGGACGTGAGCCAGTACGTGGAGAACGGCCTCCTCCTCTGCCTGACGGAGATGAACACACGGGAGGAGATCGAGCGCCTGGTAGAGGCGCTGGCGGAGATCGGAGGCAGCGAGTGAGCAGCGGCCCGAGGCAACCCGACATCGGTGCTCGCCTCACCTTCGACCTGAGCAAGCCGGGGCGAATGGCATGCTCCCTGCCGCCCTGCGATGTGCCTGCGACTGAACTGCCGCCGCCGCAGTTCCTGCGCCGAGAGCTCAACCTGCCCGAGCTAAGCCAGGTGGACATCGTGCGCTACTTCCTGGCCCTCAGTCGCCTCAACTACGGTGTGGACAGCGGCTTCTACCCCCTGGGAAGCTGCACCATGAAGTACAACCCCAAGGTGCATGACGAACTGGCCTGCCTGCCGGGCTTTGCCCGCCTCCACCCACATCAGCCCCTGGAGACGGTGCAGGGGGCTCTGGCTCTCATGTACGACCTCCAGCGCTGGCTGGCCGAGATCACCGGCCTGGATGCCGCGAGCCTGGCCCCGGCCGCCGGCGCTCAGGGCGAGCTCACCGGCATCCTGATGATCAAGGCCTACCTGGCCGACAGGGGCGAGGAGGGCCGCCGCCGCGTTCTCGTGCCCGACTCCGCCCACGGCACCAACCCGGCCACCGCCGCCATGGGCGGCTTCGAGGTGGTGACGGTGGCCTCGGATAGTCAGGGCAACACCGACATGCAGGCCCTGGCCTCGGCCCTGGACGATGGCGTGGCCGCTCTCATGCTCACCCTGCCCAACACCCTCGGCCTGTTCGAGCCCAACATCGGCCGCATCGCCGAGATGCTCCACCGCAAGGGGACCCTCCTCTACGGCGATGGCGCTAATCTCAACGCCCTCCTTGGCCGCGCGCGCTTCGGCGACATGGGCTTCGACATCGTCCATTTGAACATGCACAAGACCTTCAGCACCCCTCATGGCGGCGGCGGCCCCGGCTCCGGGCCCGTGGTCGTCAAGGGTCATCTGGCCCCCTACCTGCCGACGCCCGTAGTCGGAAAGGACGACGGCGGCTTCGTCCTGGCCACGCCCGAGCACAGCATCGGCAGGGTTGGCCTGTTCTACGGGCACTTTGGCGTGCTGGTGCGGGCCTACGCCTACCTCCGCACCCTAGGGGCCGAAGGCCTGCGCCAGGTGAGCGAGAACGCCGTCATCAACGCCAACTACGTCCTGGCTCGCCTGCGCCGGGCCTACCACCTGCCCTATGACCGCCGCTGCATGCACGAGGCCGTCTTCTCAGGCAGTCGCCAGCGGGCGAAGGGCGTGCGCACCTGGGACATCGCCAAGCGTCTCATCGACTACGGCTTTCACCCGCCTACCGTTTACTTCCCCCTCATCGTGGACGAGGCGCTGATGATCGAGCCCACGGAGACGGAGAGCAAGGAGGCCCTGGACGCCTTCTGCGATGCCCTCCTGGCCATCGCCCGCGAGGCTCAGGAGGAGCCGCAGTTGGTGAAGGAAGCGCCTCACACGGCCCCCATCGGCCGCCTGGACGAGGCCACGGCTGCCCGCTGGCCGGTGCTCCGCTGGCGAAGGGAGGCCGGAGATGAATCGTAAGCCGACAGGCTGGCTGCCGGGGATAGTGTTCGCCTTTGCCATCGCCGCCGTCCTCTCTCTCGCCGCTTGCGGCGGGGGAGGTGGGGGCGAGGAGCAGTCGCCCACGCCGGCGGACGAGACGGCAGGTGTCGAGCCGGAAGAGCTAGACACAATGATGCTCCAGGCGGATGATCTGCCCCAGGGCTTCTCCTACGACATCACCAGCGATGTGCTTCCTGCGGCCGGTCTGGACGAGCCTCAGCAGCGAACGGCAGGGCGTCACCTGCGCTCGCTGCTGGAGGAAAGCCTGCAGGAGGAGGGAAAGACCGTCTGCATCGTAAGCGACCTCGAGCTCTACGCGAGCGCCGAGGATGCCGCCGCCAGGTTGGAGGAGGAGTGGCAGACGATAGAGGCGATGGCCGCCTCACTCCCACCGGAGGAGGGCATACCAGAGAAGCTTGATCTGCCCGCCATCGGCGACGAGACCAGCGGCTTCTTCCTCTCGGCTCCTCGGGTAAGCTTCTGTGGCTGGGAGGCCGTCCAGGCCGAGGTGGTCTCCCTGACGTTTCAAAAGGATAGACTGCTGGCCGATATAAGGACCTACACCCTCGGCCAGGGCGCGTCGACTGACCAAGCCATCGAGCTGGCCAGGAAGCTCCTGGTTCGCATCGAGGCTGGCCTGGGCGAATAATAGACTAGGAGGTCATCATGAGCGCAAAAGCCTTGTCCGACCTGAACCCACCCCCGCGCATCCTTCTGGGTGCCGGGCCCTCTAACGTCCATCCCCGGGTCTATCAGGCCATGATGGCGCCGATCCTGGGCCATCTCGACCCCGACTTCCTCCACATCATGGACGAGACCAAGGACCTCCTGCGGGCTGTGTTCCGCACCCAGAGCGAGGAGACCATCGCCGTCTCTGGCACCGGCAGCGCTGGCATGGAAGCGGCCGTCGCCAATCTCATCGAGCCAGGCGAGCGGGCGGTGGTCTGCATCTGTGGTTTCTTCGGCGAGCGCATCGCCGAGATGGCCTCCCGCTATGGGGCGGAGGTGATGCGGGTGGAGGCCGAATGGGGACGCATTATCGAGCCGGAGGCGGTGGAGGCCGCGCTCAAGGCCGCTGGCCGCACCAAGGTGGTGGCAATCGTCCACGCCGAGACCAGCACCGGCGTCCATCAGCCCCTGGACGATATCGTCCGCCTGACCCACCAGCACGGCGCCCTGCTCCTGGTGGATGCCGTCACCTCCCTGGCGGGATGTGAGGTGGCGGTGGACGATTGGGGCATCGACGCCTGTCACAGTGCCTCTCAGAAGTGCCTCTCCTGCCCGCCGGGGATGGCTCCCCTGACCTTAAGTACCCGCGCTGCCGATGCTCTCCGGAGCCGCGAGACCAAGGTGCGTAGCTGGTATCTGGATATGACGCTGCTGGACAACTACTGGGGCGGCAAGCGCGCTTACCACCACACGGCGCCTATGACTATGGTCTACGCCCTGCGCGAGGGCCTGCGGCTGGTGCTGGAAGAGGGGCTGGAAGCCCGACTGGGCCGTCATCAGCGCAACGGCCAGGCCCTCTGGGCCGGACTGGAAGCTATGGGCCTGACCCTGCACGCCCAGGAGGGCTATCGTCTGCCTGTGATCACCACGGTGCGCATCCCCGAGGGTATCGAGGATATGAAGCTGCGCCGCGCCCTCTTGTACGAGCACAATATCGAGATCGCCGGTGGGCTGGGGCCCCTGGCCGGCAAGGTATGGCGCATCGGCCTCATGGGGGTCGCTTCCTCGGCGGAGAACGTCCTGGCGGTGCTCCAGGCCCTGGAGCAGGAGCTATCGGCTCAGGGGTTCGGTCTGGAGAAGGGCGCGGGCGTGGCCGCGGCCGATCGGGCGTTGGGAGCGGATTAGCTCAGCCTTCCACCCGCGGCACGGCAAGCTGGCCGAAGGGCATCACCAGAATGGCGGGCTCCTTCCCGCCGTTCTTACGGCGGAAGTCCTCGGAAAGGGTGGCCACCGTTTCGCCGATGTCCGGGCAGTGCTTCAGATGAGCCCTTATCGTCTGTTCGAGGCCCAGGGACGAATAGAGGTGGACGTTGGCCCTGACCTGTACCATGGCCTGGCACTGTATCGCCCACTGTTCCAGCTCAGCGAAGCCCGGCTCCAGCACCATGTCCAGGAGTTCCTGAGGCGTCTGTCGCCAGGCAAGCATCTCCCCATAATGCGCTTGGCCCAGGCCATCGGCGCACTCGGCGGCCAGAACGATCGCCCCGCCCTCCTTCACCGCCTGGGCGGCCACCGACATTCCCTTGCCCGACTGGTAGAGATTGATGTCGGCTGGATAGCCCATGTTGGTGACCACCACAATATCGTATCGCTGGGGCAGCGGCTGCAGGTAGACCCTCTCGGCGAAGGCGATGCCGGCATCGTGGGCCTGGATCAACTCCCCGGCGAACACGCCCGTGGTCTCCTTGCGCTCGTTCAGGGTGACGTTGACGATGAAGGCAGGCTGCGTAGCCAGAGCCACTCGTCGCGCCTCCTCGAAGACGGGGTTCCCTTCCGTCTGGCACCAGGTGGCCCTGGGGTGGGCAAGCATGGGGCCGCCGTGGTTGCTCATGATGATCTCGGCACCAGCGATGCCCGGTAGGACGGCCTTACCGCCGCCGGAGTAGCCGGCGAAGATGTGGGGCTCCACGAAGCCGGTGAGGATCCTGACGTCGGCCCGCATGTAGTCGCCATTGATCCAGATCTCCGCCCCGCGCTCGTTCTTGCGGAGGAAGGCCTGCTGTCCCTTGTCTCTGGCGTCGTGCTGAACGATGCGATAGCGGTCGACGACCTCCTGCCCCAGCATCGCTACCAGCTCCTCGCGAGTGTTCGGGCGATGCATGCCGGTGGCATTGACCAGAGCGACGTTCTCTTCGGGCACTCCCCTGGCAGCGAGTTCGCTGAGGATGGCGGGGAGAAGGATGTGGTTGGGCGTCGGGCGGGTGATATCGCTGAAGACGATGGCCACCGTATGAGTGGGTTGCACCAGCTCAGCCAGGGGCGGCGAGCCGATGGGCTGGCGCAGGGCCTGGCGCACGGCCTCCTCTGGCCGGGCCAAGGGGGGCACGCGCTCGGGCAGGAGCACCCGGGCCTGGTCTGGCAACGCCACCTCCAGGCCCTGGCGTCCGTAGGGGAGGTGAATTTTCATGGCGCTCCCTAGTCTAGACGGCTGGCGGGGAGTAGTAAACAGCTTGCTAGATGGGCCAAGCCACGAACCCCATGAAGGATGGCGTTGGCCAGTGCCAGTACGGTCAGGCTCTCGACAGGGAACCACCCGGCGGCGTCAGGAAAATCTGGCTGCCCCGCTTGTAGTACCGGCGCTTGCAACCTTCCTCCAATGTAGAGCACCTTAAGAATGGTAAAGGCTCATCGAGGCGAAGTGGCCCCCCTTAGCAAATAGAAGAGATAGAATGGATAGGAGGTGAGATATGGAATTTTTCCTCTATGACTCATTAGCTTTTCAGGACTTTCTGAAAGCTAATCCCCATGAAGGGGCAGAAGTGGAATTTTTGGAATCAATAGCGAAAGAGGGAATGACGGTAATTGATGTTGGAGCAAATATTGGAATTACTACGGTGACTGTTGCTAAGAAAATTGGGGGAAAAGGTAAGGTTTATGCTTTTGAACCTCTTCGCGGATACTTCGATGTCTTGAAGAAAAACTTGTCTGCGAATGGCCTAAAGAATGTTAAGGCTTTTGAGTTAGCCTTAGTGGGTCGAGTAGGAAGAATTGATTTCTATGAAAATGAACTCTCCAGTTCCATTGTTTCCAGAGGGAGCACCAACAAAACTATGGTTGAGGCTACCACTTTGGACAATTTCGTAAAGGAACAAAAAGTAGCGAGAATAGATTTGATTAACATGGATTGTGAAGGTTCAGAATTACTAGTTCTTAAAGGAGCTGAAAGAACGCTGCAAAAGAATAAGGTCAAGATATTCTGTGAAATTCATCATGATGTTCTGGAAGAGCTAGGTCAATCAGTTGGAGATATTGTGGAATACCTTCAGAGACTGGGATTGGAAGTGCATAGTGTCTCTTTAGATGATCTGAAGATAGGGAATGACTTTGAAAGCTGTGAATACATCTATGCTTACTAGGAGTGAAGAATGGCAAAACGGTCCCCTCCTACTCGCAGCCGCTAGTGTACGCAAGGGGGGAGACAGGGCGTGTGAGCAAGGCCCCCCCCCTCCTCAGATATTCGACCGGCTCTGGCCGCCGTCCACGTTGATGCAGGCCCCGGTCACCCAGCTAGCCCGCTCCGACACCAGAAAGACCACCACGTTGGCTACCTCCTCGGCCGTGCCGAAGCGACCCATGGGGATGTTCTCCCGCACGAACTGGGCTATGCCCTCGGGGTCCTCCTGCTGGCGGCGCCACCAGGAGCCGCCGGGGTGGCTGACGCTGCCGGGAGCCACCGAGTTCACCCGAATGTTCTGAGGAGCAAGCTCCAGGGCCATCGCCTTGGCGTGGCTGATCATCGCCGCCTTCAAGGCGTTATAGGTGGGGATGCCCCCCGACTCGCGGCCCCAGATGGAGGCGATGTGCACTATTGCACCGCCGCCCGCTCGTTGCATATGGGGGACGACGAGGCGGGTGGCGCGGGCCGCCGTCAGAAGGATCGTCTGGAAAGTGGCCTGCCAGGCCTCGTCCGAATCGGAGGCTACCGAGCCGTTTGCGTTGTTGACCAGGATATCGATGCGCCCGAAGGCGTCGGCGGTGGCTTGCACCAGCCGCTCTGTGTCCTCGGCCTTGGTGACGTCGGCCTCCACCGCCACGACGCGCACACCCTTGGCCTCGAGCTCCTTCGCCGTTTGCGCCAGCCTCTCCTGGCCGCGGGCGCAGAGGGCGACGTCGCAGCCCTCCTCGGCCAGGCCCAGAGCAATAGCCCGACCGATGCCGCGACTGGCTCCGGTGACGATCACTGCTTTGCCCTTCAGTCCTAGGTCCACGGCAGTCTTTGCCCTTCTCTAAGTCCTGGTTGCTCCAAATGGCAAAAGGGTAAGCGCATCCGGCGCGGATAATACAACGGCCGTTGCCCTCATTGCAACGGGGCCCGGTTTCATTGACACCATTTGTGAGCCTTGCTACGATACCTGACGCTGGAAGCAGCGATGTCCTATCAGACCATCAGGCTCTCGAAGCGCGACACTATCGCCTATCTCGATCTGCAGCGTCCCGAGCAGGGAAACTGCATCGACAGCCCACTGCTGCAAGAGTTGGCGGCCGCCTGCGCGGAGATAAACGACGACCCCCAGCTTCGAGTGGTCATCCTCAGCGGCGGGGAGACATCTGTGTTCTCCCAGGGCTGGGACGTCTCTCTGCTGGCCGCTGAAGGGCAGCCAGCACGCCGCCAGGAGTTCCTGGGCCATGCCTTCGATTGCTTGCCCCAGCTCTCGCGACCGGTCATCTGTGCCATCAACGGCGATGCCATCAGCGCCGGCCTGGAGCTGGCCCTGGCCTGCGACGTTCGTCTGGCCTGCGCCGAGGCCCATTTCGCCCTGCCCGAGACCTCCTGGGGCTTGATACCCATGGG
>Ga0307438_1001004_pt1 | contig 18980 bp, 14 predicted proteins | sample SalMarWE160110MG_FD_202144 | JGI IMG/M metagenome (GOLD analysis project Ga0307438, IMG submission 202144) | Salt marsh sediment microbial communities from the Plum Island Ecosystem LTER, Massachusetts, United States - WE1603-110 | ecosystem: Environmental > Aquatic > Marine > Intertidal zone >... | reverse complement strand
GAATGGAGACGTTATGGTTCCGGAAGATGGAATTATGAATTAAATGAAGAAAGACTGAAGGAATTCTGGCGAGAGGGCATCAAAAGAATGGATGGCTTTGAGAGTATAGTCACCATAGGTATGAGAGGAGACGGCGATGAACCCATGACCGAGGGAACCGCAATCGCGCTCTTGGAAAGAATCGTAAAAGACCAGAGAGAGATTATCGAAGAAGTAACTGGAAAACCCGCTTCTGCCACCCCTCAAAAATGGGCTCTTTATAAAGAAGTACAGGATTATTACGATAAAGGAATGACCGTTCCTGACGATGTAACATTATTACTTTGCGACGATAACTGGGGCAATGTAAGAAGACTTCCAAGATTAGATGCACCTCCGCGGCGTGGCGGTTACGGCATGTACTACCACTTCGACTTTGTCGGGGGACCCAGAAGCTATAGATGGTTAAATACCAATCAAATATCAAGAATATGGGAACAAATGCACTTATCCTACGGTTACGGAGTGGAAGAAATCTGGATCGTAAACGTTGGCGATATAAAACCGATGGAATTCCCGATTCAATTTTTCCTGGATTACGCCTGGAATCCCGGCAAATGGCCCGCAAGCAGATTACCCGAATATACTAAACTATGGGCAAAACAGCAGTTTGGTAAGAAGTACGCCGATGAAATAGCCGATATTCTAACGAAATATACAAAATACAATTCACGGAGAAAGCCTGAATCTCTCGATTCTCTCACCTACAGCCTTACCAATTATAAAGAAGCTGAAAGAGTCGTAGCCGACTACAATAAAATAGCAAATAAGTCCGAAAACATTTATCAAAAATTACCTTCAGAGTATAAAGATGCTTATTATCAGTTAGTATTATTCCCCGTAAAAGCATGCGCGAACCTAAACGAAATGCATGTTACGGTAGGAAAAAACTATTTGTACGCAAAACAGGGACGAGCAGCAACAAATATGCTGGCAGAGAAAGTAAAGGAACTCTTTGCACTAGACGCCGAATTAACAGAATATTATCACACAAAAATGGCTAACGGAAAATGGAACCACATAATGTCCCAATCACATATTGGTTATACCGGCTGGGATAATCCTCCGCAAAATATAATGCCGCCGGTAAAAGAAATAAAGATACCAAACACCGCAGAAATGGGCGTTGCAATCGAGGGTTCAGCTAACTGGTGGCCAGAGGAAGAAGGAAATGCTATATTACCGGAATTTGATTGCTTCAACCGCCAGAAATATTATATAGAAATTTTTAATCGCGGAGCTATTGCTTTCGATTATAAAATAGATTGCGAAAAACCCTGGATAATAATATCCGAAAAGAAAGGTAAAATCGATAAAGAAAAACGCATCTGGTTAGAAATAAACTGGGAAAAGGCGCCTAAAGGCACTTATTGCACACCAATTGAAATAACCAGCTCTAATAATATCACAGTCACGGTTAAAGCCCCCATTAACAATCCCGAACTTCCAAAGCGAGATGGAATACAGGGTTTCATCGAGAGTAACGGCTACGTTTCTATGGAAGCCGAACACTACACTAAAGCAGTAGAAAAAGGCAATATTCGCTGGTTAATCATTCCTGAATTAGGTCGAACGCTCTCGGGAATAACACCCGCTCCAGTTACTACAAAAAAGCAGATACCAAGTGGTGACAGTCCACATTTAGAATATAAAATGTATCTTTTTAACAGCGGAGAAGTAAAAGTAAAAGCATACTTCTCCCCTACACAAAATTTCCATAATACCGAAGGACTTCATTATGGGATTTCTTTCGATGATGAAACGGCAGAAATAATAAATGTTCATAAAAATGACACGATACCGGACTGGAAGTATCCGCACGAATGGAATCAGGCTGTAATGGAGAATATAAAAATTATGACTTCCAATCATTCAATTGCCAATCCGGGCGAACATACACTTAAATTCTGGATGGTCGACCCGGGACTGGCGTTGCAAAAAATAGTCGTAGAAACCCGCGAAATACCATCCTCTTATCTCGGTCCGCCAGAAAGTTTTCACAAATAAAAAAAGCCCCACTAAACTAGTGAAGCTTTTTTACCCAGAAAGGATGGATTTAAAATCTCTTTAAATTATTCAAAAAGATACCTGTTGAAAATTGTCTCGAGAAGTTCCTGTCTTCCTGATTTCTTTTTTGGTTCGCCTTTTGAAAGTGCATATTTTTCAAGTGATGCAAAGCCTTCTTTTCCTGAAACGATCGATTTTCCGATACCTTTGGAATAGCTTGCATATCTTTCTTTTACAAACTTATCGATTTCTCCGCCTTTAATAAGACTATTCGCAACTTTGTAAGCCTTGGCAAAGGAATCCATTCCTGAAATGTGGGCATATACGAGGTCATCTATTTCAAACGAACCTCTTCTGACCTTCGCATCGAAATTCAAACCGCCCCTACCAAGACCTCCGTTTTTAATAACTTCATACATAGCAAGAGTTGTCCAGTATATATTACTTGGGAACTGGTCAGTATCCCATCCCAAAAGAAGGTCTCCCTGGTTGGCATCGATACTTCCGAGAACACCATTAATTCTTGCTACTCTTAAATCATGATGGAAGGTGTGTCTTGCTAAAGTTGCATGATTGGCTTCGATATTCAGTTTGAATTTGTCCATCAAATCATAGCTTTTCAAGAATCCAATTACTGTAGCGGAATCGAAATCATACTGATGTTTTGTCGGCTCATGCGGTTTCGGCTCTATAAGAAACTGCGCGTTAAATTTGATCTTTTTAGCATAATCACAAGCCATATGAAGGAAACGAGCCAGACTATCAAGCTCCAGTTTCATATCGGTATTAAGAAGGGTTTCATATCCTTCTCTTCCACCCCAGAACACATAATTTTCGGCACCAAGTTCTTTTCCTACTTCCAGAGCTTTCTTCACCTGGGCAGCAGCATAGGCAAAAACGTCTGCATCCGGAGAAGTAGCTGCACCATGCATAAATCTGGGATTGGAGAAAAGATTAGCTGTATCCCAGAGCAGCTTTGTTTTACTCGTTTTCATATGTTCTTTTATGTGTTTAACTATAATGTCGAGATTTTTATTGGTCAGAGCAAGAGTGTCTCCTTCCGGTGCAATATCCCTATCGTGAAAACAAAAATAAGGCATTCCCAGAATATCAAAGAGTTCAAAAGCCGCATCCATTCTTTCTTTGGCCTTATCGATTTCATCCGAAAATTTTTCCCAGGGTCTATCGATTGTTGCACTACCGAAAGGATCTCCTCCTTCACCTCTAAATGAGTGCCAGTAAGCTACCGCAAACCTAAGATGATCTTTCATCTTCTTTCCGTTAATTTTCTCATCTGGGTCATAGAACTTAAAGGCAAACGGATTTTTTGATTTCTTGCCTTCAAATTTAATCTTTTTTATGTTGCTTAGGTATTTTTTTGCCATATTCCACTCTCCTTAAAAGTTTAAAATCCTAATTTTCCATAACCGCACAGCCAATTATTTTTTCTTCCGTCGCATCTTTACGTAAGAATTCTCCAGTTATTCTACCCCCTGCCATTACAAGAATCCTATCACTCATTTTAATTATTTCCGGCAGCTCTGATGATATAATAATAATGCCTAAGCCATGTAAAGCAAGTAAGGAAATTCGGAAGTGAATTTCAGCTTTTGACCCTACATCTATACCTCTGGTTGGCTCATCTAATATAAGGATTTTCGGACTTGAAGCGAGCCATTTTGCAATTACAACCTTCTGCTGGTTTCCTCCGGATAATCCCTTAACCGGAGAAATAGGATCACCGGGGCTTATTTTTAACTCATCCATATATTTGTCTACTATTTTCCTCTCTTCTTTTTTCTTGATAACCTTACCTCTCGCAATTCTCTCAAGAACAGGAAGTGTTATATTTTCTTTTATACTCATAAGAGGAACAAGACCCTGAGATTGCCTATCCTCAGGCACAAATCCAAGTCCCCTATTTATAGCATCAGCCGGAGATTTTATTGATACTTTTTCTTCTTCTATATATATTTCTCCTTTATCTAATTTATCGACACCAAATATAGCTCTCATGGTTTCTGTTCTTCCTGCTCCCATAAGACCATATAAACCAAGTATTTCTCCTTTCTTTAATTCAAAACTAACGTTTTCTATTAAACCCTTTTTTGTCAGATTTTTAACTTCAAAAATCTTTTTCCCAATATTTGTTTCTCTCTCTGGAAACATTTTCAAATCTCGTCCTACCATCATTTGAGTTATTTTTTCCTCGGTCGCGTCTTTTGTGTCTAAACTCCCTGCATTTTTCCCATCCCTCAAAACTACGATACGATCGCACATTTTAAAAACTTCATTTAATTTGTGCGTTACAAAAATAAAGGTAATACCTTCTTTTTTAAGTTTGTTAATAATCGTAAACAGTTTATCTACTTCATTATCCGTAAGAGGAGCTGTAGGTTCATCCATTATCAAAAGTTTAGCATCGACCGATAGAGCTTTGGCAATTTCAACCATTTGTTTTTGAGCCACACCCAACTCTCCGGTAAGAGCATGAACCGAAAATCTCGTGCCGAGTTTATCTAAATATACCGAAGCAGTCCTCTCCATTTTATCTCTATCGACTATCCCTAAAATACCGCCCTTTTTGGGCTGCCTGCCCAGTAGTATATTGTCACAAACCGAAAGATTGGGGGTAAGATTAAAGTGTTGATGGATAAAACTTATACCTAATTTTTGAGCTTCCAGAGGGCTACGAAGTTTTATTTCTTTACCCTCAAAATATATCTTTCCACTATCCTGCTTGTAAAATCCTGTGGGCGCGGGATGAGGATTTAAAATTTCCATTAAAGTTGTTTTCCCCGCTCCGTTTTCCCCCACAAGGGCAAGCACCTCACCTTTATATACTTCGAGATCAACTTCATCCAAAGCTTTTACACCGGGAAAAGCTTTGGTGATTTTCTCCATACGCAGAAGGACTTCTTTATTCACAGCTTAAAGGTATGTTCGACACCCCATTTATCCATTTGTTTAAGATACTCTTCAAGGTTTTCCTTGGTTACAACGTCAACACCTGTATCTATTATATAACCACCTTCTTCATTTTTGGGAAGAGAATCAAGAGTTGCTTCCATTCCCTTTTTATTTATACTGTGTAATATTTTCACTCCCTCATATCCCATCAAATACTGTTTTTGAGCAATCGTAGCGTCAATCAATCCTTCATTTATCGAATACAAATGATCGTCCGTCACATCGAAAGAAACGATATGTATCTCGCCCTTCTTACTTGCAGCCTTTACAGCAGTTGCTGCGGCAGGTCCATTGAATGCATAAACACAAAAAAAAGCGTCCAGATCCGGATTGTTAAGCAGTGCCGTTTCTGCAAGCTCTACAGCCCTGGATGTCTCTTCATTATCACATAAAATGGGCTTTATAATTTCGATTTGGGGATACTCTTTGATTGCATCTTCGAACCCTCTCATTCGCTCAAGAGAATTCATTGCAGTAAGGGACCCGGTTGCTATTGCAACTTTTCCTTTTCCACCAAGTATCTCTGCCATTTTCTCTCCCGCAACCTTTCCTGCTGTGTAATTATCGGTACCGATATAGCAAATTCTATTCGAATTGGGTGAATCGGTATCTATTGTAATAGCGGGTATACCCTTTTCCATAGCTAAATCTACGGGTGCAACAAGCGCTTCAGGATCAGAAGGAGCAACAGCCATGCCTTTAAATCCCATAGATATCCATGTTTCAACTGTTTCTATCTGCTGGGGAATATCTTCTTTCTGAGGCATAAAGACAGTAACTTTTATGCCCAATTCTTTTCCCGCATCTTCCGCACCTTTTTTAACAACTTCCCAGTAAGGTCCGACGCATTTACCCAATACACCATATTGGGTCCCTTCCTTTACACATCCAATAGATAAACCAATTATGCCAACAATTACAATAAAAAGCGAAATCATTAAAGACCTTTTCACCTTAACCTCCTTTGCCTTTTGTTTTCTCACGTAAAACGTCAACAGTCACAGCTACAACTATTATCATGCCCAGAACAACTTGATGCCAGTATGAAGATACCTGTAACAAGATCAGAGAGTTCCATACGGCTGTCAAAATACCCGCACCTATTAAAGCGCCAACGATAGTTCCAACTCCACCGAACAAACTGGTTCCCCCTATAACAGAAGCCGCGATGGCATACATCTCATAAGTAACTCCCACATTGGGATTACCCTGCCCCAGTCTCGATGTAATCATTATTCCTACAATTCCAGCCATAACCGCGGATAGAACATAAGCCAGAATTCTTATGTTGTCAACATTTATACCTGAAAGTCTGGCAGCTTCAATATTTCCTCCCACAGCATAAATATGCCGTCCGTATATTGTCCTGCCGAGTAAAAAAATGGAAAAACCGGAGATGACTATTAGAATTATAACCGGGAAAGGTATAGATTTAAATAACATTCCCTGCCATATAAAAGAAAAAGAATCGGGAAGGTTTAAAACCGGTTGTCCTTTGGTTATTACGGTAGCAAGGCCCCTTCCCATGGCAAAAGTACCTAAAGTTATAATAAAAGGAGGTACTTTAAGCTTGGTAATAAGTATACCGTGCCAAATTCCAATTATTACCGCTATCAAAAGAGTCAAAACAATTGCGGCGAAAATTCCCATTCCACTTGACATAAAAGAAGCTACAAGCACTGAAGTTAGAACAATTACAGAACCAGGAGAAAGATCGATTCCTTCGGTGAGAATCACAAAGGTCTCACCAATTGCAATAAGTCCGAAAACCGCTATCTGTCTCGAGAGGAGTTGAAGATTATACGAAGAAAGAAAACGGGGGTTTACTATAGCTGTAATCAGCCATATTAAAAAAAGCGCAAATAATATACCCGCTTCCCTGAATTTAAATATCTTCCTCAAATTCAAGTATGTTCCTCTACTATTTTACTTAGTTCCAAGAACCTATCTTTAAGAGCTGGATATAGTGAACGATAAACAGCATAATAATCGTTGTATTTCAAAACATTCTCTTTGTTTGGCTCTGTAGAACTTTTAACCTTTATTATAGTGTCACAAGCGTCTTCAAGGCTGGAATACACTCCAGTACCTTCTCCCGCCAATAAAGCAACCCCCAATGCTCCTCCATCGGTAACATTTATAGTTGTCATTGGAGCATTGTTTATGTCAGACTGAATTTGGAGCCAGAAAGGCGATTTCGCACCTCCGCCTGATCCCCTGATTTCTTCAATTTTTATATTTTGTCCCCTGATTACTTCGAGTGAATCACGAAGACCAAAAGCAACCCCTTCCAGGACGGAACGTACGAGATGTCCATCATTATGCCTGAGACTCAGACCAAAAAATACGCCTCTTGCGTTTGGATCAGCATATGGCGCTCTTTCTCCCGTAAGATAAGGTAAAAAGATAAGACCTTCGCTACCAACAGGAACTTCACCTGCTTTCTCTTCCATTAAAATATAGGGGTCTACACCCTTTTTAGCTGCTTCCGCTTTCAAATCGTTAAAGAGTGTATCCCGGAGCCAACGAAGCGAACCACCGGCAGATAACATAACTCCCATTAAATGCCATTTACCTTTAACCGCATGACAGAAAGTATGTAATGTATGTCCGGGATCCAGATGGTGCTCGTCACTTGCAGCAAAAACAACACCTGAAGTACCTACAGTCGAGGATATAATTCCTTCTTTTATTATCCCTGTACCTACTGCTTGAGCAGCCTGATCTCCACCGCCGCCAACAACAGGCGTTCCTTCCATAAGTCCCGTTTCTTTGCTCGCCTTGGCATTTACTTTTCCGCTAACAATGGAAGACTCGAAACATTCGGGTAATATATCTTTATCTATATCCAATTCGTCCAACAACTCATCTGACCATTTTCTGTTCTTAACATCCAGGAAAAGAGTACCGGAAGCATCAGATACCTCAGTAGCGAACTCCCCCGTAAGACAAAAACGGATATAATCCTTTGGCAATAGTATCTTATAAATTTTATCATAAATATCGGGTTCGTTTTCCCTTACCCATATCAATTTACCCGCCGTAAAACCTGTAAGGGCAGGATTTGACACAAGGTTAATCAATCTTTCGGCTCCTATCTTTTCGGTAATATATTGACATTGTTTGCCGGTTCTCTGATCGCACCAGAGTATTGCAGGACGCAGTACGTTGTATTCTTTATCGAGCGCCACCAGACCATGCATTTGTCCAGATAGACCAATTCCTTTTATATCTTTCGGATCTACTGAAGACTTATCAAGAACCTGCTTAACAGCTTCGACAGTTCCATTCCACCAATCATTTGGCTCTTGTTCAGCCCAGTTGACTTTGGGAGTTTGAAGGGGATATTCAACTGTAGAAGTTGTAATTCTTTCTGCCTTTTCATCCATAATAAGCGCTTTGATTCCACTTGTACCAAGATCGAGTCCTAATAAAAAACTCATAATAACTCCTTTTCTAAGTTAACCTATCATTTTATTTGAATAACAATAACAGACGCTTTCAGATTATATATATAACGACAATTACAATTCATGCAAGTGGGAGAACCAAATCCAAACATCAAACATAAAAATGCAAAAATATAGATCAAAATTAAAAATTTAGCAAAAAAGACAAAAAAAACACTTCGATCTACGCCCAATAATTTTGAGTTTTTGTACTTTCATTTGTCATTTTACTATTTAAATTTTAATATTTGATTTATTAGCTCACTGCCCCCAAGACACCAATAAACAATCAACTGCCAACGAATCAATTTTTAAAATCAATGACAAAATTAAAAAATAGGGTTGCAAATTTCTCATACTACATTAAAATTTATTAAATAGATGACTAAAGATGAATTTCTGTTGGAGTTAAAACAAAAATCCGATATTGCGGAGAATGATTTAAAATATTTGTCCTCAAAATATAAGAAATCATTTCTCTTAATATTTGATAACTGTCCATACCCAATTTTTCTTATCAATAAAAGAGGATTAGTTGAAGATTTAAATTTAGCCTCTGTAAGATTACTAAAAAGTAACAAAAACGAAATTAAAGGTACAACCTTTAAAGAACTATTAAAAGAAGATTCGAAGAATTTATTCGACAACAAATTCAATGTTTTTATAAAAAAAGATTATAAAAAAAGAGAATTCGATCTCGTCTTCAAGGATAAGAAGGGCGCCGATGTTACTTGTTCTGTTTTACTTGTTAAAGATACCGACAATAGCAACAATAGAATAGTGTTGTTTGCCCATGATATAACAGAATTAAAAGAAGCCCAAAAGACGGCTGCTTTTAACAGCAATCTTCTTACCTCTCTACTCGACAACATCCCCGAACATATTTACTTCAAAGATAGACAAAGCCGTTTTGTCCAGGCAAGTAAATCAGTAGCAAAGCAGTGGGGAGTTAAGAGTGTAGAAGAGATAATAGGTAAAACGGATTTTGATTATTTTACAAAAGAACATGCCGAATTAGCCTATCGTGACGAGCAGCAAATAATAAATACTGGTAAACCAATCGAAGTAAAAGTAGAAAAAGAAACTCACCCAGACGGAAGAATAACCTGGGTTTCTTCGACCAAAGTCCCTCGATACGACGAAAATGGAAATATTATAGGTGTTTTAGGTATTTCCAGGGATGTTACTAAGAAAAAAGAACTGGAAGAAAAGTTACAGCTTAAACTTGAAAAACTCGGGGAAGAAGTTTTATTAAAAAGTCAGCTGCTTACTTCTCTTTTAGATAATATCCCTGACCGTATTTATTTTAAGGATGAGAAAAGCCGATTTATAACTGTAAGCGAATCACTAGTGCAGTGGCTGGGAGCCAAAAATGCCGAGGAGATGATAGGGAAAACAGATTTCGATTACTTTACCGAAGAACACGCAAAACCGGCTTACCAGGATGAACAAAACGTAATGAAAACAGGTAAACCAATAGAAGGGAAAATAGAAAAGGAAACCCATGCAGACGGTAGAATGGATTGGGTTTCTACAACTAAAATTCCGCGTTACGATGAGGAAGAAAACGTAATAGGCACACTTGGTATATCCAGAGATATCACAGACAAAGTGTTGGCAGAGAAAAAACTCGAAGAAAGTGCGAATAAATTAAAAACAATTGTAAGCGCAGTCAGTGAAGGGCTCGCAATTATTGATGAAAATCACGTTATACTTGAAGCGAATGATTTCCTTTGTAAATCATTTGGTTTAAAAAGAGAAAAAGTCATAAACAAAAAATGCCATAAGATTTTTCTTCCCTGGGAAGAATCGTGTAAGAATTGTCCTCTTAAAAAACCATTTGAGAAAAATGAGAACTCACCTGTAATCGAAAAAACAAAAGTCTCAAAAAACGGCACGATAAGATACTTCAGCATTCAATGTTATCCTATACCGAATTACAACGAGAAAGAACTTAAAAGCGTCATATCCATAAGAGACATAACCGAAAGAAAAAACATGGAGAAGAAAAACATACAAAACTACAAGAGAAAAATGAAAAATCTATCCCATAAACTAACTCTCGCGGAAGAGCATGAAAGGAAAAGAATTGCAACAGATCTCCATGCCGACATCGGACAAATTTTAGCTTTTTTAAAACTCAAGATAGGTGAAGCAAAAGAGAAAAATTCTTCTCCAGCCGTCCAAAAATCTCTGGAAGAAATTTACAATCTTGTTCAGGACGCCATTACTTCTGCCCGTTCTCTGATGGCACAGATAAGCCCTACCATTCTTTATGAGCTCGGTTTTGTACCGGCAGTCGACTGGTTGGCTGAAAACATTTTAAAGAAAAATAATATTGAATATAAATTTAGCGATGACGGAAAAGAAAAACCGCTGACTGACGACCTTAGCATTTTACTATTTCAAGCCGTGCGAGAATTGCTGACCAACATAAGAAAACATGCAAAGGCTAAAAAAGTAAAGATTTCAATAAAAAAGAACAAAGATAATATACAAATAGAGATTGAAGATAACGGGATAGGTTTTAATACATCCTTATTAGACTCATATTGCGAAAAAGATGTAGGGTTTGGGCTCTTAAACATCCGAAGCCGTATCGATGTAGTCGGCGGATCTTTTGAAATAGAATCACATAAAAAAAGAGGTACCAAAATAATATTAAAGGCGCCTACAAATATTTAAAGGAGTGTTGAATGAGTACAAAGATAGTAGTAGTCGATGAACACAAAATTTTACGAGAAGGCTTATCTACATTAATTGCCAAACAGCCGGATATGGAAGTAGTAGGAGAAGCAACGGACGGGAGAGAAGCTTTGCGTTTAGTAGACGAACTTATGCCCGATCTTATATTAATGGATGTTACCATGCCTAACCTAAATGGAATCGAAGCCACCCGAAAAATTAAGTCAAAAAACCCAGAGATTGAGATAATAGCACTTTCGCTTCATTCCGACAGAAGATACGTTCTGGGTATGATAGACGCAGGAGCTTCGGGATATTTGCTTAAAGAATGCGCTTTCGAAGAATTGGTTCGTGCCATAAATACAGTTATGTCTAAAAAAAAGTATCTAAGCCCCGGCATATCAGATATTTTAATAGAAGAATACGTTAAGAAGAATACACAGGACAAGCCTACAATTTATTCAAAATTAACGCCAAGGGAAAGAGAAATTCTACAGCTGATCGCCGAAGGTAAAAACACTAAAGAAATTGCGGGATATTTATTCATATCGGTAAAGACTGTGGAAACTCACAGAAGACATATAAAAAGGAAACTAAGGGTAGACAGTGTAGCCGAATTGACCAAAATAGCTATTAAAGAAGGGCTAACCGTACTATAAACTAAAGTTCTATTCAAAAAACAATTATTCTTAAAATTAAAATCCGAAAAAACGGGGTAAAGCAAGTGAAATACCCGGTATATAAGTTATCAAAAGCAATGCGATTATCATAACTGCAAACAACGGGAGAAGGCTTTTAAAAACCTCATGTATCTTCCCATGCCCAACACCAACGCCAACAAAAAGTACCGTACCAACAGGCGGGGTACATAGCCCTATACAAAGGTTGGCAATTATAATTATACCGAAATGAACCAGATTCATACCAAGCTTTTCAACTATCGGAAGGAAAATGGGTGTGAATATCAATATCGCAGGAGTCATATCAAGAAAAGTCCCAACAAAAAGCAACATAATATTAATCATTAAAAGAATTGCAATCTTATTGCTTGAAATCGATAATATAGCTCCGCTTATGAGTTCAGGGACGTTCTGAGCTGCCATAAACCATGACATACCTGTTGACGCCCCGATAAGAAGCATCACTACAGACGTCGTAACACCGCATTGAAGCAATATCCCGGGCAGGTCCTTCCACTTGACTTCTTTATATACTAATACTGCAAGGACAAAAGCATAAACAACAGCTATACTTGCAGCCTCCGTTGGAGTAAATATTCCGCTTAAGATTCCGCCCATGACGATTAAGATCAATAATAGTCCCGGGAGAGCGCCAAAAAATCTTCTTATGGTTTCTTTCATAGGTATTATTTTACCGGTTCCATATCCTCGTTTCTTTGCTATAACAGCACTTGCACCCATTAGAAATAATCCGACCAGAACCCCGGGAATAATTCCCGCCAAGAACAGTGCAGCGACGGATACACTACCAGTAACAAGTGCATAAACAATCATTACATTGCTGGGAGGTATTAAAAGGCCCGTTGTTGCGGCACATGAAGTCAACGCAATATTAAAATTCTTATCATATCCCTTCCTGTTCATCTCCGGAATCATAGTTCCACCAATCGAAGTTACAGCTGCAACCGAAGAACCCGATACTGCGCCAACCAGCATACAACCTAAAGTATTAACGAAAGCAAGACCGCCGGTAAATCTTCCAACCATGGCTTCCGCGAAATCAATCAACCTTCTCGCTATTCCACCTCTCCCCAACAACAACCCCATAAGAATGAAAAAAGGTATAGCAAGGAGAGCAAAACTATCTATACCGGTCGCAAGACGCGGAGCGACTATATTAACGGCTGAAACTCCTCCAACAGCAGAAACAGCCCATAAAGTGGCAAGACCTATACATATCCCAATGGGAACATCCATTACAAGGAGGATTAAAAATGTCCCAACCATCACGATAACAGGCATATTCATTTTTTCCCCTTCCCGACTAAGAACACTATGTCTTTAAAAATAAACTCGATAGAATAGGTGATTATAAAGAAGGCGCTTATCGGCAGACAGAGATAAAGGTACCCTGTAGGTATTCCCATTGTAGGTGAAATTTGATGGTTAATAAAAGCATTACGAACGAAATTCATCCCACCCAAAAGCATAACCTGAAAGGCAAAATACCCAACAAGAATCGCAATAACTATTTCAAGAATTCTCCTGTGACGCACACCTAACTTATAAGCAAAATATTCCATACCAATATGCGCTTTCTCTCCGTAAGCATAAGCAGCACCAACTACCCCACACCACATCAACATATAAGTTGACGATTCCTCAGTCCAAACAGCAGGCACTCGCAAAACAAGGCGCGTAAAAACCTGCCATAGAACGGTTATCACCATTATACCCACAATCGTAACAACAAAAAATCCCAGTACTTTGTTACGCCAAAAGGATAAAAGCTTAAAAAATTCCTTCATGGATACTTTATTATAATTCTTCTATTCTGGCTTTATAGCCTTTATTTTTTCAATTAAAGGACCTATAAATTCATCCTTTGAATATTCTTCATACATTGGTTCTACTGCTTCTAAGAAAGGTGCTTGATCCGGAATTATCACCTCTACGCCAACTGAATCGAGAAGCGCAAAGTTTTCCTTTACAACTTCAGCCCAGAGTCGCCTCTGATATTCTACAGATATATCAAAAGTCTTTATCATTGTAGCTTTATCTTCTTCAGTCAGTTTATCCCATGCTTTTTTGCCTGCAAGCACAACATCCATTGGAGAGGTATGTTTATCAAGAGAATAATATTTGCAAACCTCATAATGCCTTGCAGAAACAAAGGAAGGAGGATTGTTTTCAGCTCCGTCCACAGTTCCCTGCTGCAGCGCAGTATAAAGCTCACCCCAACTAATAGGAGTGGGAGAAGCACCAAGTGTTTTTAATAGACTTATAGCCATAGGACTTTTTATGACTCTTATTTTAAGATTCTTTAGATCGGCAGGAGTTCTAATGAGACCGCCCTTAGTATAAAAGCTCCTCTCTCCCGCTTCATAAAAACCTATTCCCACGAGTCCCCTGTCCGAGCCTGCATCCAATAGTTCTTTGCCAAAAGCAGAGTTAAGAACTTTCCATTTATGGTCCTTATTTTTAAAAAGATACGGCATTCCAAGCACTTTCATCTCGGGAACGAAAGCTTCCAGCCCGGCAGAGGAGACCTTTGTAAGGTCTAATGTTCCCATTTGAAGCTGTTCAACAAGTTCTTTTTCACCCCCAAGCTGACCGCCAGGGTATATTTTTATTATTATACGTCCGTCGGTTGTTTTCTTTAAAGTATCAGCCCAGAATTCCATCGCTTTATGTACGGGATGATTTATATCAAGAGCATGACCTAATTTTAAATTGATTGTACCTTTTGCTGTCTCACCTTTACCACCACAGCCTGCGCCTACTATTATTGTTAAAACAACAAAAATCATGATAAAAGAATTTCTAAATGCCTTCATAAAATACCTCCTAATTATTAACCTCTTAAAAAAGATATAATACCTGCTATCTTAAAATCCATGATTATACTAATATCTTAGGAACCTTTGTCAAGGGAAGTTTTTTACCGCAAAGACGCAGAGAACGCAAAGCTATTTATTTGTTGTTTTTTTAGTACGAAACCCGAAACTATAGTTAACCACAGAAGACACAGAGAAAGATAGGATTAGAAGCGGTACAAGTTAGCAATTCAGGGATTATGAATTAAGCGGTAAGTTTTTTCTCAATACATGCTTCTCATCTAAGCTTTACTGCTAATCCTTAACAATCGCTCAGCTTACTGCTTTTCTGCTAATCCTATAATTGGCACATGACTCTTGACATTTACTTTTTTTTCACTACGATTTACAATAAACTAAGGAGGCAATCAATATGGAAGTAAGATATGCGGCGGATCCTGTTCGTTTTCCCCGTATGACGACAAAAGAGGTAAGAGATAATTTTTTGATTCAATCACTTTTCAAGGTGGGAGAAATTGAAATGCTCTATTCGGATACCGATCGTGCTATAATAGGCTCCGCAGTTCCTTTTGATAGTCCGGTTATACTCGCCACAACGGATGAATTGAGGGCAGCCTATTTTACCGAAAGAAGAGAATTGGGAATACTCAACGTAGGGGAAAAAGGAATTGTCGAAGTTAATAATAAAGTTTATGAAATGAAAAAACTCGACTGCTTATATATAGGCAAAGGAAACGAAAAAATTTCATTCGCCAGCAATTATCCGGATAACCCCGCGGCTTTTTATCTTTTGAGTTATCCCGCGCACAGGGAATATCCCACAAAACTTTCCAGAAAAAAAGATGCTGAAACTCTAAATCTGGGAGACGATGAAAGCTCGAACAAAAGAACGATATACAAGCATATACACCCAGACGGAATTAAGAGCTGTCAGCTGGTTATGGGTGCAACCATAATGGCAAAGGGTAATGTTTGGAATACCATGCCTCCTCACACTCATGAGCGCAGGATGGAAGTTTATTTGTACTTCGACATCGGAAAAGATAACAGGGTATTTCATTTCTGCGGACAACCTGATGAAACAAAACACATTGTTGTATCCGACAGACAGGCTGTTATTTCTCCAAGCTGGTCGATTCACTCCGGAGTGGGAACCTCCGCCTACAGTTTCTGCTGGGGTATGGGCGGAGAAAACCAATCATTCGATGATATGGATCACCTGGATATAGGAGATTTAAAATGAAGAATAAAAATATAACGGATAAATTCAGACTGGAAGGTAAAAGAGCACTCGTAACGGGTTGCAGACGCGGAATAGGTCTCGGCATGGCAGAAGCTCTCTCGGAGGCCGGCGCAGATATTGTGGGAGTTAGTAAATCTCTTAAAGAAGGGAGTGACGTAGAAAAATCAGTAAAAGCTTCAGGTCGTGATTTCAAGGGATATGCGTGTGATTTCTCAAACAGGGATGCCTTATATGATTTCATAAAGAAAGTAAAAGTTGACTTTGAACAGATAGACATCCTGGTAAACAACGCCGGAACCATAAAAAGAAAACCGGCAGAGGAATACCCTGACGAATACTGGAATGAAGTAATCGAAGTCAACCTCACCGCCCAGTTTGTAATGGCTAGGGAATTCGGAAAAGATATGATAAAAAGAGGCTATGGTAAAATTATATTCACAGCTTCTCTGCTGGCTTTTTTCGGTGGTATAACAGTTCCAGCTTATTCGGCGAGTAAAGGTGGAATAGGGCAACTAACTAAAGCGCTGTCCAACGAATGGTCTAAATATGGTGTAAATGTAAATGCCATAGCACCCGGTTATATAGTAACCGACAATACACAGGCCTTAAGAGAAGACAAAGTAAGAAATCAGGGCATTCTGAATAGAATTCCTTTCGGCAGATGGGGAACTCCTGAGGATTTAAAAGGCGCAGTCGTATTTCTCGCCTCAGAAGCATCAGATTACGTATGCGGTACAATTTTAATCGTAGATGGTGGATGGACAGGAAGATAAATACAGGAGGAATAAATGAGAAATTCATTAATTAAATATTTTCTATCCTTATTTCTAATAATCATATCGGGCTGTACTTGCGGAGACCTCACGCGAAATTATCCGGAGTCTTTTTCGATTAAAGCAACAAACAAAATTGATTTGGAAAGAAAAGACGCTTCTATTTTTATTGATATAGATATGATAAAAGACAAACACCCTGATTTTAATCCCGAAGCGTTTGTAATTATTAAAGATGGAAAAGAGTTGCCAAGCCAGAGTATAAAAAACAAGGACAATCAATATAAAATAGCTTTCCTGGCTGATTTCGACCCGAAAGAAAACAAGAATTTAACTGTAAGATGTGCGAGAGAAGGCAAGAAGAAAAGAGAATATCCCAAACGAACTCAAGGGATATTATCAATTAAATCCGGAGGCGCATGGAAAGAAAATAAATATGAAGGAGGAACTTTCAAAGATACAAACTACCTAAAAACTCCACCCGGACACACTGATCACTCGGAATTTATCCGTTTTGAAGGACCGGGTTGGGAATCCGATAAGGTCGGCTACAGGTTATATCTGGACTGGCGAAACGGTATAGATATTTTCGGGAAAAAAATCAGCGATATTGTACTGCAAGATGTCGGGCAGGATGGGTTTGAATCCTACCATGAAATGTCTCCCTGGGGGATGGATATATTGAAGGTCGGCGACGCTCTCGGGCTTGGCGCTGTCGGGATATGGAAAAACGATAAAGTAGAAAGAGTATCAAAAACCGATAGTTTAATCTGTGAAATTTTAGCAAATGGAGCTGTATATTCACAATTACGCATAAAATACCTCGGATGGAAAACAAATTCGGAAAAATATAACTTAACTTCGGATCTTTCCATTACAGCAGGGAGCAGGTTAACAAAACATGATATTAGTGTAGATAAAGATATCAATAATCTCTGTACAGGTATTGTAAAGAGTGAAGGGGCTGATATTCTACAATCAGAAGATAAAGAAACCGGGTGGGGTTATTTAGCCTCGTACGGGAATCAAAGTATTATTGGCGATAAACTGGGAATGGCTATTTTATATAGAAATAGTAATAAAGTTACTGTAACAGAGGATGAGCTAAATGAAGTAGTAGTTCTAAAACCGAAAGAAGGTATTTTGACCTACTATTTCCTTGCCGCCTGGGAACAGGAACCGGATGGAATAAAGAACGAAGAAGAATTTATAAAGTATCTTGAAGTAATTATAAAAGAACTCAATTCCCCACTTTCAATCGAAATAACGCAGGGAGATAATTAATCTAATCTTTTGAACTGATAACAGCTAACCACTTTCTCGCAACTTCTTCCATCTTCTGCGGATTATTTACATCTGTTGTCAACGCGGAACCACAAAATATCCCGTCAGGATCTGTTCTGGCAATTTCCCCAAGATTTTCCGCAGAAATACCACCGGTGTAAAATACGGTTAAATTTTTGTAAGGTCCTTTCCAGGCTTTTGTAATACCGTAAAATGAATTTGTAGCTGTAACAGTAGGAAAAAGCTTATACACCCACTGGTAAGGATATTTTTTTCTTAATTCAGCGAATTCACAACCATAGAGTTCCGCCTTTTCTACAAGCTGTTTACCTACATCTCCCAATCCACCCGGAACACACATTATATCGTTAGTAACGCAAACTTCTAATACCTCCGGAATATAGTCGGCAGAAACGACACCGGCAACACCCTGCCGTATGGCATCTTCTGCAAGTTTTCCGGTCATAACCGTTCCTGCAAGTATTAAGGCATCGGGATACCTGTCAAGAACAGCCTTTATACCGGAAGAAGCAATCTCGCTTCGAAAAACAATCTCAAGAGTAATCCCAAGAGGGTGTAATATTTCATAAGCTTTAACGCATTCCTCAGTGGACTTCGGAGCTAAAATTGCGATTACTCTAGTCCTTTTAATTTGTCTGAACACGGCTGCCGACTTATTCATACAATACCTCCATTTTATAATATTAAACCGGAAAAGAATCAACTATAAAAACTCGCCCCTGCATCCTATCGGCTTTTTCATTTTAGAACTGAGCAACGAATTTGTCAAGGACTGTTTAAACCACGAAACAAGAAAGAATTAAGGAGCTAGATAACAAGTAAATAGTCAAATTGTTGGATCGTTAAATCGGCCTCTCCACACCTTTTTTATTTTTTTAACTCGAAACACGAAACTAATGTAATCCAGTCAAGGGGTTAATTTTATTCATGTGATGTGGGTAGTATATCAAATAGAACTTTCCTCCTTTTGCTTTCTATATTTACAATATCCA
>Ga0307438_1001002_pt1 | contig 19000 bp, 14 predicted proteins | sample SalMarWE160110MG_FD_202144 | JGI IMG/M metagenome (GOLD analysis project Ga0307438, IMG submission 202144) | Salt marsh sediment microbial communities from the Plum Island Ecosystem LTER, Massachusetts, United States - WE1603-110 | ecosystem: Environmental > Aquatic > Marine > Intertidal zone >... | reverse complement strand
TTATTTCTGTTTTAGGTATTTCCCGAAATTCAAATTTACGAATACCGGTTAAAACTAGCGAGTTCATGGGTTATTAACCCAAGCTCATCAAAATGGATTTTCGCCCGTGTAGAGCATGCCGGCTGGCTTGTTGAAATAAACGTCCTCGATCCCCAGAACCTTCATCGCGGCAAACAATGATTTTCCGACATGTTTAAAAGCAACACATGCATGGTGCGGGAAATTTTTTTCTATGAGAACGTGACGGTAAAATCTTCCCATTTCTTTTATTGCGAATACACCTATACTACCAAAAGATTTGGGAGGAATATCGAGAACTTCTCCTTCGGCAACATAAGAACGAAGGATTGTATCAGCTGTTGATTGCAGACGGAAGAGGGTAATATCACCGGGTTTAATTTGACCTTCAAGAGTACCTCTTGTAATATCCGGTTCTTTTTTGTCAGGTTCCATTAGACGGTTCATGATAAGCTGAAATTTCATCGCTCCGCCAACAAGGCAGGAAGAAGATACATTTCCGCAGTGGAACCCCATGAAGAGATCTTCTAGTTTATATTTACCTATTCTGCTCTTTTCTTTTTTATATATATCAGTTGGAACTGTATTGTTTATATCGAGAATGGCGGGGGGAAATTCCGTGGCGCATGCCGCTATATATTCACTTAATGTTCCATAGATATCAGTTTCGCAGGATACGGGTATTCCGCGTGCTGCGAGTCGCGAATTGACATAACAGGGTACAAATCTAAAATATTTTTCAAAAGAAGGCCAGCATTTATTTGCGAATATTCCGTACTCGGAAGCACCCAGGTTATCTTCCATAAATTTTGTTAACGCGACTTCATACTGAGCGAGTTTGTTAAGGAGGTCGGGATAGGTATTCCCTTTTCCTAATTCTTTTGCCATATCGGATGCGACTTTTTTGATTTTGGGACTTCCCTTTGCGGAATTGTATATATCGTATAGATCCAACTCGCTGTTTTCCATTATTTCTACACCTATATCATAGAGAGGTTTAATAGGCGCGTTGCATGTAACGAAATCAAACGGTCGGGGACCGAAAGAGAATATTTTAAGTTTTTTTAGGGCTATTAAGATTCTCGCGACGGGGATAAAATCTTTTACCATATCGACAATTTCGCTGGCACTACCCACGGGATATTCCGGTATGTATGGTTTTAAACTTCGTAATCCCGAGTTATAAGAAGTGCTCAACAAGCCACAGAAAGCGTCACCTCTTCCGTGAATAAGGTCTTTCCCTGTTTCTTCAGCCGCGGCGGCAAACATAACGGGGCCGCTAAATTTTTGAGCCAGCATGGTTGTTGGACCTTCCGGTCCGAAGTTTCCCAGATAGATAACAAGCGCGTCAATATTTTTCTTATTTATTTCTTTAAGTGCCTTCAGCACATCTTTTTCGTTTTCTATTATGGTTTCAATTTCGGTTATTGCGACTTTCTTCGATTTACATTTACTTACAACCGCTTTCCTTCTTTTTCGAGATAACTCGATAGGGAAGCAGTCTCTGCTTACCGCAATAATACCAAGATTGATTTTTGGTATATTTTCCATTTTATTTCTCCTTTTTATTTTGCCCGTAGTAGGCATCCGGACCATGCTTTCTATTATAGTGTTTTTTTAAAATACACTCGGGTAAATCTTCACATTGAGGATTAAGCTGATAAGTTCCGAAAGCCATCTCTGCAGTAATTTCCAGAATATGACTGTTTTCTGCCGCATCATGCGGTGTTTTTCCGAATGTGAAAGGCCCGTGACCTCTAACTAAAACTGCGGGCATCTCAATAGGATTTATATCTGCAAAACGTTCGATGATTACCGTTGCTGTATTTTTTTCGTATCCCTGTTCTATTTCTTCTTTCGATATGAATCTTGTAATTGGTATAGCTCCGTTGAAACTATCCGCATGTGTCGTGCCGAGGCAGTGGATTTCCTTCCCACTCTGCGCAAACATTGTGGCGTACTTGCTGTGCGTATGAGCTATTCCTCCGACGTCGGGAAATGCTTTATACAGTTTTAAATGAGTGGGAGTATCTGACGAAGGATTATGCACGCCTTCAACCACATTCCCTTCAAGGTCAACAATAACCATGTCATGGACCTGCATTTCGTCATAAGACAACCCGCTTGGTTTGATTGCTACTAATCCCTCTTCACGATCGATCCCGCTGACATTTCCCCACGTTAAAGTAACAAGTTTATATCTTACTAAATCAAGATTTGCTATGAATACTTTTTCTCTTAAATTGATGCGCATTATTTTACACTCCTTTGCTGGTCCCTTATTATGAGTAAATCTTTCATAACATTGTGCATTTTCCCCGACCATTTTTCTGTTCCGAACGCGTCGTGTAATTGTTTGTATAATGCGTATAGTTTTTTATAGACTGAATTATTGGAAGGATTCGGTTCAAAGCGCTTTTTTATTCCGGTCAATTTATCTTGAGCTTCCTCAATATTTGAAAAACCGCTTGTCTCTTTTCCTGCGGCTATGGCGCCGAAGATTGCAGCTCCAAGCGCCGGAGTTTGTTCGCTTTTGGATGTCTCCATCGGACGTCCCGTTATGTCCGCATAAACTTGCATTAAAAAAGGATTTTTGGAAGCCAGCCCACCGCAGTTTACGATTTCCTTCACCGGTACACCATATTCTTCTATTCTGTTTATTATTGTTAAGGCTCCGAAGGCGGTTGCTTCTATTAAAGCTCTATAGATTTCATGCGGCTTCGTATGTAATGTTTGGCCGAGAAGGAGTCCGCTTAGGCGAACATCAACAAGTATGGTACGGTTACCGTTATTCCAATCGAGTGCCAGGAGTCCATGTTCGCCTACTTTTTCCTTGCTGGCTTCGATTGCTAAATTCTTAAATTTTTCATCGACCGTTTTTCCGTATTTTTCCGGTACGAGATTATTTACGAACCACAAGAAGATATCCCCGACAGCAGATTGCCCCGCTTCAATTCCATAATAACCCGGTATGACAGAGCCATCGACTATTCCGCATACACCGGGTATATCCGAAAGTTCTTTTATGTCGGGTACGACCATGATGTCGCATGTACTGGTGCCGAGTATTTTTACGAGCGTGCCCTGTTTTATACCAGCCCCCACAGCGCCCATATGCGCGTCGAAAGCTCCTACCGCGATTGCTATTCCCGGTCTTAAACCTAACTCTTCCGCCCACTCATTTGATAATTTTCCCGCCAGCTTATCGGACGGAAAGGCTTTTTCATATAGTCTGTCCCTGAGATCTGCCAGAGCGGGAGATAGATTTGAGAGAAATTCTTTATCGGGCAAACCGCCCCACTCATCGTTGTACATAGCTTTGTGACCCGCGGCGCAGATGCTTCTTTTTATTTTTTTCGGGTTAGTTTCTCCTGTTAATACTGCGGGAATCCAGTCGCAGATTTCTACGAAACTTTCTGCCGCGTTGAATACTTTTTGGTCTGTATTGTAACAATGTAATACTTTACTCCAGAACCACTCGGATGAGTAAGTTCCTCCGATTTTACTTAAATATTCCGGACGTTTCTTTTCTGTTAGCTCTGTAATCTGAGCGGCTTCCGAGTGTCCCGTGTGATCTTTCCATAGCCATACCATCGCGTTTAAATTATTTTTAAATTGTGGCGAGAAATATAAAGGCATCCCTTCACTGTTGACAGGCATGGGACTGCTTCCCGTTGTATCTATGCCTATACCAATAATATTTACGGCGTCAAACTCAGAATTTTCTTTCTTAGCTTCTTTGATCGCTTGGATAATTGTTTCTTTTATTCCGTCTAAATAATCCTGCGGATTCTGTCTTGCAAGATTGGGTTCTTTTGGATCTAGTAGGATTCCGTCTTTTCCTGAAGGGTAGGGAAAAACGTGACTTGCAAGTTCAGCTCCATCACTTAAATCTACGATCAAACTGCGGCAGGAATTGGTACCGAAATCAAGACCTATAGCGTATTTTTTCATGATTCTCCCTTACTAAATAATTTTCTTCGCATACTTCCTCCGGCTACGGCAATAATTATAACAAGTCCTAAAATTACCTGCTGCCAGAATGCGGAAACGCCTATAAGTACGAGTCCGTTTGCGAGAACTCCCATAATAGAAGCTCCGATTAGAGAACCGAGAACTGAACCTTTGCCCCCCATTAAGTCTGTGCCTCCGATAACAACGGCTCCTATAACACTGAGCTCATATCCGGTACCTGCAATGGGTGAACCCTGGGACAGGCGTGATACGAGCATTATTCCCGCAAGTCCGCTTAAAAACCCCGTTATTGTGTAAACTAAAACTTTAATTTTGTTTACGTTGACTCCCGATAACCAGGTTGCTTTTTCGTTGCCTCCTGCAGCGTAAATGTATCTTCCCCAGATAGTACGGGATAGGAATAAATATCCCAATATATATATTATTATCATTATTATTACAGGAACAGGAACACCGATTAAGCGTCCTTCGGCGAGGCATCCAAAACATTCCGGAATTCCTGTGATTGGAGATCCCTTTGTGATTAGCAGCGCCAGCCCTCTCGCGATATTCATCATTCCGAGTGTTACTATGAAGGGCGGCAGGTCCCATTTAACTATAATTATTCCGTTTACGAAACCAAGAGAAGCGCCGCAAATTAAAGCCATGCTGAGTCCCGGAGCTAACCCAAATTTAATGATGAATAATGCTGCAAGAACGTTTACCAATCCAAGAACCGCTCCTACTGATAAATCTATTCCTGCTGTAAGAATAACCATCGTCATTCCTACGCTCATAATTGCTATAAAGGAGACCTGTTTCATTACGGTGGATATATTGTATACCGAAAGAAAATTAGGCGTGGCAAAAGAAAGAATTGTGCATAGTGCCAGAAATGCTACGAATATACCGAATTCCGTACTTTTTAGAATGTTCTTAAAATCCATTTAAAAAATCTCCTAATTTTTTAGAGCGGCAAGCTGCATAATTTTTTCCTGAGTTGCTTCTTTCCTTCCCAGTTCTCCGGTTATTTTCCCTTCTCTCATAACCAAAATTCTATCGCTTATGTTTAGAATCTCAGGCAGCTCAGAGGATATTAAAATAATTCCGATTTTTTCTTTCGCCAGGTTGTTTATAAGCGAATATATTTCGTTTTTTGACCCTACATCGATACCTCGTGTAGGGTCATCTAAGATAAGTATTTTTGGGTTTATAGCAAGCCATTTGGCTATTACTATCTTTTGTTGATTCCCACCGCTTAAGTTTTGAACTATCTGTTTGTTGTCGGGTGTCCTTATCTTAAGACGTTTGCAATATTCATTTGCTATTTTTTCTTCATCTTTCTGTTTTACAAATCCGTGAGAATTTATATGGGATAGTTTTGTTATGTTGATATTATCTTTAACAGAGCGGCTTAAGATAAGCCCTTCCGCTCTTCTGTCTTCAGGCACGAATCCCATTTTCATTTTAATTGTTTCAAAAAGAGAGTGTGTTTTCACTTTTTTCCCTTTTATTAAGATTTCGCCGCTGTCCGGAGTTTCTATACCAAAAATACCCCGCATAACTTGCGCTCTTCCTGAGCCAACAAGCCCTGCGAAACCCAACACTTCTCCTTCATGAAGTTGAAAACTGATGTTTTCATATTTTGACTTTTTTGTCAGGTTTTTTACTTCTAAAACGACTTTTCCTTTTTTCACTTCTTTTTTTGAGTAGAAGTCTTTTAGTTCTCTGCCGACCATCATCTGTACTATACCTTTCGGATTTGTATCCTTTGCATTAACGGTACCCACGTAATTTCCGTCTCGCAGAACAGTTATCCTATCGGATATCTCAAGGACTTCTTCGATTATATGGGAAATGAAAATTATAGAGACTTCTTTTTCTTTTAACTCTCTTATGATATTAAAAAGAGTTTCTTTTTCGGATTCCGTTAAAGCTGATGTCGGTTCATCCATAACAATTATCTTGGCAGAGAAAGACAGAGACTTTGCTATTTCGACCATTTGCTGTTCTGCCACACTTAATTCACTCACGAGAGTTTTTGCACTCTTTTTCATTCCTATTTTTTTCAGGAAAAATTCGGCCTCCTGGTATAATTTTTGGAAATCTATAAATCCGGAATTTTTACACGGCGTTCTTCCCATAAAGATGTTCTCAGCTATGCTGAGATTAGGGATTAAGTTGAATTCCTGATATATTACGCTGATACCCATATCGAGGGCTTGTTTTGGATCGGTCATTTCCACTTTAGACCCTTCCAGAGTTATGGTACCTTCATCTTTTTTATAAGCACCTGAAAGAATTTTTAATAAGGTGGATTTACCCGCGCCGTTCTCACCTACAAGAGAGTGTATTTCTCCTTTTCTTAAATTGAAATTTATCTTATTTAACGCCTTTACCCCCGGAAAAGCTTTGGATATATTTTCCAGTTTTAAAATGTATTTGTCGGCGTTTTTCTTTTTCATCCGAGGTTTATTATACTTCTGTTATTACTCCGGGAAATGTTCGTCTATATTTTCAGGCGTAATAAAAAGAATTCCGGTGTCAATGATATCATCTACGGCTTTGAATCCTTCCGGTAATTGTATTTCTTTACCCATATGAATATCATAAAGAACTTTAATGCTTATGTATCCCATCATGTAAGGTCTTTGTCCAACCGTTCCTTGAATATATCCCTGTCTTATAAAATCTCTTGTGAGAGGAACTGTGTCAAACCCAACTATTTTAACCTCACCTTTTTTGCCCAGCGCTTTTACCGCACGGGCGGCACCGGGAGCCGCAGCTGCGTTTACTCCTACAAAAGCCAGAAGATCGGGATGGGATTGGAGAATCGCTTCTGATTGTGATAGAGCAAGTGATTCATCATCGTTGTTAGCCTCTAATTGTACTATTAAGAGATCAGGGTATTCTGCTATTGCATCTTTAAAGCCTTTGATTCGTTCATTGAGGTTCATTGCGCCGAGTCCGCCTGTAAGTATAGCAATTTTTCCTTCCGTTCCCACTATTTCTACGAAATGTTCGCCCAATGTTTTTCCAGCCTGGTAATTATCCGTTCCTATGTAATAACTTCGAAGACTATTTGGCGAATCGGAATCGAAAGTTATTACAGGAATTTCTTTTTCAGTAGCACTTTTGATAATGGCTTCTACAGCCTCAGGTTCGTTGGGAGAAATACCTATTCCGGCTACTTTGCTGGAAATGGCACCTTCTATAATCGATATTTGCTGTGCGCTGCTTCCAGTTGGAGGACCGTTGAATATCGCTTTTACTCCTAATTCTTTTGCCATAGCATTCATTCCTCTTTCCACTTCTGTCCAGTAAGGAAGTCCAACCGATTTTGGAACGAGTATGAAAGTAGGAGTTTCTGATTTTTTTCCGCAGCCGGTATTCATTATACCCATGAGTAAAACAAGTAGACTAAAAAAACATATTAATACTCTTTTCATTTTTGAAACCTCCTTTTTTTTCTTGAATTTATACACTTTAATGATAATTTTATCGATGTCAAGTAGAAAATCAGGTATTCGGTTGTAGGTTTTAGGTATTAGAAAAAACAAAAATGTCTGTGGTTTCTGTGTTCCCGTTTGAAATATCAGTTTCTTGTTTTTTACTAATCAACCAATCAACTATGCTTGCTCCCATGGCGGATTCTCAGGAAGAGACGCATCGAATTCATCGATAAGCTCCTGTTCAAAGGAACCTTTATATTCTCCGTTTAAAAATTTATCGATTCCTTCATTATAGAATCTCTCCCATGCCTTTTCTTCCTCTCCGGGTATTATGGGGTAGAATAGAGCATTGTTGGCTTTAGCTGCTTTCATATCTCCGGGTGCATCGCCAATCATTAAGATATGGTCTTCTTCGTATTTATCTTTTGCTGCCATATGAAGGTGTTCTTTCTTCTTACCCCTTTCCTGTCCCGCGATAACACTCATATATTTTGCGATATCATGTTCTTCCCATTCCCTCTGCAGTGCTTCTGTTGGTGTGGAGGATACCACTATCATATCTACTTTTCCTGAAAGTTTTTCTAGAGACTCCCGTACAAACGGAAATGGAGGTATATTTTTTACTATTTCTTTTATGCTCCAGTTAACCCTTTCACTCCAGGCTAAAGTATGCTCTAATTCTTTTTTCTCTTCGTCGCTACTTGCCGCGTCTATCGCCATTTTTAGACCTTCGTTACTTAAAAGGCTATCCGGATTTTCGACCCATTTGAAGTAGTGGGGATATTGTGGTACTTTAAAATTTCGTTTTTTGACCATAGGATGGGACGGCAGGAGTTCGCTTATTATGCGTTTGGCTGTTATGTGTCTGTTAGCTCCTCTTGTTTTTGAGAAAAGGTCCGCGAATTCTTTGCACTCTCTTGCCGCGAGCGCTACTCCCTGCAGTCCGAAATATCCTATCAGCCATGGTCCGAAACACTCCCTCTGTTTTATTCCCATTGTATCAAAAACACATCCGTCGGAATCTATACCGACAAAGAAATTAGTTTTCGGTTTAAACCCTATTAATTCTCTCTGAGATTCACTAATCATATACTCTCCTTATTGTTGTATTATTACTAAATTCATTTTTTTTAATATAACTAATTTATTTTCTCTTTTGTAGTAAATCAAATATCAAAATTTAAAAAGCAAAATGACAAATAAAAATGTAAAATTGTCCATTCCCTACCCCAAAAAACATTTGTGCTATTCGTGTAATTCGTTGTTTCTCTTTTAATTTTTGAACTTTGATATGTCATTTTCCATTTTGATATTTAATTTTTGCATTTGGTGATTTATCTATACGCTTCCGGGGTATATTCTGTAAGTTTTTTCTCTGCAAATATTGGTTTAAATCTTGCAAATCGCATAATACCTTTTTCTATTGGAATATTTGCCCAGTCTTCACCGATAAGAGGTCTTGCGTAATCGATGAAGTCATCCGTTACATCAATTCGACTCTCCGTAATCCAATTTGCGGGAAAAGATCTTTCCGAGTTGGCAACTTTTTCTAAGGGAACTTTATCGTAGTAAACTTCATAGTTGCTCCCTTGTTTTCTTAAGATTGTTGCCATGTAGCCGGACTCGCCTTCTGCGGCAATAGAAGCCGCTTTTTCGCCTACTTTATAGGCTTCTTCGAGATCGACATTGGAAGCGTAGACAATAGCATTTCTCTGGTCCGTTCCGGGCACCTGTCCTCTAGCGAGACCGTTGACCGTGAGCCCTACTTTGTTTAGGAAGTTCGTTACTATCTGTCCTACTGTAATTTCGCTTGAAGAATATTCGGTATGCCCGAAAAGGTCTTTCTTTTCTCCTAAATCGCCTACAGGAAATCCTTCACTTACTACAACGATTGCTCGCCCACTCTTTTTTAACTGATCGTTGACATTGTCGGCAAGTTCGGAGAGATTTAGCCCACTCTCTGCAAGGTATATTTGCAGGGGGATTTTTCTCTCGGGGTCCGCGAGACGGGCGGTTGCGGGTATGAACCCAATTTTTCTCCCCATAGCCTGAACTACGAGTACAGGGTCGCTCGGGGAAGAACCCATATTTTCCTCGTTTGCGTTTTGAGTGTAGAGCGCCCAGTATCTTGCCACACTTCCGTATCCCGGTGTGTGATCTATCAATTTAAATTCGGAATCACCGACATCATTATCTATTGTTTTGGGTATTCCGGTTGCGACTAAGTCAAGACCTTTTTCTTTTGCCAGAATACCTACTTTATTAGCCGTGTCCATGGAATCGTTTCCCCCGATGTAAAAGAAGTAACCGATTTCGTGGGCTTTAAAAACTTCGACGGTACGTTCGAAATCTTCCTTTTGTGCGCTTTTAAGTTTGTACCTGCAGGTTCCTATAGAACCTGCAGCAGGAGTATTTTTAAGTAAGTCTATTTCCTCTTGCTCTTGAGCGCTTAAATCCAGAAGTTCTTCTTTTAACACTCCTTCAATTCCGTGAAATCCGGCATAAATTTTTCCGAATTTATCCGGCATTTTTTTGCATGTTTCTATAACACCTCTAAGAGAATTATTGATAACCGGCGTGGGTCCGCCTGACTGTGCTACGACTACATTTTTATTTTCACTCACTTTCAACCTCACATATTTTTTTATTTTAAACGATACAGGGTTTCTCCTGCATTAGTAATGAGAAGAATTCCTTCGTCTTCTTTATGCTCCCAATCGGATAAATTAATCGACTTATGGTCTTTATATCCCAGATTAATTCTCTTGCATCGTTCTTCGGGTATACCCGTCGCAAGGAAGACATTTATCCTGGGTTTTTCTATTCCGTTTTTGTAAGTTCCTGTTCCTTTTACGTGTGTTGAATGTGCTTTTATTCCTCCCGGTACCCAGGAAAATTTACTCGGTTGTCCGAGGAAATAGTCTCTTACATGATATCCTACTTTATCGATAATTTTGCCGTGTGTATAAGAAACTTCCGTGATATGAGGAGCATAGATAATAAGTTCTCCTTCGTTTTCTACCACATTTTCGAGCTTATACATAACTTTGCCTGCGGTCCACAGGTCGTCATACATTTTTGGGGCGATTCCCAATACTTTTTTAAAGGTTTTATCCGTATAAACTATGTTTAATTTACTTGAAAGATCTGCTGCTTTTGACCAGGCTTCTTCCGGGGTACCGATGAATAAACCACTCAATTTCTTATTCTTTACAACGAGGCTGAAGCAGAGTTTTTGGTTTTTAATAAAAGAAGAAGCAATGTCGATGACTTTTCGGACAGGAGTTTCTTTTGTTCCATTAATTTCCGGATTTGTTATCAAGGCTCCGAGCCAGTGGAAAAAATGTAACACCTCAGGACCTGAAATGCCGGGGAAGAAGTATTTGTTTCCTCCTGAAAAACCAACAACTTCATGAGGGAAAACAGGACCTACGATAATAAGGAAGTCATAATCCAGAATCATTTTGTTAACTTGCACTTCGACATTTTCTTTTAACAACCCATTAGAAACTTCTTCAATCTTATCCTCGGATATTTTGCCGATTGTGCTTAGAGCTTTCGGATCGTCCCATTTATGGTTGAAAAAGTCGACGGATGAATATTTCTCTTTCTTTTCTTTTTCCGATATTCCCAGGAGTTTTAGGATTTGTTCTCTTTTCATGGGAGGATGCGTGCCGAGTGCAACCAGAAAATCTAATTTTTTTACTTTTTTTCCTAATGAGTCGAATAATGTCTTAAAAAAAAGGCTTACCGGAGCAGTGCGTGTATGGTCGGGAATTATTACGAGAACCTTTTTATCTTTGCAATCAATATTAGATAAAGCTTTTGCCGAAAGGTTTACTGCTTCCTCGTCAGAAAGATACCCTTTGTCTAAGCCTTTCCCTATTACCATTCTGTATGAAAGATTCCTTCCTTATCTATCCTTTTATAAGTGTGAGCTCCGAAATAATCTCTCTGTGCCTGTATGAGGTTTGCCGGCAGGCGTTCTTTTCTGTAGCTATCATAATATGCCAGAGAGGCACTGGTTACCATAAAAGGAATTCCGCTTTTGTTTGCCATCTGTACGACTTTACGTAGAGCATCCTGCCTTATGTTAAGAATGCCGGCAAAATGTTCATCAAAGAGTAAGTTTGGTAGTTCGGGATTGTTTTCGTAAGCTTCTGTTATGCTTCCCAGAAGTCTGGATCGAATAATGCAGCCTCCTCTCCAGATTTTTGCGATATTCCCAATGTCCAAGTTGAATTTGTATTCCTTTGAAGCTGCCGTTAGAAGTGAAAGACCCTGAGTATATGCGAGTATCTCTGAAGCGTACAGGGCATCGTGGATTTTTTTGATGAATTTATCTTTATCTCCGGCGAATTCGATTGCTGGCCCTTTTAGAATCTGAGAAGCTTTTACCCTTTCGTCTTTATATGCTGAAAGAAATCTTGCTTCTACGGCTGCATCGATGGATGGGATGGGTACACCCAAATCCATCGCATTTTGAGAAGTCCACTTTCCTGTTCCTTTCTGGGACGCTTCATCGAGAATAATATCAACAAGAGCTTTATTTGTTTCTTTGTCTACCCTGGCTAAAATTTTTCCTGTTATTTCAATTAAGTATGAATCAAGTACGTCATCATTCCATTTGGAAAAAAGTAGGTATTGTTCCTGCGCGGAAAGACCTAATACATCTTTCATAAAATCATATGCTTCTACAATGGTTTGCATAATAGCGTATTCGATGCCGTTATGAACCATCTTTACATAATGACCAGCACCGCCCGGTCCTATATAATCACAACATGGGTCACTTCCTACCTGAGCTGCAATCTTTGTCAATATAGGAGCCAGGGCATCATAAGCTTTTTTGTGTCCTCCCGGCATTATGGAAGGACCTTTAAGAGCTCCTTCCTCGCCGCCGCTGACACCGGTTCCTATATACAGGAGACCTTTTTCTGCTACTTTCTTTGATCTTCTTTCGGTATCTTTGAAGAAGGTATTTCCTCCGTCTATTAGTATATCATCTTTAGACAGATAAGGAATGATCTGATCTATTACCGCATCTACCGCTTTGCCGGCTTTAACCATTAGTATAATTTTCCTGGGTTGTTCAAGTGAATTGACAAATTCTTCCATAGAACGAGTTCCAATAATGTTTTTTCCTTTAGCTCTTCCTTCAATTAATTTATCAACTTTTGAAGTGGTTCTGTTATACACGGAAACTGTAAAGCCTTTGCTTTCTATGTTCAGGGCAAGATTTTCCCCCATTACCGCTAATCCTATCAAACCTATATTTGACTTTTTCTCCATTATTAAACCTCCTGATGTTTTATATGTTTAAATCCGCTATCAAACCACAAAACTTCCGGTAAATCAAATATCAAAAATCAAAAAGCAAAATTACATATAAAAATGTAAAAATATCTCTTCGTCACCCCAAAAACATTTGTGCAATTCGTGTAATTTGTTGTTTCTCTTTTTTTAATTTTTGAACTTTGATTTGTCATTTTTAATTTTAATATTTAATTTTTGCATTTTAGCGGATTTGCCGCTTCAAACTCCGCTGAATACGGAGAATCCTCCGTCTACCGGTATAACGACACCGTGAACAAATTCTGCCCCCGGTGAAGTTAGCCAAAGAATTGTAGAAATAAGATCGGTTGGTTTTCCGAATCTTTTCATAGGTGTCTGATCTATTATTCTTTTTCCTCTTTCTGTGAGAGTTTTATTATCTTTACTCATTAATAAATAACAGTTTTGTTCTGTAATAAAGAAACCGGGTGCTATGGCGTTAACTCTTATTTTGTCTGAATAATTTTGAGACATGTATACAGCGAGCCATCTGGTAAAATTGCTTATAGCTGCTTTAGCAGCGGAGTAGGCAGGAATATTAGTCAAAGGAACGAATGCATTCATTGAAGATACATTCAAGATAACACCTTCTCCCCTGTTTGCGATAAGTTCTCCGAAGACCTGAGAAGTTAGAAAGGTACCCAGAAAGTTTAAATTTACTACAAATTTTACAGCTTCTTCCGGTAGGTCAAAGAATGATTGATCGGGACCTGTAGTTGCTTCGGCTTTATTTCCTCCCGCACCATTTATCAATATGTCAACTTTGCCGAATTTATCCAAGGTTTTCTTTGCGGCTTCTTTAAGGTTCTCTTTATCCAGTATATCTGTTTTTATAGTGAGATTTTCTATGTTCTTTTTGTTCAGATATTCACTTAGCTCTTTCATGGCTTTTTCGGAAATATCGAGAATAACAACTTTCCCGCCGCATTCGCCTATTGCTTTTGCCATTTCGGAACAGAGGTCTCCAGCTCCGCCCGTAAGGACTGCCACTTTTCCTGCAAGATTGAAACCTTTTGATAAATCCATATTATTTTCTCCTCCCCTAACCTGTTTGAGTTCTTTCTGTCATCTTAGAAATATTCCGGACGACAATATAATATTCTTTCTTGAGAAATTTTTATTTATTTTCTGTGTCGACGAGATTTTTAACTCTATGATAAGAGACATTTTCAACCAATTCCTGAGCTACTATTCGGGGAATTTGTCCCTTTTCAACCATTTCGCCCACTACTTTGCACAAAACTCTACGAAATACCTCTGTTCTGGATCCATAGGATAAAAGTTTCCTGGAATCGCTTACCATGGTTCCGCAGTTGGAAATTAAATCAACAGAAGCGATATACTTTAAGTGCATTTCCATTCCAAACGGACTATCATTAAACCACCAGGGGGCACCTATGATTACGTTGGGGTATGCTCTTGCAATTGTTGTTACAGTCGGCAAGTGCGTTGGATCCAGGCAGTAAATTACAATATTTAAATCTTCTGCAAACTCGTTTAAGAAATATTTTAGTCCTTTTGCAAAATCGACATTTTGAGTGGATATATCTCCTCCCGAATCTACGCCTAGAGTTTTGAATAATTTGTTTCTGTAATCTCTTACTGCGCCTATATGGAGCTGGGTTAGCCAGTTTTTCTTCTTATTTAATTTACCCAATTCATGAAATATAAATGCCTTGTAGGCAATTATTTCTTTATTTTTCAAATTTTCGCCTTTAAAGGCTCTTGCGTGTATATCGGCAGCGATTTTTCCTGATACTGGATAGGAATATGGTTTTTCCATACCGTGATCGCTTGAGATGCATCCGTGTTCAGCGAAGTATTCATGTCTTTTTTCTAAAGCGGACAGTAGGCCTTTAAGTTGACTCGTATCTTCACCCGTCTTCTTTCCCAATTCTTCAAGAAAACCTTTCCAGACGTTATTTTCAATATTCATTACTTTATCAGGACGCCAGGTTGGAAGCATTAATGGTTTATCCAGTTCTTCTTTTGCTTTTTCGTGGTATTTTAAATCAGAAATTGGCTCGTCGGTTGTACACATCAATTCTATTCTCATGTATTTTAACAAATTTTGAGGAGTCATAGATTCATCTTGTAAAAGTGCTGAGGTCTTTTCCCAAATTCCGTCAGCCGTTTGTTTCGATATGAGTTCCTGTATACCGAATCTTCTTTTTAGATCGAGATGTATCCATTCATATGTGGGGTTACCTCCAAAACGGGGAAAAACCTCGGCAAGAGCATTCCATTTTTCTCTGTTTGTCACTTTTCCTGTTATTTTTTCCTCGCTCACACCACTTTTTCGCATCAGTTCCCAAACATAATGATCGGTTGCCCCTTCTGCTTCCCAGATATCTTTTGAAGGTTTGTTGCGAAGTATTTCTTTTAAATCGATATGACTATGAAGATCTATTATCGGTAAATTTTGAACTATACCGTAAAGTTCCTTTGCGGTTGTATTATCTAAAAGATAATCGTCGTCTAAAAAACCCATATATTTATTCCTTATTTATAGTAATGTATCTTCGTTTTATTTACAGCCCCTGATTTTTTAAGAAGGTAATGCGAATTTATAGTTCTGTCAAGTGCGTCTTTCACGCAGGTGTTTTTAAGTGTAAAGAAAACAGCGAACTTATTTAAGGTTCGCTGTTTATAGCTTTTAATAAAAAAACGATTAAAAGGAAATGTTACATTATTTTGCTACCAGTGCTTTCTTTGTAATTGAATTATCTCCGACTGTCATTTTCAAGAAATAAATACCTGAAGATAAATTCTCGGCGTCCCAACTGGTGCAATGAGGTCCCGCACTCAGTACCCCATCCACCAATTCTGATACTTTTTGACCGAGCATATTAAATACACTAAGATTTACATGGGCAGGCTCTGAGAGCGTGTAATTTATATTCGTGATCGAGCTGAATGGATTCGGGTAGTTTTGTTTCAGGCTGAATCCTAGCGGAAGCTTCTCATTATCAGGCAAGCACACTCCACTTAAATCTCCTATGCGGGCATAACTGATTCCTTCATACCAGGTTCTGTAGACATCACCTGCCTGGGTACTTGCCGTCCCCGTCTGGATTGCTTCATCATCGACAAAAACATCAAGAGTATCGCCAGCTTCGAGTCCGACCTTTCCGAGGTAAGCCTGATAGAGGAATGTATTATCTGCTCCCGTCAATTTAAGTATGGTAGTATGAGCGCTGTCGTCTACCTGCTTGCATGCCATTTGTCTGAATATTTGCATTTTATCGGGAGAAAGCCCTGCTTCTATTCTCCAGTCATCTTCAGGGTTTGCCCAGAAGTCCACCCAGACATTATAAGTCCCTTCTACATTGACAATCTCTCGTGTTTTAATTACGGGTGCATTTTCTCCGCCGCTACTTTCGGCAGATGTAAGTATGGTGTCTCCATTTCCGTAAGTAGTTCTCCAGTGCCATAGGTCGTCAGCTACTCCGGCTCCGGAACTCGGTCCGGTTGCGGAAAGTGCTGAACCATCTGTTAGGAACGTATTAGTCGCTGTTGCGTCTACAAAGTCCATTAGTATTGTTGTATCTGATGAATTTTCGATAATGCCGACGACAGCCGCATCGAAATCTTGTGATTTAACGTAGGTCCCTCTCCACCATAATAATGCCGTGTTTTCTGTATCCCAAGTAGGGACTATAGGACGGAAATTATCACGTACGGAATTCACAGTTATAGGAGTCCAGGTCCAGGTTGCTCCGCTATCGGCAGTGACTCCTTTGAATATCTCTCTAAAGGTTATATCGATATCGGTGCGAGGGTCAATATGTGTGGAAATATATATGGTATTCGGATCGTTAGGGTGGAGGGCACCTAAACCCGTATAATCCGCTTCAGCGTCAAACAGTTTTTTGCCTGCCTGTCCCAGATATGTATAAGACCAGCTTACGCCGTCAAAACGACAGTAAATAAAGCCGTGGTCCGGATCTATACCAGTGTCATTACCGTTAACAGCATTGTTTATCCGGCATGTAAGAAGGGCAGCTATTGTGCCGTTGTCATATCTCACTAAATCGGCGTTCCATATCTTTTTCATGTAGTCACCGTCAATTTCAGTATTATCAGCAAAAATCAATGTAAAATCTAGAAATGATGGAATGTTAGCTTGGTCAAATGTGTTTGCATCCACTACGGTACCGTATGTATCGTGGGTTTGCCCATCCTGTACATAACCATGATACATGCTTGTTAATCCGTCACGAGGATGTTCTTCGGTACAGATGAAATCAATGCGGTCTACATTGTTACTCCAGTATTTATAATATCCTTTATTATAAGAACTCGTATTGTTTGTGCTCAATTGTCCGCCGAAAAGCCAGTTGTCTCCCATGTTATCAGAATAAATAAAATTAGGACAGCGATTGTTCGCCCGTGCAAAATTATACATTCTTCCTTCATCTGAAAGATAATACATATTAGAATAAGCAATAGTGAAATTCGTTCCGCCGGGTATCGTAGTCCAATCGAATTGCTGTTCAGGAGTCCAGCTTGTTCCATCATAAATACGATAGCGGCTGTTGTAATAATCGTAGTGCTGAGCATACATGGCAATGTACTTTCCGTCAGGTCTAACAAAGAAAGCCGGAACATTATGGTCATCGCAACCGAAATCCGCCAATGTAAATCTTTCCAATGAAGCACTTTTAATATCGAATATAACTGCTTCAATAAGACCGTTACGAGGAGACCCACCTACTCCGTTATCGCTGGCATCGGAACCCAAAATCAATTTACCGTTTGCGGTATCCACAACTGCTCGTTCGTCCTGATACCAGCACCATGCGCCGTTGTCATTGAACTGGATTAAATTTCCGTTTACAATATCTTCAGTCTGCCCAAAAGTTGTTACACGGAGTAGCGTGAGTAAAATTACTGTATGTAAAAATCTATTGGTGAGAAATTTTTTGCTCATGCGAGAAGCCTCCTTTACTGTTTTTTATCTAGAGAATCTATAATTTATAAGAATTGTTAAGTTATTCTCTTTATTAACCGACGATTAATACTACTAAAATCTATTCCCATGTCAAGCCTGGCTTTCTGCCAAACCTCTTGACAAATAATAAACCTTATCTTAATTTAAACAAATAGGAGGTCTTATGAAATTTATAAAAAACAAATGGAAATACTACTTACAATCACTTTTAATTATTCTTATGGCTCTATCTTTTCTTTTTTCTTGTAAGGCGACAAGCACCGGCCCCTCTCCTAGTACCACCACCACCACTTTTACTCCTCCTACTCCTCAGGTAGAAGAAAAAGATACTTTAAATGGGGCTTCAATCGAGTTAAGTGGGGGAGATTTTGAACTTTCAAATAATTCCTGGGGGTATTCCTGTAATTTGGCTGAATGTTATCAAGCGATTATCTTGTATACGGATGGTAGTTACGGTTGGGAATGGCGTAGAGATACAACAAATGATATGGACCCCAATTATCCTGAAGTTATATGTGGTACCAAACCCTGGGGTACACAAACGGAGGCCTCTATTTTTCCTATCCGGATTCAAGATATAAATTCCTTCGAAGCTGAAATGGATATAGTGTATGGTGCAACTGGGGATAACTGGAATCTTGCTTTTGAATTCTGGTTGACCGGACAGGAACCGGGAGGTTCTGATGTTTCAGGTTCAATAACCGATGAGGTTATGATATGGTTGGGGTGGGGAGCTACTCATGAGGGTGATGTGGATGAAGAAGATGTCATTGTTGACGGGGAAAACACTTATGATTATGCTCATCATTATTCTTTCGATAACTGGGAATACCATCAGTTCAGGATTTCTGGGGAGCAAAAAGTTCCGCCTATAATTGATTTCAAACTTTTTGTAGATTTCATTAAGGAGAGATACAATAGAAGTGATACGCTCTGGGTGTCGGGTCTGGAATTGGGAAATGAATACTGGGATTTCACCGAAGGAGCATGTACAGTAAAGAGTCTATCTTATTCGGTAAACGGAGAGTCTGTTTTTAGCGGTTCGGACTAAGAAGATAGGCTAAAAAAATAAAAAAAGGGAGAGAAATCTCCTTTTTTTATTTTGGTTGGTGCGTTAGTGTGTTGGTGTGTTAGACTGTAGAAAAACAGTAAAAATAAGTCCTTGTGTTCTTTGTGTCTCTGTGGTTATGAGAAAAAGTCAACCCCTTTATTTATTTTTCACCAAAAACCTTTTATATTCCCTTATTTTCTTATCATGTAACTTCTTATTCATATACCTGTAATACTC
>Ga0307438_1000997_pt1 | contig 19052 bp, 13 predicted proteins | sample SalMarWE160110MG_FD_202144 | JGI IMG/M metagenome (GOLD analysis project Ga0307438, IMG submission 202144) | Salt marsh sediment microbial communities from the Plum Island Ecosystem LTER, Massachusetts, United States - WE1603-110 | ecosystem: Environmental > Aquatic > Marine > Intertidal zone >... | reverse complement strand
ACAAATTGTTGGAAGCTGCGGTACGGAAGACAGAGCAGTCAGCGTATATATGGAGGATAATTCTGTATATCTGGCAGACCGGGATGGCGGTCTTAAAATAATAGATGTATCTAAAAAAGAAGCACCTGAAATAACCGGGACCTACAGTGCTCCAGGACTCCGTATAAACGATGTATCCGTTAGTAATAACCATGCATTCACTGTTTACCGGAAGTATGATAATGACAGTAACCCCATAGAGAGCGGCATTCAGATTATAAATGTAACCGATAAAGAGAACCCTTACCTTGCAGCAGAATATCCAACCGAGAATAGGGCAGAAAAAATTTCTGTGTTCGGCGACCATGTTTTTTTAATTTGTAATGATGGCAGCGACTTAAAATCTATAGAATCAGAACTCCTTATACTGGATATAATTAATCCTGAAGAACCGGTTCTTACGGGAAGATGCACTATCGACTGCTATAACTTTAATCTTTTTATTAAGGATGATTATGTATATACTGCTTCAGATAAAGGCATGTATATAATAGATATATCCGATAAAGAAAATCCAGCTATTTGCGGAAAGTTTTTATCCTATGCTTCTACAGACCTTTTTATAGAAGGTGATACTGCATACATTATATTTTATCCTCCGGCAGGTGGAGATATGACAAGTCTTTACATAATAGATGTATTTCTCAAAGAAAACCCGGTGTTCGTAGATAACATTCTCTATCCTGTAATAAGCAGTAACAGCCTTTTTGTAAATGGAGATTATATCTACATTGCAGGCGATGATATCCTGATACTAAAAAAATAACATATCAGTAAATATGTCCGGCGCCATTTAAAGGAGCATAACTCCATTTATCATCGGGTACTTCCTCAAGGTAATTCATTTCAAACTCACTGCTGTGGACCGCATAATACTCATAAAATTCGGGAGTAACCCCATAAACCTCATCAGTTTCAGGATTATACAACCTGCTGCACCCCAGAATAGCATTACCAATCTGCTCTGATATCCTCTCCTCTGACTGAAGTTTATTTTCCCAAACTTCCATTATAGTATCAGAACTACTTTCAAGTATCCTTCCTGCTTCCAGTATCCCGGCAACTGCTTTATTCTGAGCTTTTACGCACTCATCAACATAATACTTTTTCACCTCAAAAGATTTAATACTTTCCGTAAGTGAGGGAACTATTAAATCCAGCAGGCCCCGGGGAGCAGTAATACCAATAAAAATAGCACCATATCCCAGGTCTATAACATTTGCAGTTACTATATGGAAATACCCTTCGCCAGCTCTGTCATTCTGCATAAACTCTGCTCTTATAAGTTTTTCATCTACTACATAGGGCATATTATTCTCTATAGATTCACTGCTTATTATTTTAACTCTATCAAGAATGGGAACTTCAGGAAATGCCTTCTGGAAAAATGGCGTTTGGGCAAGAGCGCCGAAGTTTATTAAAAAATTTTCGGCTGTCAGTGGATTAACCACAGGGCTTTCATACCATATGACCTCCGAGCCTCCCATCTCCATATAGCTTTTGTCATTTTCTTTCATCTCCTCACTGGTATAAACAGGCCCTGCTTCCGAAAAATAAAATAGCTGTTTTAATTCCGAATTTGGGTCCCTTACCAGAAATGACCTTGTAGGACATTCGCCGCCTGTATATATATTCCATCCCGCCGGGATGTTAATGGATATGGAATAATCTTCCCAGAAGACAGGCTCCAGCATTTCTCCTGTTGCAATGGCAGCTACTGATTCCCTATTGACCTGATTCTCAATTTCTTCTTTGCCCGTATCTATCTCATTATCCACGGCAGTATCTTTATTAACCTCGCCGGAACCTTCCCCTCCAAAAGTTTCTTCCGCGCAACCCGTTAGAATGAAAGAAAATATAATTATAAAAACCATAAATATTTTTATTAATTTCCTCATTATCATCCCTATAAATCTATAAATAGTTTTAAAACATCCCGGATTTTACCCCTTATTTCCTCCTGCTCTATAGCTCCGCATTCCCCCATTAACCTTAAATTACAGTTATATTATTTCAGTCAGATGTAGCTATCCTGGGGAAGCTTTTCATAACAAGTTCTATATCGGATCTATCCATTTTCCAGCCCAGAGCCCCGAGGTTTTCCTTTAAGTGCCCGGCACTTCCTGACTTTGATATGGTGACCACATTATCCTGGGAAATAAGCCAGTTAATGGCTATCTGGTTTCCTGTTTTTTCGTACTTTTTACATAACTTTTTAAGTATACTTTCTTCTGCCACAGAAAAAATTCCTTTTTCTAAGGGTCTCCAGGCAACCAGCATTACATCATTATCCTGAGCATATTTGAGGAATCCGTTTTTTTCAGGCTCTCTGTTTGCCATATTGTAATAAAGCTGATTGGATACTATTTTATTTTCGGTATATTTTTGTGCCTCTATGAACTGCTCAACACTGAAATTACTCAATCCTATATATTTTATATAACCCTTCTCAACCAGATAATCCATTGCCTCCATGGTTTCCCCTATATCAACAGAAGGGTTGGGGTAATGTATTATATAGATATCCGCGTAATCGGTGCCCAGCCTTTTTAGGCTCTGCTGAGCGGAATTTATTAGGTCGTTGTAGTGCAGATTTGTGGACCATACCTTGGTGGCTATTATAAGGGAGGACCTGTCAAAACCCTTTATTGCTTCACCCACCAGCTCTTCTGCATGCCCTTCCGAATACATTCCTGCTGTATCGATATGGGTTATGCCCATCTCTATGGCTGTCTTTATGGCATAAACATCTGCCCTGTCATCATTATCAGGGTCCCTTTCCTCCCTGCCTCCCACCGTCCAGGTGCCAAAACCAAAAATCGGTAACTCAAAACCACTTTTTAATTTCTTTTTTTCTATCTGCATATTTTATATTTTAACTAAAAGGATAAATTAGACTATATTAATATTTATATTCTTTCCCAGGGCTTCTGCCATACGCACCAGCGTTGATAGCTTAATATCCTCTGAGTGATTTTCTATTCTGGAAATTGCACTCTTTTTAGTGCCGAGCTGCCGCGCAATTTCCTCCTGTGTTTTACCTGCAGATTCCCTGGCCTGCTTCAGCATTACGCCAATTTTAAATTGTTTATATCCTTCTTCAAAATTCCTGGAAAAATTCTTATCTTTTATTTTCCTTTTATTTATATACTTTTTTAAATCACTCATATTTTTTAATTTTTGTTTTTATCACTAAAAAATGTTAACTTATGCGTTAACTTATGTCAAATAAATTTAAATACCAGGCTTAAAATTTATGAACCCGAACAGATTTCAGAATTATATAATTCAAAAACAGATTTAAAAAGATTTAAACCAAAACTTGAGCTATACTAAAGATAAAACTACTTGAGTATTTTTACTTCTTGAATATGTTTCATAAAATGATATAATTTCAGCAAACGTTGAAACTTATAATATTAATGAAACTTGTTATGAAAGAAACAGAAGTAATTAATAAAATAAAAAATAATTTAAAAGAAATATTCAGTAAAATTGAATTTGCAAAAATTCTTGAAATTGTATCCTGCCCTATAATCAAATCATCCAGCACTGGAAGACCAGATTTATTAGCTAAAATTCAGATAAAAAATGGGAGTAAATATTTATTAATTTTTGAGGTTAAAACAGCAGGACAGCCAAGATATGCCAGAATGGCTGTAAACCAATTAAAAGATTACTTACTAAGAACCAATAATTCTTATGGAATATTCGTATCCACTTTTATTTCTGAAGAATCAAGAAAAATATGCCAGAAAAATGGAATAGGTTTTATGGATTTAGCTGGAAATTGTTTTTTAAGTTTTGATAATATATTTTTAAACATAGAGGGCCTTCCGAATCCATTCCCTAATACAAGACCACTAAAAACTATCTTTTGCTCAAAATCAAGTAGAGTTCTAAGAGTTATGCTGTGCAATCCAAAAAAAGAATGGTTTGTCAAATACCTTGCAAAAGAAGCAGATATAAGTATTGGACAGGCTTCCCTAGTAAAAAATAAGCTACTGGAGAATGAATTAATTGAAGAATTACAAGTTAATAACAGAGTTAAATTTAGGCTCCTAAACCCGGAAAGACTTCTAAATGAATGGGCAGAAAATTATGATTATAAGAATAACGAAATAAACAATTATTATTCATTAGAAGACATTAAAACTGTTGAAAAAAAGATATCAGACTATTGTAATTCTAAAAAAAGGATTTATGCGTTTACTCTTACTTCAGGTGCTTCTAAGGTGGCTCCATTTCTAAGATACAATAGAGTCTTTTTCTATTACTCAGGCAATATAGAAAAAATGTCTAAAGAACTGGGTTTTAAAAAAGTTACGACCGGACCAAATATTTCAATTTTAAAACCTTATGATGAAGGAATATATTATGGCTTACGAGAAACCGATGGAACAAGTATTGTTTCCGACATACAACTTTATTTAGATTTAATAACCTATAAAGAACGAGGCGAAGAGGCTGCCAAATTCTTACTGGAACAAAGGATCAGAAAACAATGGTAACAAAGTTAGACTACAGCGCACAAGAAGTTAACGTCTGTTTATCAGTAATGGTTGAGCTTCTGACAATACTTGGAGAATATCGCAACAACATGGTTCTTGTTGGTGAATGGGTACCATATTTTCTTTTAATTGAAAAAGGCAAGGAACATACAGGAAGTATAGATATTGATTTAGCGCTGGATTTTAATAAAATTTCAGATAATACATACAAAACAATACTTCAACTTCTTAAAAAACACGGATACAAGCAGGGAAACCAACCTTTCATTTTCAATCGTATTGTAGAATCAAATAACAAAACACAATATAAAATAGAGATAGACTGCGAATTCCGGCTTATCCGGACACCAATTCCGGATTTATCCGGACACCTTGCGGATGTTAAAAATTCTACAGCAATAAACTCCTCATTTCAATGAATTTATAGATCTTAACCATTTAAATCCACTTTATCTTTCTCAGCCATAACCTGGCGCATAGATCTTTTAGAGTCAAGCGGCAGGATGTATGCATTGTGAATTATCCTGTCCATTATGGCATCTGCTATAGTGGGATCAGCAAACAGGTCATACCATTTGGAGTGCTCAACCTGGGCAGACAGTATAGTTGAAGCCCGGCTGTACCTTGATTCGGCAATCTCCAGTATATCTCTGCTCTCTTCTACGGTGTATGAATCCAGGCCTATGTCATCTAAGATTAAAAGTTTTACCTTCTGAAGGACTGCCATAAATTTTAGATACATTCCACTTTCCCTTGCATCCTCTATCTCTAAAAGAAGTTCCGGAATCCTGTAGTATCTCGCCCGGTAGAGCTTCCTACAGGCGGCATTACCCAGGGCACATATTATGAAAGATTTACCAGATCCAGTTTTTCCCGTTACCACTGCGTTTAATTTCTTTTCGATATAGGTGCAGGTAGCAAGGGTATTTACCGTTTTCTTATCAATGGTCCTGTCAGGATGATATCTGATATCTTCAATACAGGCATCTATGGGAAAGCGCGCATCCCTTATGAGCCTTTTAATCCTGGCATTCCGCCTGGCAAGCCACTGTGCATCTACCATAAGGGCAAACCTGTCTTCAAAGGAAAGCTCGGCAAGTGACTTGTCAGGATCGGAAAGCATCTGGGCCATTACTTTTAGCTTCATCTCCTTTAGTTTTTCTACTGTTGGGCTATCAAGCATTTATACCACCTCCTGCGTAGGCGCCTTTTCCTCGTAAGTTGTCGTGTATTATTATCTTTTCAGGCTTACTGCTTTCTTTTTTTAGACTCTCCTTATTCAGGAGCATCTTAAAATATTTGTATGAATAAATCTCAAGATCAAGAGCCTTCCTTGAAGCAGTTTCCATGACTTGGACTGAAGTATTTTTTGAATGGCTCATGATGGCCATGCATGAGCGGTATCTCTGTACCGGATAATCGCTGCTCTTAAGTACTTTTTTTACAAACTCACCCGTATTGGGCCCTATACTTTCTGCCCACAAGATAAAGCGGTTGGTACTCCAGCCTGATACGGCTCTGTGCGATTCTGCCATATGCTCAGGTTCTGTGGCGTATCTTTTTGCCTTATTGTAGTTTCTTTTGTGTGCTGCAACCCTTACATTATCTACAAATACCTCTATGGTGTCTTTGGTCGCCCTTAAGTAACATGGGCTTCCTGCATAGCTGTAGGGCACACTGTAGTAAAATTTCTCATATTCTACATGATAGTTGTAGGCGATTCTTGCCTCCTTCCAATCACAATACTCATATCTCTGACTGGGAAGGGGTCTTAGTGCGGGTCTGTCTATCTTCTCAAAAGTGGTCAGTCTATTTCCATCCATCTTTTGGAAGGGTCTTCTGATAAACTTTTCTAGCTTCACTTTTATGGCTTTGTTTATCTCATATACAGAAAAGAATTTGGTGTTCCTTAAGGGAGCAAGTACCCTTCTTGATACGTTTCCCACCATATTCTCGTCAGCAGCCTTGTCTTTGGCTTTCCGGCTTCTTGCAGGAACAATGGCTGCGCCATAATGATTTGCCATGTCACTATAGCTCCTGTTAAGCTCTGGATCTGTAATATCAGGTGTTATTACTGCTGTCTTTACATTATCTGGGATAATAACTGCCGGTACTCCTCCATAGTATTCAAAGGCCCTTATATGGGCATCTATCCAGCTGGCAAGTTTTCTGTCACCGTATGCATATACAAATGGATATGCGCTGGCGGGAAGTACTGCCACAAATATATATGCTGACCTTACCTCTCCTGTAGCTACATCAATGTATGGAACTGCATATGCAGCCCAGTCCACCTGCATCTCCTCTCCAGCCTTGTGCTCTATGTGCATGGTGAGCTTATTTGCCTTTCTGAAGTCCCGGTAGCGGCTGCAGAACTGGCTGTACATGAGTCCATTGGGATATTTTTCCTTGTATTCTTCCCAGAGAAGCATCAAGGTAACGGCCTTCTTCTTCATCTCATAGAATACATATTCCATGTCAGGCTCGGGGAATGTGGGAGGTTTTAGCGCGGGAGGATAGAGAAGCGACATAAGCTCTTTGTCGCTTATAACTATGGGCCATGACAACTTGGCTTTTTCTGCCCTCCCAAGTACTTCTGATATTGTGGTTTTTCCGCAGCCTGCCGCCTGGGCAATATCTCTCAGTGAAAGTCCGGCTCTATTCAGTCTTAAGATCTCTCTTGCCTTTAGCATATCGGTTCTCCTCATCGGTTCTTTCCTCCCTTAAGCTTTTATCTTAAAAGCATAAGGGTAGCAGTTTTTAAAATATTCCGACAAGGTGTCCGGATGTTGCCGTTATGGTGTCCGGATGTTACCGGAATCAGTGTCCGGATGCGGCCGTAATATGCAATTCCATAACTTTCTCCTTAGTTTTTGCCTCTTTTAAATTAGATTTATAAGTTTTAATTTAGGGTAATAAACATATTAATAAAATTTTTTATGTGCATTTTCTATTTCGTCTAATCTGCCCCAAAACTTTTTTTCTTACGAAAAGCCTACCATTTTTTCTATATTTACTTCTGTAAAACAATCAAAAAATAATTAACATTGGAATTATAAACTTTTTCTTTTGATTAAGCTGAAAATAATGTAGGTGGTATATAAATATTATTTGAAAAAATCATTAGTTCTTCACCCTTATGTATATTAGAAATACTGTAATTTAATATATATCTTACCTGTCTAAAATCTTTATATAAATTGCTAATGAAGTCTACATTATCGTATGTTAAGATCCATTTATAATTATTTATTTTTTTTATTTCATTTGCAATTAAAATATGATCGTTATCGTTATAATAATTTAAATATAAATCCTTTCCTTTATTGTAATAAGGAGGATCAAAGTAAAATAAAGTTTTTTTGTCTATTCTGTTTTTAACCTTGCCAACAAATATAATTGCATCCAAATTATATAATTCAATGTTTTTTTTATAGTAAGCTATTTTTTGTATCCTATTAATTAAATCTTTTTTATTAAATCTAGAATTAATTTTCCATTTTCCTAATTGATTTTTACCTCCAATTATGCCTGCTTTAATTATTCCAGAATGATTTGTCCTATTAAGATAAAATGTTGAAAATCCAATTTCTAAGAGATTGTGCTTATCCGTATTTCTTTGAATTTTATGTTGTCTTTCCCAAATAGAAACGTCTATAGGAGTATCAAATATTAGTTTACATAGTTCTTCTGTGTGATTTAATACTGAGAACCAAAAAGAATATATAGAATAATCTAAATCATTAATTATTATTTTAGATACATATTCATTTAGTAATAGATATAAAGCAACCGATGCCCCACCAGTATATGGTTCGATATAGGTCCCATCATATAATAAATTATCTTTTATTATTTCTCTAAAAAAATCTATAATTTTCCCTTTTCCGCCAGGATATCTTAGTGGTGAATAATAACTCATTTACTTAACATTTTCCCAAAGTTTTTCAATAAAAGATTGTATATTATCCCAAGTTACCAAAAGGTTTACATTTGTTGGAGAAAATCTTGGATTATGGACATACGCATTCCATGTTTCGATGCCCAGTAAGTCATTTTTATTATAAGCTGAATTTCTTATTCCCTTACATATATATTTATCAGCATGATTGTTTAATTCTAAATCTTTTGCGACTCCGTCTACTTTCTTTAATAACTTAGAATTAATATCAACATTCTTTAAATTATTTGAATCAATATAACAATCAAGACTTAATTCAACAAAAACTCTGAGCATTACTGCTGCGGCGTTCGTAAATTTTTTAACGTCTATTTTTTGTAATTCGTAGTAGATTGAATTTATTCTTGGATTATTAATTCTAAGTTTACAAGAACGAGGAATTAGATTCTTTCTTTCTTTTGGATTTACTATTATTTTCTTTATTTTTGAAGTCTTAGATATTTCTCTTGAACTATTCAAAAAATCCCAAGGTTTTTTTGATCTTTGCTTTAAATTTGGCTTACTGGATTCTGGAATTCTTTTTATATAATCTTCACGATCATCTTTTGTGTAAATATTTTTTACTTTAAAATTAGGATCAAGTAAATCTTTTATAACATAATTTAATCCTTTTATTACTTCTTTCTCTTCAATCTCAGATTGAATAACATTGTTTACTATTTCTATACCTAAAAATCTCCTTACTTCTGGATCTGAAATTAATCTATCTAAATTCGTGATCTTTAAATTCCTTAAATTACTTTTTATATGATCTGATGTATCATTGCTTTTATTTAATAAATTTATTACCTGTAATGCAGCAGAAGACTTTTTTTCAACTTTTTCTTCAAATCTTTGAATTTGTTGGGCATCCCAATCTACTGTTCCAATACCATTATTTTGACCTGTATGTTTAAGTTTAATCCATTTATCTGCTTCAGACGGATCTTCATAAACATTGCAGTTAATATCTTTAATTATCCTATCTTTATTTTCAACGTTAAGTTTTTTAAATTTCTTTTTTAGAAAAGAATATTTTGGATCTTCTATAAGATCTGGGTTGTTTAATAACTTTAAACAAATTATTCTCCTATTTCCTTCTAGAACATTAAATTTAGTATTATCATGATGAGATCTAGATATTTGTATTGGATCATTAGGATTCAACCCATTATTAACTATATCTTCAGCTAATTTATACAATTTTTCATTTTGGTTATCAATCATTTCATTGATTGCTTCTTTTTGACTAGCAACTGTGTCAAATCTATAATTTTCAGTATTCACTAGTAACTGTGTCAATTGAACATTTTTATTTCTTATCATTTTTTTCTCCATTACTCATTAATATAAATTACTTTTATCATTTAGAAAACTTTTTATAAGGAATATAATCTATATACCATTTCATCTAATCTTTTTTGTATTTTTGTTAGTTCTTCACTAGAATCCTTTAAAGAAATCTCCTCTTTAAACTGCATCCTCTTTATTTCAAAAGCTGAGTTAAAAATTTCATCAAAGACATCCAAATATCCTTTATTCGGAATAATTATAGGCAATTGTCTTGCGTCATTAATTTGGAAAGCAGAAGAGTTATTTATAAAATTAAATTTAAAATGATATATAAAATATGAATTGAATAAACAAACTAAATATTTTGGTGTTATAGTATTTACTATTGGAACTAATGTCATTGCATTCACATCGTGTACCCCTTTCTCTTTTATCCTAGATTTTTGATAAATGCTTGACTCATTTAAAGTTAGAATCCAACAAAATCCTTCTTTAAAAAAGAACTTATAGCCCTGCCATCTAGCTTTTGGGTCTGTTTTTAAATTCTCTACACTTCTTTTGCTCCAATCAATATAAAAAGGAGTTTCAAGATACCAACGATTCCCCCCTTTATCACCCTTATCATATAAAACGTAATGAGGATTATTATAGCCAATACCATTTTGTTTTTCATCTTCTGTAAGATTATCAATATTAGCAATTTCAGACTTGTCAATAACTCTAAAAATATAACCCTGTCCAAAAATATCACGGCCATATTTTTCTTTAAGATTATCAAATAAAATTCTTATTTCTATTTCTGAACGATTACTAAGATATGTAGTTATCTTATCCTTTGAATTAAAATTATTTAATTTCTTTATATTATAAGAATTTACTGCTTCCAATAATTTTAAAGGTCTATTTCTTCCAACATTCTCAGCAATTTTTGAACCCTTAATCACACCAATGTATTTGCCATTATCTCCAGTTTGTAATCCAACTCCGCCATTAGTAATAAATCCAAGTAAAGTAATGTCTCCAGGTTTTAAAGATTGACGATACTCTTGTAAAATGCTATCGTACTTTAATATATTTTTACTTGTAGATATATATCTCCACCATTTTTCCATTAATCCCCTAATTATCGAATTATAACTCTTGTATATCCTTAAATTGAATTCTGTTGGTATAAAGAATACATTATTCGTAACAGTTCTATAAAATGAAATATTTACATAATAATTTTTAGGATTTTTAAAATCATCAATTGCATCTTTAAATGTAAGTATATAATCTTTCGATCTTGTATCTTCTTTTTTTAAAATTATAATAACCGGTTCTACCATTGGCTCCTCAAATACATTCCCTGTTCTTATAAGCTCAATAATACGATTTCTTTGAAACAGTTTTCTTAAATTTAATTTTGATTGAATTGTTATATATGTATCAGAAGATATAAATGTAATAATTCCATTGTTTCCAACTATTTGAAAGGATTTCTGAAAGAAATAATTATATAGATCATCAGAAATATTATAAATTTTTTTATAAATTTTCTGTTGTTCTTTTTTTATAGTTTTAGTTGAAACATAAGGCGGATTTGTAATTATTATATCAAATCCTTTTTCATCATGAAAAACCTCAGAAAAATATATTTTAAAATCAAATTTTTTATTACCATCAGTTACTCCACTTATCAATTTATCGATTTTAGTTTTATATTCCTGTTTATTCGTAGGATTTGTCTCATTAATTAGTATCCTTTTTAAACTTTCAATTTTAGTGAATATCTCTTGATTTAAAAGATTCCTTTCTATGCCCAATAAAGAATCTCCACACACTATTTTATAATCTAAATTCGGGAGTGGTTTTATTTTTTTAATATCATCTTCATCTACAATAAGCGATAACCACAAACGAAGTTTTGAGATCTCAGTAGCACCGGCATCAATATCAACCCCGTATATACAATTCTCTATACATTCTCTTTTAAGATTATAATTATTTTTTTTTATATCACCTAAATATTTTGATAGATAGCTTCTAACTTTTACAATTTCATGCATAATTTCTACTGGAAATGCACCCGAACCAATGGCAGGATCACATATTTTAATTTCTTTTAGTTTATTATCTATTAACTCGGCATTTTTTCTAATTTTTTTTTCAAACTCTTCATTTTTCTCTGTGGTACTAAATATAAGTTCGATTTCTTCCTTTAAAAGACACCCTTTTAACTCATCTTCTAAAAAGTTTATAAGACTTTTTCTACACATGTAATTTACTATATGTCTTGGAGTATAATAAACTCCATATTCCTTATTAAATTTTTTTTCTAAATCCTTCCTTTTTAAGATTATAGTATTTTTATATTCATCAAAATTATCCTGCCTTATAGAATTAAATTTTTCATAAATTTTTCCTAATAATTCTGGATCAACAGCTACTTCTTTTTCAAGCGGCTCATCTTCTTTTACTGTAAAATTATATCTATCAAAAATATCAAGTATTCCTGTTCCTTTATCTCCCTCTTCAGCTAAATCACTATTTGAAAATAATTCATTTGGTAAATTAATATCGGTATGAACCCAGTCATAATTATTTATAGGGTCAAAAAGACCACCATTTAAAAATGGAATTTTACAGTTAAATAATCTGTAGTAATCATCATCATAACTTCTGTCATTTCTTAAAGCTTCATAGAAAAGAGGTTCAAGAATATCATTGTAAAAATTCTTATATTGACCATGCTTTCCCTCAAATAAATCCCGAAGGAAATTTTTTGGACCTGTACCCCATTCTGCATCTCTTGCAACTCCAAACCAGCCTTTTTTCTGAAGGAAATATAAAAATACAATCTGTCCAAGGAGTTTTTTTGAAAAATCTACTGTATCTATGTTCTTAGATTCAAAATCTAATTTTACATTATTATATTTTGAAACAATATTATCAAGAGTCTCTTTTGTATTTAAGAAAAGTTCTCGGTATTTTTTAAAGAATTCTTTTGTTACCATCTCAACATTAAAAGCTTCTTCAAGCTGGCCAAGAGTTATATCTTTATTATCTCTTGCAACTATATCTATAAGCTGACTCTGTGCAGTGTGGCTTTTCTCATTTGCACCAACCAGAAATGACCATCTTTTTGCAGGAGTCATTTTTTCACTTATTTTGGGCTTTCCCTTTTTATCATCCTCGAGAGAGTAATCCATTTTTATAAGTGAAAACCGCCAGTCGTTCTCATCAGGTGAAGTAAATGCTGCAAGCGCCGCATCCTTAAGTTCTCCATCACAACCACCTCTTAAATACCAGGCAACAAAATTTCTCTGCATTGTTCTTGCCCGTTCAACAGAAGTTTCCTTTTTTAGCTTTATAGAAAGAATGTCTATCTTGTCTTTACCTGATTTGTATTCTGCTATTTTTTCAAACGAATCTATAAATGGTTGATAAGTGTTAGGAATCTCATTGGTGTTAAATGTAACACCCAGGTCAGTAATCATTGAGAATTTTATATTAAGTAGATTAATTATAAATCTTTTAAATTTTAATTTATCAAATCTACTTTCAAATGTATCTTTTATTATTGTTTTAGCCTGATTTTTATCCATTTTGACTGCCTGTTAAATAAAGTGACAATATTACTTCCCTTTTAGTACCTGGTGTTATTGAGCCTGATATAAAGTGCTCTTCCAGAAGTTTTTTAGAAATATTTAGCTGAAGCACCGCGAGGACTTTTAGGGGATTTACAATATTCTCTTTTCCTAAGTTATTTAATGCATCCATTGTTTTCTTAACCGTTGGTTTGGGTATTGAACCTTCCTCAAGTTTTAACATTACAGTTCTTAAGTATTGTTCCTGCTCATCAGTTAACCTCTGGGAATTTTTCAGGGTCCATTTTAATATCTTTAAAATTTTTAAAGAGCTATCTCTTGTAGCCCTGTAATGCTGTTTAACATTTTCTTCCGTAGTGGCAACAATAAAGGCTTCTTTATTCTTATCAAGCATCTCATAGTATTCTTTATGTATTTTATATTTCTTTTCTTCGGGACTGCTTTCAAGTACTTTAGCCGCTGATATAAAATCAAGTTCTTTCGGGTTACCATTATTATCAGTTAAAAAGAATTTATCCAGTTTACCTCTCCTGAAATATGTTAGGAGCGAATCCCTTATCTTTTCATCATATTTAGAAGTTCTTGCCTTTTTGGGTAGCTTTTTAATCTTATCAAATAACTCTTTATCCTCGTCCCTTATATCTTCTATAAATTTTAAATATTTAAGATCACTTTCTTCAAGCTCTTCCTCACCGGTTATGGTTTGTTTAGAAATTAATCTATTAAACAGCTCATGAGAGCCAACCGGTTCGCCCTCAGTTAAAACTGCTGCATCCCCTCCCAGAAGAGTAAGGAAAGCATTAATCTTTGCTTCTGCAATTTCCTTTAATTTGATTTCATCATTTGACTGCCGGGTCGGGAAAAAATTAAATGTATAGATATTATCAAACTTTGTATCAACCCTGTTTATTCGTCCTACCCTTTGCATCATCCTTGTGGGGTTCCAGGGTATATCATAATTTATTACTACATTTGACCTGTGAAGGTTAACACCTTCGGAGAGGACCTCTGTAGAAACTAAAATCCTGTAGTCATCTTTGGGGTAGCGTGATCGTGCATCAAAATTCTCAATTACTCTGTCTCTTATATCCTCATGAGAACTCCCTGAAAAATAAAGGGAAATGTTGCCAAATTTATCATTTATGTTAGAAGTTAGATACTGCGCAGTTTCCTTGGACTCAGTAAAAATTACTAATTTATTCTTTTTTAAAATGTCATTTTTAGCGATTTCATTTAAAAATTTATCCAGCTTTGGATCCCTTTTAATATCCTGCCACATAGATTTTATCTCATAAAGAATCTGTTTATCATTTTCAAGATTAACCCTGAAGTTTTCATCAAAATCCGTGCTGGAATGCTTTTCTGCTTTACCCTGGTTTATAAGTTCCTCTACTTTTTCATCATCATCGTTTTCTAGAAGTTCAAAAATCTTATTTATATATTTCTTACTTATATAAACCGAACCTTTATCAAACTGTTCAATAAACATTTCATAGGAGTTAATAAACCTCTGAATAGTATTTCTAAATGCAAAGAAGCTGCTCTCGAGTCTTTTTACAAAAAGTATCTTCATAAATTTACCCATGTTTCTCTGTGATTGCTGCTCCATTGCAGAAACTCCTCCTTTGTAGTAAAGAAGCGGCATATAACGTGCAAAGGAAAAGTTTTTCGCACTAAGCTCCACTGTTCTATTAAATATTTCATCTTCTTTTTCATTTAACTCATAATAAAGGGGCCTGGGATCTTCTACTTCGGGGAATTTAAAATTTTGTTTTGCAAGATCTTCTTTAAAATATTCTTCTATTTCTTTTCTGGTTCTTCTTACCATCAAATATTTAAGTACTTTTTCTCGTATTTCTTTTGCATTTTGTTTAACAGTCTCTAAATATTCTGTGTAATCTGATTTTTTACCAGCTTTTTTTAATTTCTGCTGGAGATTTTTAAAGAAACCCTCAAGATTAGGAAGGTTTGGAATATTGCTTTTACGTACAGGCTGGAAAAGTTTTATCTGAGCCAGTATATCATTTGGTGAATTATTATAGGGAGTTGCGGTTACAAGTATTATTTTTTTGCCCCTGCAGATTATTGCCAGTTTTTCATAAGATATTGTAGTCTCTGTCCTGAACCTGTGAGCTTCGTCTATTATTATATTTGAGTATTTATCAAAATCTCTTTTAAGTATATCATCAAGTTTTCCTATGGATTCAAAGTCTGCAGGAACCCAGTAATCCAGAAAAACATTTGGCCATGAACCGGGATTGTTTTTATTAAGAAGGGCAGGCGGCGCAACTACCAGTGTTTTACCTTCAATTTGCCCGGCAAGCATTGCAGATATATAAGTTTTACCAAGGCCCACCACATCTGAAATAAATACACCTCCGTATTCCTCTAATATCCTTTTTGCATTTAAAACCGCCTGTTTTTGATATTCAAGATCCAGGTGCTCCTCTGGTTTTCTTTTAATAAATATCTCTTTAGTTTCAGAGAGTTCATCTTTAAAGTATTCATATAGGAATTTTAGATATAGCTCATAAGGTGTTACATCCTGATTTAACCATGTTTTTGTATTTATTGTCTGTATATATCTTTCACTTACATCTACGGCATCTTCCCAGAGCTGGTTAAATTTTTTTCGGGCAAATTCATAATCTGAACGGTTCTTTAGCTCTACATTGAATTCAAGATTATCTATTAAGCCAGATTGACTGAAATTGCTTGACCCTGTAATAACACGCCCAATGTCTCTATCACCTTCAAGAAAAGTCATTATATAAAGTTTTGCGTGAATATTCTGAGAAGGATATACCCTTATTTCCATTTTTTTGTTTTTTATCCACTCCATAAATTTGGCTACTCCTTCTTCAACGTCTTTGCTATCCTCTGACTTATCGAATTCATCTACGGTCATATCTGCAAATTTTTCTTTTGCTTCTGAATGAGAAAATTGAAGTTGCAGTTGCTCTTCTGGAGAAGATTTTAAAGAGGATAAAAATGTATTATCCTTGTTCAAGGAAATAGTTTTTGGTTGGTTCTGAGTATCTATTGACGGATTAGCTGATGTTTCTATTAGATCAAGAACATTTCTGCTTGTACTTATTCCTATAAGTATTCGTATTTTTTCTGTTTTTTCCAGTGATTTATAAAGAGCATGAAATCCGCTTGAATAAAAATAGCCAACAAGGCAGTCAAAAAATTTGGAATCCTTAATAAGGACTTCAAATCTATCTTTTAGGGTTTGCCCTTCTTCATTTGTTATAAAAGTTAAATCTGAGCTCATTTAATTAAAAATTATAAACTCATAAAAAAATATTTCAATTTAGTTTAAATAATTTATATTATATGCTTGGAATGTTTTTATTTTAAATTATATATTTAAAATATTTTCTATAATCTTAATATGAATATTTAACTCATTTACTAAAAAATACCAGAACTCCATAAATAAATTATTTCTAAATATTCTCTTCACTCTCCAAATCAAGAGCATCTAAAATTTCCTTAAGAATCTTATCTTTAATATATAACCCATCGTCCTTTAATCTAAAAACTATATTTTTTGCTTCTTCATTATTAAATAAATTCAATTCAATAGCTTCTTTTAAAATACAGAGCAGTCCAATGCTTTTTATATCTTCATCCTTACAAACTTTTGTCATCTTCTTTTCAAATGTCACACATACCATATTATTAAATTTACAGATTGTTATAAGTTGAGCATCTGCAACAGAAAAACTTATATTCTTGCTTGAAAGCTGATAAAAATATTCAGATTCTTTTATCGTTCTTATATCTAAAATCTGGTAATTAAAGCAACTTAGGCCATATCTTTTTATTTCCTTATATACTCCCGATGAAAAATATATCTTTTTTTTAAAAACCTCCCTCAATATAAAATCCAGATTGCTGTTAAAGAAAGCAATAATAACACTGCTATCTATACAAAATTTATCTGTTTTAAAGTTTATCTTTCCAGCATTACCATTCAATTGTCAGCCCACTCCAATACTTTCTTATTCGCTTCTTCTACAGTTATCTCCAGGAGTTCTGCGACTTTTGATACAGTTATTTTCTCATCAAAGAAAGCTTTCTTTATTAAATTTATGAACCTGTAGTTTTCAGTATTTCTTTCTTTTTCAATTGGCTCATATTCATCATATGGGCTGACCTTTGAATCAATTTTCTTATCTAAGTATTCGTATTCTTTTTCGTTAATAACTTTCTCATTTAACAATCTTTTAATTATGCATTTTGCAGAAACATTGAAGTATTTTTTTAAGCTCATAACATCTTCAAAACCAACTTTCTCTATAAATTTTTCATCACAGAATTCTTTAAGTGCATTTGCTGGAACCAGAAACGACCCGGCAAATTCGTTTGCTATTTCTTCCTTAATATTTTCTTTCTCTATTTTTATATCACCTTCATAATCACTTTTATGAAATATTAGATGGGCAAGTTCGTGTATAGCAGTAAAGAATCTTCTTTCAATGGTACACTCCGAATTTAAAAAGATGCAGTAACCCGATCTATGATTATAAGCAGAAAACCCGGAAATATCCCGGTTTCCGGCTTTAAACTGAATTATTTTTATATCATTTCTTTCAAGTTCATATATCGGATTGGCTATAGGGCTATTGGGGTCAATCTCAAATAAGCATCTTACTTTTTCTGCCATAGTTGCGATATACTTCCTGTCAAATTTATCCAGATAAATAGCTATATCCAGATAATGAGGATATATCTTATTTATTTTCTCAATTTCATCATACTTTCTGATGCTCTCCTCAAACTTAATCTTTAATTTATTATTGATAGAAACATCAGAACGGAATTTATAATTTCCAAATAACCCATTGGTTTTATAAAAGAAATCTATGCCTCTACCAGTCAAATTTGCAATACCCAGCAGTTTTTCAAAATCTATAAGAGTTACCCCATTTATATAATTATTTAAAGTCTGCCTTGATATATTTATCTTTTTTGAAACCTTTTCCTGACTTAAATTAGATTCTTTTATTGCCCTTTTTATATTTTCTCCCATGGTTTCACTCAAATTTAACTTTCCCATTTTAATAACCTCTTAGTTTATTTAATAATTTTTACAATTTATTCACTTTTTTTAATAATTACATTAATATTGTAAAATTATTTTTACATTTTGTAAATATGTACAGGTTTACAGGTGTTTTAAGATTGTAAAATATATGATTAAAACTTATTTCTAAAATGCTTTTTAAGAACAAAATCAAATTTATTAAGCAACCAATGGAAGCTGAAAGAAGGTTTATAAGATTATGAAATTTATTTCCGTACTTTATTCCAGGAAAATTACAAATTCAAACTTATAACTCACTATTTATGCATGTGTAAATAGTTAGACTATTTTAACATATTAAAAAAATAAGGGTAAATTTATTCCGGGGACATTTAGTGAAATTTTCCGGATGTCACATGCTGATTTGTTGGCATTACACCAGCTGGCTTAATAAGATCCGGGCGGTGATTATTATAGGATGGTTATGTAAAAAGCAATCACCGTCAACATAATTGGTATCAAATACACTCTGGAATGTGTGTTTCCTTAAGTTTTATTAGGGAAACAAAATAAATTTTTACTTATATTTCATTACGACTGATTTAATATATATATTAAAATAGTCAAGACTATTTTTTAATATA
>Ga0307438_1000996_pt1 | contig 19054 bp, 23 predicted proteins | sample SalMarWE160110MG_FD_202144 | JGI IMG/M metagenome (GOLD analysis project Ga0307438, IMG submission 202144) | Salt marsh sediment microbial communities from the Plum Island Ecosystem LTER, Massachusetts, United States - WE1603-110 | ecosystem: Environmental > Aquatic > Marine > Intertidal zone >... | reverse complement strand
TGGGCTTCTCGTTCTCGTACTCGGGCATAACCGCGTCGAAGAGGACCGCCGTGTAGGGTTCGACGTAGCTGAAGACGACGAGCTTGTCTCCCGCCACGTAGAGGTCCTGCACCGTGAGGCCTACGTCGATCTCCGTGACCAGCTGGGCCTCCTCGGCGGGGTAAGCCTTGACTATGAGAACAGATTTGCCTTTGGCGATGTAGATGTAGCCTCCGTCGGTCTTCACTATGTCGGCCTCGTCGACTCCCTCCACCTGGATGTTGGTTACCGAGTAATCGAGGTCGAAGCCGAAGCCTGTCAGGCCGCTAGCCGCATTACTGGCCTCCGCAGCGGCGGTGGCCGCCGCCTGCGCGGCTGAGACAGCTGCGCCAGCTTCGGTTCCGGAATCCGGGGTCAGCTTAACCTCGAAGGAGACACCGCCTCGCATAGACCATATCGGGTAGGACTCGCCTCTGTCACCGAGGTACGTCTTAAGCTCCTCCACGCTGTCGAACTGCCTCATGGAGCCGAAGCCTGTGAGGCTGGGCGCCGTGGGCGTGTATACGCCGCCGAAGTTCCATAGGAACCCGCCCAGCAGGCCGCCCACCATGAAGGCCACGAGGGCGAAGGAGGTTAGCTTCCGGGTGTCCAGGGACACCGACATGACTGGCATCCTCATCTCAATCGATCATACTGCCGCCCACAGTGGATATAATCCTAGGCTTTTGAACACCCCTCGCCAGGTGTTCTAAGGCGTCGAACACGGGGGAAACCGTTAAGCCGCGGGGCGTCTAACCCTAGGGCGAACGGCGCTTGCGTTTCCTATCAATCGTATCTAACCCGATGATGATGAGGCACGTGCAGGGGCTGGCGTCGGCTGCAAGCGACAGGGGACACGATGTTAAGGTCTTCTTCAACGAAGAGTCGGTTAAGCTACTGGCGGATCCAGGCTCGGTTAAGGGGCTCGACGCCGAGATGCTGGCCTGCGTGACAGCGTGCCAGCAGGTAGGAGTAGAGGAGGGGGATCTCGTGGAGGGGGCCAAGGTGACGAGCCTTGGAGAGGTGGTGTCTCTCATGGAGGAATGCGATAGGACGCTGTTTCTGGGGTGAAAGCATGGGGGACGCGATGCTAATAATGAGGAAGCGGCTGATACCGGGCGCCAGGGTGGAGGAGGGACTACGGCTCTCAGCGGCGATGCTGGGGATGGACTATCCGCCGTTGCTTGTGTTCGCGGACAACGGCGTCGAGATACTGATGCCCGAGGCCCTGTACAAGAACAGCCTGAGGGACTACCTCGACGTCATGTCGCAGATGGCGGGGATATACGTGCTCGGAGAGTCCCTCGCGGAGAGGAGCTACACCGTAGACGACCTGGAGCCGACACTGGACGTCACCGTCATCGGCTTCGAAGAGCTGGCGAGGATGGCGAAGAGATGCAGCGTGATAACGAGCTACTGAGGTGAAACGGTGAAGACTCTAGTCTTGATCAGCAGGGCCCACGCCGACACAGCGTTCAGGCTCGCCGAGGAGCTGCACAGAGACGGGGACGAGGTGGCGTTGCTATTCCTCGGTCGGGGGACGCACCACATCTCTAGGCCGGAGACTCTTGAGAGGCTCGGTTTCGCAAGCATCTACACCGTACGGGACGAGTTCGACTCGCCCCTGGAGAAGGTCGAGGCGATCGGCTACGATGAGTTTGTGGTGCTCCTAGAGGAGTCTGAACGCACGTTCAGCTGGATCTAGTCCACCCACCATACCCAGCCGCGATACTCCTTGCTGCGTTCACCGTGGATGACGCCTTGCTGTCGGAGCCTGTTCAGGAAGACTATGGTGGCGTCGGGGCACCTTACGAGCCTTTTAAGGGTCTCCTCCGATACTTCGCGGGTTGTCAGCGGTCTACCTGCTTCCTTGAGTATGGTTATTATCTGCTGGGTGGCTTCGTCTCCCTCCCGTCTCCGTGGCTCCATGGGGTGTTCTTGTTGGTACAGGTTTTTATCCTCATCGCAGTATGCCTCATCCATGAAGCTGTTCACGGTGGGGCCTGTGGCGTGCTACCCTGAGGTGTTGGAGGCCATGGGGATGCAGATGATGAGCCACAGGAGCAAGGAGTACATCGACATGCACTTCGAGACGGTGGAGATGCTGCAGGAGTTCGTCGAGACTGGGAGCCCGGTTTTCCTGTTCAGCTCCACGGGCACGGGGTTCATGGAGGCCGCGGTGAGGAACTGCGTCAGGGAGAAGCTTGTGGTGTGCGTGAACGGCAGCTTCGGGGAGAGGTTCGCCACCGTGGCTAGGGCCAACGGGAGGGACGTGGTGTCGGTGGTTACCGAGCTGGGGGAGCCTGTGCAGCCGGGGATGATCGAGGCGGCGTTGGAAGCGGAGCCAGACGCGGAGGCGGTGGCCATCACCCACAACGAGACCAGCGTGGGGCTCATCAACGACCTGCCTGCGCTCACCGAGGTGTGCAGAAGACATGATAAGCTGGTTTTCGTTGACGCGGTGAGCAGCATGGGGGGCACCATGCTCAAGGTGGACGAGTGGGGCATCGACATCTGTTTCAGTAGCAGCCAGAAGTGCTTCGGGGTGCCGCCGGGCCTCGGCGTGGGCAGCGTCAGCGGGCGGGCGCTTGACGCGTCCGGGGAGATGCCGGGGAAGGGCTGGTACTTCGACTTGAAGGTGTGGGAGAAGAGCCACGCCGACCGTAAGGGCACCCCCATGACCAGCGTCATACCCCAGGTGGTGGGGCTCAACGCGGCGCTGAAGATGATCGAGGAGCACGGCGGCAGGCAGTGGTACTTCGATCTCTATGAGAGGCGAAACGCGGCCATCAGGATGGGCGTCGAGGAGCTGGGGCTCGGCACGTTCCCGATGGAGGGCTATGAGAGCCCCACCGTCAGCTGCATATCCGCGCCGGAGGGCATGAGGGGCCCCGACGTCTACGAGGCTATGAGGGGTAAGGGCTACGAGCTGGCGCAGGGTTACGGGGCGTTGAAGGAGGAGACCTTCAGGATCGGTAACATGGGTTGGATTCCCGACGGGTACATAGACGGTATGTTGGGGGCCTTGGGTGAAGTGGTTTAGGGGCCGGTGGGTCCTGGTCGGCTTCGGGTCTTTGTGTTGATGCTGTGGGTGGGGATTCCTTATAGTAGGTTAGTTACTATAAGCGTTTTTCCAGGCGGGGTGTTTAGTTAATTTTAGTATTTATGTGTTTTTTTTCATTTTTTTTGCTGGGGGGTTTCTGGTTTCGTCGCTGGATGAGCTGAAGTTACGCCGTTTTACTTGGGATGTGGGTTTGTTTGTGCTGCGGGTGTTCCGTTGCGGTCTAGCTGGTGGCTGATTAAAATGTTATGCGTGGGGTTCGGGTCTATTGAACATTTGTTTCTCTAGGCTCGCTTTCTCGTCTCTCAGGTTCTGGATGCGTGAGGAGTACTTCTGGAGCTTGAGTTCAAATGATTTAGCGACGTCTTTGGCTTCCTCGCTGCGCCTTCTCACGGTTATCGTCCTGTCCATGTCGTCGGGTGAGCCGATGGTGATGTCTCTGCTGCCGGCGGTCAGGTTGTCCATGATCTCCATGTTGCTCAGTATCTGCAGGTACTCTTTGTCTGTGTTGATTCTTCCGAGTTCTCTCTCGATCTGCATTATCCTGTTTAGGTTCGTGCGACGTGAAGAACTCATGACTTATTGGTGTCGGTTGTGATTATTATACCTCTCCATGATTTTCGCTTGTTTCCCGGGTAAATGTCGAAGAATCACTGGTTTTGATTGATAAAGTTCTGGGTTTAACATACTTGTCGCGTGGGGCGCTGATGTGTGGTTTCTCGCTCAGCGGGGAGGGATGAGGTGATTATGTGTGAAACGAAAGCCGTATATCTCGCTGTTAGGGTTCACGTTTTCGTCAGAAGGCGTGTAAGCTGAGTCCTAGAGAAGATGAAAAACGGGTGGTTGAACAGTTCAGGAAATCGAGGCTTGTGTACATGGTGACCTTTGGGAGAAAAAACGAGCCCCATAGCAGGCCCATGACTAACTTCAACGAAGACCCGTATGAGAAGATGTGGTTCCCGACGTTCACCGACACGAGGAAGGTCGATGACCTGAAGCTTGACAGCAAGACGTTGATAGTGTTCCCGGACGAGGACGGGGAAAGGTTCTATGAGGTTGAGGGGCACTCCACCTTCGCGAGCAAACAGGTCGTGGACGAGAAATGGGTGTGGTGGTACCTCTACTGGCACCCAGAGCAGGAGAACAGGTTCTGGTTCAGCCCATCGACGATGCACCCTGAGAGATGCATAATCGAGGTGCACCCGGTGTCGGTGAAGACGCTCTCGGTGGACAACGTCGAGTACATACACGACACCTACAGAACCATAATCCCTAGAGATTTAGAGAACCCGGGTCCATGAGGGCCAGGAGGTTTTATCTCCGTCGAGCCAGCGGAAACGGGTTATCGACGACCCTGTTTTTCTTCTTCTTTTTCTTGTTTTATCTCGTCCTGTATTCGCTCAGAGTTTACCTTGTAATTCTCTTCGTCGTCGATGGAGACCCTTAAGCTGGTCTCCATGGCTTTGAAGTCGTCTCGAAGGGTCTTACCCTCTTCGATTGAGTCATCCAGCGTGTTAAGGAGCTCACGGAGAGAGACCTGAAGATCGGCTATATCCGTGCCAAGCTCCTGCATGAACTCTCCACCGAGTTCGTCAGCGAATACAGCGGCTTCTTTGGCTTTGTCGATGGAGGCTGCAAGCGTCTCGCTGAGCTGGTTTAAAGACTTGAATAGTTGGTCGGTTTCCCTGCTCATGTTATGAGTTTAGACGGCGGACGCAATAAAGTGATCTGTTTAAGGAAGCGTGCGCAGTATTTGTCGGATATCTTTAGTGGGATCGATTTTACTCAGGCTTATGAGGAAAGCGTGTGACGGTTTCGCTGCAGGAACCATGGTGCAGCCCCCGTCCTTCGTCCAGATGGTTTATACTGTTTGATCTCGGACATGTCTTCCATGGCGATCGATGAGAATGGTTCAGTGAACGAGATGATCTCGCTCACCGAGAGCCGTCTCTCTCAAGTATACTCGAAGAGCGTCAAGATCACGCCCGTCGAGGAACTCGTCGGGGTGAACAAGACTTATCGATGCATCATGGAGACCGGCTATGGAGCCGACGCATCCAGCGAATCCATCATCGTAAAACACAGGCCGCTGGAGTCCATCCCCTCCCAACGAGAAAGACAGAAGCTGCACGGCGTCTTCAGGGACTTGGCGGACTACTCGAACAGGTTCAGTAACGAGGTGGCGTCGTTGACCTTCCTCAACGGCATAGAGTTCTCGGCAACGATCCACCCGAGGCTGATCTACCATGACGTCGAGAACCTGCTGATAGTGACCGAGGATATGGGCAAGGCCCCGACCCTGATGGACCTGCTGAACCAGCCTGCCCTTGAAGACCCGGAGACGTACCTCGGCAGCTACGTCGAGCTACTAGCCGATCTACATAAGCACACGATACGCTGCTGGCGTCGATTCAAGGAGATCCAGGAGGGGTTCGGCGCCTATTCCCCGCTAAGCGACTCCACGATGGATTTCCGCGACTTTTCGTCCGAGTTCGCCGCGTTACTAGACATCCTGGGCTCACGTTACGGGCTCGACACGGAGGCGATCATCGAGGAGTTACATGGTGTCGAGAAGACCGTTTTCGACTCGGGTAAAACGCTCTACGGATTCATACACGCGGACCCGGGTATCCAGAACGTCAACGTAGACCCAAAGTCACGGGAGATGACCCTGTTTGACTACGAGTTCGCGGCCACCGGCTACGTCCTGCTTGACCTCGCGGGTATGTTCCTCGGGTTTCCCCAGTCCGGGAGAGGCAGGAGGGTTCCACGCAGCTTTTACGGTGCGTTGATCGAACGGTACTTCGATTCCCTCTCCCTGATCATAGATGATCCCCGTGGGGAACTGGTCTACGCCTTGCTGCACTGGACGGTTGGGCGCATCATCAGCTCATGGGGGTTCTACATCAAGGATAGACTGGACGGTGACGTGGATTCCGAGGTCTTGAGTAGGTTGTTCACCTCCAACCGGGAGTGTCTCGGCTTCATGGACGGTGATGGAGGGTTTCCTCACCTGAGGAGGTTCATCGAGGCCGTCCAGTCGTTCATCTCGGACACGTGGGGGAACGTTGAACCCCTAGGCTACTTTTCATCGTTTAAGGCTACATAACGAAGCGTCTAGAAGCCTCCGCCGGCGGCAGGTTCAAGGTTCCGCATGCTGCAACGTCCTTGAGGCAACGTCTTACTCTAACTGAAATCTGCTAGCGTCCCATAATTGACACCATAATTCGGCGCTTCAAAGAGCAACCGGTTCACCAGCGCCTACTTGAGAAAGCGGTTCAGAAGTTGAAAGGCGACGACCGAGTCAAGGGCCTGTACCTGTCGGGATCGCCCTCAACCGACGAGTACTCAGACATAGATCTCTTCGTTCTGAGCAGCGTGGAGGACCGCGAAGGACTGGAGCGAGACCGGCTGAAGACGGCGAGCAGGGTGGGGAAGATCATGGCGGAAGCAATGTCCACGGTGCCTCACACCTATGTGGTCGTCTACGAGCCGGGGCTGAAGATGGATTACTGCTATCACGTGCTCCCTGAAAAGCCCAGGCCGGGAACATGGTCAAGTACTACGAACGGGAGAAGGGGAAGATACTCCGGTTATGAGAGACTTTACGGCTTCCGAATGATGGTTGATGGGGCTTGAACCCCATGCCGGATATCGACGGGTATCCTAAACCTTCACCGTTTTTTAGTCGGCTGCTTGACGGAGTAGCCTCCTCATGTTTTGAAGAGCCTGGGCCGCCTGTATCTCAGGTGAGATGTCCGCTCGGTGGCATTCCACGGTGAGGTACCCTCTGTACCCGATCTCCTTCAACGCCCGTATGAACCCCACGTAGTCGCATTCGCCGGCGCCGGGCATGACCTCGACGGTGGGCCTGTGGGCGGGTTCCTTTAGGACGGGTATGGTAGAGACCCTCATGTAGTCCATGCAGTGGGTGTGGACGATGAGGCTCCCCAACCTGTGGACCGCCTCTGTCACTGATTCTTCTCCCTCGACGCCTCTTGAGCGTCTCCAGACCGCGCCGACGTGGAAGTTTATCTTCAACGCGGGGGACCCCACGTCTTTGATGAACGCCTCCCAGTAGCCGTGGGGGGAGTACTCCTCTATCGCGAACAGCACGCCCCTGTCGCTGCAGTAGTCGGCGCACTCCCCCACAGACCGGGCCACCAGCTCCCTCTCCTCGTCGGTGTAGGACACGGAGTGGAAGGAAGTCCGCCCCCAGTCTCCCGCCTTCGTCGACTTGAAGAAGCCTCGGGGCATGCCCGGCAGGAGCCTCGCGCAGCGGATCCTCGGCGAAGGGACGTGGGTGGTGACTATCTTGGTGCCGAAGTCCGCGGCCATGTCTATGATGTTCCTGGTCCACTCCATGCCGAGTCTCCTGGTCTCCGGGTCGCTGGACGTGAATGAATACCCCTGCAGGGGCCACTCGTGGGCGCTGAACGCCTCCACCTCGATGCCGAGGTCGGTGACCGCGTTCCTGAGGCTTCGTCTCTGGGCCTTGGTTGTCGTCCATAGGCGTGTGTCCAGTATGTGGGCGCAGTCGATCTCGACCCCGTCGTACCCGGTCTCCGCCAGGTCTCGCATGGCATAGTCCAGCGTGTACCCGGTTCCGGGGTAGAGGCTGGTGTACCCGTGGGGAACCCAGGTGTAACAGTTCGTCTGGAAGGATACCTTGTACATTGGTATTGACCTACAAGTCGTGTTTATATCGTTTTCTCGGCGGGTTTCAGCATTATCCATCGACGTCTCCCGCTGTCCGGTCTCGGGTTCCGGGTGTGTGTCTGAGCTTAAATAACCGGGAACCGGAGAGAGTATCGATAGAGTTGTTCGACAAGGTTTTAGTGCCCATCGACGGGTCGAGGCACGCCCACACCGCGCTGCAGACGGCGCTGGAGCTGGCGGAGGTACACGGGTCGGAGCTGGAGATACTGCACGTCACGAGCTACTCGGAGGAGTACGCCTCCATGGGACCCGAGCCTGGCGGCGAAGACTCGGAGGAACCGGCTTCTCCGCCTGAGTGGATAGAAGAGTACATGGTCAAGCTCAGGGAGAGCGACGAGAAGATGCTGAGCCAGGCTTTGGAAGAGGCGGAGAAGCTGCACCCCGGCCTGAAGATAGCCTCCAAGCTCCTGTGGGGGAGGCCCGGGAAGGCAATCATCTCCGAGGCGGAAGAGGGCGGATTTGATCTGGTGGTCATCGGCAGCCGTGGCCTGGGCGGCTTGGCTGGGCTAGTGTTGGGGAGCGTGAGCCAGCACGTCGTGGAAGAGTCCAAGGTACCCGTCCTGGTAGTCAAGTAGTATACATGAAATAGACAGATTTGCTACACTGGGTTCTCGATGAGGGCGAACAGCACTCCGTGCATCTCCCTGGGTTGTATGAACGCCCATTTGCTCCCGTTGGGGTACTCCACGGGCTCCTCGGACGTGAACCTCACCCCCTTCCCCCTAAGCTCTGCCACCGTCTCGTCCAGGTCCGTGACCTCGAGGCCGACGTACTGGACTCCTTCTCCTCGTTTCTCCATGAACCGGGCCACCGGGCTCTCGGGGCTGTAGGGCTCCATGAGCTCGAACACGTCTTCCCCCAGGGTGAGGTACGTGTTTTTCACTTTATCGATCTCGCTGGCCCCCACCCTGATGATCTCTGAGCCCAGTTTCTGCGTGAAGTCTTCCCTCGCCTGCTCTATGTCTTTGACGGCGATTCCCACGTAGGCGATCCCTTTTATCATGTGGTTTCACGTGACTCATTGTTCCACGTATATTTATGCGTGATAACCAAGTTACACAGGAAAGAGCCTTCTGGATATAGCGACATAGTTACATGGAAGTAGCGTTTTTGGGGTGCGTTTTCGTGTTCGGTGGATGACACTTTTGTATATGATTGGATCTGAAAGGGGCGTTTCTGGGGCTTCTTTCGATCGAAGGGGCGTCTGTTCGCCTTTTCTCGTCTACCCCCCCCCTAGATGATGGTGTATCTGGGTGAATTGGCGCGTCGATTTTTCTTGGTTACATGGAATAACTAAATTTCAATATCCTTGCCACATGAGAGATGGTATCGCTTTAACTTATCAAGTGTCTATCACGTTACCATGACATAGTTTCTTTTCCATAATAGCAAAATGAAAGGCGTGCGCGAAATAGCCATGGTTTGCAGTATTACCAGCTATATCGGGGAGTCTGCCAATCATCACGGATGATGCTGAAAAGCACAAGGTCCCTGTACATGCCCCTACTATAGTAGGACTGCCGCATAACGCCCTCCCGTTTGAACCCATTGCTAAGTAGTACCCTCCGGGATGCCTCGTTCTCTTCCACGGTATCAGCTTGAATCCTGACTATGTTCTTCGACAGGAACAGATAGTCAACGATGATCCTGACAGCCTCGGCGCAGTAACCCTTCCCCCTATGTGAAGGTAACACGTAGTACCCTATTGTCTGGAACCCATCCCTGGGCTCGTGGTATATTGCCCCCACTTTGTCCCCGTCCTTGGTTTCGATGAAGAACCAGCCGTCTTCACCGCGCTCATCATAGCGTTTAATGAAATCCGATAGAGGCTTTTGCACGATTGGCTCATAGGGGCCGGTCACCTCTGGGTCCGTTTCCCATCGGTGGATGTACTCGACTTCATCTCGCTCCACCAGCCTAAGGTTCACCAACTCACCCTGAAGCATGACACATCTTCATTCTTGAACGTCTATAACTTTATCGACTTGATCGAATACACCAGTGCCTGTAAGAGAGTCTGTTTGAGAGAAGTATCGATAGAGAAAAGTGAGCGCGCAGAATTAAAACTGCAATTCGTCATTTGTTACATTGCGAGAAATTCAATATGCGCATGGAACTATTGTCCAATTTCTTGTACTCACGCGCATCCGTTGAAGAAGCCTTAAATTAGCTTAACAGCTCCCTCTCATCTCCTTTTTTAACACATCTATGGTTTTTGATATCCCACATAGAACTATAGAAACAACTTGATAATTTAACTAAATACCAGTATATATGGGAAATGATAAATGTTTTAAAACAATCAAGTGGTATTCATTGGATGTCTATTAAAATGAAAGAAGTACTGCTCTACAAAGCACAAGACATGAAGCTGATAGAATCGCCAAAGCCCGAGTGCGGCCCAGCAGATGTACTCATCAAGCTGAAGGCCTGCGCCATCTGCCCAACGGACCTGAGAAAATACAGGTTCGGTAAGAAGGGCAGCCCCCTCCTTCATCTCCCGATGAACATGGGACACGAGTGGGCGGGGGACGTGGTCGAGGCAGGTGAGAGCGTCGAGTACCCCGAGGTCGGGACACGCGTCAGAGGAATCGGCTGGGGCGGATACGCCGAGTACAACAAGGTGAACGTGTTGGCGGCCACCAGGAGAGGCAAGCGCATCCAGGAGGCTCTGGTCGAGATCCCGGACGGCGCATCGTACCTGGAAGGCACCTTCGTGGAGAACGTCGAGGTAGGGATACACTCGGTCGTGGACCAGGCCGGCGGAAGCATCGGCAAGACCATCGTGATAATCGGAGCAGGCCAGATGGGCCTCACCCAGATAATGATCGCGAAAATGATAGGCGCCACAACCATAGTGACAGAGATGATGGACTGGCGACTGGAGCTCGCCGAGAAGTACGGCGCGGACCACGTCATCGACGCCTCGAAGGAAGACCCGGTGGAAGCCGTGAAAAAGATAACCAAAGGAAGGATGGCCGACGGGGTGGTGATCAGCGTCGGGGTCCCAGCCGCGATACTCCAGGGCATGAACATGCTGGGAAGGAACGGCAGGGCGGTGCTGTTCGGCGGCGCGACCCTCGACACGACGATAACCTTCAACCCCAACGTAATCCACTACGGCGACAGGGCACTGGTGGGCTGCAGCGGCGGCCCTTCACGCGGCCAGCTCTCCATGGACCTCATAGCATCCGGGAAGATACCCGTGAAGGACCTGATATCGCACAGGTTCAAGCTGGAGGAGCTGCCTGACGCCTTCGAGAAGATAACCAACAACAAACTGGACAGGTACCTGAAAGGTCTAGTGGTCTATTAACCACTACACTAAATTTTTTATAATATACTACTCACGCTTACGAGTTGATTTCGTCTTCCTTGGCTTGTTTAAGGCACCGGCTCTCCCTAGATAGTCCAGGGTCTTCTCGTCCCCGTGCTTCGCGCGGTACGCGTTGACCGCGACCCGGATGGCTGCGTTTCTCGGCCCCTCCGGGTTCCCCGGGTCGAAGTAGCTCACCATCAGGTCGCACGGGAACTCGCCGCATAAACCGAATAATCCATGTGACGCTCGCTGGCGTTGCAACTTGCACTCTCAGAAGCCCGGTAACGCTGGGATCTACGGAAAAGTATTATTGTCGGTGCTCCCCAATGGTGTGATATCTTTGAGCGAACGGGAACAGGCGGAGACGGGTAACCGGCTGCTGGTGGCCATGGTGGTGCTGTTGCACACGCTGAACCACATGATAGGCGGCGGCCTCCCCATACTCTACCCGGACATAATGCAGGAGTTCGGTCTCAGCTACAGCCAGCTGGGGCTGCTGCGATCGGCGTCAACCCTGGCCGCGGGGGTCCCCCAGATGTTCGTCGGGTTCCTAAGGCGGTGGTTCTCGGGCCGTGTCCTCATAGGCGCCGGCAACCTGGTGAACAGTGTCATGAACATTGGCATCAGCGTGAGCAGCGGGTTCCACCAGTTCATCGCCCTCAGCGTTCTCGGCGGCGTCGGCAGCAGCACCCAGCACCCCATGGGCGCGTCAATAATAACGACGGCCACCGAGCCCTCCAGGCGGGGGAAAATGCTGGGGCTCAACCAGGCGGTGCCGTCGCTGGCGTTCAGCGTCACGCCCCTCATAGCGGCCTATTTGGTCGTCAGACTGGGTTGGAGGTCCACCCTGAGCGTGCTTGCCGCCCCCGCGCTGGTGGCGTCGCTGATACTCATCTTCCTGGTGAAGGGCGGAGAGTCGGCTGAGGCCAGGACCCGGGACGCGTTCAGCCTGGTCGGGCTAAGGGAGACGCTGCGCAACCGTAACGTCATGGCTATAAGCGCGTTGAGGAGCGTCATGGCGTTCAGGATGGGGGTCAGGACGTTCCTGCCGCTCTACTTCATCAACGTGCTGGGGCTGGCCGCCGAGACCAGCAGCCTCCTCTACTCGGTGATGCTGTTCGGCGGGGTGCTGGGGCCGTTCTTCTGGGGGCACCTCAGCGACAGGATGAACCGGAAGCCCCTCATAATAGGCGTCATGGCGGGGTCCAGCGTCCTCTACTTCCTCATACAGTTCGTGACGGACGTGTGGCTCCTCGCCGCGGTGCTCTTCATGATAGGGTTCCTGGTCCAGACCGTGGTGGTGCAGAACGTGCTGTCCGACTCTGTGGAGCCCAGCCAGCTGGACCAGATATTCGGGTTCTACTTCACCCTGGGGTTCACCCTGGCCTCGGTGAGCAGCATAGTCTTCGGTTACATCGTTGAGATATATGGGTTCGGCTGGGGCTTCACCTACATCGCCGGCGTGACCCTGGTCTCCATGGTGCCGGCGTTCTTCATAGTGGAGCCCCGGAGCCTGGGGGCTTAGCCCCGTTTCCCGGACAGGTACCCGTGTATCGACTGGGCGGCCGTCCGGCCCTCCCCCAGCGCCTGTATGACGGTGGCGCCGCCGCTGATGCTGTCGCCGCCGGCGAAGACCCCGGGGATGCTGGCCTGGAGGTCGTCGTCCACCTTTATGCCGCCCCACCTGTTCACCTCGAGGCCCTCGGCGCGTTCGAGGAACAGCCTGTTGGGCAGGGTGCCTATGGCCTCGACGACGGTGTCGAATCTCTCGGTGAACTCGCTTCCCTCGATGGGCTTGGGCCGTCTCCTGCCGCTGTCGTCAGGCTCGCCCAGGGTCATGCGTATCATGTCTAGGCCCTCCACCCACCCGCCTCTGCCCCTGATCCTCACAGGGTTGACGAGCTCCCTGAAGATGACGCCCTCCTGGACGGCGTGCTCGAACTCCTCCGCCCTCGCCGGCGCCTCGGTCCTGGTCCTCCTGTAGAGGAGGTGGGTCTCGGCGCCGTACCTCAGCGCGCATCTGGCGGCGTCCATGGCCACGTTGCCTGCTCCGATGACGGCCACCTTGCCGCCCACCAGTATGGGGGTGTCGTACTCCTCGGGGAACCTGTACGCCTTCATGAGGTTGGTGCGTATGAGGAACTCGTTGGCGCTGTAGACGCCGTTGAGCTCCTCGCCCGGGATGCGCATGAACCGGGGCGCCCCGGCGCCCGTGCACACGAACACGGCGTCGTACTCCGCTAGTATCTCGTCGAAGCTGATGTTGAGGCCGACGATCCTGTTCAGGTTTATCTCTACGCCCAGCTTTTCCAGGTACCTGAGCTCCCGGTCCACCGTCTGTTTGGGTAGGCGGAACTCGGGGATGCCGTATTGTAGGACTCCCCCCGGCTTGTGGAGGGCCTCGTACACGGTGACCTGGTAGCCGTGCTTCCTGAGGTCCACGCTGCAGCTGATGCCGCTGGGCCCGGAGCCTATGACGGCTACCTTCTCCGGCTGCTCCTCTATCATTATGGGCTCCTCGACCCCGTTCGCCATGGCCCAGTCGCCGATGAACGACTCCAGCTTCCCTATGTTGACGGGCTCCCCGACTCGGCCCAGGGTGCAGGCGCCCTCGCACTGGTGCTCCTGGGGGCAGACCCTGCCCGCGATGCTGGGTATGGGGTTGCTCGCCTTCAGCGTCGTGTAGGCGTCCCTGAACCTGTTCTCAGCGATCTCCTGAACGAACTTCTTGACGTCGACGAGCACTGGGCAGTGCTCCATGCATGGGGGTTTGGCGCACTGGAGGCATCGCCTCGCCTCCTCGACGGCCTCCTCAGCCGAGTACCCGAGGGGCACCTCGTTGAAGTTGTGTATCCTCTCCTCGACGGGCTGCTCCCGCATGGGTACGCGTGCCTTCTCCATCACAATCCCTCCCTGGCCTGGAGGTACGCCTCCTTGGCGGTGGCCTCGGGCTTCTTGAACATGCCGAGCCTGTTGATCACTTCCTCGAAGTTGACCTTGTGGGCGTCGAACAGGGGTCCGTCTATGCAGGTTAGCTTCATCTGGCCGTCGATGAACACCCTGCAGGCGCCGCACATCCCGGTGGCGTCCACCATTATCTGGCGGAGCACCGAGTACGCCTGTACGCCGTGCGTCCTGGTGAGGTCTGCCATGTCCTTGAGCTTGTCTATCTGCCCGCAGCCCATGACCATGTCGATCTCCCGCGTCTCGAGGAGGCTCTTGAGGACGTCGTTGTAGTGGCCTCTCTCGCCGTAGGTTCCGTCTGTGGTGGTTATGTGGTACTCGTGGCTCACCGACCGTTGCTCCTCCTCGCCGTAGACGTCGTCCTTGGTGGGGAACGTCTGTAGGGATATCACGTGGTTGCCCTCGATCTTGCTCAGGGCCTCGCAGTACGCGTAGTTCTCGGCGTGGCCGCAGACCAGGTCCGAGCACCAGACCACGGCGCCGTATCTCTTGATGGGGAAGACGTTGCCCATGGGGCCCACCACCTGGTAGAAAGAGTCCCCGACCTCGTAGTCGTCCAGCTGGAGGCTGGTCTTGCCGAGGCGTTTGATGAACATGGTGATCCTGCCATCCTCGGCCTTCTGGACGGACATGGGTATCCTCTCGCCCTTCTCGTGGGTCATGAGGACAACGAACTGGCCCGGCTTGAGCCTCTCGGCGACATGGGGCGCCTCAACCTCTATGAGGTAGTCCTGCGTGTTAAGGTCTCGTTTCTCTGTGATTTTGAAGTTGGACATCTGTGAATGGATGTCAAGTCTGTATATAAAATTTAGGCCGGATTAACGAAATTTTATAATATATGCCCGTATGACCCCGATGTTTCATGTTGCTACGCCTATTTTTGTCTAATATTTCCGGATGTTTGTGTTAGATTAAACTAATGGACCCGTCCATGTGAAAGGCGCTTCTCATCAACGTGATTCGGTTCGAGTCAGGGTTTGACTGTTCACCCTGGTGAGGCTGATCCGGCTTCGTATATATCTCAAAGCCCGTTCAGCGTCGAAAGGCTTGCAGGAGAAGACGTCGATGGAGACGAGGTTTCCCTCATCGAAGGTGTGAATGGATATGTGGGACTTGTCTATGATGACGAACCCGGTCCACCCCGGGTTTTCTGGGACTCCCTCTACGACGACGGGGCCGGCTAGGATGTTCATGTCTATTCTCGGGGGGAGTTCACGTAACAGGTTTTCGACCTCGTGTCTCCCTATCGGGTGTTTCATGACGCCGTCTACGATGAGGTGCTCGCCTATCATTTTGCTTAGGTGGAGGACTTGGAGATATAAACGTACTGCACCTTGCTCGATCTGAACGCGGTGTAGCGGACAGAGGGGGGGTTGTAGGTGCCGCTGTGCCTGACACGTGTCTTTAATCTATGTGTCGAGTAGTCTATTACCTCGGTGATTCTTTGCTGGGGCGTGTGAGGGAGGAGCTGGGTTTCCTCCGGGGTAACCTGCTGGTGCTAATGGCGAGCTACATGGTGTTCGGGTTCACCAGCGGCCTCTTCGGCCCCTTCAGGAGCCCCTACATACGGGAACTGGGGGCGTCTCCGCTGGTGCTGGGGCTCATGACGTCGGCAGGCTACGTGATCCTGGCCCTGGTCAGGGTTCCGGGGGCATTCATCGCGGACAGGTATGGGCGGCGGAAAGTCATCGTGGTTTTCACCTTCGGGGCGGCGCTGAGCTACGCTTTCTACGTGTTCGCTTGGGACTGGAGGGTGATTATGGTGGCGGTGGTGGTGTCGAGCCTGAGCCACATCTATCAGCCGGCGCTGGAGGCCATAGAGGCGGATAGTCTTCCCCCGGGTAGTCGTGGGCTGGGGTACAGCCTCATCTGGGTGATGCCGGGGGTCCCGGCTTTCCTGGGTCCGGTGGTCTCTGGGTACCTGGTGGAGAGGTACGGGCTGGTACCGGGGATGAGAGTTGTCTACGCGGTGGTGTTGGTGTGTGTGCTGGTCGTCGCCGGTATCCGGTGGAGGTATCTGGAGGAGACGGCCGGGGAGGAAGACAACCTAGGGCACCGGGAGCTGGCGGCGTCGTTCAGGGAGTCCGTTGGGTCGATTCGGGAGGCTTGGCGGGGGATGGGCAGGGAGATCAGGTACGTGACCTTGGTGTACCTTTTGATGAGCCTGGAGTTTCCATTGTTTCAGACGTTTTACTCTCTCTTCGCGTACGACGTGGTGGGGGTCACCGGGCTGGAGTGGGGCCTCATCTCCACCATAGGCTCGGTGTCGCTGATATTGGTGGGTTACCCGGCGGGCAAGATCGTGGACAGGATAGGCCGTAGGCGGTCCATGTTGTTGGCGTACTTGTTATCGACGCCGACTTTGCTTGGGTTCATGGCGGCGAGGGGGTTCGCCCAGATGGTGGCGGTGAACGTGGCTTTCCAGGTGAGCACGGCGTTCTTCTTCCCGGCGCTGAACGCTTTGAGGGCGGACATGGTGCCCCGAGAGAAGAGGGGCAGGATCATGGGTTTGATGGGGACGCTTAGGAGCCTGGCCATGGTGCCGGCGGCGACGGTGTATGGCTACCTGTACGAGGTGAACAGGGCGTACCCATACATGATCGGCGTCGTCATCGAGGTGGTGACGGTGGCCATAATCTGGGGGCTGGTCTCCGAGCCGGAGACGGGCGAGGAGTAGCCTACGTCCAGGTGTGTTTGATGGTGAACCCGTGGAACTCGCGTGTGGGGGTCTCGTGCTGGACGCGGACTTCTGTGACGTGGGCGCCTGTGGGGCCCCGGTGGCACCACTGTATGACGCGCTCCACCATCTCCTCGCTGCCTTCGACGACAGCCTCGACGTCGCCGTTGGGCATGTTGCGGACCCAGCCTTTGAGGTTGAGTTGGCTGGCTAGGCGTCGGACGTTGGCGCGGTAGCCGACGCCTTGTACGCGGCCCTTTATGTGGAGGTGGACGCGTATCAGGGTTGCTCGACTCCGTAGCGGGCCGATATGTAGCAGCTTCCCTCGTGGCTCACCATGCAGGGGCCGACTGGGCTGTCCGGGGTGCACGTCTTGTTGAAGAGTGGGCACTCCCAGGGGTAGATGATGGCTCTGAGGACGTCGCCGCACCTGCAGCCGGGGGGCATCTCGTAACTGTCCTCGGTCTCCACGGTGAACCGTTTGGCGGCGTCGTGGTCCTCGTACTCGTCCCTGACCTTGAGGCCGGACCGGGGGATGACGCCGATGCCTCTCCAGGGGGCGTCCTCGGGCTCGAACACCTGCTCCAGCAGCTGAAGGGCACGCGGTGCTCCTTCGGGCTTCACGGCGCGTCTGTAGCTGTTCTCGATCTCGGCCCTGCCCTCCTTGATCTGCTTCAGGATCATGGCCACGCTCATGAGCACGTCGAGGGGCTCGAATCCCGCGATTACCTGGGGGACACTGTATTTCTCTGCTACTTCCCTGTAGCCTTGCTCGCCGATGATGGTGGAGACGTGGCCTGGGTCTATGAATCCGTCCACCTGGGTGACCCCCATCTCCATGAGCGCCATCATGGCGGGGGGTATGAGGAGGTGGGCGCTGTGGACGCTGAAGTTGGGCGGGGGGCCGGCGACCAGCTCGCTGGCTGTGGTGGGGGCGGTGGTCTCGAAGCCCACGGCGAAGTGGATGACCTGATTGTCTGTCTTCTGGGCCATCTTGACGGCGTCGTGGATGCTGTAGACTATGCGTACGTCATGGCCCCTTGCCTTGGCGTCCTGGAGGCTTCCGCGGCCGGCTGGGACCCTCATCATGTCGCCGTAGGTGGTGACGGTGTGGCCCTGCTCTGCGAGCCCTATGGCGTAGTCGATCCTGTTGGGTGGGACGGTGCAGACGGGGCAGCCGGGGCCCATGAGCACCTCGACGTTTTTTGGGAGCATGCTGCGGACGCCGTACTTGGTGATGGTGTCCTCGTGGGTGCCGCAGACGTGGACGATCCTGTATCTTCTGTCGTCGCTGGATAGCTCGTTGATGAGCCTCATGATCTTCTTGGCTGTGTCGCTGTCCCTGAAGGCGTCCACGAAGCTGAACATCAAGAACCCCATATCAGCACGAAATAAAAAGAAAACCATGCCGCTACGCCTGTTCACGACAGCATCCTAGTTTTTTCTGGACTCTACGAAGAAGAGGACCGCTAGCAGCCCTAGAAGACCCAGGGATGAGCTGAGAATGTAGGGTAACGCATACCCAGGCACCTGGAACCACGCCACGTTGAAGCTGGAAGAAAAGTAAGTGGCGTAAAGGTACGTCCCTACTATGGGGAAGGTTATGTCGCCGACCCTGTACGCGGTCTGATAGTACCCGAAGTACTCGCCTCTGTGTTCCGTCGGGGAGACGTCTGCCTTCAGCGCGTCTATGGCTGGTCTGCTTACGCTGAATCCCGTCTTCCTGAAGAAATGGGTCAACGCGGTCAGGTTGACGCTGGGCATCAAAGGCAGTAGGAACCCCGTCAGGCGGCCTAGGCCTTCACCTAGGGCTAGCACGGGTTTCCTGCCCATCCTGTCAGATGCCCGGCCGGCTGCCAGGCTCGCGGCCATCCCTATGAGGCCGGTTGCGCTTATGATGGCGCCGATGGCTATGGGTTTGACCCCGAATTTGTCGGAGTACAGGAGCGCCGTCAAGGGCATGGTCAAGCCTATGGCGCCTCCGTATGTGAACGCGAAGAACATCATCGCCTTCATGGATGCGGTGAAAGTTATCCTCCTTTTAACGGTCTTCGTCTCGGTTTTCCCCGTCTGTATGTCCGTCACCTTCCAGGAGACCAGGGCGAGCGTGAGGGCGGCGAGTAACGAGTCCACGAAGTAAGGGGCTCGGTAGCTGTCTGCGAGGCTGAACCCAAGCGAGTTGAAAGCGTACTGGATGGTCCCGCCGAATACGGGCCCGGTCCATCTACCGGCCATGGCGCAGGCCGACGTGAAGCCTACTATCTCCCCCCTGCCGTGTTGGGGCACGGAGTCGATG
>Ga0307438_1000972_pt1 | contig 19312 bp, 18 predicted proteins | sample SalMarWE160110MG_FD_202144 | JGI IMG/M metagenome (GOLD analysis project Ga0307438, IMG submission 202144) | Salt marsh sediment microbial communities from the Plum Island Ecosystem LTER, Massachusetts, United States - WE1603-110 | ecosystem: Environmental > Aquatic > Marine > Intertidal zone >... | reverse complement strand
TTAGCAAATCATTTTCAATATTTTTTTCTAGTGTTTTTTGAATTTTGGCGTCAGCATGAACTATTGTGAAATTATTATATTTGGAAAGTTCCTTTATTAATCCCGGCCCTGCCAGTCCAAGATAAAGTATTTCTTTTTCTTTTTTGGGAGAAAGCAGTAAAGGGATGTGGATGTATTCGGAAGTTGTCTTATCGGGGTAAGTATATGAAAGAACTCCGTTTGAAAAAAGGGAAATCTGTTTGTCTTTTTTTATTTCCATATATCTTCCGTATTTCGTTTCTATTATGTTCTCTACAGTAAATCCGGCATATAGTTTTTCGTATGTTTTTTTTATCGAATTTTTTAGACCTGGAAAGAAAAAAACGGCCAATAAAATTAAAATTAAAGGTATAAATTTTTTGCCTTTTAATATTACTACCGGTAAAACAAAAATAAAACTTACCAGAACAAGTTTTCTTGCAGGGAAAAAGAGAGAAACGAATATATATGAAAAGAAAATTCCTCCTAAAAGATCACCTACGGAATCGACAATATATGGTCTTGTTATTCCTTTTAAATCGTTTTTTGACATTTGAGAAAATTTTTTCTGTCCCAGTGCGAATATCAGTCCGAAATTTAAATAAATTGGGAAAAGAAGGAGGGAAGTTTCTATAAGCAGAAGGGAGATACTAAAAATTTCTCCGGGTTTGTAACCTAAAAATCCAGGTAAAAAGCGCAGTAAATATATGGAAAGAGGAAGATATAATGCGAGTATTAAAAAAGGTAAATATAGTTTCTCTTCCGAGACTCTTCTGCCCCAAAAGGAACCTATTCCTGCTCCCAGAAGCCAGAAGGACACAACCAGCCCATATGTCAGCTCGTTGCCATGAAAAATCATATAGATTTCTCGAATCAATATATTTTGAGAAAGGACAGATAGAACTCCCGAAAGAAAAAGGAAGAATAGAAACAATTTATTAAACTATTTTAGAGATGATTTCTTTAATTTTTTCATTTTCGACGGGCTTGTCATCTCTTGAAATAAAGGCTATCAAAATATCTATGTTTGTCATCTCTATCTTCGATAAGGTTATTTTATATTTACTGCAGAAGTCAAGTAGTTTTCCGGATAGAATCTTTTCTTTTGGTGAAAGGAATATAATTATTGTACCGTTTTTTACATCCAAATCTTCATATAGGATTTCATCTTTTTTATGTTTACTTAGTAATTTGTGTATTGTTTCTACAATGCTTGTTATATCTGAGATGGGAGTACTGATTCTCCAGAAATCTTCTAAAGAAAAGTAAATTTTCTTGATTTGCTTTTCAGGAATATCCGTGGAATTATTTATGATCGTTTCTATCTTTTTAGCGTCCATTTCTCTCATTCCTTCGTCGAAGTCGCGAAATTTGCCCAGAGTTTCGACAAGTACTTTTTTTATTTTCTGATACAGTTCGGACAGTGCTTCAAATTCATCAAGATCGGCTTTTATGTCGAATATCAGTAAACTCGCACTTTCCATCTCTCTTGGCTGATGTGTCGATAAGAGTTTGAGTCCCATTATTTTATTAAATCCGGCTATTATTTTTCTGCTTTTTGGTTCTGCTTCTTCTTTCTGAGTTACTACTATGATTTTAAATTCCAGGAAAAACTCTGTTGAATTTGTGAGGAAAAAGTAAACTTGCGGTAAACCACTTTTTTTGAATTCCTTAACCAGAAGGGGTATTATAGCTCGGAGGTAGAGTTCTAATCCTATAATGGCTTTGGCTCCTTTTTCGGTGTCTTCTTTTTCTTTTTCGTGTATTCTATTTAAAACCTTTTTTATTTTTTTGTGAGACGCAATAGAATAAGGTTTTCCATCTCTATCACTAATTTCGATTCTCGTAATAAGTACTCCTTCGGGAGTTGTAAACTCTTTATTATATATGATTTTAGAGTCAGGAAGGACAAAAGATATTGTGCCAAGTATTACTTTAAGGGGTAAATCTTTTTCATAAACGCCTACGGTTATACAGGTAAGGTTTTCTTTTGTTGTTTTTATGTTTTTTGTATAAATCTGAATTTCTCCGTTTGTCTTTATCACCTCTTTTCGAGCTTTGTAATTAGTCGTAATCTGTTCTGCCAGATCTTTAGGGGTTCTTTCTGTTATATAAGCTTTTGTACGGGAAGCAAAAAATTTAAAAGTTTCTCCTTCCGGTCCTAAAAGATCCGGTACGAAATCCTCTGTACATTCTTTTTTTATTATGTTTATGACTTTCGAATAAACTTCAAGCCTTTTTGACCCGATCGACAGAAGAAGTCTTTTTGCCAGACTTCCCTCTGATATATTTATAATGTTATCGATTATTTCTTTTTTGTCTTGCTTGAATTTTTTTAGAGCGGGTTCATTCTTAATCTCAATGACTAATATAATGATACCTAATTTATTACCGTTCATTTCTATTCTGATTCCGGACTCATAAGATATATTCCAGCCTTTACCATGGATTGTTCCGAGGATAGCTGTAGAAAATCCTGGCCAGTCTTTACCAATTATTCCCATAGAGTAAAATAGAGGGAAAGAAGGATTTTTTGGTATGCTGCTTTTATAAATTTGGAGTCCTGAAGAATTTGTTTCCCATTTATTAATTAATTTTTCAACAAGGTTTTTTTCTTCTTTTAGTGGAAAAAAATCACGGGTTTTTTCGTAATTATATTCCTTCATTAGTGAGTCATTGCATAAACATATATGTTTATGCCCATTTTTAAAGCTTTTTCTCTGAGAACTTCAGGGTCTTTATACACAGAAGGGGAAGCCCATCCATCCGAGATATTGCTGTTGTATGTATAAAAGAGTGCTAGTCTTCCATTTAAAAATAGCCCGTAGCCCTTGGGAGCTCCTTTGTAATGTTCATGTATTTTAGGTAAACCTTCGGGTAATTCATAGAATACTTTGTAAATTTCATGATCGGTTGGTATTTGTACTAATTCATGTTTTGGAAAGGCTTTGCTCAGCTCTTCTCTAAAATGTTTATCCATGCCATAGTCATCGTCAACATAAATGAAACCTCCGTTCCAGAGATAATTTTTTAAATTCTGCAATTCAGATTTTGAAAACTCTATTTTTCCGTGTCCGGTAATAAATAGAAATGGGTAAGAGTATATTTCGAGATCGCTTAAGGATAAAATTATTTCCTTTTCTGGTATTTTGAGCTCTGTTTTTTTGTTTATTGCCTTCGTAAAATTTGGAATAATGTCCGGGTCGTTATACCAGTCCCCGCCGGAGTATCTAACTCTTACGATTGATGGATTTACTAGTGAAAAAATAAAAAAAAGAATCATTTTACCCTCGAGGATGATAAGAGGATAAAATTTCTCTGAGATAATTTCTGTCAATGTGCGTATATATTTGCGTGGTAGAAATATCGGAATGTCCTAAAAGGAGTTGGACAGTTCGCAAGGACGCGCCTCTTTCGAGCAAATGGGTGGCGAAGGAATGTCTGAGAGTATGTAGGGTGCAGTTTTTTGTAATTCCGCTCTTAGCAAGGTATTGTTGGAAACGTTTCCAAAGACCCATCCTGGAAAGTTTATTGCCTCTTCTTGTAAGAAAGAGAAAAGCGGAATTTTTTTTATCAAGAGCAGGCCTCTGCCCGGTTAAATATTCAATTATAGCTTCTTTTGCTTTACTCCCCAGAGGGATTATTCTTTCTTTGCTTCCTTTTCCTTTAACCCGGATGAATTCTTCTTTTAGAAAAATATCTTCTTTTCTAAGATTCAGGAGTTCGGAAACTCTTAAACCGCAGCCGTAGAGCAATTCTAAGATTGCCTTATCCCTTATAGAATATTTGAAATAACCATTTACACTTTCAATTAATTTTGTCACTTCGTTAGTAGATAAAACTTTAGGTAGCCTTTTTTCGGTTTTCGGAGCTTGAATGTTATTCATGGGCGTTTGTTCTATTAATCCTTCTCCTAAGTGGAAAAGAAAAAACATCCTTAGAGATGATGTTTTTCTTGCAACAGTTGCAGTGGAAAAATTTGAACTATCCAGGCTATTAAGATATTCTTTAATGTCTTCTCTATTTATATCCTTAATATTTTTTTTTGTTTTTTTCAAAAATGAAATCACATCATTTTTGTAACTTTCTACGGTGTTGCCGGAGAGTCCTCTTTCTGCTTGTAGATAATATATAAAATCTTGTACAAAATTTTTTTGGGTACTATTCATTTAATTGGTAAGATACGAGTTCCCAAACTAATGAGTCAGCCGGTCTCTCTTTTTTTATAAGACCTATGTCAGGTGCGAACCATTCGTATTCAACTATAGAGTCATTATCTTCTATGACTGTTCTTCTGAGACGATAAACATTTTCATAATTTACCGAATTTATAATTAATGAAGTTTGTGTCACCGAATCAACCAATATTGAGAATTTTTTTTCGAGTGTTTCTCCCCTGTAAACTGAAGAGAAATTAAATTCTCTTTCCCAATTTTCACCCTCTATGGGAGGGAGTAAAAGATAAGGTTCGTAGACTGTTCCAAAATATACTCTTTCTCCTTCGTAAGTTGTAAAGAGTTCTCTGGTTTTTGTAACCATTCCTGATTTTCTTTCAAAATAATAAATTTCGCCGCCTACATCGACCGCGAATAAGCTATCACCTTGTTTTACTTCGATGTCTTTTACTTCCATTTTAATCTGATAATTATTCTCCCATTTCACATCAAATACCCAAATATTTCCTACCTTTACGGGAAAATAATCCGCGGTCATTCTTATGGCAAAAGAATTCTTACATCCTAAAGCCAATACCAAAATCAAGGAAGTCAAAACCAATTTTTTCATTAAAAGCCTCTCTTAAGGAAAATCCGATTTGAAAAGTTGAACTTTCTGTTGAAAACAAATATGCAAAACGAACTATAAAAAGTGGAGAGTAGCCGCTTTCAGAAGCGCTTTCTCTTGTTCTGTCAACTTTTGCAATTCCTATCTCCGGTAGAATAGATAATTTTTTTGCGAGTAAGAGTTCTTTACCTAAAGATATTCCTTGGAATCTAACTTCGTAATTATCTTTGTTATAAAATGCAGCTAAAAGATCATAATTGACTTTATATTTTCCCCCAATCATAAGGGCGAATCCCGAAGGAGTGTCGATTGCAACAGTCCCCTGTGGAACCGAAGAGCTTACAAATAAATTAAAACCAACGAGTAGAATTATACTCATATCTGAATATTAAAAAACTATTTAGATTTGTCAACAGTTAAAAAACATTTACCACAGAGAACACAGAGAAAAAACGCACAATATTAACCGCAAAGACCACAAAGGACGCAGGGACCCCCGCATCCACCCAGAATTTATTTGTTTGTTTTTAAAATTTGTTTATTTTTCAATTTAACCATTTAACTAATACGCAGGATTATGGGGTCTTGACTTTTACCTTTCCTGGGTTTAGTATTGTAAAAAGGAGGAGATCAATGTTTGGACCCATTGGATGGCCCGAAATAATAGGTATATTGATTATTGCCCTCTTGTTGTTCGGAGCAAAAAGATTGCCTGAAATAGGTAAATCTATGGGGAAAGCGATAAGAGAATTCAAAAAATCTTTTAAAGATGTAACGGATGAATTGGATAGTGATTTAGATTCCCCTGAAAAAAAAGAAAAAAAGTAACTTTATTTTAATTAAAAAATAATAGTCATTTCTAATATCATGAATTTCAAAATATGTGATTCGCACTGTCATCTTCAAGACAGAAGGTTTAAGAGAGATGTAGAAAAAATTGTCCGCAATGCCAGGGAATCCGGTGTTGAAAAAATATTGGTGCCCGGCTGGGATCTGCGTTCAAGTAAAGAAGCAGTAGTTATTTCAGAAAAATTCGATAATGTTTATGCTTCATGTGGTGTGCATCCTCACGATGCCAGATTTTACAATAATAGCATTGAGAAAGAAATAATAAAACTATCTGGTAATAGTAATGTGGTAAGCATAGGAGAAATAGGTCTTGACTACTATCGAGACCTCTCTCCGAGAGATGTACAAAAAAATGTATTCAGAAGACAGCTTAGTATTGCCCAAGAGAACAATCTTCCTGTAATTATACATACCAGAGATTCAATTGAAGATACTATAGAGATAGTTGCGGATTTTAAATGTACGGGTGTTTTTCACGCTTTTGATTATGAGGAAGATATGGCAATAAAGGTTATTGAATTAGGTTTTTATGTCGGCATTGGGGGAGTTGTCACATATCTAAACAGTAAAATATCTGCTTCTATAAAAAAAATTACCCTTGATTCCATTTTGGTTGAAACTGATGCCCCCTATTTAACGCCTCATCCGAATAGAGGAAAAAGAAATGAACCCGCTTATACAAAATATGTTGTTAAAAAAATTGCAGAATTAAAGTTTAAAACCTTTGAAGAAGTAGCGGAGATAACGTACAGGAATACTAAAGAGTTATTTGGTATTTAAGAGATAGTTTGGAAGAATTAAACCACAAAGTACTCAGGAGAGCACGAAGATTTTATTTTTTTAACTATATATAGTATTCTCTAAATTTTTTGATGGTTGGGGTAGGCTAAGAAACACAATTAAAAAGGTGTGCGTGGTGTGGCTTTGTGTCCTTGGTGGTCTTTATGGTTAATTGAACGTTTAATGAATCTACGAAAAACCCCTTGACAAATTAGATAAAAAAGCTATAATCTTTGTATAGCAAAGGACTTTGGAAAGGAGGTCTAGATGATTGATAAAAAAGAGGCGGAAAGAAGTTTGGAAGAGATAAAACGTCATCTAATAGAAACAGAGGAAGATTTAAGGAAGACAGGTATTTATGCCTTAGATATTCAACTTTTGTTGGGTTTTCTAGTGCTTGTAGGCCTTGGTTTAACAGTTTTTCTTAACGGGCGTGCGTTGTATAATCTTATATGGGTGGTGTGGGCCTGTATTTTAGTTGTCGGTTTTTTCTTTGGGTACAGGCTCGCTAAAAGAATACCTCGAATGACCGGTGTTACATCTTTTGCTGGGAAGTTAATAGGTATGGTTTGGTTGGGTATAACAATAAGTCTTAGCTTGATGATGTTTATTGTTTGGTATTCCGGATATACTACTTATTTAGAGAGTTTTATCGCTCTGCTGGTAGGGGTCGGATTTTTTGTGGAGGCTTTTGTTTCCTGGAGGGAATTTATTATAGCGGCTATTCTTTGCTGGGTAGCAGCTTTAATCGATGGTTTTTTCCCGGACCTTACTAATTTGGTGTTTGCTTTTCTTATTTTTGTAACTATGATTCTGCCGGGAATTGTGGTTAAAATTAGATTCAGGGGGAAGGAAGTATAGATGGGAGATTTTAATCCTTCGGAAGTAAATAAATTGATTCATGCTCCTATAAGGCTTGGGATTATGACTATCTTAAATTCAGCAAAGAAAGTCAATTTTATTTATCTAAGAGAAAAACTCGATGTTACGGACGGCAACTTAAGTAGTCATATGGAAAAGTTGGAAAAGGCGGGTTATGTAAAAGTGAAAAAAACTTTTATAGATAAAAAACCCAATACGGTCTACCGTATAACGGAAAAAGGTAAAAAAGCTTTTAGGGGATACCTGGAGCATTTAGAGACAATCCTTGAAGAAAGTTAAGATTAGTGCGGGAAGATTCTTCTTTGTGTTTTTCTTCCCCTTGATACTTTTTCCCAAGACAGTTATAGAGGGACGGGTTGCTGGTGACCGAGGAGAGGCTCTCGGTGGGGCAAACGTATTTCTGGAAGGAACGCTCGATGGTTCTTCTACGGATGAGAAAGGTAAATTTGAATTTACAACTGAAGAAACGGGTAAGTTTAATCTTTTGATAAGAATGATGGGTTATCAACAATTCAGACAAGAGGTGTTTCTTGAAGAGAAGCCTATCAGGATAGAAGCAAATTTAAAAGAAGAAATAATTAAAGGCGAGGGTGTTACAGTCAGAGCCTCTTCGTTTACTACTGGAGAAGAAAGCGGTGTTACTCTAACACCCCTCGAGGTTGTTACTACACCCGGAGCAGCAGCAGATGTTTGCTGGGCTATAAAGTCGTTTCCCGGTGTTCAGCAGGTCGAGGAAGGTGCGGGTCTATTTGTTCGGGGAGGAGAAGTTACTGAAACAAAGTTTCTTCTTGACGGAGCAAACGTTTATCATCCTTACAGGTATGAATCTCCGACAGGCGGATTTTTCGGAACCTTTAGTCCTTTTCTTTTAAAAGGCACTTATTTTTCTTCAGGGGGGTTCGGGGCCGAATACGGTAATGCTTTATCGGGAGTTTTATCGATGGAAAGCCGGGATTTACCGTTAGAGAGGGTAATTGTTTTAGGTATGGGCCTCGCGAATTTCTCATTAGGAGGGGAAATTCCATTAAACGATAATTTGGGAATAAACTTCTCGGGGAATCAAAGCAATACCAAACCGCTTTTTGATTTTAATAATGTTGAGGATGATTTTACGGAGTATCCTTTCTCCTATGATATCAACTTAAATCTTGCGTGGCGTTATTCAAAAGAAGGTCGTGCGAAATTGTTTTTCTTTAGAGAGAAAGATAATGTGGGTGTTTCTCTTCAGGATCCTACCTGGGGAGGCAATTATTATGGAACCGAGAATAGCAATCTTTATAATTTGCTTATAGATCACGCTCTATCTGAGAATAGCTTTCTCAAATGTAATATATCGCGTACTCATTTTGGTAAGGAAACGGAAATAACTTCCGGTGATGAATATATTCTCGATTTAAATGAAAAGGATCAAATTAGCCAGGCAAAATTCATTCTGGAGAAAAAAACATTTATGTTTTTAAAATTCGGGGGTTCTCTTGAACAGAGGAAAAGTTATTTCGAAGGTTTTGTTCCCTCGGAGGAAGACTCTTTAGACCCTATGGTTCCAAGCAATTATTACGACAGGGAATACAAAAGTTATATAAGTTCTATTTTTATGGAAGAAACATCTTTCTTTCCTTATAATTTATCTTTAACTTCGGGAATAAGGTTCAACTGTGATTCGAAAAGCGCAAAGAATGTTTTTGATCCGAGGTTTTCTTTATCCTGGAAAACCACAGACGAATTTGCTCTTTCTTTTGCTACTGGAATATTTCACCAGTTTTATGAGCCCTGGAGATACGACCCGAATTACGGGAATCCTGATTTGGAACCTATGGAAGCAAAACACTATATAGTTTCCGGAACATGGGAAAACGGTGGAGATATGATAAGAGTGGAAGGTTATTACAAAGATTACGAAAAACTAATAAAAGAAGATGATTCTCTAAATTTTCTTTCTTCCGGGTTTGGCTACGCGAGGGGGGTTGATTTCTTCATAAAGAAAAATTTTGAAAAAATCGAGGGAAGAGTTGCTTATTCTTATCTAATATCCCAAAGGGATTGGCAGGATTATCCGGGTCTTTTTCCTCCTGATTTCGATATCACGCACAATTTGAGCGCTATTTTGAATTTTACTCCGGTTACGTTTTTCCAGTTGGGAGTAAAATATATGTACGCGACAGGAAAACCTTTTACTCCTAAGGATGAGGATTTTCGTTCGGAACGACTTCCCTCGTATTGGACTCTTGACCTTAGCGCATCTTATTTGCATTCTTTCTTCGATAGCAATCTAACTGTATTTTATTTTTCGGTTAATAACGTTACGAACAGAAATAACATTTTAGGTTATCACAATGGTGATGAGAATGAACCTGTTGAAAGTTCGTATGGTCGGCTCTATTACTTTGGTGTTTCTTTTCAGATGTAAAGGAGGTTAGAATGAAAAAAGCTTTATTAGTAATGTTCGTATTTATAGTATTGGTTTTAAAGGCGGATGATAAACAAACGGTAGATGAACATTTGTTGACAATAAAATCAGCGCAGCAGGAAGCTGTCGATGAAGGAGATGTGGAAAAGCTAAAAGAAATTTCTTCTAAGTTAGAACGTCTTTCCACTTTTGGAGATAAAGAATGGCTTGTTAATTATTATCTTGCTTTAAACTATTACAGGATCAGTTCGATTTTGTATGACAATAAAGAGGAAAGTGAAAAATATCTCGAATCGGCGAAAGAGGCAGTTCAGAAATCAATAAAGGGGAAAGATGATTTTACTGACTCCCATGCTCTTTTTTGCTCTATTCTTGGCATGGAAATAAGTTTCAAACCTCAACTCGGAATGGTCAATGGGATGCAATCAGGGAGGGAAATTGAGAAAGCGAAAAAATTAGATCCTGAAAATCCGAGAGTGTATATGATTGACGGAACCGGGAAATTATATACGCCGGCGATGTTCGGGGGTGGGATAGATAAGGCAATCGGGCTTTTTGAAAAAGCTGCAGAGCTGTTTATGCAAGAAAAAGATAGAGGAATTTACCCCGATTGGGGTAGGGATGAAGTTTATGTATGGTTGGGGAATGCTTATAAAGAGAAAAAAGAAGATTCCACCGCAACCGAATTTTACAAGAAAGCCCTGGAGGTTAATCCGGACTGCGGTTGGGCAAAAGAAATACTTAAAGAAATTGACCAAGCTGTACCCTCCGACCAGTAAACTTATATCAAAAGATTTTTTTACCCAGCATTTATGAAATAATCTCATAGATTATTTTTTGGTCAGTAAGAATATTGGAGATTTTAAGAAATCCAATTTTCGTAATGTTGATAACTGGTTTTTGCTTTTTTGTACCCTGTGATATTGATGAGAAAAAAGGGGTTGACAAAATTTAATATTGTATTATATAATCAGTACAATATAATAAGAATTGTGGATTTGTTTTTTTTGATTGAGAAAATGTGGTGTTTATCGGGATTGCGGCAAAGAAGAAGTTTGTGGATGGTTTGTTAAAGACAATAAAATCATTTTGCAAAATTGCTTCTATGGAACTTTCTCTATTTTTGAAGGGTCGTAAAGAATAAATTGAAGGGTGCAATATTGCGTTCTATAAAAGGAGGAAAAGTTAAATGTTTTTGTGTTCTTTTTACTTGATGCTGCTTGTTGGTAAGTATAATGTCTTGGCCGGTGAAGTTTACGATGCCGCGACAAAAGAACCATTGCAGATGGTTAATATTGTTATAGCAGGAACGGATATGGGTACAACAACGGATGAGAAAGGTTACTACAGTCTAATAATGTCTGATTCCTTGAGCGAATTTCGGGTTAGATATTCTATGATGGGTTACGGGCAGGTGATAAAGGATATAGGGTTTTCCGGCCAGGAATATCTGACAGTTGATGTGGCAATGCATATGGAACCACTGAAAATGCAGGGTATACTTGTATCGGCAAAAAAGAAGAAATTTATAAGTACGGCTTCTATGACTCCACCTTCGCTATCTGATAAAGATTTAATGATGCTGCCCTCGTTTGTTGAGGGAGATTTGATGCGAACTCTTGAGGCTCTCCCCGGAGTCACTAAATCTTCCGATTTCTCAACCTCTGTTTCAGTGAGAGGCGGAAGTCCGGATCAGAATAGGGTTCTTATCGATGATGTCCCTTTACTGAACCCTTTCCATCTTTTCGGTCTGGTATCAGCTTTCAATTCAAACGCGATAAAAAGCGCTGAATTGTATTCTAGCGGAATTCCCGTTAGGCATGATGCCTCCTTATCGTCGGTCCTCGATATAAAAACAAAAGGTGTGGGAAGAGATATAGAAGGTCTTTCAGGAGTTGCTTCTCTAAGCATTTTATCAGGTGGTTTGACGATGGGTGGGAAGATTTCTTCTCTAAATAGTAATTTTCTCCTGTCAGTTCGGAGGACCTATGCTGACAAGCTTTTTGCTCTTTTTGATTACGACCTTCCTTATTACTTTTATGATGGTTATTTGCATTGGGAAACAGATATAAATGATAATTGGTCTTTAGTGCTAAGTGGTTACACCGGTGAAGATTTTCTCGACATCAGGGATGAGGATGATGAGTCGATAAGGCTGATAGCTTTTGACTGGGGTAATAAGGTCTTGGCTTTAAATTTATTTCATTCGAATACAGATGGAGATTTATTTCACATATTCGGGGGTTACAGCAATCATGACTTTTTTCTTAGAGCTATGGATACTGTTTTCCTGACAGATGGAGATATTCACGTGGGCACTGTAGGAGCGGAATATACAAAGAATTTTAAAAGGAATGAGATTACAGTAGGAGTAGAAGAATATTACCGCCCTTTCGAATACAATGTCAACTTCCAAATGGGCTTTAAATATTCGTATGAGGATATCTGGAGTAATCGGATTTCTATGTATATAGAGGATAAGTTTGATTTATCGGATTATCTCATTCTCTCAGGTGGGCTTGCTTTCACGCATTATTATTCGGAAAGTGAAGAGTTTGAGCAAGAAAATTCTGATTTTTTCCGGGCTTACAGATTATCGGCAAAATACTTTTTTGATGACTTACGAGCCATAACTTTTTCTTTCGGAAATTTCCATCAGTATATTGTTCCGGGGGGAACTCTTATCAATATGGGAATAGATCTTCCTATTTACTACTGGATACCTCTCGGCGGTGAATACGATCCCGAAGAAGCTCATCACTTTAATCTGGGATTCGAAGGTTGGTTAAAAGAGGATATATATCTTTCTTTAGAAGGATATTATCGGAAATACAATCGTCTTCTCAGTATGAAAGATATGGAAGAGATTCAGATTACCACTGAAAAAACGTATTATGAAACTATGTTGGAAGAGGGAAGCGGAAAAGCTTACGGTTTCGATTTTCTTTTAAAAAAGGAAATCGGTAATTTAAGGGGTTGGTTGAGCTATTCTTTTCTTAGAACCGATGTGGTTTTTGGAGATGAAACTTACCCGACCGATTGGGATAGAAATCACAATATTCATTTAACTCTTCTGGCTCTGTTAGGAAAGAGATATGAAGCGGGAGTACAATTTGTTTTTTGTACAGGGAATCCATATACGACAGATCTTGCGCGATGTCGTTACAGAAAAGAACTTATGCCTTATGGTGAAGACGAAGCTACGTGGATAGAATTGCAGGGTGATAAAAATCAGGTAAGGTATCCGTCGTATATTCGTTTAGATGCGAGTTTAAGTAGATCTTTCTATTTTGGGAATAACGAGTTGGATGTGAAGCTCAGTGTGTACAATGTGTTGAATTCAAAAAATGTCTTCCTGTATTATTATGATTACGATGAAGAACCACCCATTAAGAAAGCGTTTAATATGATCCCGCTTATTCCTTCGATTGAATTTATTTACAAGTTTTAGGAGGCCCGTGATGAAAAGACTTACATTTATGTTTTCTTTGTCTATGTTGTTTTTAATTTCCTGCAGTACCGGTGAAGCTCCTTTCGAGCACAGGTATGTGATTAATCTTGTGTTAAAACCGGATATGAAATTTCAGCGAGCTTTTGTTGACTCCACATATAGATTAGATTCTTCTCTCGATAGTGATCTTACTGGTGTATCGGGTGCGGAAATTTTTGTTGTGGATGAACATTCCGATACTTTTAGATACAGTGAATCTGATACTCTGATGGGGCTTTATTACAGTAATGATTCTTTTTGTGTAGAACACGGTATGGAATATTTAGTTAATGTATCTATCGAAGGAGAAATTATATCGAGAGAAGTTCAAGTTCCCGGTTTGCTAACCATATTTTCGCCGGGCCTTCTTGACACTGTTTACTTGAGTGCTCCTCCGCTTTTAATATGGAATACCTGTGAGCATTGTTTCGATAATACATACCTGATAGCTTCCTATATTACGGGAGAGGCGGATTCGGCAGATAAGTATGCTCCCATGTTAACGACAGATACCACCTTGGGTATTTTTTTCAACAGACTCTTATTCAAGGAGAAAGATACAATGTATACGATTTCAGTGGAAGCTATGGATTCGAATGTATATCAATTTGGCAAGATGTGGTACGAATACGATGAGCTAAAGGAAGGAGAAGTTCTCGGTTTGATTGGCGCGATTTCTTTTGATACTGTGGCAATCTGGGTCCAGGAATAAAAGAATAATAGCCACAGATTGGCATGGGTGAACACAGATAAAAAAATAAAATTTTCTATGTCCTCTGTGGTTTGGAAACTACAGAATAAATCTTTTGATATCCAGGATAGTAATGCAGACCATAAAAATGAGCATTACGACCCATCCGCATATAGTTAAAGGGATATGAGCCTTGATTGTTTTACGGCTTATTTTCTCTAAAAGATAAAGAATTATTTTGCCTCCGTCGAGAACGGGAATCGGGAGAAAATTTAAAATTGCGAGGTTGAGAGACAATATGGCCGAAAAACTTAAGAGACCAATTATGCTTGTACCTATAAAACTTTTACCCTGAACAAAAATTCCCACTACTCCTGAAACATTTTCAGGTTCCGAGAAAAGTCCGGGGACGGAGCAGCAAAATCTATATAAAAAATCCGCAGTTTGAACAAAGGGAGCGATGAAAATATTGTTTGGGGTGAAACCTGATTTTACGACGTTGAAAGCAGTCAACAACAATACGGCAAAAAAGATATTACTTAAAGGACCTCCGAGAGCAAAAAGAATTCTTTTATTGACGGGAATATTGTAAAAGTCTTTTTCATCGATTATTTCCGGTAAAACATAACCGCCGAGAGGAATAAGAGAAATTCTGTATTCTGTTCCTCCCTTTCGGGTACTTAGTAGTTTAGGTCCGAAACCAACGGAAAATATCTCTATGGGTATACCAACAAGATATGCGGCGACGAAGTGTCCGAGTTCATGTATAAATATAAGTACGCTTAATACTAAAAGAATTATTAAATATTCCATGATTATTTTAATCTCCTTTTATCATTGGGACGAATCTTACCGGTACAATACTTTTCTCTGATACCCCTGAGGAATCTTTTGTTATAAGAAGTAGTTCCTGAAAATAAGAACCCACAGGTATAACCATTCTTCCACCTATAGCGAGCTGTTCCAGGAGTAAAGGAGGTACCTCTTTCGGGGCACAGGTTACTATGATCCCGTCAAAAGGAGAATGTTCTTTCCATCCTTTATATCCGTCTCCGGCTTTCACGGTAACGTTACGGTATCCAAAGACTTTAAGCTTCGCTTCTGCGCGACGAGCAAGTGAGTCTATTATTTCGATTGTAAAAACCGAATCCGCGAGAAGTGAAAGTATCGCCGCTTGATATCCGGAACCGGTTCCTACTTCAAGGATTTTATGATTTTTCTTTACCTCCAGCAATTCCGTCATAAGCGCGACTATATAGGGTTGAGAAATCGTTTGCCCGCATCCTATTGGCAGAGGATGGTCTTCATACGCAAGACTTTTAAGTTTTTCAGGAACAAAATGGTGTCTCTTGACGGTCAACATAGCGTCTATAACCAGAGAATCATTTACTCCTCTTGCTATTATTTGTTCTTCTACCATTCTTTCCCGCAAAAGGACATAATCATTATTTACGTTTTTTTCAGCTGAGATAAGAAAAATAAAAAGTAATATCATATTAATCTGTGTTTATCTGCTTACTATTATTGGGTTTTGTTGGGCTCTGCGCCTCTGCGGTTTTACTGTTCATATTCCGAGAGTTTTTGTATTCTTTTAAGCATGTTGGGATGTGTGCTTAAGGCCTCAAGTAGTCTATCGGAGAACTTCAGTTCTATTTTTTCGGAACGCAAATATTGAAGCTCGTCGGGGTCTATCGTTCCGCTTCTGTCAAGATCGATCTGGACTAATTCTCTTATTTCTCTATTTGCCCTTGAAGGGTCATTGATAAAAAACGCTTTTAAGCCTTCTACGTCTTTTATCGATTGTTTATTAGTTTTAGCCGAACCATATACAAGTTTATAAAGAGCCGAAGCAAGCGCGGAAGGCTGATTTCCCAAATCAACAGAACCTTTATCTGCGAAATATTCCCGTATGCGCGATGCATAAAGAACGAGAAGATTTGTTATGAAATAGAATAACAAAGCGGAAACACCAATGAGTACCGTATAGGCAGCCCCTTCTCCTCTCCTTCTTCCCACGCTTCCAAAGAAAAGGAAATGCCACGCGATTCTGTACATGAGCATGGGTATTACGGAAAGTAAAGTTATGGTAAGGACATCCCTGTTTACTATGTGTGTTATTTCGTGTCCGAGTACCGCTTTAAGTTCGTCTCTGTCTAATAAGTTCAATATCCCCTGCGTTACGCATACTCTACCGTCTTTTCGACTTCTTCCGAAAGCGAACGCGTTTGGAAGATTCGTTTCAGAAATCCCGACTTTTGGTTTTGGTATTCCGGCATTTCTGGCTAATTCTTCTATCATTTGATGCAACTCGGGGTATTCGGATTCATCCACATATTTAACCTTCATAGACCATTCTACGATTTTTGGACCAATAAGGTATTGAATCAGCATAAAGACAAACGCCAGGATAAGATAGAAGTAAAAATTAGTTATTCCCATGGCTGTACCTATTACGGTGACAACCGCGTAAACAATACCGAATAGGGCAGCTACCAGTAAGAACATTCTTAATTTTAAACCAAACATATTTCTCCTTTTTAAAAAATTTTATTATCACACAAAGAGCACAAAGGACACAAAACCGCAACCCCGCCACTTTTTTTTATCATATTTATTTTTAATCACTATAAAAACTCTTAATCCACCCCGGTCTTTCAGGCGTTTTGCCGCTTTCAAGCATTTCTCTCCATTTTTCATCTGTAAGCCGGTCGCTCATCGGATGCTTAAATTCATAGTAAGAGAGTATCGGTCCCACAGCGAGAACTATATCCTCTGAAGGTCTTTTATAGGCTACGACAATATAGTCTAGATAGCCGGACGCTTCTTCAAGACATTTTTTTGTATTTATATCGGTATGAACATCAGCGATTATGGTGGTTTTTAATCCTTCATCCTCTATATCACCGATAGAACTTTTTAATCTTTCGGCAAGGTTTCCCAGAAAGACATTATCTTCATTGCTTAAGGGTTTGTTCTCAACCTGCTTTTTGCATATCTCGTATAGCCTCTCCATAGTTCTGACTAAGGAACTTAATCTTCTTTCTGATTCTGGAGTTAGAACATTTAGGTTTTTTAATCCCGAGTGAGCCATTTTTGAAGTGGTTAATATATTTTTGTAGAATTTCGGTAATGGTTCTAAGAGTCCTTTTGGCGGCGGCGGAGTGTATGAAGTTATACCCACATGGACGGGCGTGTAACTTTGTTTTGCGTATAAAATTGTGTTGTGTCTTAGAGCCGACCAGGAGGCAAGCGAAGTATTTAGCTGCCTGTCAAGCCACGCGTCGGTCTGCTGATATGTCTGGTATCCCTTTTTTCTCTCATTTATAAGGGTCTTGAGCGCGTACAACCAAGACCAGTAAAGATTACGGTTCCAATCTTCTTCTGTAAGCGCAGAGAATTCCTCTCTTAAATCTTTCAGCTGGTCATAGTATTTTGGGTAATCATCATCGGTGTAGTCTTTGATATGTTCTTCCGCTCTTTTACTTCCGAAAACACTGAAAACATCGAGACCTCTCGGAAATCCTCTAATGGAGTAATATAAATCGGGTTGGATGCGTTCATCGGGAATGTAAACAACCGTGAATCTTTCAGCTATTTTTTTAGGCACAGTTCCTGCCGCGGGAGAAACCAGTTGACTTAATATATAGGAGTCCGGTATATAACGCTGCCCCATGAAACGAAGCCCCATAGTTTTTGTAAGTATAGAATCCAATTGTTCTACGGAAGTTAATTCGTGCCCCTTTACCTTTCCCGGATCGATTCCGGCACCCCCTGTGCCAGAAAAGATCGCTGGAGGAGTTAGTTTTGAGAGTTCTAAAAGAAATTGCGCGAATTTCTTCTCGTTTTCTAATTCATCTGTTGTGAATTCATGGGCGAAAACTTCCCTTAGAGATTCCCTGTAATCATAAATTGTCAAATCGTCGGAAAAACCCGAATAAAATGCGGAAACCGCGTAAATTCTATCCCAAACTTCAGAGACCGTTCTGCCGTCTTTCAGTTTTAACTTACCGGAGTTTATTGAGATTAAAGAAGCTTGAATAGTTTGGATTTTTGCCGTTTCTCTATCGGTCAAAGCTTCTGCGGGAGGGCTTATAGGTCCGAATTTCTCGTGTCCTTTCATAAGAAAAGTCATTCGCCCGTACCACATCATTCCTCCGAAGTATTTTTTTAGTTCTTCACTTCTTGTGTAATGACCTCGTGGTTTATACTGACTGTAATCTTCAGGAATTCTGAATAGAGCGTTTTCTCTCGCGGTCGAATAATCGGGTAGCCCTGCGTGTTCTTCTATTTTGTCTGTTTCCCATTCTACCCATTTTTTAACGTAACGTGGAGGGGAAAACTCGGGGTTAAGCAATTTCATGGCTACCGAGAAATAGGCAACGTTTCTCTTAGCCGCTTCTTTCAGGTCTCCGTCGTATTTCTTATAATCGTTTTTTGAAGATTCAAGAAATTTTTCTGTTACTTTTAGAATGTCGGGATAAAAACTTTCTTCTTCGATTTCTTTTAACGTTTCATCGAAGAGAATATGAAAAAGATGAAGAGGCGTATCCGCCGTTACGTAAATAGGAATATTTTCATTGAGAAGGTTTTTATAAAATGTGGTTATATTGTCGGTCGTCCCTTTTTTTATAACTACAAAACCATTTTTCTTAAGAAGATCTTTTTGTTTTTGCTTGTTTAGATATTTATCTCTTACGGAAGAGAAATTAGTGATTTTGTCTAAGTCCAGAGGAAGGGTATACTGAGGCATATCGATTGTGAAATCTTCCTTTATGGGTACGTAATATTTTAAAAACGCGCTGCTCAAGTTTTTCTCTTTAGATATAGATTGAAGCTGTATAGTTTCCGACCTTGAAGATGCACAGTTTAAGAAGTTTAACAAAAAGATTAATAACGGAAAGAATCTAAGAAAATTAGATTTTAATAATAGCATGAAATTCCTCCTTTATTGTTACTGTAAATTTATTAGGGGTAAATGTCAAGCCCCCCGCGGATTCTCAGAAATCAGTTAACCTGTCTAATTTTTGTTATAACAAACCCGCAGACCAACTAATTTAAAATCTGCGTTCATTTGCGTCCGATTTTGTTGGTAATCTTTCTTCTTTTTTATTATGCAGAGAATAAAATTTGATAAATCCAGTAAAAACCCCTTGACAATTTTAACGAAATCTATTACATTATCTAACGATTCAACCATTTTGATGAAAACAGGAAAAATTTATTATTTTTAACAAAAACAACCCAAAAAGGAGGTTTGTTTATGAAGACTAATAGGTTGAAAATTTTACTCGTCTTTTCTGTATTGCTTATGTTTTCGTTTTCAGGCGAGTTAGCCGCCCAGGATTTGCTCACTTTAACTCCAGTAACGGCTACGGTTAGTGTTGAAGGAGATACCAGTGAAGTGTTTACTGCA
>Ga0307438_1000954_pt1 | contig 19511 bp, 6 predicted proteins | sample SalMarWE160110MG_FD_202144 | JGI IMG/M metagenome (GOLD analysis project Ga0307438, IMG submission 202144) | Salt marsh sediment microbial communities from the Plum Island Ecosystem LTER, Massachusetts, United States - WE1603-110 | ecosystem: Environmental > Aquatic > Marine > Intertidal zone >... | reverse complement strand
GACGTCCACCAGGGAACACTGACAATAATAGCTACAGGGGCATAAGGAGCCTGCCTTCTTACTGACCCCTCCATTTATTTCATTCTCTAGAGCCGGCTCTGTCCGCAACCCCTTCTGGCAGCTACATGGTATCAAAACAAGCAGAAACCGCCCCGGCCGCCTTACTCGAGTGCGGGGGCCTGGCCTTGCTGGGAGGCCTTGATATTGAAGTCCAGGGACCTTCTCCTGGGGGTCCTCCTGAAGCTGCTGAACACCCTTGACAGGATTCCTGGCGGCCTGTACTCCTCATTGACCAGGTAGGCCGCGAGCTTTGAGAACTCCCTGCTGGCCCTGGCCTTGGGGTTGATGTCCACGGTGGGGAGCTTTGCGGAGAGGCTCCTCAGGACCTCCTTATCCCTGGGAATCTTGGAGATTATGGGAAGCTCCACGAGCTGCTCCACCTCATAGCTCGTGAGCTCGTGCCTGCCCTCACCCACCATGTTCATGACCACCCCCAGTGGCTTGGCCCCGTACTGGTTGGCCAGCTGGTAACACTTTATAACATCCATCATGGGCGGGACAAAGGGGGTCATCACAAAGAGGATCTCGTCCGAGGCCCTTATCGTGGCCAAGGCCTCCCTTCCGAACCCGGGGGCAGCATCCAGGAGGACGATGTCCGCCTTCCCGAAGAGGCTCTTTATCGACTTCTTGAGCTCGCTCACCTCAACCCCCTTGAGGTCGTCCAGGGAGAGCGAAGCAGGGATGATTCTCAGCCCCGCTATGCTATAGTCATAGATGGCCTTGTCTATGGCAACATCCCCTGAAAGGACCTGGTTGAGGGAGACCGGATAGTAGTACATCCCAAGGTACATGCCCAGGTGTGAGGTGGTCACGTTGCAGTCCACCACGATGACGTCCTTCTGGTACTCAGACGCCAGGACAGCCCCGAGATTGACCACCAGGGTGGTCTTGCCCACGCCGCCCTTACCAGAAACCACGCCTATTATCCTTGTCAATTGCCTCACCAGACAGATTACAGAATCGTTATGATATATTCCCTCTTATTCTTTATATAATTCACGTCTCCCAGTACAAAGGCACAACCCCCTTTTGCCACTTGCTGTTTTTACAGTGGGCTTACCACTTGAAGGGATACATGAGTCTGTTGAGCTCGGCCTCGCTCGTTATTATGGCAGGAACCTCCTTGAAGAGCCTCTCATGGAGGTGCCTCATGTAGTTCAGGAGGTCCCTCTCAGAGAATATGGATATTGATGTGGAGATTATCCTCATGACTATGTCAGCCTTGTACTTCTTGGTGAACAGTATGAGATTGGAGAACAGGACATAGAGGAATATGTCGTTGAAGATATAGCGGCCTGTCTGGCCCAGCAGATCCCTGTCGTTCTTGTAGAGCGTCCTTATGGCCCTGTCCCCAAAGAGGGCCGGGGCCTGCTCCTCTATGAATTTCTGGACAAGGGGCCACCGCTCTGTGATAAGGGTGCTGGGATACCAGGCATCGCCAGTGGTCAGGCCAGCCAGGCCCTTGACATATCCGGGTATCCAGGCAAACAGGGGTTTCAGCTTGGGTCCCTGCTTGACAAGGTAACTGTCCCTAATCATACGGACATACAAGGGCTTTCCCAGGCCGGCCTCGTTGTGGTAGAGGTAGTTTGTCTTTATGTTCCAGCCTGTCTGTATCTGGAAGAGGGAGTCCCCACTCTCCTGTTTTCCTGCGCAGTTTATCCATATGAGCCAGAAGTTCTTGTAGTCTGTCAGCCTTTCCTTCTTTATCATAGCTATTAGATTCTATAGATGTCTACTATAAAAAATTTCCATTTTCACCATTTCCAGCTTTACGAGAGCTTAAACAATCATACACGGTTACTTTGTTTTCGCAAAAAAAACAAAAGAAATTAAGACACCCATACTATTAGAAGCATATGCTTTTCAATAAATAGCTAATTTATATAACAGGAATTAACTATTATATATGGATTCAGAAAACAACATTTCTCCAGATTTTTCAAAACCGTTTGAGCTGATTTTTTCCCCAGTCCCGGGATTCCCCCAAGGCGTTCTCAAGAGCGCGAGGTCCTGCCATGTCAAGGGATAGTGAACTGAACAAGATAAAGAAGGATATCGAAGGGAAGGGCCTGGCTACTCCAACCTCCACGGCAGCCCCGGACACCGGCACAGGAACCAAGACAGAGGTGCCGGCAAAGCCAGCCCCGGATTCTGGCGAATCGCCCCCGGCCAGTGCAGGGGCCACGGAACCCGGCGTCACCCTGGGGACAAAGCTGGGGGAGATGGCAGAGAGGATGGGGGGCACGGCCGACACCAAGGCAGGCGGCGGCGCGACTGCCCAGGCAGCTACCCCGGCTGCGGCGTCCGCAGAAAAGGCCAGCCCGGAGCAGATGAAGAAGGAGATATCTGACATGGTCAAGAAGAAGGTGGACTCCAGGCTCTCGGACATCAAGGAGAACATGAAGGGCCTGGAGAAGATATCCAGCCTCGAGAACAAGCTCAACCAGATTGCCGAGAAGCTCGGCAGCCAGGCGCTCCAGCCGCCCCCCCAGGCAAGGCCCGCGGCCGGCGGGGGTACCAGCATCTCCAGGGAGCTCGCCTCCTTTGGTGAGGAGGTGGACTTCCAGACCGAGCTCTATGAGGTAAAGAGGACCCTTGCGGGCCTGGCAAAGTCCATGGACACCCTTAGCAAGAAGATGGAGTACCGCATATCGATCCTGGAGGACAGGTCCAAGGTCCTGGAGAGGATTCCAGACCTCGAGGACAAGTTCAGTGACATCAGGCAGAAGCTCGGGCCCGAGAATGTCCAGAAGCTGAGGAAGCTAATATTCTCAAGCGATGAAATCATGGACGAGGTCATCCCTGACCTTGTCACCAAGAAGCTGCGCACCAAGCTCGACCCTGCCATGAACGAGATTCGCGACATGCAGGAGAACATAAACGACTTCAACAGCAAGCTAAGCCACATCAAGGAGGAGGTCCTGAACCTCGAGAAGCTCAGGGACGATATCCAGGAGCTCAGGGCAGACAAGGAGAACCTCTACAAGGACCTCGATGAGGAGGAGTCCCGGGCCAATGAGAGGCTCGACATCCTCAAGCAGAGCGTGAGGAGAAAGATAGAGCACATTGCTGACAAGTTCGGCCAGGAGTTCAAGGAGCTCAGAAAGAGCCAGGCCGACAGCATCAGGAACGAGGTCAAGAATGCCTTCCTTAACCTCTCAGAGTCCAGATTCTCGGACCTGGAAAAGAACCAGATGCTGACCGAGGAGAGGCTCAAGAGGATGTCCCACATGGACAGCGAGCTTGAGAAGAAGATAGCCACCATGGAGGCCCCTGAAAACCTCAGGAAGTGGCTGGACACAAGGGTCATGGGGCTTGAGCGCGGCGTCATCTCGGACATAAAATCCCTGAAGAGGGATGACGTGACCAATGCCGCGAACACAGCCGCCCTGGCCGAGGACCTCAGGTTATTCCACGCTGCCATGAAGGAGGTCCCCAAGCGCCTGGAAACCCAGGGGAATATGATAAATAAACTATTAGACACCAAAGACTACTTTGCCGGCCGGGCAGAGGGCCTGGCAGCCGAGTTCAAGGGACTCTCTGAGGGGCTGTCCACCCAGAAGGCCGGCCTTGCGGGCCTTGAGCAGAGGCTGACCGGCCAGGAATCAAGGCTTGCAGACAGCCTGAACAGGCAGAGGGATTACCTCACATCTGCCAAGGAGGACCTCTCCAAGCACCTTGAGGGGGAGATAGCCTCCATCAGGAAGAACATGGAGAGGAAGAGCCAGGAGCAGACCAGGACAGGCCTGGCTGAGTTCAAGGCAGAGTTCAAGCGCATATCGAGCACCGAGGAGGAGCTCAAGGCCCTGAGAAGGAACCAGGACACCTCAATTTCAAGGCTCCAGAAGCAGGTCTCTGATCTCCAGGCAGGGCTCCATGGCGCCTGGCCCGAGCTCAAGCTCCTGGAGGAACGCCTGGCAGGGCTCGAATCCTCCCACAAGGGGCTCTCAGAGAGCCTTGCCGAGGCCTCTGAATACCACAAGACAGCGGATTCTGTGATAAAGGCCGGGCTCCTCAAGCATATTGACTCCAGCATGAAGGTCCTCCACAGGGAGATAGAGGCCGGGCGCTCCGAGGATTCCAAGGTCCAGATAAGGGAGTTCAAGGACGAGCTCAAGAGGCTCGAGTCCCTGGGACAGGAGTTCTCGGCATTCAGGGCGGGCCAGGAGAAGAGGACAGACGAGCTCTCCCAGATCCTTGCGGGCCTTTCCGGTCCCATTGCTGATTTGAAGGCCCTGTCGGAGAGGGTGGACGAGCTCGAGGACATAGGCATGGCCACTGATAAGCGCCTCGATGTAGTGGAGGACAGGGGGACGGGCCAGGCCAGCAGCCTAGCAAACCGCCTCAATCTGGTCGAGAAGGCCCTCGGTGATGCAGGGGTGTCCCATGACAAACTGGAGAAGAGGGTTGCAGGAGACAACGAGCAGCTCCAGAGAGCCCTGGGGCAGGTTGTCTCTGACAGGAAGGCCCTTGAAGGGGAGCTGGCAGCCCAGAGGGCCAGGATGAGCGGACTCATCAGGGAGCTGAAGACATGAACGAGCTCAGGGAACTTGAGTCAGGCATAGAGCGCATCAAGAGGGATTCCCGGACCAAGGGTGCTGTGATAGATGCCCTTGAGAAGGAGAAGGCCGAACTACTCAGGCGCTCTGATGAGCTTTCTGAGAGGCTCAGGCAGACCAGCGAGTCCTACAGGGAGTCCTTCAGCAAGCTTACAGCTTCTGTCAATTCCCAGGTCAGCCAGCTTAAGATGGAGACAGCAGGGCTCTCCAACGGGCTTAAGGGGCTCTCGGGCCTTGAGCAGCGCCTGGAGGCCCAGGAGAAGAGCCACGAGAAATCCCTGGCCAGGCTCGAGAAGGAGCTGGCTCTTGTTGAAAAGAGCCTATCTGATGTCGAGAGGGTGAAGTCCGAGCTCTCGCAGCAGAAGGCATTCCTTCAGAAGGCCAAGCTCCAGACGGACAAGGGCCTCCAGGCTGGCATAGCATACGTCAGGAAGGAGATGGAGGTAAACAGACACGAGGACGCCAGGGCAGCCCTGGAGGAGTTCAAGCAGGAGATAGAGAGGATAACCACCCTGGAGAAGGAGCTCAACGCCTACAGGAAGAGCCAGGGGGCCAGGCTTGACAGCGCCATGGAGGAGCTCTCCTCTGTCAGGTCGTCCCTGGCTGAGCTGAAGATCCTCAAGGAGAGGACAGGCTCCTTGGAGGGTCTGGGAGGGGAGCTTGAAAACAGGGTGAGCGAGCTTTCCAGCAGGCAGAAGGCAGAACATGCCATGATTACATCAGAGCTCTCCAAGATGCTGGATAAGAGCACGGCAGAGCTCAGGAAGGGGCTTGATGCCAGGCGCTCTGAGGATGCCAAAACACAGCTCAGGGAGTTCAAGCAGGAGCTTGGGAGGATTGCCTCAATGGAGGGGGGGCTCAATGCTCATGAGAAGCGGCTTGACAAGCTCAGTCAGGAGCTCTCTGCTCTGTGGCCCACTGCAGAGCAGGTTGATTTGCTCAGGGAGAGGGTGGACGAGAACCTCCACATGAACAAGTCCCTGGCAGATAGTGCCGTGAGCGCCTCGGATTTCGAGCGCACCACCAAGTCGATGTCCAGTGGCATGGAAGAGCTGGAGGGCAGGCTCCTCTCACTTGAAAAGAGACGCTCCACTGACAGGGGCAGCCTAGAGAAGGCCATCCTCAATGTCCTGAACGAGGAGAAGCTCCTGGAGGGCACCCAGGAGAATATCAGGAAGTGGTTTGATGCAAAACACCATGACCTTGAAAAGAGGGTGTCTTCGGGGCTCGATGCCCTGACCACCCAGATGGAGGAGGGCTCTGCCCTGGTTGACCGCCTCAGGGAGAGGTCCCAGAAGCTCGACCTCATGACAAGGGAGGTCCCCAGGAAGCTTGAGGAGCATGGAAAGGGGCTCGGCAGGCTTGCCAGGGACTTCTCTGCATACCAGCAGGAGCTCAAGAACATGAACGTGCTCCTCAGGGAGTTCTCTGAGTCAGGCAAGCTCGACATGGCCAACCTCAGGGCCGAGCTCGGTTCTTCCATCAAGAACCTAGTAAGTGACTTTGAGGGGAGGGTCAAGGAGGCATCGGAGTCAGGACTCGAGGAGCTCAGGGAGAAGACAAAGGGACTGGCCTCCGTGAGGGACCTGGAATCAGAGCTCAAGGTCCTGAAATCCGGCATGAGCCAGCTCACCAGGGCAGGGGATTTCATATCAGAGGTCAATGCCATTAAGTCACACCTCTCCGGCCTCGACTCCATGACAGGTGAGTTTGCAGAGAAGGTTTCCGGGGAGCTAGGGGAATTCAAGAAATCCGTGGATTCCCGCTTCTCAGGCCTCTCAGAGGAGCAGGCCACCCAGTTCAAGAGGGAGTTCGACTTCATAGCCAAGAACATAGGCTCGATAAGGGATTTGTCCTCAGACATCAAGGTATTCAAGTCCAAGCTTGCTGACCTCGAGAGGTTCTCAAGGACCATGCTAACCCAGCAGGACTTCGCTCAGTTCAGGGAACTCATCGAGACCAGGCTGTCCGGTATGGAGGGCATCTCCAGTAAATCCCTGGAAAAGCTGACCAAGGACATGGATGCCTTCAAGACCAGGGTTGAGTCAGGCAAGCTCTCCCAGGCGGATTTCTCCAAATCCATGGAACTCATAGAGACCAGGCTCGAGGACCTGGGCGTGATGGCCAAGTCCTCCACTGAAGAGCTCAGGAAGGACCTCGATTCCTTCAAGAAGTCTGTCTCAGGGAGTCTCAATGAGACCAGGGGCTCCCAGCTCAGGGAGTTCAAGGACGAGCTCAAGAGGGTCTCCCAGCTCGAGAGTGACATGACAACCCAGGCCAGGACTCATGAGGAGAGGCTCGACCAGCTCTCTGGGACACTCACCTCGCTCCAGGCCATGCCCCCGGAGATAGGCATGCTCAGGGAGAAGCTCGACTCCCTGGAGAAGCTCTCTGGCTCTGCTGTCTACAGCAGGGATTTCTCCCAGAGGGTGAGCGGGATAAACTCCGCGCTTGAACAGCTCCGGGCAGGCCTGGCAGGCCTGGACAAGAGGCTCCGCTCCCAGGAGGCCGGCCTTGACAACACCATCCAGGAGGCCCTAGGCGAGGACAGGCTGCTCAAGAAGACCCAGGACGCCACCAACAGGCTAATCAATGCCAGGATAGCCACGCTTGATAAGAAGCTCTCTGGAAGCCTGGGAGAGCTCTCAAGGTCCCTTGCCCAGAACTCCGGGCTGATATCCCAGCTCAAGGGGAGTGTTGCCGAAGTCCGGCTTATCTCTGACCACTCAGCAGGCAGCGCGGCCTCCCTCGAGAAGCTCAAGGAGAGGATAACAGCTCTTGAGAAGTGCCTCTCCACCACAGACATATCCAGGGAGACCAGGCTTGATGTGATTTCCAAGGCAGTAGAGGCCACGGACGCCAAGCTCGATTCCAGCAGGGAGGAGGTCAAGGAGTTCAGGGAACACATAATCCAGCACGTCAACGACACCATGGGCTCATACGAGAAGAGGCTAGGGGAACTCGGCAAGAGCCTCTCTGGAAAGCAGATAGGCAGCATAGAAAAGACAGCCTCTGAAATCGAGCACCTCAAGTCCAGGCTCTCTGAGCTCGATTCTATGGCAAAGGCCTCCTCAGAGGATGCTGTTTCAGAATCCGAGTTCGTGGAGACCGTAAAGGCTGTCTCAAAGAGGGTAGACAGCATAGAAAGCCTCTATTCAGATATTGACAAGAAGACCTCGGTTCACGAGACCCAGCTCAACTCGGCAGTGCAGAAGGCCCTCTCTGATGACAGGCTCCTCAAGGCCAGCCAGAAGCATGTCAGGGGGTGGCTGGAATCCAGGATAAATGAGATAGAGAAGAGGCTTTCAGGGGATGTCGCATCCCATGCCTCTCAGCTCTCGGATAGCATGAAGGAGATATCTGCCATAAGGGAGGAGCTTGTCAGTCTAAGGGCGCTCGGGGAGCACCCTGACGCAGAGACCATGTCCAGGGTGGGCGAGAGCCTCGGGGGCCTTGCAAAATCCAGGGAGAGGGTGGAGAAGCGGCTCGATTCCCTTACGGGCGAGCTCAGGTCCATGAACGACAGGCTTATCGAGGAGAAGGGCCGCGTGAACACCCTCGAGCAGAAGTTCAAGTCAGCCATGGATGCCCAGCAGGTAAGGCTGAGGGAGGCCATGAACAGGCAGCGGGTCGGTGTGGGCACCGAGATAGGCGAAGAGGCCGCAAGGATAATGAAGGATGCAGAGCTCGGGGAGATCAAGAGGAAGCATGAATTCGAGAACCTGCTCAGGAAGTTTCAGGAGCTCCACATAAAGACCCAGCAGAACCTGGAGGCTGTCTCAAGCCAGCGGGAGGGCTTCACTGAGATAGAGATGAACATCAAGGAGAGGATAGACAAGCATGACGCCTCTGTCAGGTCAAAGCTCATGAAGAACCAGGAGCGCCTGAAGAAGAGGATTGAGGACGCCGAGGGCATCATCATGAAGCTCAACAACATGATATCCGAGCTCCAGACGAGGCTTGAAGACAAGAAGGACGTCAAGCTCGATTTCAGGAGGAGCCTTGCTGAGCTCAGGGAGGAGTTCGAGTCAAGGATGAAGGTTAATGAGGGGATGTTCGACTCTGAGATGAATGCCTTCAAGAACAAGGCAGACAGCCTTGAGAACAACTTCAAATCCATCAAGGATATCCAAAGGGACATGTTGAGTGTGGTGCCTTCGAAGGAGACAAGGCAGATTGAGACTCTCAACAGGACCATAGAGAGCCTGGATACCCAGCTTCAGTCCAACAGGGGTGAGATGAAGAAGTTCAAGGAAGGCATAACAGAGTACATAAACAACCTTGTCAACACCTATGAGAGCAGGATGGGGATTCTCAAAAAGGACATAGATTACAAACTGGATGACATTAAGAAGGTAAAGCAAGATAACATATGATCTCTACCATCTCCTTGGCAGAACAAGCCTGTTTCTCCTGTACCATTCTGTTATCTTTCTCCAGCCCACTATAATGACTATGATAACCGCCAGGGCGATTGCAGTGAAGATGAGAATGAGGTGCTCTATCCAGGGATAGGCTATGATGCTCACAGGCCTGCTTATGGCTATTGCATATGCCATTGCAGTCTGCTCTATCTTCCTCCTCAGGATGTCCATCCTGTCGCTGCACTCTTCATAGAACTCATTGTCCCTGAGGGTTTTCATGACCTCGAGTTCCTCCACTGCATCCCCGAAAAGCTCCCTTACACTGTCCATGTCGTATCCCCTGATTTCAGCTGACCGGATGTCCCTGTCCAGGGAATTGAGAATAGCAAAATATCCCTCTATGGCATCCAGGCATCTTTCCTGGGCAGTGTATTCCTCTAGGGTTGACACCACACTCATAACAATCTCACCCCTCCTGACAAGCTCAAGCGATCGCACCTCCCATGATATGATGTAATCGTCCAGCAGCAGCATAGGTATGCCAATATCCAAAACAAAGCTGACAGACTCCCCTGGACTGAGCAAAGTCACCCTTATGTCAGGCACCCTGACTGCTATCTCATCTGACCATGCCCTGAATGAGAGGTTCCTTAAGGAGGCCTCGCCGTTGTTGGTGACCCTGAATATGTATGTGTAGTTCATGCCCTGCACAACCCTGAACACCTCCTCGTACTCCACGCTTATGTTACAGGACGGGGCCGCAGGAGCCCCTGGCCGGCCCGGAACGCTTGGCGGAGCAGAGAGGCAGACCCCGTTCTGGCAGCCGTATGTGCATACCTCGACCAGGTCCCAGGAGGTTCCGCGGCAGAGCCATCTCTCGTTTCCAAAGCACCGGTATGTCCCGACCACACACACAATGCTGAAGTTAGAGCTGTCCATGTCTGTTGAGTCTGTGTAGTTGTCCCAAGCCATCAGGGTGTAGTTTCCCAGGGGCTGTATGGCATACCAGCTTATGGTATCGGTTATGTAGCTTCCCGGCTGGATGGAGTAGGGACTCGAGTTGAAGGAGCCCACTGTTGCATTCGAGGAGTCCCTTATCTCCATGTAGATTGTACCCTCCAGGGGATCGCTGCCTATGTTGTCCAGGGCGAGGACAAACTCTGTCTGCTCGTCCTGGATGACTGTCTCAGAAAAATTAACTATGTAGATGTTTGCCTGTGTGGATGCTGCGACGCTTATGGCTATGCTGACAAGGTTGGTCACCCATCCGGTGAACTGGTTGACAACCAGTATCAGCGCAGCAACAGCCAGAAGGGCCAGCAGGACCTTCCTTCTCACCGAAGCTTCCTCACCAAAACCCGCACGCATGCTAATTATTACCCCTCCAAACATTAAATCCTTTTCAATCTCCTCAACGCCAGGAACACAAGGAGCACAGCCAGGAGCACATAAGGCCCAAACACTGGGATGTTTGTTACAGCGCCTGTGATGGCATCATCCAGACCGTATTCCTCCTCACCAGTATCCATTACAGGCTCTTCGGGCTCTCCTGGCTCCTCAGGCAGACCGGGTTCCTCCTCACCCACCTCGGCCTGGACCTCCTCACCCAGGCCGGCGCCCTCACCCTCCTCCACATCCACGGTGAAATAGAACTTCCTGATTTGCGCGCTGGCAAGTGTTCCCTCCTGCCTCTCTGTTGCTGCATAGACCACAACCCCGTGCTCCCCGAGCCCTGCCTTGAAGGGGACCGATATCCTTACTGTCACGGTCCTGGTTCTGATATCACCCTGAGGCGTGCCCAGGCAGACAAAATCAGGGTCACTTTCCGTGCACCGCCCCGGCTCTGTATAGGGCACCACCAGGCTATCGGGCACCACGCTGACAGAGAGGCCTCCGTAATCATAAACCCCCAGGTATATCTCCAGGTCCTCCTCCTGGTGGGCGTTGAAGAGGAATATTCTGAAGGAGCCCTCGCCGCCCTGCTCTATTGCTGCGTGCTTGCTGCTCTGGGTGCTTCCTAGGGACAGCCTGGCCTGGGCCTGGCCTGCCATGGCAATGAGAATCACCAACAACACAAACCCAATAAGCAGTTTCCTGTCCGTCATGCTCCCTCCCCTTCCTCCACACCCTCTATATACAACGTCGAATTATACTCCCCTTCCATCGTGCTTTGAGGCACGTCAATCCAGCAGTACGTGGTCAGGTTTGTGTCAGGTGTAATGGCCTGGCCTAACAGAACCCAGCTAGTGTTCAGCCAGTGCCCTTCACTGTAGTCATTGGTGGTGTTGCTGAAGCTGATGTTCCCGGCGCCTATGGTATAGCCGCCACCCCCCTTCCTGTTCAGGTCATCAGCCCTTCCATAGAGGTCTACGTTGCAGGTGGTTATGGGTTCCACTGTTATGTTGTACTCATGGTTTTCATTGCCTGTTGCGTTGCTCCTCTCCCCGGGCTCAATGGGTTCAAAGCTCACGTTGTTCCACTGCAATGTTATGTCCAGGATGCAGGAGACTATCTGAACAGTGTGGTTGTCTGTGTGGTTGTCAGGGACGTTGTCCTGGCCGGACTCGAGCAGGACCCCAACCTTCCAGGACGAGCCGATTGCCCCGGTGGCATTGACGCTCCAGACCAGCTGGCAGTACTCCCCATCCAAGAGCGGGCTTCCGGAGCAGCCCTCCGGGTTTGAGCCGCCCATCACATAGAAGGGCTCGTCCTCGCTGGTGCTTACATCAGTATCCGGCCCCAGACCTGTCTGGTTGTACCTCACCCTTCCCTGCACGTTACCACAGCTCCCGTTCATACAGGTCACCGTGGCATTGACGGTGAAGGTGATGTTGTGAGCCACGAGCTTGCCGTCTAGGGGTTCCACTAGCACGACCTTCATGTCGCCGGAAACCGTGAAGTATCCAATACCCGTGACGTTCATGAAGCCAGATGTGTCGTTCGCATAGAACCTGAAACCATAGCTCGAGTTGGCATAATCCGGTACCTGCAGGGTTGCATTGGACCAGTCCCCTGCGCCGGACAGGCTTCCCGAGCTGACGTTCTCCCAGTCCCCTGAAACTGTGGCGTTCCAGGAGAATATCCAGCTGTCCAGGTCTGATTGTTCGTCAGACCAGTAGGCAGAGAACTCCACCCAGTCTCCCTGCTTCGGGTAGCTCTCGTTGACAGAGAGAGATGTCCAGTTGGGCGGGGTTGAATCGCTGAACACCTCGAAACCCAAATCAGCATATGCAGTGGAGTTCCAGCTGCCCAGGCTGTCGTTCGCATACACGAACGTGATGTTGTAGATGCCTGCCGCGGACGTGTCGCTCCACTCATAGTGGAAGTCGTCGCTGATGTTCTCATACTCTATGCTAACCCAGACGCCTGTCCAATTTACGGTGTCGTTGAAGCTTCCTGCTGTGTCCATGTAGACACTCCTTACCCTTATCTTCCTGTTTGCTACAGTCTCCCACGCATCGAGCACAGCAGAAACCGTCACCGATTCCGTGAAGTTTGTATCAGTCGCATTGGCAGCTGAATCTCCCATAACGCTGCTTATGTTGTACAGGAAGGCTGGCTCGTAACCACTGCCGTTCCATGCCTGCACCTCCAGTGCAGGGGGGTCGTTCCCTGCCGTGGAAGAGCCCCTTGGGTCGTAATAGCTCACGAGCGTCTTCACGTCAATCCCGGTCACGTTGTCAAAGCCAGAGGTGCCCGTGAACGAGTATTCAACCCAGCTGGAATTCCCGTCATTGTCCAGCTCGGGCTTCCCGTGATTGATGGTCAGATTCACGAAGTCTGTCCAGAACTCCATGTTGCTCTCGTCATCGATACCGGCCATGATAAGAAGCCTTTCATCTACGATGTAATCCACGAACCCTTCGGTAATTATCCATTCATGGTACTCTCCCGGAGAGCTGGTGGAGCCTATGTCCCACTCAGTGTAATCCCAGCTCCCGCCTGTCTGGTTCCTCGCCAGCACCTTCATCTTGTTTGCCGATTCCCTGTACCCCACCCAGGAGAAGTTTATTTCATTGATGTCTGCCGGGTCCTGGGTGATGTTGCTGAAGTTGAAGGCAACCACCGCGTAATCCGCGAACCCGGGGTTCACGCAGGCGTAGAAGCTCTGGTCCACCTCACCGAGCTCGGTGTAGTTGGCCTCGCTGTACTGCTGCGTGTAAACATAGTCCCACGGGCTTATCGACTGGAACGGAGGCACTCCCTCGCCGAGGTCGACGTTGTTGTGGCTCCATCCCCACTTGTCTACCCCTCCGCCCTGGCTGAAGTTGTAGTCTGCCTCACCAAGCGTGGAAACCCTGGCCCTTGACTCCTGCTCCCCGCTCTCCTGGTCAGCGGATTCCCATGGTGTCTGCGGACCGCCCTCGGGAATGAGGGTGACGTTTATAGTGCCCATGTCAGGGTACTGGAAGGTTGCGATGACTGCGCTAACCCCGTCCGGGTCAGTCACGTTCACAGCAAGCAGCACGCTCTCATACAAATCGATAACAGTCTCATTGAACTCAGCAGAGTTTATCTGAGGTGGTCCGTTAACATCAAAGCAGTGCTGACTCATTGAATCATTCAAATTCCCACTCGTGTCATTCACCCATATAACCCAACATATCGTCTCTCCAGCATGCCCAGTACTGTCAATACTGAAATTCGAGTACTGCGGTGTCCCTGTGAACTGGAAATAGCTCGTGTTAACCCATGAACCCGTTTCGTTGCTCCTGGATATGGCGGTTTCCAGCTCCAGGTTGTCATCCCAGTATGCAGAGGTCTGGACATAATGGCCCTCAGTCGCCATGCCGCTGCTGTCGTCCTGGTCATACTGGTAGTAAGGTGCTGTCAGGTCAACTATGTTCACCGTATTATTCTCCGTCTGGTTCGCATCTACATTAGACATGTCCGACTCGAACAGCACGCCGATTTTGTATGAAGAGCCAAAGAATCCCGTGGCATTGATGACCCAGGTCACGTTGCAGTATTCGTTAAGGCTGAGGGGGTTTCCGTAGCAGACCTCCGGATTTGAGCCACCCATTATATAGAAGGGTGCATCCTCGCTAGTGCTTATGTCAGTGTCAGGCTCCGCCCCGCTCTGGTTGTACCTCACCCTTCCCTGCACGCTGCCGCATTCCCCGTTCCTGCAGAAAACGGTTGCGTTCACGATGAACGTGGTGTTGTGAGCCACGAGCTTGCCGTCCAGGGGTTCCACCAACTCTACCTCCATGTCACCGGAGACCGTGAAGTATCCTGTGTCAGTGACGTTCATGAGGCCCGAACCATCCGTGGCATAGAACCTGAATCCGTACTGCTTGTCTGCAAAGCTAGGTATCTGCCGGGTTGTATTGGACCAGTTGCTTAAACCAGAGAAGCTCCCGGAGCTTACGTTCTGCCACTCCCCTGTCATGGTGGCGTTCCAGGAGAATATCCAGCCCGAGAGCCCTGCGTCATCCTGCCAGTATGCGTAGAACTCCACCCAGTCTCCCTGCTTCGGATAGCTTTCATTGAAACCAAAACCTGACCAGTGTGGCGCCTCTGTATCAACATAGAAGTTGCTGTATCCGGATATGTTGTCCCCGGAGTCGTTCCTGATGAGATTGCCATACGGGTCAGTGAACCCGGCAAAGACCCTGTACCATCCCGCCTGCACAGAGTCCGTGTTCCAGGGATTCTGGTTCCAGAGTTCCCCGATGTCTAGGTCACCACCCGCCGTGATGTTCCTCAGCGTCCCGCCTTGGGTGTCACTGACCTGTGTCGCCACCCACTCCCAGGACCCTGATATGTTGGTTTCCACGATCATCATCAGGTAGCCGGAGATGTTGATTTCTCCTGTGTTCAGAATCTTTCCTGTGTTGTTCGTCTCCCCGCCCAGCGCGACAGCAGGCTCATTCTCGGAAAACAGCCTCACCTTTACCTTGTCGAACATGGTGTTGCCGGTGTGGCTCATCAGACCCACATGGCTCCCATTCTCATACCTGGTGGCATCCCCTGAGATGTCGTATTCAATATATTTTGTCCCTCCCCTGTAGAGGCTTATGTTGCTTCCGACAACATCTATCCTGAAGTCGTTCCAGGCATCGCCGTCAAAGTCGGTGTCATCCGAGGCGAGCACGAAATAGTTTGAACCCCCTCCGGTCCACCTCCTCAGGGCCAGCTTGTCTGTGGAGGCCCGGTCATCGTCTATCAGCGCGTATTGGTTGTAGTATGACCCTGACCAGGGCTGCCTCCTGAAGGTTATGCCTGCAAAGTACTGGTCAGAATCGAGCTTTATGCTGGCCTCTATGCTGTAGTTGTCCCAGCCTTCATCCCCCATCCATAGCCGGTGGTATACGCCGTTTGTCAGCATGTCCTGCACGAACTTGTTCCCGCTGCCTGACTTCACCTGCCAGTCGCAGGTGTCCTCCGGGTCGTCTACCCAACCCCCCTCGGGGTGCTGGTCGAGGGTTTTGTCCTCGAAATCGTCCCAGACGAGATAGATGTTGCTCCTGTTCTGGGGGGGCTCCCCAGCCTCCGGGTTCCCGTAGTAGAGCGTGTAGTTCGCGTCCCACCCCAGGCCTGAGATGTTCTCCTGCAGCATGAACCAGAGCTCTGTCTGGCTCGCGTTGCATGCTGTCTCATTGAACCTGTCCAGCTCCACATCCTCCCCGGAGGAGCTGTTGTGCCAGACCACTCGCAAATCGCTGCAGTTTGCCAGGAGCTTCCCGTCCCCGACAAGCGACGCCGTATCGAGAGTGAGGTTTACCGAGTATCCCATACTCAGGACAGAACTGTCCTGGTTGGTTACGTTGATGGTCTTCTTGTAGGCCCACCCCTGGAAGAATCCCAGCCTTATAAGCACGTCCTCTCCCGGTCCGTACAGAGCGCTGTCTGCAGAGAAGTCTGTGGTTGCATTGGCCCTTATGCTGAAGGTCTTAATATCACCTGAGGTATCGTTCTCGAAGCCGGCTGAGTTGTTTGCCCACACCCAGAATGAATAGTCGCCCCACTGCCAGGCATCCCCAAAAACCCCTGAATACACTGTCCCGTTGAAGACAAGGGTTACGTTGACTGATGAGCCGTTCGGATAGGTAACGTTGGCCAGCACAGTGCCTGTGCTTACCGGCCCTGACACACCGGCATACAGCTCCACAGCCTGTCCATAACCTGTAAGGTCCGGGTAAGAGCCGGCACCCTCAATCAGCACCTCATCCCTAACCTCTATGTAAAGGCTGTCGTTCATTGAGGGGTTCGTGTAGTGGCTGCTGCTTCCCGGATGCGTCACGTTTATCATGTGATGCCCAAGCGAAAGGGTGTAAGGTATCACTGCATTCAGGACTGCCCATCCCGACTGGTTTGTCGCGTTCGAGCCCAGGCTGATGCTGTCGTTGTAGTCAAGGAAGGATATCTCCAGGCCCTCTGCTGCTGAGCCGTTGTCCCAAAGCACCCTTGCCTCAAGCCTTACGCTCATGTTCCTGTACGGAGAGGAAACGTTCGACTCAGAAGAATCTATTGAAGTGTCTGCATATACATTCACGCTGATGTTCTTCCAGTCCGGCTCCTGCTCCTGTGAGACCGATATCAGCTGAATACCCTGCGGGCCCAGGGCGGCATCCAGAGAGAGGTTGAAGGTTATGTTGTTCCAGAGCAGGCAGTTCTGGCAGAGCGTATCATTGAAGAACGTCAGGTTGCCTGAGTCATTTTGCCAGTATCCGGGCAGTGTCCAGTTCAGCCAGATGCTGGTAGTGCTGTCCTGACCGGTGTTGTTCACATACCCCTTCAATAAAACGCCCGAATCTCCCCTGGTCACCTTTACAGGATAGTCCGTGATGTTCACCCTCAGGGTTGTCGGCCCCCTGACCTCAAACATCAGGTTCTGCTGCTCTCCCCATAACATGTCCTCCTGCCCGGGGTTTGTGTAGCTTACAGTGACGTTTATGTGATAGTCCCCTGGGATGGTCGAGGAGTTTGTGGTTATGTTGAACGAGGCGGTTCCGTTCCCCCCCGATGTTATGTTGTCCAGCCAGCACCACCCCTCCTGGCCCCCCATGCAGTAGCATGTCATGTTCTCGCTCGGGCAGTTGATGGTTATGTTCACGCTTGTCAGGTTCCCTGACCAGGGGTTGTCCAGGGTGAAGTTATAGGTGGCGGACTCGTTCTGAACCACCTTCGGGGGCTCAAGGGATGAGGTCATGTTGTCTGTCAGCCTCGTTATGGTGAAGCCCTCTGTGGTGTTCGTACAGGGCGGTTCTCCCCCATCGGACCAATTTATCCAGACGCTCCATATGTATGCCCCGGGCTCCGCATCCTCCTGTATGGCCACCGAGCTGAAGTTCGCCTCGCACTCCTCCCCCGGCTGGAGCACGCCGCAGTCCCGGATCAGTTCAGCGAACCAGGAGACAGGGATGTAGCCGCTGTCCACGACCTGCAGGGACACGTTGACCTGCCCTGCCTGGGCCCCTCCCGTGTTGTTAACAGTGACATTAACCCAGCCAATCTCATCCCCGGTCTCATACTCATTGATACCGTAATCCTGGAGGTTCTCGTGCTCCAGAAGGCTCTGGTTGACCTGGGGAACCAGAACAGTCACGTTCCCGAAGGCGTTTCCCACGCTCACGTTGTAGTAGAGGCTTTCATTGTCTGCTATGGTGCAGTTAAGCTGGTATTCCTGCCCAGCGAGGCCAGAGGTGTCCCAGTTCCAGACTGCCTGGCCCGTGGAATTGGTGCTGTTCGCCCCCAGCTGTCCACCGTCCACCCAGAATGTTACAGGATATTCCTCAATCCCCGAGCTCGTGTTCGAGTCCTCTACAAGGCATGCCAGCTCGATTACCGTACCTATGGGATACTTCCCGTCATCCGGCCAGAGCCAGCTGATTTCAGACCAGCCATATGAGAGCCAGGTCACACCCGAGCCCTGACCCTCGTTCCCTGAGGAGTCGTTCGCCCAGACGGTTACGTTGTATTCCCCGACCTGGACGGACTGGTAGGTGAGGTTCCAGAGGTCCCCTCCCATGCTCTCCGTGGAGTGGTTCTCATAGCTGTCCCGGGGAACCCCTATCACTGCCCATGCGCTGCTGACACCAACGTTATCGGTCACCTGCGCTGTTATGTTGACATAGCAGTCCCTGTTCACGAACCCGGGGTCAGCATCCTCCCCTGAAATGTCAGGGCCGCTGACGTCCTTCACCTCAATGGTGAGGGTGTCAGTGGTGTTGTAGGTGCCCTCTGTGTCGTTCGCCCTGAAGTAGTATGCCACGGTTCCGGCCTCTGCTGCCGGGGTTATCTGCACGGTCAGGTTGCTCCAGTCCGGGTTCCCTGAGAAGCCTCCCTGACCTGTCTGCTCCCATGAACCCGAGGCGTTCCAGTGGAACTCCCAGGAATCGAGCATGCCGTTGTCAGACCAGTTGCAGAAGAAACCCACCCAGTCAAGGGGCGCGGGGTTGCTCTCGTTGGCGCCCATGCTGTTCCATTCAGGGGCTATGATGTCCAGGTAGAATATGTAATAGCCTGATATGTTCTCCCCGGAGTCGTTCCCCAGGACACTGCCCCAGGGGTCTGCCAGGTATGCATATATCCTGTAGTACCCGGACTGCTCCGAATCCGTGTTCCAGGGGTCCTGGTTCCATATCCCGCTCAGGTCAAGGTATCCGCCCGCCGAGACGTTCCTCTCCATTTCTGTCTCTGTGTCGTTAACCACGGTGCCAACGACCTCAAGTGTCTGATTGCTGAGGACCTGCATCATGAGGTAGCCCGAAAGGTTCGCCTCCCCGTTGTTGCTCAGCTGCGAGGCCAGCCCGGCCTCCTGCTCATCCCCGAGCGAGACTCCGGGCTCATTGTCGGTGTAGAGCCTGACCTTGAAGTTGTCCCAGTAGGTGTTCTGGTAGGATGCCACTCCGAAGTAGCCGGTGCTGTAGGTCGGGTCGTTTGCAGAGAGGCTGCCCCAGTACGACATGGTGTCATTCCATACGGTCATGTTTATGTCGCCATTGGCCTTCCAGTACGCCCTCACGTAGTACCATTGGTTTGCAGAAACAGGGTTCTCTGTCGAGGTCGCAAGCGGTGTCGTGCTCCCGTAGTCAAGCCTTATCTGCATGTCAGAACTGCCGGATGTCCCTGACCTCTGGTCAAGCGCTGCCTGGTATCCGCACTTCTCCTTGTTTCCATCAGCGCATGCCCAGTTGGCCGCGAACTCCAGTGCAGCAAGCGATGTCGTGCCGCTGGTTACCGGGTTCACCCAGGCCTCTATGACGAATCCCCTGTCCAGGTTGACCGGCTTGACCTTCCTGTAGTATAAGCCCCCACCATTGCCTGACAGGCCGTAGCTGCCCTCCCTGGCGGCTGTGCCGCTGACCGTTGCAGTCATGTTGCCGTCAGTGAACTCATGAGACTGGTCCTCGAAGTCCTCCCAGTGGTAGTAAACCCGGCTCCTGTTCTGGGGGGGCTCCCCAGCCTCCGGGTTCCCGTAGTAGAGCGTGTAGTTCGCGTCCCACCCCAGGCCTGAGATGTTCTCCTGTAGCATGAACCAGAGCTCTGTCTGGCTCGCGTTGCATGCTGTCTCATTGAA
>Ga0307438_1000952_pt1 | contig 19541 bp, 21 predicted proteins | sample SalMarWE160110MG_FD_202144 | JGI IMG/M metagenome (GOLD analysis project Ga0307438, IMG submission 202144) | Salt marsh sediment microbial communities from the Plum Island Ecosystem LTER, Massachusetts, United States - WE1603-110 | ecosystem: Environmental > Aquatic > Marine > Intertidal zone >... | reverse complement strand
CGCTAATGAATGGAATTCTTGGTGCCTGCCATGCACTGGATCTGGGGTTTGTGTTCGGGACTCTGGATGACAATTTCACCGGTTCTGGTGAGAAAGCCCGGGCCCTGTCGAGGAAAATTCAGGACGCCTGGTCGGCTTTTGCCCGTAATGGGGACACCAGTTGCGGGAGCACGGATAAATGGAAACTCTATAGTGAGCGGCGGGAAACTATGATTCTGGGAAAGCAATGCATAATAGTAGAAGCCCCGTACGATGAGGAACGGCGTGCCTGGGAACCTTTCGCCGATTCTGTCCTTGGCTATTTTTAGAGCTGATGAAAAGCGAGCCTGTTGGAGGATAAGGAAAAGGCTAGATTAAACTTTCTCGTCTTTAATCGAGGCTAAGTTTGGTTGATGGGCTTTGCGTCATGCATTTGTAGGCGCTACGGATTATGGCCCTCACGGAGCACCAGAGCACCAACAGGACAGACGGCGACACACTCGCTGCAGTCCTGACAACTGGACCTACCCACAGGCTCATCCCCAAAAGTGGTGACTATCCTCCTGAAACCACGGTAAGCAAAGCCAATGGTTCCTTTGCCCAGTTTTTCTTGGCATACCCAAACGCATCTGCCGCAGAGCACACATTTGTTAGGGTCGTAGATGAACAGGGGACTGGTAGAATCTATAGGGAGATCGGGCAGTATTTTCCTGAACCTTTTTGTGTTAAGCTTCACGCCTAAATGCTTGGCTATTCTCTGAAGTTCGCAAGAACCGCTTTTTGGACAATGTGCGCAATCCACAGGATGGCTGGCCAGAAGCAGCTCCAAAGCGGTGCGGGCTAGCCTCAATGCCTTTGCCCCTTTAGTATTAACCACCATTCCTGCTGCCACAGGCGTAGTACAGGCTGTCACTGGTGTATCGTTACCTTCTATCTCCACAAAGCAGAGACGGCAAGAAGCAAAAGGCTCACTCCTTTCCCGAATGGCACAAAGGTTGGGGATGTAGATGTCATTATCTAGAGCTGCCCACAGGACCTTTTCACCTGGGGCAGCTCTTATTTTCTTACCGTCAATCGTTAAAGAAACGCTTTTAACTTTTGCCAGTACTCTTCCCCTTATTCTCTCCCTGAGGGAGAGGAAATATTAGCGCGGAAGTTATCTTCCCAAACTGGCTTATCACCCTTTAAAAGAGCCCTTGTACCTTGCCGGTCTTTGTATCAACATCTACCCTTCTGAGGGCCGGATCGGAGCTGGTCCCAGGCATCAGGCTGATTGTCCCGGCGCACGGGCAGAGGAACTTCGCCCCGGAATAAATCAACACGTCACGAATAGGCAGGGTCCATCCCTTGGGAACGCCCTTAAGGGTCGGGTCATGCGTCAGGCTCAAGTGGGTTTTCACCATCATGGTAGCGTATTCATTGTATTTAGAATTGGCCTCGAGCATCTTGGCCTTGGCCTCAGCATCAGGGGTCCATGACGCGCCATCGGCTCCATAAACCACTTTGGCAATCTTGTCCACCCGCTCTCGCAGCTTCATTTCCGCGGGGTAAAGGAATTTGAAGTCGTTCTTCTCTTCACAGGCTTCCATAATTACATCAGCGAGCTCCAGGGCACCATCACCACCCTTGAGCCAGTGTTCGCTGAGCGCACAACGTGCCCCAGCCGCCTCGGCTGCCTTGCGTACCATGGCAATCTCTTCCTTAGTGTCAGTATTGAAGGAGTTGATGCATACCACGGGGTTGATGCCAGATGTCCTGATAGTGTTGATGTGGTGTAGCATGTTGGGAAGCCCCTTCTCCAGAAGTCCCAGGTCTTCCTTGGTATAGGACTCTGGTAAGGGCAGCCCAGCCACTACCTTAGGTCCGCCACCATGCATCTTGAGTGCCCTGATGGTAGTCGTAAGTACCGATACGTGCGGCTTGAGACCACTATAGCGACACTTGACATTCCAGAACTTTTCAAATCCGATGTCTGCAGCGAAGCCGCTCTCTGTTACATGGTAATCAAACATCTTCAGTCCAATGCGGTCACCGATGATGGAAGATTGTCCCACGGCAATATTAGCAAAGGGCCCGGCATGCACCATACAGGGCTGGTATTCTACGGTGCACATTAGGGTAGGATTGATTGTATTGCGCATCCAGGCGGTCATGGCGCCTCCTACCTCCAGGTCTCTGGTGGTAACGATATTGCCGTCTCTATCAAATGCTACAGTAATTTCATCCATCCTTTTACGCAGGTCGGCCAGGTCTGTGACAATAGATAACATAGCCATAAGCTCTGAGCTCACGGCAATACCGAACCTGGACTGCATCGTGTAGCCATCCATGCGACCACCGAGGCCTATTACGATGTTTCGGAGGCTCTGAGCGCAGAAGTCCATGATCCAACCCATCTCCACCCTTGTAGGGTCAATGTTCAGGCGGCGCATTCTACTCCGCTTGGCTAGCTCCTCGTCATTATAATTGCGCTCGTGCTGCATCCTCGCAGTAAGTGCCACCATCGCCAAGTTGTGGGCGTTCATTATGTCGTTAATGTCACCTGTAAGCCCCATGGAAAATTCGGTCATGGGAATGAGTAGCGCATTGCCTCCCCCAGCAGCGGTGCCCTTAATATTCATGGTTGGACCGCCTGAGGGCTGGCGTATACAACCGCCCACATTCTTACCCCGTTTACCCATACCTTCCAAAATACCCATGGTGGTCGTCGTTTTGCCCTCGCCTAGTGGTGTGGGGGTAATGGCAGTTACTTCAACATATTTGCCGTCTGGCTTGTTCTTGAGGCGCTCGATAACCTTCAAGAAGTCGAGCCTGCATAGCCTACCGTAAGGAATAATCTCATCCTTCTGCAAGCCGAGCCGTTCCCGCCACTCATCGGGCGTCGGCATATTTTCTTCGGCGGCTTCTGCAATCTGCCAATCCTTCATTTTTGTTGCATCGTAAGCCATGATAACCTCCTTTGTGATTCCCTTGTGATTTGTTATTTTCTCACACGCTCAGCCCTGCGCTCAGCCGCTACTACTGTATTGACCATAAGCATAGTGATAGTCATGGGACCAACCCCTCCGGGCACCGGGGTAATAGCGCTAGCTTTCTCTTTGACTGTCTCAAAATCTACATCCCCCCTGAGGTCAGCGACCTGCTTGCTGGGATCCTTCTTACTGGGTTTCCATCCCACACGGTTTACACCAACGTCAATTACAACTACCCCCTCTTTCACCATGTCTGCTTTGATAACTTCTGGAGAGCCCATTGCGGCAACCAGGATATCCGCCTGTTTGGTGATTTCAGCCATGTTTTTGGTTCCCGTGTGGACGACGGTTACGGTGGCATTGGCACGCTTGTTTTTCTGTACCAGCATGGCCATGAGCGGCTTACCTACTATATTGCTTCGACCGCATATGACCACATGCTTGCCTTCCGGGGGATTGCCGCTACGGACCATTAATTCCACTGCGCCATGCGGTGTGCAGGGCATGAAATAGGGGTCCCCGATGAGCATCTTGCCCACGTTGACAGGGTGGAAGCCATCCACATCTTTAGCCGGTTCGATGAGATTTAGCACTTTATCCGCATTGATGTGTTTTGGCAATGGCAATTGAACCAGTATGCCGTCGACGTGCTCTGCTTTGTTCATTTCTTCCACTTTGGAGAGGAGTTCCTCCTCTGAGGCGACCTCGGGCAGGACGATGGTTTGTGACCAAACGCCTATCTCTTCGGCCGCTTTTTCCTTACCTGAGACGTAGGACACTGATGCCGGGTCCTCTCCCACGCGAATCATGACCAGGCCAGGCGTTACACCCAGTTCCTTGAGCCTGGATACTCGCTCTTTTAACTCAGCCCTTATCTCCTTTGCCACTTCGTTTCCCGAAATTATCTTTGCCGTCATCTAGACCTCCTTTCCTGAATATTAACTTATCGGTTTACCGATAATTCACGGTTTAACAGCACTAAGGTGTGCCGCAATATCCTGCACGCGGCTGATGACCTCTGAACTTACATGGATGAGAAGAGAATTACCAAGACCAGCCTCTATTACGCTCTGGTCATAGGGAATGAAGCCCAGAAATTCAAAATCCGGCATGGCGGAAGCAAGCAAATTCTTGTCCTGTTCACTGCGGACCTTGTTAGCTACCACAGCGATATTTTCCAAACCTATGTCTTTTGCCAGCTCTCTTATCCTGTAGGCTGTTTCAATACTTGCCTTGCCTGGCTCTACCACAATAATCATCTTGTTTACGGCTCTCGCTGTCGCCCGCCCCAGATGCTCAACGCCGGCCTCCATATCTATTATGACTACTTCATCCCTCCGCAGGAGTATATGGGCAAGCAAAGCTTCCAGTAAGGCATTTTCGGGACAATAACAACCACTACCACCCTTCTTTAGCCGCCCCATCACCATTAATTTGACTCCGTTATGCTCCACCCAATACTTTTCCGGTATATCATCAACCTTGGGATTTAATTTGAAGTAAGGTGCTGCCTGGCCAGGACGTACCCCTGTCCGTTCTTCAATCAGGTCTCCCATCTCAGATATAGGGGCTATCCTTTCCGGGTGGGGGAAGCCAAGAGAAGTCGCCAGGGTAGCATTTGGGTCGGCATCTATGGCCAGAACAGAGTAACCAGACTGGGCAAATATAGTAGAAAGGAGAGAGGTTAACATTGTTTTGCCTACTCCCCCTTTTCCGCTAACGGCAATTTTCATTTCCGAACGAAGAATTATATCCTGCATTAACAAAGGAAATCAAGTCAGAAACAACTGTTATTTCAATGGGTTCAACTCTATTTCTCGAACAAGCTTGCTTCAGCTGACTTCGCTAGCCTGGCAATTACGTAAAGTGGAAGCAAAATAGAGTTACCTACAATAGTTTGCTGGCGGAAAGCAAACGGTGATAAAATGCAAGGTCAGGACTGCACCAGCTGGTATACTCGGTTCAGGTGGGAGCCAGAGGTGCTTTTTAATGGAGGGCGATATGCAGTACGGATACGAAATAAATGAACTGGCCAAGGAAGAATCGTGGCGAATGTTTCGAATAATGGGCGAACTTGTAGAGGGCTTTGATAATCTCTCCGGTATCGAACCGGCAGTGACCATCTATGGTTCGTCCAGATTGGGAGTTGATGACGAGTTATATAGGGAGACGGAAGAAATAGCCTATCAGCTTGGACAATTGGGCTTCTCAATTGTAACTGGTGGAGGGCCGGGCGTAATGGAGGCAGCCAATAAAGGTGCAAGAAAGGCCGGGGTTACATCGGTTGGGCTGAATATATCTCTTCCCGAAGAACAGGCCTGTAATGCCTACACCACAAAGTCGGTAACCTTCAATCACTTCTTTACTCGTAAAGTTATGCTGGTAAAATATGCCGTTGCCTTTGTCATAATGCCGGGTGGCTTAGGCACGCTTGATGAACTGACAGAGGTACTAACACTGATACAGACTCACAAGATAAAACCTTTTCCCGTGGTATTGTTCCACAGCGAATTTTGGGAAGGGTTTCTGGATTGGCTGCGGAGCTCCGTCTTATCCAGGAAGTATGTCTCTGATAGTGATTTCGATCTATTGAGAGTCCTGGATCGCCCTGAAGAAGTAGTTGATGCTATCAGGAGATGGTATGTTGGACATGAGGTTGTTGGCAGGAAAGCCTTGCTTAAGTGAGTAGCAGTCTACATTTTTAGCTTTTCATTTCCTGACATGATGTTGGAGAGGTTACAATCCTGGCTTCGTTTCTCCTGTTGAGATGTCTAATTGCCTCTAGCGGGCCTGATATCCCTCTAGGTTAGCTTGACACCGGGCAATTTGGGTGCTAGAATCCCATTTTCTGTATGGAGGTGAGGAAATTTACGCTATTATCGAAATAGGTGGCAAACAGTACAAGGTAGCCCCAAAGCAAACACTGGAAGTTGAGCGATTAGATGTCCCTGAAGGCGACATAGTTGAGCTGGATAAAGTATTATTTATTGGGGAAGATAAAAATACCCTTATAGGGGATCCCGTTATTAAGGGGGCTAAGGTTGTGGCTACCTGTTTGGGGGAAGCTAAGGGAGAAAAGGTTATCGTATTTAGATATAAGTCCAAAGTTCGCTACCGAAGCAAAAGGGGACATCGCCAGACTTATACTAAGATATTAGTAAACGAGATCATTAAGGGTAAAGGAAAATAGGCATGGCACATAAAAAAGGCGGTGGCAGCACAAGTTATGGGCGAGATAGTCAGGCTAAGCGCTTGGGAGTGAAGAGGTATGGGGGAGAACAAGTTCGCGCTGGGACTATCTTAGTCCGGCAACGCGGGACTCGTATACTGCCGGGGAACAATGTTGGCCTGGGGAGAGATTACACCCTCTTTGCCTTAATAGATGGCTATGTTAAATATGAACCGGCAACTAGATATAAAAAGAAAGTGAGCGTTTACAAATGAAGGATAAAATCCATCCTAAGTATTATGACAATGCTAAAGTGACTTGCCTTTGTGGTAATACCTTCACCATTGGTTCAACTAACCCAGAAATCAGGGTAGAAGTATGTGGTAAATGCCACCCCTTTTATACGGGTGAACAAAGGATAGTCGACTCTATGGGAAGGGTAGAGCGGTTTAAGAAGCGATACAAGATGAAATGACGGAATATATCAAATTCTCCATCTCAACTCTCTGTTTCTTCTTATTCATCTATATTAGACAGGAGGCTCTGGGCTCTGTTACTTCTTACTGTGGCTAAATACAAAACAGCGAACGTTTACTTTTAAGCTTACCTTGGGAAACTAGAAATTCATTTATCGCTGCTACTTTGGGAGATAAACTTTATATTTTCAGCAGTTTCTATCATAATACTATTAAGGATTTTTCATAATGAGACAAAATTGCAGTCCTCGCTTTAGTCAGCCAGGGAGATTGAGGCGCTAATGGAAAAGTCTTTTCATTACGGTGGCCAGGCAGTTATTGAAGGGGTGATGATAAGGGGTAAGGAAGGCGTGGCTATTTCTGTACGCCAGCCCAACGGAGAATTAAATATAGTAAAGCAACCCCTGGCCAGTATATACAAAGGGCGTCTCAGAGAAATGCCTTTAATAAGAGGAATCATCGCTCTCGTGGAAACCCTGGTTTTAGGCACGCAGTCATTACTTCACTCTGCTCAAATTGCCGCAGCAGAGGAAGGAGGAGAGAAAATACCTACAGCGCTTCTATGGGGAACCGTAGCCGTGAGCCTTGCTTTGGGCGTAGTCCTTTTCTTCATGGCTCCTCTCTTCGCCACCCGCTACCTTATCGACCCTTACATCGAGTCTGCCCTATTGAGTAATATCTTTGAGGGGCTGATCCGTATTGGCATTTTCATCGCTTACCTCAAGGCCATAAGTTTAATCCCTGATATTAAGAGGGTATTTGCTTATCATGGAGCCGAGCACAAAGTAGTGAATGCCTATGAGGCAGGTGTCCCTCTGGAAGTGGAGGAGGTTAAAAACTATTCTACTGCCCATGCTCGCTGCGGCACCGCCTTTTTGTTCATTGTTCTAATCGTAGCTATCTTTGTCTTCGCCCTGGTCGGTCAGCCAACCATATGGATACGCATACTGTCTCGCATAGCCCTCATTCCAGTTATTGCTGTTATTAGCTATGAGATTATGAAATTCGGAGCAAATCACAGTAAGAACCCGGTAGTACGAGTTCTGCTGGCCCCGGGACTGTTGTTGCAGACTATAACCACCAGGGAACCTGATGATAGTCAGATAGAGGCTGCTATATCGGCACTAAACGAGGTCATCAAGATTGACCAAGCTGCCGATTCTAGTTGCAGTACACAATAAGGGGACAAGCAGGCTGCCACGTCTGTACTCACCTCACCAAAGATTGTGGAGCGAGGTGTAATTCCAACCAAGTATACGAATTGAGTATGGGGCGTTGTCTAATAACATTCAGTTGGCGTTCTAAGCTCCATTACTTGTAAGGCTATCGCAGCTAAAAAGATGATAACTACTATGTAACGATTCTTCCTCGAACTAGGTATGATCCTCATACTTCATCTCCTTCGTAACAGTTTAGTTTCCCCAAAGTATCTAGCTTACTATGTTGTATCATACGCCTGTATAGTCCTCGTGATGTTGACAAAATAATACAGATTCAATAATATTAAAATAGCCATTGACCTTTGAGGCAGTGAGCTAGTGGACTGGGTAGTTAAGAGTCCGCTTGGATCGGCGGTGACCGAGACGGACAATAGAAGAGGAGTTGTAGTGATGACCCTCTCGGTTATGCCGAGAGGGTTTTTTAGTTTACGGTTATGTATAGCGCCATAACGGATGTTTCAGGCATTAAAGTCGGGCATTATACCGATAAGGAGGCAGCGACCGGCTGCACGGTAATACTTTGTGGGTCAGGGGCCGTAGCCGGCGTTGATGTCAGTGGCTCATCGCCGGGGACCAGGGAAACAGACCTGCTCCGCCCGGGAAATTTGGTGGAAAGGGTTCAAGCTATCGTTCTCAGTGGAGGCAGTGCCTTTGGCCTGGATACTGCTACCGGCGTTATGAGGTATCTGGAGGAGCACGGGTTTGGTTATGAGACCAGCGCCGGGAGGGTGCCTATCGTGCCAGCCGCCATTATTTTCGACCTGAATATAGGTGATTCTAAAATCAGGCCCGGAGCAAAAGAAGGCTATCAAGCTTGCCTGGCTGCTACTAATGGCAAGGTAGCTGAGGGGTGCGTTGGCGCTGGCACCGGGGCAACAGTGGGCAAGATTCTCGGCGTGGAGAGAGCGGTTAAAAGTGGTTTAGGGACTGCCAGCCAAAAAATAGCCGGAGATATTGTGGTTGCCGCCCTGATGGTGGTAAATGCCGTTGGAGATGTGATTGAACCTGGGACGGGAAAAATTTTGGCGGGACCTCGCAAACCCGGCGAAAGCGGATTCTTTTCTACATCCGAGCTGTGGAAAGGCGAACCTAAGGAAGCAGTTCCACCTTTTAACACCGTAATCGGCGTAGTGGCTACCGATGCCAAACTTAGTAAAGTTGAGGCAAGCAAAGTGGCCCGCGTGGCCCAGGTTGGCATTGCTCGCACTATTGACCCATGCCATACCATGTATGATGGCGATGCTTTATTCGCTCTTTCCTCAGGTGAAAAGGAGGCTGACGTTAATGCTCTGGGGGCAGTGGCTGCCGAGGTTGTCGCAGAATCCATAGTTAGAGCAATTCGGAAGGCGGAAACTCTGGCTGGTGTGCCAGCATCTAAGGACGTAAGCAAATGCTAAAGACAGGCTTCATTGGCGCTGGAACGACGGGCACTGCTCTGGCGGTAAGGCTTTCTCAAAAGGGATGGCCGGTAGTAGCTGTATCCAGTCAGACTTTGTCCTCGGCACAGAGGCTAGCCAAGCGGGTGCCCAACTGTCAGGTTTGCCATACAGCTAATGAATTGACAGAGGCTGCTGAGCTCGTCTTCATCACCACTCCTGATGATGTTATAGCCCGGGTGTGTAGCGAAGTTCAGTGGCAGAAAGGACAGAGCGTCCTGCATTGCAGTGGCGCTCATTCCCTGGATATTCTGAAAGCAGCGGAAAAACTCGGAGCTACTGTCGGCTCCTTTCACCCGCTGCAAACTTTTGCCGATGTTGACCAGGCTATGGAAAACTTGCCTGGCTCTACCTTCGCCCTGGAAGCCGAAGAGCCTCTTTTATCACTGCTGAAGGAGTTAACTCACCTCCTGAACGGCAACTGGGTGGAACTTAAGCCAGGGGACAAGGTACTGTATCACGCAGCAGCCGTTTTCGCTTGTAATTATCTGGTGACCCTGGTTAAGCTGGCTCTGGACCTGTGGCAAGATTTTGGGGTATCGTCGGGGGAGGCGACCAGGGCCTTGCTGCCCTTGCTCGAGGGAACGATTAACAATATCGACAGTATCGGTTTGCCTGACTGCCTTACAGGTCCTGTTGCCCGCGGGGATTTAGGCACTATAGAGAAACACTTGAGCGCACTTGAAGACAGGAGCCCCTCTTTGCTCACTACCTATAAAGAGCTGGGGCTTCAGACTATTCCTATTGCTTTAGCTAAAGGCAAGGTCAATGAACAGAAATCAGAAGAGATGAAAGCCTTACTTTCTTTTCAAAGAAAGTAAGCAAAGAAACTATATGCTCAGGGAGGTAGAAAATGAGAACTATGCTGAAAAGTAAAATCCACCGAGCCCGGGTTACTCAAGTCGATTTGGATTACGAAGGCAGTATAACTATTGACCGGTCTCTTATGGAGGCCAGCGATATCTTGCCCTTCGAAAGGGTGGAGGTGCTAAACGTTAACAACGGAGCCAGGTTCAGCACTTATGCTATCGAAGGGGAGGCGAATTCGGGGATTATTGGTATCAATGGCGCTGCCGCCAGACTGGTGGCCAAGGGCGATATAGTTATAATCCTTTCTTATTGCCAGGTTCCTGACGGTGAGGCACTCAACATAACCCCAAGCATAGTTCGTGTTGATAGTCAAAACAGAATCACTGAGCCTTTATCTATGGTTCCTCTCACTAGGTGGGAAATAGAAATAAAAGGTTAAAATGCAAAATTACAGAGCAAAAATTAAAACGTTTTACATTTTGAGTTGTCACTTTGATTTTTTATCTTTGACTTTTGGTTTTTAGGGAAGGGGGAAACAATGCGGGTTACTATTACCGAGATAAAAGAGATGAAGCAGAGGAAAGAGAAGATACCCATGCTTACCGCTTATGACTATGTAACGGCCAAGATGGTTGATGAAGCTGGTGTGCCATTGATATTGGTTGGAGATAGCTTAGGGATGGTGATGTTGGGCTATGAGTCAACTATACCGGTGACCATGGAGGAGATGATTCATCATACCAAAGCTGTGGTGAGAGGAGCTAAGCAGGCCTTAATAGTAGGCGATATGCCGTTTATGACCTACCATGTCAGCGTTTCCGATGCCTTACATAATGCTGCAAGATTCATTCAAGAAGGCGGGGCACAGGCGGTGAAGCTGGAGGGGGGTGAGGTTGTTGCTGAGCAAGTCAGACGCCTTGTTGGCTGCGGCATCCCGGTTATGGGGCATATTGGCGTTACGCCACAATCGCAGCATCAATTAGGGGGATTTAAGGCGCGGGGTAAGGCAGTGGAGGAAGCCAAAAAGTTGCTTAGTGATGCCCGTATTTTGGAAGAAGCTGGTGCTTTTGCTATCGTTCTGGAATGCACTCCGGCACCTCTTTCCAAACTAATTACCCAAAAACTGACTATTCCCACAATCGGCATCGGTGCCGGGCCCGATTGTGATGGTCAGGTCCAGGTAATCAGCGATATGTTGGGTCTTTACACTGACTTTGTGCCCAGGCATGCTAAACAATATGCCAGATTAGCAGGAGAAATTAAGACTGCTGTTGAAGATTACATATCTGAAGTTAAATCTGCTAGTTTCCCCACTATGGAGCAGAGCTATACCATGGATGAAAGCCTCATTAAACAGCTAAAGGCTGAAAGCTAGCGGTATGCAGGTAGTAGGGCCTATATTCGAGATAAGGGCATTGAGGCGGAAGCTCGGCGGCTCAGTTGGCTTCGTTCCCACTATGGGATATCTTCACGAAGGTCATCTGGCTTTAGTAAGACAGGCCAGAACAGAGAATTCCGCCGTTATCGTTAGCATTTACGTTAACCCCCCTCAATTTAGCCCCAGGGAAGATTTCGGTAGTTATCCCCGAGATCTTAATCGTGACCTGGAGTTGTTGCGGGAGGAGGGTGTGGATATCGTCTTTGTCCCCTCCGATGATAATATGTACCCACCAGAATTTAGTAGCTGGGTAGATGTAGAGAAGGTAACCGAGCGACTTGAAGGAGCAGCTCGCCAGGGACATTTTCGGGGCGTAGCCACAGTAGTGGCCAAGCTATTCAATATTGTCACGCCAACCAGGGCTTACTTCGGGCAGAAAGATGCCCAGCAGGCGGTGGTCATTAAGAGAATGGTAGCTGACCTCAACTTTGGGATAGAAATCGTAGTTGTACCTACGGTCAGGGAGAAGGATGGCCTGGCAATGAGCAGCCGCAATATTTACCTCGGCCCTGGAGAGCGGCAGGCAGCCACGATATTGTTTAAGGCTCTTACATTAGCCCAGCAATTAAGGCGGGACGGTGAAAAGGACGCCGACAAGCTTCGCAAGGAAATGACCTCACTTGTTCAAAAAGAACCTCTAGCCCAAATTGACTATGCCAGCATCGCCGATGCCGAAACATTGGAAGAACTAAGCTTAATCGACGGCCCGGCATTGGCTTCCTTAGCTGTCAGGATAGGAAAAACGAGGTTGATAGATAACATGCCTCTGGAATAAGTGCCTCAGTGTATCATTACGTGGCTCCTATTAGCTTAAATTCCCTTGAGTTCAGGCTGTTCGTACTTTTACCCAATTCACCCGAGTTAAACGACTATGTGGAGCGAGTAAACCTTGACCCATCGTCTTCGTCAATCTTTAGGCTACCCCACGCCTCAGGAGTGCCTTGAGTGCTATTTGCAAAAAAAGGAGGTGCTGCGTCATTAAGGTACTGGACGAGGATAGGTATTGGCAGAACTAATCAGGTAAATGGTATTATTTCCAGTGACATGGCAGCCTTAAGCTAGGGAGATGTTACCGGCAAGAAAACGGTACGTAAGGAGATATCATGATGAAAGCGAAGTATACCTCGCCACGTAATTCCACAGATTCCTCACTGAATCCGTCACTCAAACAGGCTGAGGAGGTGCTTCAAGCCGAGCAAAATAAGCTGCCATCACTAATGGATGCCATGGAATACATCATCAGCCTACAAGATACAGAATATAACATTATTTATCATAATAAACAGACGGGGATAGCTTCTGGTGGTGACCACGTGGGGGAGAAATGCTACCGAGCTTATGAAGGCAGAGAGAGGGTGTGTGACGGGTGCCCGGTAGAAGAGGCATTTAAGGATGGTAAGTCCCATATCTTAGAGAAGCAGCGGGTACTGCCCTCGGGGGAGCTCGCCTTCTGGGAGATTACAGCTAATCCCGTTAGAGATGCCAAGGGAAGGATTGTTTCCTGCCTTGAGATTGGCAGGAATATCACCGAGCGCAAGCGCTCAGAGGAGAAACATCGGATAATATTAGAAACAGCCCTTGACGGTTTTTATGTCGTGGATCTGGATACTAGATTGCTAGAGGTCAACGATTCATACTGTAAGCTGATTGGTTATACTCGTGAAGAACTGCTTAAGATGTCCATACCTGATACTGAAGCGATAGAAACACCCGAAGAGAGTGCTCGCCATGTAAAAAAGGTAGTGGAGCAGGGTTACGACTTTTTTGAGACCCAGCATCAATGCAAAGATGGTAAGATAATTGATGTTGAGGTTAGCGCGCATTACATTGATGTGGAGGGCGGACAACTAGTCGTATTTGTACGGAATATCAACGAGCGTAAGCGGGCGGAGCAGTCTCTTATAGAAAGCGAAGGAAAATACAGAACTCTGGTTGAAAATATTCCACAGAAAATATTCTTTAAGGACAAGGATTCAGTTTACATTTCCTGCAATAGCAATTTCGCCGAAGACCTGCAGATAAAGCCCGCAGAGTTTGCAGGGCATACAGATTATGACTTCTATCCCAGGAAACTGGCCGAAAAATATAGAGCAGACGATAAAAGAGTGATTGAGTCAGGGAATACAGAAAGAATTGAAGAGAGATACATTATGCGCGGACAAGAAAGGACCGTGGAAACATTCAAAACCCCGGTCATAGATGAAAACGGCAAAATCGTCGGTGTACTGGGCATTTTCCATGACATCACCAAGCAAAAAGAAAGGGAGAGAGAGTCACACGAGCGAGAAATAGCCGCGGCACGGGCGCAAGAGCTAGGTAAATCACGCCAGCGCCTTATCAACGCCCAAGAGTCCCTGCGTAAAGACATTGCCAGTCAGCTTCACGGGGCGGTGCAAAGCCGGCTTATATTACTGGAGCATAAGGTTGCAGAGCTTGAGGCCAGGGCCCGGTCAAAACGGATGACCAAGGAGCTAGCTGACGTCCGCCGGAGACTTGAGGAGCTGCAAAACGGACAAATACGGCCTATCAGCTATCGCCTTTTCCCTTCCATCTTACGCCTGGGAATAGCTACCGGCCTGGAATCTTTAATAGACGAGTATAGCGCCAGGCTACCTGTTGATTTGCGCGTGAGCAAAAAACTGAGAGATAAAGAGCAAGCGAATAGAAAGCTTATTCCAGATAATGTGAAGCTGGCGCTGTATCGCATTGCTGAGGAAGCCTTGACCAATATCTCCAAACACACAACGACGGCGAACAATATAGTGGTGAACCTATCGCTATCTGATAGTCGAATATTGCGCCTTACGGTGAGGGATGATGGTCATGGCTTTAATACAACAAGCCCTCCACCCGGTATTGGCCTCTTGTTGATTTCGGACTACGCAGCGGCGGCGGGAGGCAGTTGCACCATCAAGAGCATTCCCGGCAAGGGCACACGGGTTACGGCAGAGCTGCCTTTTGCCGGACTTGAAACAGAATAGTGACAGGAAGGTCAGTCTTTGGATTAAAGGCCCGGCGCCCTGCAGCACTACCAGCCTCTCCCAATACCTGAAAGTGCTTGCTCGCTTTCAGCAAATAGCACAGCTAATCTCTAAACAGGTATCGCCATCAACCAGAATGGGTCGGTATATCGACTCCCATCCTTGGACTTGCTAGTTTTCAACGCTTATATTGTAGTATGTTTCTATCATATTACAATATCATGCTCGCACTGTAATTAGACGGGGTTTACGCAATCTGTGCTCCCGCGCTAACGTCGCTGCGAGGATTTTAGGAACGCCAAGGCAGCCTTGACCCGCATGTTGATTTCCGACTCTCCGGCGAGTCCCAGATGCTGATAGATGACGTTGATGTAGCTTTCAACGGACCTCTCCGTCAGTGCTAGTTTCCTGGCGATGGTGGCATTATTGAACCCCTCCGCAAGCAACCGAAGCACATCCTGCTGCCTGGGTGTAAGTCTGTAAACATTAGACCCTTTCCGCGGTTGCAGCTTCGCCATCACCGCCGGGTCCATGACCACCATACCCCGCGCACATCCCTCAATGGCCTGGACAACTGTGGATACGTCGCGAACCGTCTGCTTTAAAAGATATGCCCACCCCGTGCTCTCTCCAAGCGGCAGGCTGGTCACATAGCGGGGATTATCATGTGCGGAGAGGATAACGATGCCAATCTCAGGATTCTCCTTCTTGATTGCCAGTGCCGCATCAATGCCGTCCATTTTGCTGGTAAGCTCAATATCCATCACCATCACGTCGGGTTTGGTCTGCCGAGCCAGCGCAATCGCCTTCTCAGCATTATCCGTCGTGCCTACTACCTCCAGACCACCCTTCCGGGATAGAGCATCTACCAGCACTTCCCGAAACAGGGCTTCGTCCTCTATTACCACTACCCTTATTTTTTTCACAGGCATTCCTCGTAACTTCGCTTTGCGGGTGTGCTTCGGGGCAGAGATGAGCGCCTCTCTATATAATACCATGCCACCTTGATATTCTATACCATGCTAACCCTGTGAGTAAAGCAGAGGTTAACACAATAGGCACCGAATTATTCTCATGTTAGTATTAAGCACAAAAACTAATAGTAATTACTGGCACATGGTACTGAGGTGTCTTTGAGAGCAACTCTGCAAGAGATATTACAGGAGTCGTGCAGGCTAGCTAGAATGTCCCCCGAAGAGGATGAGTACCATCTCCTGTGGCTAAAAAAGGATGGCTAGGTGTTGACCATATTTTCGCAAAATGGCGCCATGGTTAAGGCGGGCAGAAAAGAAGCCACAAGGCATTTGGCGACCCATGCCCTTTGTAAGCAATCAATGAAGAATAGAGGAAACACAAAATTACTGCATATGAGGAAGTGGCAACGCGTAAAAGATATAGAAGCGGCCCAAATGAGCAAATTCTCTATGAAATAGTCGGGAGGTTAAATATGGAGCTAAATTCTAAATCCGGAAATACAGTTTTGAGAGTGTGGCTTCTACTGCACCGAGTCCGCGACATACTTGCTCTATGCGAGGATTCAATATTTGCGAAATACGGGATTACTATGGAGCAGTTCTCAGTGCTTGCGGCTGTTAAATCACGCGGTGGTTCTCTAAGGCCGACTGACCTGGCTCTCATTCTAGAACGTAGTCCAAACAGCATCAGTATGCTGGTCGACCGTATGGTCAAAGCTGGTCTGGTCAGAAGGACAAGAGACAGGATAGACCGCAGAGTAGTACGTGTGACTTTTACCAGTAAGGGGACGAATGCCCTTGAACTGGCAATTCCGGAGGGCTGGGGCTTTATCCAGAAAATCCTGTCAACGATATCATACGATGACAAGGATGCTCTTGCCGGTATGCTTGAGACAGTAAAATGTGAGTTACTTGGGTACTTAAATCCCCAAGTAAATATGGCGGAAATCATTAAGAACAGTGTCACAAACCAGCCTCATTTATATGAACGGATGATCAAGAACATTTTTGCCTCCGGCTCTGAAGCTAAACGACAGGGTGGCAAAAAAGACGAGGGCGATATGATGAGGGCTGAGATTACCACGCGGCGGCACAAACGAGCGAAGACCCCGTGAAATAGTCAGGAGGAGATAAATATGCCGATAAAGTTTGAATTCGAAAATCTAGATAAGGGTGCGTGGATACTGCTGCGCCAAGCCCCCAACCTGGTTTTGAAGTGTGAGGACCGAGTATTTAGCGAATACGAGCTGACTACGGAGCAGCACGCAGTGCTTATGGTTATAAAAAACATCAGTGGACCTGTAAGAATAACTGACATAGCCCGGTGGTTAGACCGTAGCGTGAACAGCGTCAGTATGATAATCGACCGTATGGTCAAAGCTGGTCTGGTTAGAAGGACAAGAGACAGGAAGGACCGCAGGACAGTATTTGTTACTATGACTAACCAGGCGGAGAAGGTCTATATACTGGCAACTGTAGCGGGCTGGGGACTCATCCAAGAAATCCTGTCACCACTATCGGATGAGGACAAGCGTACCTTGATCAGGCTGCTCGGGATGCTAAGAGACAAGACATATGATTATCTCGGTTCTGGAGAGGTTGTAGAGCAAGTAAAGAGAAATGAGACCGAGAACATGGCCCAGTTGATGAAACAGGCGGCCAAGTACAAGTCGTCTTCCATTCCTGCAGCCAAACGTCAGGGTGGTAAAAAAGGAAGGCCATACGATAAAGGAAATTAACTTTAATTAATGCTAGCCGGAGTGGAGCGGTTGTGCAGGGTTCGCAATCATGGTGGGGTTGGTGAGGCCTGAAATTGCCACGCTGACATCACATCACTCGCATCCTTCGATAGGCTCAGGACATGTCCTTACTCAACTCACGTAAAGATAGAGGGGATTGCTTCGCCCCGATAAATCGGGACTCGCAATGATGGAATGTGTTTAGGGAGGAAATCGGGCCCGCAATAACATATTGACAGATTTTGTCTGCGGAAACTGAAAATTTTAAATTTGACGACCTTTGGATTTATTTGACAGCAAAAAGGCTGTGTTATATAATAGGCATTACTCCTGAACGGAGAATAGTTTCGTACGTTAACAATTGAATAGGTTTTGTGTTCTGCCTGGCGTGGGTCAAGGGAGAAAGAGCATAGGGTGGATGCCTTGGCATCGGCAGCCGAAGAAGGGCGTGGCAAGACTGCGAAAAGCCTCAGCGAGCTGTCTAGCTAGCTTAGCTGGGGATTCCCGAATGGGGCAACCCGCTTGGGTGAAAACTCAAGCACTCGCTAAAGCGAGGGGGAACTGGGTGAACTGAAACATCTTAGTAACCTGAGGAAGAGAAATCAACAGAGATTCCCTGAGTAGTGGCGAACGAAAGGGGAAAAGTCCAAACCAAAGTAGCTCAGTGGACTTGGATCCTAAGCTATTTTGAGGTTGTAAGACGCAAGGGGCAGATTCCAAGGTCTGCCACAGAGTGACAAAACTTTTCCTTAGTCGAATGCTTCTGGAAAGGGCAACCGTAGAAGGTGATAGTCCCGTAGATGAAAAGGAAAAGTCTCTGCTTGTGTTCTTGAGTACCACGGGACACGAGGAATCCTGTGGGAATCAGGGGGGACCACCCTCCAAGGCTAAATACTGTCGATGACCGATAGTGAACCAGTACCGTGAGGGAAAGGTGAAAAGCACCCCGGGAGGGGAGTGAAATAGAATCTGAAACCCTATGCTTACAAGCAGTCAGAGGTTCGATTTATCGGACTGATGGCGTGCCTATTGAAGAATGAACCGACGAGTTGATCTGTGTGGCTAGGTTAAGCAACTTAGTTGCGGAGCCGAAGCGAAAGCGAGTCTGAATAGGGCGAAGCTCAGTTTACTGAGCAGGTCGCATGGATCAGACCCGAAACCGGGTGATCTACCCATGGCCAGAGTGAAGCTCAAGTAAAATTGAGTGGAGGCTCGAACTTGTGAATTAGGCAAAATTCTAAGATGAGCTGTGGGTAGTGCAGGTGAAATGCCAAACGAACTCGGAAATAGCTGGTTCTCCCCGAAATGCATTTACGTGCAGCCTCAGGAAGTAATTTACGGAGGTAGAGCTCTGGATGAGCCAGGGGCCGTGAGGTTACCGAACTCAACCAAACTGCGAATGCCGTAGGTATAATCCTGGGAGTGAGACTGTGGGGGCTAAGCTCCATAGTCGAAAGGGAAACAGCCCAGACCATCAGCTAAGGTCCCTAAGCGCAGGCTAAGTGGAAAAGGAAGTTGTGTCGCAGAAACAGCCAGGAGGTTGGCTCAGAAGCAGCCATCCTTTAAAGAGTGCGTAACAGCTCACTGGTCGAGTGGTACTGCACCGATAATTTAACGGGGCTCAAGTCTGCTACCGAAGCTATGGTATCGCCTGAAAAGGCGATAGGTAGGGGAGCGTTGTCATGGCTGCGAAGCTGTGGTGTAAGCCATTGTGGAGCAATGACAAGTGAGAATGTCGGTATGAGTAGCGTGAAGGTATGTGAAAATCATGCCCACCGTAAACCTAAGGTTTCCTATGCAACGTTTATCGGCATAGGGTTAGTCAGGCCTAAGCTGAACCCTAATGGGGTAAGCGATGGACAGTAGGTTAATATTCCTACGCCGCGTAGCTTTTGTTTTAAGGCAAAGGGGGGACACAGGAAGGTAGGTTGAGCATGCCTAATGGACATGGTGTGTTTCCAACCCGAGGTGCATCGGGGCAGGCAAATCCACCCTGATATTAAGCTGAGGGGAGGGAGAATTTGAGGGGAGACCTGATAAAACTCAACTGATCCTATACTGTCAAGAAAAGCCTCGTTGCTAAAAAGCTAAGCGTCTGTACCGCAAACCGCCACTGGTAGGTGGGGATAAGTGTCCCAAGGTGTTCGAGAGAACCCTCGTTAAGGAACTCGGCAATCTAACCCCGTAACTTCGGGAGAAGGGGGCCCATCTGTAACAAGATGGGGGCACAAAATTGGCCCAGGCGACTGTTTAACAAAAACATAGGTCTCTGCTAAAGCGAAAAAGCTGAAATATAGAGGCTGATACCTGCCCGGTGCCAGAAGGTTAAGGGGAGAGGTTAGGATGG
>Ga0307438_1000948_pt1 | contig 19578 bp, 13 predicted proteins | sample SalMarWE160110MG_FD_202144 | JGI IMG/M metagenome (GOLD analysis project Ga0307438, IMG submission 202144) | Salt marsh sediment microbial communities from the Plum Island Ecosystem LTER, Massachusetts, United States - WE1603-110 | ecosystem: Environmental > Aquatic > Marine > Intertidal zone >... | reverse complement strand
GGACGGGAGCCGTGAGACGTGCCCGCTCAGGAGAGGATGGCCATGTACTGTCTGGTAGAACATATAATATTCTGTGTGTTGTCGGTCTCCCGGAAGCTCTACGATGGCGAAGTCGACTGGCTCTTCGGCCAGGGCAGAGTAGAAATCCGGCACATGGGCTGGGATCGTCGCCGCTGGCAGGTTGAGGTAGTCGAACAGGATCAGCGCTGAGAGGATACCCCACAGCAAGATCGGTCGCCGCCACGCCAGCCAATCCCGGAGCATGGTGGCCCCGTACCCGGCCAGCACGGCCACCGGCAGGGCCAGGAGCGCATTGAAGCGGTGGTAGTCGCGCATCAAGCGCAGCGGGGCCAACCAGCCCACCAGTCGGTACGGCATAGGCACGGCCGGGTAGAGGCGGCCATTGAAGCGCAATACTGGCCCCAGCGCCAGCAGAAAAGCCACCAGTGCGAGCGCGATCCACGGTCGTACCGCCTGCCAACGCCAGATCATGGCTACCAGGACCATTGCGAGGACAGCATATCCCAGGAAGGCACTATAGGGGAGGCGTACCGGGCTGCGCACATAGCCCAGGCCGCCGAAGAGGGGGGCTAACGGATGGTTCATCGACGGTACGAAGTAGGCCAGCAGATCGGTCCCTTTCCCCTCCTCTTGGAGAAAGTCGCCCGCTTCGCCTGTGACTATATCACGAGCCAGCGGGTAGAAAGGGACGGCAATGAGCAGCACAGCCATGAGCACTGCCAGCGCCAGCATCTCCACCACCCGCCATGACCAGCACTGCCGTTCGAACAACACGCTGAATAGGAGATACACGCCTATGGCAATAGTGGCGGGCAGCAGCATCTGCCAGCGCGAGAGGCCGGTTAGCGCCAGGAATAGCCCTGCCAGCAGCGTATATCGGACGCTCCCTCGTTCCCGCACCAGCAGGATAACGCATAACAACACCAGCGGCAGCCACTCGGTGGAAATCATGTTGGGATGTTCGTAGTCGGAGAGGCGATAGGGCCAACAGCCATAGACCAATCCGGCGACGAAGGCAGGTCCCTCTGACCTCAGCAGGCAACGGGCCAGGATGAACATGGCAAAAGCACAAAGAGTGACGTTAGCCAGATAGACCAGATTGGAGGCGACGACCCCGCCAACGACTGGCTCCGCCAGAAGCCAGCCCGCAATGTTGACCCAACCGAAGTTGTGGTAGATCAGACTGACCGTCTGCGGGTAGAAAAGCAAGCGGGTCGAATAGACGCTGGCTCCCTCAGTCAGCACTTTCTTGACCCACCAGCCATTCCAGTAATGCACCCACATATCGCCACCGAAACCCCCGGTAGCAAGGGGCCGTAGCCAATCTGCTTTGTTGAGCACATTCCAGTAGTGCATCCACATATTGCTACCGAAACCCACCATGTGAGTGTCCAGCCGGGCGACCACTGGATAGGTCATCGCCAGAGTGAGCAGAGCATAAGCGAGGAAGACCCCTACATAAATCGATACCGCCCGTCTCCAGCCCCTCATAGAACCGTCACCTCACTCACCTGAACGCCATCCTTACCGGCCACTGCCTCGCACCTCGATGGAGCCCAGGGTCAGATGGTCAGCCTCGGACCCGGCGGGCGGAATCCGCTCCATCGTGTCCAGACGATACAGGCCCACGTTAAAGGAGTATGGGAGTGTGTGAGTATGGGAGTCGGATGGAAGCGTGAAGAGATGTATCTGAGCGAAGATGTCCCCATTCTGCCAGTTTTCCACCGGAAAACTCAGTCCGTCGGCGATGGCTACCAGCATGCCCTGGTCGTCCACGAGATGTGCCATCACAGAGAGGGGAAAGTCGGGCCGGTTGAGCACCTCCCAGTAAGTGCGCAAGGTCATTGTACCGCCTGGCACTGGACTGACCGGGTCTACCTCATACCCCAGAAAACGGGCCACGTCGGCAAAGTAGGGGCGAGGCAACCGGAAGAGGTGGTCTGGGTTCATTCGAGACATGTTTTCCGGCTGCCTCGCTTGCAAATAGACGGTCACTCCTCTGCGCTTGCTGGTCTGGCGGCCGTGAAAAACGATTTGTGCATCGTCGCCATACGTGGACACCACCGTTGGATCGTCAGTGGTCTCCGGGATGATGTACCAGCCGGGGGCCGTGCCAGCCGGGTAGACCCAACTAGAGCGACAGTCAAAATAGACCAGCCGCAGGTCTGGACGTCCCAGCGCGTCCTGGATCTGATCAGCCTCCAGTGCAGGTATAGGGGCGTAACAGACGGCCACCCATTCTCCCTTGATGTTGTCTGCCACGTCATAGATGAATATCGAGTATCCAACCTTGGCCGTCGGCTGGCGACGACGAAACCAGTCAAAGACATCCGGGTCTTCCAGAAGTTGTAGATTGGACGCGCTGATGGCGTACACTCCTGGCTCCGGATTAAAAGGGCTGAAGTCCGAGGGTGGCGAAGGAGGTGGCATGGGTAGCGGATCATACTCGATGCCGTACCGCTCTGGCCTGGCTGTCCCAAAATAACTCAACTTGATCCGGTCAATCCCTTGCTCATCCAGATATGCCCTCAGCCTTTTCAAATCCTGCCCCCAATCCAGATTCGAATCTACCGCATAGCGGTATCCCTGATCTGGCCCGCCGACCAGTTCATTGAAGTAGGCCAGGTAGTACGGATGGATCCACAAACTCGACAGCGCCATCCATAGGACCAGCAAGCAATGAACAACGAACAATGACCAATGACCAATGAGGGTACGCCACCAGGAGCGACGCGTGCCGCCCCCGGGGACGGGGGCTATGAGCAAGTAATGGAAGGCGGTCGCGGCGACCATCGCAGCAAACGGGACCACCGGCAGGATATGGCGGTACCCGATGTTGATCTTGCTGGCCATGCTGACGGCGAAGTAGAGTGCCGGAAAGATGATCATCACGGGAGGCCACGCCAGCCGGCGCGTGCGCCAGGCTGCCACAACAGCCACGACCAGCAATGTCAACAGGGGAAGCGGCGTCTTGATCACAAACAGAACCGGGAAGTAGTACCACCAGCCCTCCTCGGAGAGTTGGCCGATGAAGAAGGCGCGCTGTCCAGAGGCCTGATGCTGCCACAAGCGTTGCAGGTTGTCCCAGTAAGTTGGCATCGGCATCTGGATACCGATCGGTGCCCACACGCCCGTCTCGAAACGGTAGAGAGCCCACAGCACCAGAAAGCCTATGCCCAGGATCGCCACGAACCCGATCAGTAGGGGCGAGGCAACCCTGGGTGCGTTCGAGACATGTTCTCCGGTTGCCTCGCCCCTCCTCCGCCATACATGCCATAAAAGCACCAGCCCCAGCGCCGGTAACAGGATCAGCGCCGACAACTTGGCTCCCCAGGCCAGGCCCAGCGTGAGTCCCGCCAGCAGAAGCCGCCCTGAGGTCGGCCGATCCAGCCAGCGGGAGAAAGCGTAGCACGCAGCATAAGTCAGGCAGGTAACTGGCAGGTCGGTGGTGACGAGACTGGAGTGGGCCAGAATGTTAGGGTCGAAGGTGCACAGGAATAGCGCCGCTAGCCCCGCCTCGTGCCCGAACAATTCGCCGGTCCACCGGCTTACCAGCGCCGATAGCACTAGGCCCAGCGCCAGGACAGCCCAGCGGCCCAGGAACAGCGCCCGCTCAAGGGGCCATCCAGGCTCCCGGAGCAAGTGACGGGTGACGTCAATACAAGAGGCGCGGTCCCAGCCCTTCAGACTGGCCAGCGAGGGAAGATCTGGCTCCAGCGCTATATACGCACCACTCCAAGCGTGGCTCAAAGGAGGGTGCTCATACTGCAGGCGCAGGTCGCCGGTCTGCCAGTATGCTACACCCCGGACCAGGTGAAACGGCTCGTCCATGGTTGGCGATTGATCCCGGATGTTGACCAGCACCCGCCACCAAAACAGCAACAACAGGGCAATGACCAATGACCAACGGCCAATGACCGATGACCGACGGTGCACGCTGATCCTTTCCGTGTTCATCGGACCGTCACCACCGCCAGGGGGATTGCGCTACCGATGGGCACGCCGTCCGGGTCGCAGACCGGTAGTCGTTCCCCTGTGCCCAGGCGATACATCCCGACGAGTAGCGGAATATCTCCCGGGGGCGTCGAGGGGGCAATCGGAATGGTGTACTCATCCCGCACAATCCGGCCCGGTTCCCAAAAGACGGTCGGCGATAGCATACATCCCGGTGTCCCGTCCTGTTGACCCCACATCGCTCCGTCATAGAGTTGGTTGAAAACCTGATACCTGGCCTCTATCGATCTGAGTGCCTCCCAGTAGAGCACCAGGTGGATGCTCCCCCCGGGTCGGGCATCAGCGGTATCCAGGCGATAACCCAGCAGCCGCACCACCTCCCCTAGCGTGTAGCCTGCCGGGGTGTAAGCGGTGGGAAGCGGCGGCATCACGCTTGCCGGAGTGGTCCGAGCGTCGAAATGGGAAATGTAGTCCTCAACGTGATAGACGTTGGGTAAGGCCGCTACCCCCCTCTCATCCCCCCTCCAGGGGGGAGGAGGCACTCGGTGGTAGATCCACAGTTTAGGCTCCCCTGCGACCCGAACCTCTCCCCAAAGGTGATAAGCCGCCTCAATCTCAGCCCGGTCAACTGGCACCTCATCTTGAACGTTCTGCGCAATCAGATACCATTCAGGGGCAGGACAGTAAGTGCGCTCTGCCCCTCGGGTGTACCAGCCCGCGACCTCCTGTTCCTCATTACTGGCGTAGACACCGCTCAATATCTCTTCTTCGACTAGAACACCGACGACCTTCCAGCCAGCCCGATAGGGGAAACCAAAGTAGCCATCGTGGGGTATCTCATCGTCGGGCCGCCAGTAGAGAGCCGGGTGATGAGCGGGCCAGGTGCGCTTGATCTCGGGGTCGTGCTGGATGAACAGCAAGTAAGGATAATAAGCCAAAAGGACGAGAATGGCAAGGCCGGATATGAGGAGTGATGCGTGAAGCATGAGACGTGAGACGTGAAACGTGGTGCGTGATGAGTGGAAGCATGGCCAGATGCGGGCGAGTGGGAGGGAGGCAAGGAGGCAGGCGCCAGGGAAGGCATTGAGCACGTGGGTGCGGGGGACCCTGATCAGGAAGAAATAGAAAAGAAACGGAGCACCGAACCATAGCCAGGCAGCGCGGGCGGCCGGGGAGGAGTGAGGGGAGAGGACGATGAGGATCAGGAGAAGGGCAAGTATGGGGCCGGAGAGCAAGGGAGCAGGGGAGCAGAGGAGCAGGGAAGCAAGGGAGCAGAGGAAGCAGGAGGCAGGAATGAGAAGACCAAAGCGGCGGAAGGATAGGAAGGATGCAATCATGATCAGGCCGGCCAGGCCGATGAGGTAGTATGTAGAGTTATAAAACGTGGCGAGGGGTAGCGAGGAGAGCAGGTTATTGTATAGCGGCCCTTTGGTGCCCACGCGAGTGCCGCTCAGATATTCCAGGGTCTTGGCGAAGTTGGGATGGCGGACATAAGGGAGGTAGAAAAGTGCGATGATGCCGCAGACCAGCAACGCCGCGCCCAAAATGTCCACCCGGAGGGCACACCACTGCGATCGGTCACGCCACAGTCGCCGGCCGACGATGTACGCGGCGGCTGGCAGTGCCAATCCTGCATCATAGTGGGCCAGGAAGCCGAAAGCCAGCAGCGTCGTGCCAGCGATAAGCCACCGGCGTCCTTCCCCCTCCGACCAGCGCCAGAGAGCCAACAACGCCAGGGTCGTCACCGCCAGTACAAGGCTCTGGTACTGCACGATACGGCCAAATCCAACGAAATATCCGTTGATCGCCAGAAGCAGCGCGGCAACCCATCCGCTCCGTTTGTTGAACCAGCGTTGCCCCACCAGGTAGAGGGCCACGACGCCCAAAAGGCCGGTTAACGCGAAAGGCAGCCGGGCCTGCCATTCGTTGATCGTGCCAGAGAGCGTCCAGGTGGCCATGGGGAGAAGGACCTCAGCGGGACCTTTCTGGTGATAGAATAGTTGTGCATCGTCCCCAAGGATGGCACTGGCGGCCCGCACCATCACGACCCCTTCGTCGCCCTGGAACTCACTGTAGCCCAGGTAGAGCAGGCGGAAAAGCGCGGCAATGAGAATGAGAATGGCCAATGACCAATGACTAATGACCAACTTGAGATCAAAAAATGGAGGGCGGGGGGTGACGAGGATGAGGGCGAATATGAGCACATTGACGGTGACCAGCAACATGGAAAAGGTCAGAGGGCCGGGGATATAATGGAGCAGAAGCGTCAGTAGAACGACGGTACCCATCCCCAGACCAAGGCCGACAGCGACCCCCTCGGCAGTTGGTCGGCGATGCCGGTCGGTCAGCAATCCGGCCCACGCCAGGCCGGGCAAGAGCCACAGGAGGATGAACGCCGCCCCGTACCGCGTCGCGGGCATCGCTAGCCCCATGTCAACCAGGCCGGTGAGGAGGATCGGCCAGATGAGATGACTGTGCCGAAAGTTCATGCGCCTCCACGTCCATCTGGTACTTGGCGTACCTCTACCGCCAACTCCACCAACGCCAACGCTGTCTGCCAGCCGCGCCAGTCCGTGGGATGTGTGTCTCCCTCACGCTGTCAACCTCCTGTAGAAGGTCAAGGTACGCTCAGCAATCCGCTCCCAGGTGAACTCCCGCGCCAACGCCGCTGCCCCCTGTTCCAGACGCTGCCGTGCCGCCGAGTCTGTCCACAGCCGTGTCACGCCGTCCGCCAGTGCCTCCACGTCCTGCGCGGGCATCAGCAGCATGTTCTCGCCGTCGCGCAGTTCGGGCGTCTCCACAACAGGGTGTGTGGTCACGATAGGCCGCCCGTGGGCCAGGCAGGCATGCAGACTCCCGTGCCGCAGCGAGACGCCGTCGCGGTAGGGCAGCACGCAGACGTCCACCGCCGCCAGGCTCGCCGATACCTCTGCCGGGGGCACGAAGCCGGTGCGATGCACCCGTGCCGCCAGGCCACGCTCGGCGATGAGGCAGTCCACCCGCTCGGCGTAAGCCTGGTTAGTGGGATCGGAAGTGCCCGCCCGCCCGCCGATGAGCAGCAGGTGAGCGGGGAGCCCTCGCGCCACCAGCGTCGCCAATGTCTCGATCAGGTCCTCGCCTCCCTTCCGCTCGTTCAGAAAGCCGAAGTAGCCCAGCAGGAGGTCGCCCGGCTTCAGCCCCCACCGCATCCGCCAGGTGTCCCGGTCGTAGCCATCCGGCAGGCACAGCGCAATATTGCTCCCGATCGGAATCCGTACCAGATTCGCAATTCGCAATTCGCAATTCGCAATTCGCAATTCGTCCTCACGATTGGTCACAATAACGCCGTCGGCCCAGCGGGCCAACATCAGTACCGCTTGCCAGCGCAGCGACCCGGCTTTGGGGAAGAGGTAGGGCACCTTCAAGTCGTGGAAGGTCACCACCACACCCCTCCTCCGGTCCCTCCCCGCCCCCCCTCGGCCCCCCCCAATCCTGGTGGGGAAGTGGGAGAGGGGAGAAACGCGCCACCGCAGATACCATGGGAGCAAGTTAATCGCCGGGTGCATCCGGTAGGCAGCGGCCTGGTACTGGACGTTCAGTATGTCGAAACGGAGCGCATCGTCCAGGTGAAGAATTTCGCGCCAACAGCGCCAGCCCCACCTGTGGATGCTGCGGTGGACGATCACCGTGTTTCGTGTTTCGTGGTTTCGTGTTTCGCAATTCGCAATTCGCAATTCGCTGGTGAGTACGTGGACTTCGTGGCCGAGGGCCGCCAGCGCCCGCCCCAGTTCGCGGGTGAAGTCGCCTATCCCCCCCTGGTCGGGTGGATACTCCCCGGTTACCAGTCCAATGCGCATCGCCTTCGCTCTCATTCCCCTCGTTCGCGGGGGAGCCCCGGTCGTAACTGCCATTAGCCCCACCAGCGTCGCCATGTCCACTAGCCAGGAGGCCAAGTACGTGCGACCTTGTGCACTATTCCGCGCATGGTTCTATTACCATCCAATCATAGGCTGCGCCAAGGGGACGCTCATCCGGACTCTCTCCCTGGGTCCGCTCATACGGCGAGAGCAGGACCGTATGGACGAACTGAATTTCCGTCGGTTCTCCTGCCTCAATGACTGTCGCTGGAATGGTAGCGGTGTAGGTTTTCCACGTCTCCAGCACAGGGAGTGCAGTGATCTCCACATCATTGACTCGCAAAGTTACCATCTGGTTAGGAGGGTATGCCCACGACCTGAAACGAATATGATAGGTCTGCGGACTTAGACAAAAGCGGAGTGTAGCTGTTGGAATGCCACCCGACCAACGTCCCCTTACGCCACCGATATCCTCTGCCAAGTACCAACCGGTGCTGACATAGGCTGTATCCTCAGACGAGCCAAAGGTGACTCGAAAGGGGCTCCCCGTCGGGAGACAATAATCTTCTGTCTCACCTGGCGATGTTTGCTCCAATAATCTGTAAACTGTGGCCCGTACGTTCAAGGTGATGCGATTGTCCGCTTTGGCTCGCGCCAGGCTCTCGCGGGTAGCCAGAGCAGTCTGCAGCCAGCCCCCCAGGTTGTAGAACTCCAAAGGAAAATCGCTGACAGCAACTGGCACCAAGAAGTCTGCAAAGGCGTGCTCGTATTCCGGCCAGACCTGTGGGTCTGTCAACCCGCTTTCTAGGACCACCACATACCGGGTGCTGTAAAAGCGAATCTGGGACTCCAATTCCTCCGCCTGCTCTGGGGTAAAGGTACGCAAACGCTTGTCTGGCACGAACAAGTCGCCGAAGCGGAAGTCGTGCTGGTTGCTGTGCGTCGCCAGATGCCACTCCATCGCAAAGGTGCTGAATTGATCCCAGGTGTTGATGAAATAGAGGCGTTGCCCGTGGGCCTGGTCGGTAATCCAGGCGGCCAGCTCGTGGGCGCGGGGGTCAGTCTCGTACTCCACTTCCAGCAGGGATGGAAGAACGGCGAATCGTTCCACTAGCATGGGCAAACTCGCCAGCAGGCTGAGGAAAAGGGCCACGGTGTAGAGGACAACCCTGCGCTGGACTTGTGTCCGGTTGCGCGTCCAGGCGGCTGCCAGTTGGGCCAGCATTGCGCCAGTTAGCAGGTGAATGGCCGGGGCTACGGTGGCGATAAAGCGGGGGTTGTTGCTTTCCTTAAGGGTCATTACCAGCAGGCCGATGAAGCAGTAGATGAGAATGAGGCGCAAATTTCGGTGACGCCAGTGTGCGGCCGCCCAGACTACCCCGGCCAGTGTCACCGGCACGAAAAACGGCGAGGGTGTGTAGTGCAGGGCAATGCTGCGCGGATAGAAGATCAGGTTTTCCAGGCTGTACCAATCTGCATGTTTGGGTTGCAGCGTGGCGTAGTAAATAAAGTCGTCAATCTTCTTCTCGCCTGCGAACCAGCCCCCCATCACCAGCGCAAAAGGGATGAACAGCCAAAGCCAGCGCCGTGCCATTGCCCGAAGCTGGTGGTGGGAAGGGCTGGAAAGCACTGCCAGCAATTCGGCGAGGCCGATTGTTGATGAGACAACAATGCCGTAGGGATACTTGGTGAGTAGAGTGAGGGCCAGCAGCAGGCTAGTGGTTACGAAACCCCACACAGTAGGTCGTTTGGTGGCGCGCAGGTACGCCAAGAGCGTGGCTAAACTCACCAACAGGCCGGGCATTCCCAGCATAACCAGAGCGGCATGAACCAATACGGTTTGCGCCGTCAGAGTCAGCCCCACAGCAATGAGGCCGATGAGCCAGCCCCAATCCCCGTCAAGTTCCAGACCGATAGCGTACATGACGAGAGTGGTCCCCAACAAACAGGTCAAACTGCACAGCCGGGCGGTGATGGTGGATGTACCAAAAAGCAAAAACGTGAGGGCTTCAAACCAAGCGAACCCCGGCGGGTAGACGCTTTGTTGGTACGAATGTCGCAGGAATGTGCCCAAATCGCCCCGGCGCAGATCAAAGGCGAGTTCTAGCCCTCGCGTGGCGTGCAAGGCCTCATCGCTATCGAAGGGATAGTGACGGTAGGTGACGATTTGCCAGGCGATGAAGCTGGCGACAAGTAGGTCGAGGAGAATCACTGCAATTAGCCCAAGAATCCTGGGGTCATATTCTTTTGTTGAGACGGACATATCTCTCCGGTGATGCGTAAACAGTACAATCAAATGGCAAACCACCAACAGGAGCGCATTATCAGCCGTGTCTCTCAGGTCGCAGACCGTGCCGGAGCACCTGCCGGTAGGCAGCGATGCGCTCTGCCCGCAGAGGCCGCTTGTGGCCCAGCAGCCACTTGGCCCCTTCCAGCCCCAACTGCCAGACGTAGGTGCCCAGGAGGAACAGACGCAATGCCTCCGCTACGACGCGCCCGTGGTACTTGCGGAAATACCGCACCTTGCTGGTCTGGAAGTGGATGTGGCGGGCAGGCAGAACCTGCTCGCTACTCTTGCCCCCATAGTGGACAATCTGCGCGGCGGGCAGGTAGACCACGCGCCATCCGGCCTCTCGGAACCTCCGGCACCAGTCCAGTTCCTCCGAGTACATGAAGAAGCCCTCGTCCATTGGCCCCACCTGCTCAATGGCCTCCCGTCGTGCCATCAGCGCCGCCCCGTACAGCCAGTCCACGTCTTGCACCGCATCGTCGGGCCGGTCGAGGAATTTGTACCGCTCCAGCAGGCGGCGGGGGGCGTATCCTTCCAGCCAGGTGGACTCGAAGAAGGCGGTCAGCAGCGTGGGGAAGCGGCGGCGGGAGGATTGCACGCTGCCATCAGGGTACAGCAACTGCGGGCCGACGATCCCCACGTCTGGATTTGCGCTGGCGTAGGCGATCATCGTCGCCAGTCCATCGCCGACCACTTTCGTGTCCGGATTCAGGAGCAGGACGTACCGGCCCCGGGCGACTGCGATCCCCTGGTTGTTGGCGGCCGGGAAGCCCTGGTTTTCGGCATTGGCGATGAGGTGCACGCCGGGGAACTCCGCCCGCACCATCGCGGCGCTGCCATCGGTGGAAGCATTGTCCACGACGATGATCTCGATGCTGGATGCTGGTCGCCCTGCGCTGGCCTTAAGCGTCGAGTATCCGGCGTCGAGTATCCAGCATCGAGTATCAAGTATCGAGCGCAGGCATTGTCGTAGGAGATCGCAGACATTCCAGTTCACGATCACAACGGAGAGGTCAATCATCGTGAGGTTCGGGACGGATTATTCAGGGGTGTCCCCCGGTCACAGGACACCAAACAGGCGGCGGGCGTTGTCCGCCGTCGCCTGCGCCACTGCCTCTGCTGGCATCCCTCGGGCGCGGGCCACCGCCTCGACGACGTGCCGCACGTAGGCCGGTTCGTTCCGCTTCCCCCGGTGCGACACCGGTGTCAGGTAGGGGCAGTCGGTCTCCACCAGCAGCCGTTCCAGCGGCACCGCGGCCGCCACCGCCCGCAACTGGTTCGCTTTCGGGAAGGTCACCGGGCCGGAGATGCCGATAGAAAAGCCCAGGTTCAGCACCTGCTCCAGGCGCTCCGTCCCGGCCGAGTAAGAGTGGAGGACGCCAAGACCCCCCTCAATCCCCCCTCCAGGGGGGAAGCGACCCCCCTCGGTTCCCCCTCCAGGGGGGAAGCGACCCCCCTCGGTTCCCCCTCCAGGGGGGAGGTGACCCCCCTCGGTCCCCCCTCCAAGGGGGAGGCGACCCCCCTCGGTCCCCCCTCCAGGGGGGAAGCCCGCCCACTCTCGCAATGCCGCCAGCACGTCGTCGTGGGCCTCGCGGCTATGTACTACCACGGGCAGCGCTAACTCCGCCGCCAGCGCCAGTTGGTAGGCAAAGGCGCGCCGCTGCACCGGGCGTGGCGAGAGGTCCCGATAGTAGTCCAGGCCGATCTCGCCCACCGCGACCACCTTCGGGTGGTGGGCCAGGGCGCGCAGTTCATCCAGCACCGCCGGGGTGACTGTTTTCGCGTCGTGAGGATGGATTCCCACAGCGGTATAGATGAAGTCATACTTCTCCGCCAACGCCACCGCTGCCCGGCTGGAGGCCAGGTCGGTCCCCACATTCAGGATGGCGACCAGCCCCGCTTCCTGTGCCCGGAGGATGACAGCCTCGCGGTCGTCGTCGAACTGCGAGGAATCCAGGTGGGCGTGGGAGTCAATCAGGCGCACCGCCTATGCCAGCCCAGCCAGTCTCAGTCCCTCATCCAACAGCGGTTTCACCTTAGTTTCGTCCGTCGTCTCGCAGTAGACGCGGATGATGGGCTCGGTGCCGGAGAAGCGGATCAGGAGCCACCCCCCATCCTCCAACACGTACTTGTAGCCGTCCAGCGTGACGATCTCGGTGACCCGCAGGCCAGCCAGGGTCTCCGGGCGAGCCGCGTCCAGCCGGGCCTTGGCTTCCGGTCGCTTTTCCGAGGGGAAGCGGGTATCTATCCGATCGTAGTAATACGACGCTCCCAGTTTGTCGTACAGGTGGGCCAGTAATTGCGAAGGGGCCTTCCCCGTCCGCACCATCAGGTCCAGGAAGTAGAGGTTGCCCAGGATGCCGTCTCGCTCCGGGACGCTGCCGCGGAAGGCGTAGCCGCCGCTTTCCTCCCCACCGATCATCGCGTCGGTCTCCAGTACCTTGGGGCCAACGTACTTGAAGCCCACCCCCGTCTGATAGACCGGCACGCCGTACATCTTTCCCAGTTTCTCCAGCATCGAGGTGGTGGAGATGGTTTTGACGATGGCCCCCCGCTCCCCGCGCACCTCGAGCAGGTAGTAGGCCAAGAGGGCGTAGACCTGCAACTGGTTGACGAAAGTCCCATTCTCATCACCGATGCCCATCCGGTCGGCGTCGCCGTCCATAATCAGGCACACGTCGGCTCCCAGTTCGACCGTCTTTTGCAGCGCGACGTTCACGTTGGGGGGGATGGGCTCGGGGCGCGTCATCTCCGGGAAGAGGGGGTTGCGCGCGTTGTGGATCTCAGATACCTGCGTCTTGCCGCCGCTGAGGATGCGCGGGAACCAGCCCATACCGTTGCCCCACATCGGCTCGACCAGGACGTTGAGCCCTGCCTCCTTGATCGGCTCAATCTCCACCAACTTCCCGATGTGCGCCAGGTAGGCCGGCGCCGGGTCCCAGATCACGATCTGTCTCTTTGCCTGGGCCTCTTCCAGCAACACCCGCTTGACCTCGCCGATGGACGGGATAAGCGTTTCGATCTTCCGTAGGCCGTCCGGCGCGACGGCTGCGCCATGCTCGTCGCGCACCTTGAAGCCGCAATCCCAGGGCGGGTTGTGGCTGGCCGTGATATTGATGCCGCCGGCGGCTCCGCGCTCGACGATTGCGTAGGAGATGACCGGAGTAGGAGTGGCAGTATGGGTCAGCCAGACGCGGAAGCCGTTGGCCGCCATCACCTCAGCGGCGGCCGCTCCGAAGTGCTCGGCGGCGAAGCGCTTGTCGTAGCCAATCACCACGTCCGCCCCTCCCTTGCCCTGGGCCACCAGATAATCGGCAAAGCCCTGCGCGCAACGGCGCACGTTGTTGAAGGTATAATCCTCGGCGATGCGTGCTCGCCAGCCGTCGGTGCCAAAACGGATCGTCGCTTCCACCCTTCTTCCTCCTGACCCTTTTGTGACTCGTGACCTGATGCTTGCCACCTGGGACCTACAGGCCGTACTCCCCCCGCAACAGTTCCAGGTCGCTATCTACCATCATCCGCACCAGTTCGTGGAAAGAGACCATTGGCCCCCATCCCAGCACCTGGCGGGCCTTGCTGGCGTCTCCTACAAGGAGATCTACCTCTGCCGGCCGCATAAAGCGGGGGTCCTGCACCACGTACTCCTGCCAATCCAGGTCCACGTATCCGAAGGCTTCCTCGCACATCTCGCGGATGGAGTGGGCCTCCCCCGTGGCGATGACGTAATTGTCCGGCTCAGGCTGCTGGAGCATCATCCACATCGCTTGCACGTAGTCGCCAGCGAAACCGACGTCCCGGCAGGAGTCCAGGTTGCCCAATCGGAGTTCATTGGCCAATCCCAGTTTGATCTTTGCCACCCCGTGGGTGATCTTGCGCAGGACGAACTCCAGGCCCCGGCGAGGGCTGGTGTGGTTGAAGAGGATGCCGGAGGTGGCGCGCAGCCCGTAGGACTCGCGGTAGTTGATGGTGATCCAGTGGCCGTAGACCTTGGCGACGCCGTAAGGGCTGCGGGGATAAAGGGGCGTATTTTCGTTTTGCGGCACCTCGCGAACCTTGCCGAACATCTCGCTGCTGGAGGCCTGATAGAAGCGGATGCCTTTATCCACTGTACGGATCGCCTCCAGCATACGGGTCACCCCCAGCGCCGTCACCTCGCCGGTGAAGACCGGCTGCTCCCAGGAGGTCGGCACGAAGGACTGGGCCGCCAGGTTGTACACCTCGTCTGGCCGATGTTCCTGCAGCATATTGATGAGGGAGCCCTGGTCCAGCAAATCGCCAGAGACCAGCGTGATCTTGTCCTGGATGTGCTGAATGCGGGAGAAATTGACGGTGCTACTCCGCCGCACCATCCCGATGACTTCGTACCCTTTATCTAGCAAGAACTCGGCCAGGTAGGAACCGTCCTGACCGGTGACACCTGTGATTAATGCTTTGGGCATAAATCCTCCTTCGAGTCTATCGTCTAATCTACTCAGGCTTGTGTGTGAAATACCTCTCAGGTACGTGCTTCAATACGATTGCCTCCAGCATATCCAGATATTGCAGATTGATGAAGTAGTGACAGTGCTCTACCAGTCGTTCCAGGTCGCGCTTCCTTGCCAGCCAGCCGCCGCCGTCCACGAAGTTCACAAAGGCTCTACTCTCTCTGTAACGGCTATTGTTGTGACAGATCCGCTCATAGGCAGAAAGCATGTCCTTAGCCTTTGTCGTCTGACCGCTGCTCGTCGTCTCTTGGAAGGAACTCATGATAATGACCCAGGGATCATCAGTGTCGGGCACAGCAAAGTCAATGTCCGTCTCAATGATTCTGGAGCGCCCCTTGCCATAGCCTACGCCATACCTGGTTGTGATTTCTTCCAGTTTCTCTCGTATCTTATCCTCCACCCTGTGCCCTTTCCGAGCTCCGTAAGTACCGAGCAGCGCCCTCCTGTAGCGTATCCGCCTGCCGGCCTGAGAACTACCCTTGATTTCGCGATAGTTAAGTGTATCCAGATAATAGCGGGGAATATATTGAGCCAGTTCTCTGTCTCTTTTGCCGTCAACCAGCAGTTCCGCGATCAAGTGCGCAAAGTCTGGCTCGCACGCGATCTTGCTCTTGATTTTACTTGTGCCCCATTCGCGGTCGAAATCGCCCGGAATACGGCGTAGTTTGCGCAACAATTAGATAGTGCGCATGAATTTCTCTTCGGAAAGCCCGATGTCTTTCAAGATCACATCCAGTGCATTGTTCTTCTGACTGAGAAAACTGGCTATGTCAGCCACGTTGATCTCCGCCGTTTCCGATACCCGGTGGTTCTTGTGCGGTCTCCAGCAGAGATTCCACATTGGCCTCGATTTCCTGCTCGAGTTCCTCGTCTACGAAAAACACGACCGAACTATCCCATGCTTCCTGAAAGGAAATTTTGTGTGCTTTCTTCACGATGATTGCACCTCTAGTTTCGCTGCTTTGAGAGCCTTACCCCACGTCGGAAACATAGCGAAGAAGATATCTGGATCATACTTGCTCATTTCTTGCACATCTTTTGGCGTTGGCAGACGGCCTAACTTCGCCGCTAAATCGCGCAGCTCCAATTGCAACTCTTTCTTGGTATATTCTCGCTGTGGCTTGCGTATGCTCTTGCGTTCCACGTAACCCTTCTGCTTTACCTCGGCTATTTTCTCCCTCGTCATCCTGACGTATCTCTCGTCAACATCAATCGCCACATAGCGCCGCCCCAGCCTGACGGCAGTAACCGGCGTCGTGCCCGCGCCACAAAGCGCATCCAGCACGATGTCACCCTCGTTTGTGGAGAGACGGATGATGCGCTCCATCAATGCGTCGGGCAACTGGCAGGGATGATAGTCCCGGTCGCGCTTATGTTTGATGCGGTGAATATCCCACCATAAGTCGGTCAGGCCCATTTTGTCATCGGCGCCCATCGCCTTGCGTTTGCGGATGCACGAGGAACGCAGGCAATAGTAGCGGGCGTCCAACTCTCCTACTTCATCGTAATTGAAAGTGAAGTCTGTGGGATGCTTGGTGTAGAACAACAGGCCATAGTGGGCCGGCATCAACTTGCCCCGTGGCTCGGATAGCGCGTCCCACACGATCCAGTTCTGAAAACAGAGATACCGGTTGAGAAACGCAGCGTGATACATCGTCCAGTGGGGCAGATTCAGAACGTACAGCGAACCGCTGGGTTTCAGTATCCGCACGTACTCTCCCAGCCAGGCATTGCACCACTTGACGTACTCTTCGTCCGCCCGTTCATCGTCGTAGACGTGATACGCCTTGTCGAGATTGTACGGCGGGTCAGCAAATACGAGGTCTATGGAGTTGTCGGGATACTGTTTGAGTATCTCTACTGCATCACCGTGATGAACGACGTCGAACATTTTATCACCCACTTCGTTGACGACGTCGCTGTATTTTACGTCCGGTTCCAGGAAGCCGGGCAATCTGTACTGGGCGGCTGGCTCTGCCACAACTCTATCGCCACCAAGTCCTTCTTTGGGACCAATGAGGCCCTTGACCGTGCTAGCGGGTCTCTGGATGCCTGTTTGTTCAAACAGGTCGGCTTCCTTTTCCTTGTGAGGCTCGAAGTCCAACATCCGCAGGATGGTATCGAGGACAGGAGCGGAGATCTGTGTGTAGTTGTTTGCCTGTGGTAGCCCCGTCCACACGTCGGAGATGACGTAGCCGTCGGGATGCATCAAATGCGCTTTGCCGCCCCAGTCCTTGAGCGTCCTTTTGCAGAAAGCACAATACTGGTGGGGAAAGCGCGTTCGCCTGACATTGAGACGACCGTTGCCTTTGGTGAATAGAAGCACAGCCGCGTGAACTGAGGGCAGGCCGCTATCTCTGTGCTGTCTTGTGGACTCAATCGCAATCCAGTATTTGAAGTTCAGGTATTGGTCAAGATAGACACCCAACTCCGGCAAGTATTCGGGGCGCCCCTGTACGAAAAGCAATCCTCCGTTTTTCAGCACCCGCGCACATTCATCCAGGTTGAGGTTGAGGTTGAGGTTGAGCGGATTGAGCGCAGCGGTGGCAACCACGATAAAGTCGAGAGAGTTGTTATCTGCCTCTCTCAACGTTCGGTTGAAATTTGCTCTGTCCGGGTATACGATGTGCATCACCTTACCTCTGCCAATTACGCCCGTCTCTCTCTGCCCCCTGCTTCTTGCCTCTTGCTTCTTGCCCCCTGCCCCCTGCCCCCTGCCTCCCGCCACCTGCCCCCGCCAATACTCCAAAACATCCCGCAACGTCTGCTCGAACGGAATCTGGGGTTCCCAGCCTGTCTGCTGGCCGAACTTCTCCGCGCTGCCGTAGGCCACCGGCACATCTACAGGCCGATACCGCTCCGGGTCGCGCTCGACGCGAATCTCCACCTGGGAGTACCCCAGGAGTATCTCCAGCAGCCCCCGTACCGGCTGCGGCCGCCCCGACGCCAGGTTGTATACCTCCCCCGGCTCACCCTGCGTCACCGCCAGGTGGTAGGCCCATACGATGTCCCGCACATCGCTAAAGTCGCGGGCCGCGTCCAGGTTGCCTACCTTCATCACCGGCTCCTGCAGGCCGGCCTCAATGCGGGCGATCTGGCTGGCGAAGGCCGGGACGACGAAGCGGGGGGACTGGCCCGGGCCGGTGTGGTTGAAGGGACGCACCCGCACGACGGGCAACCCGTAGGCCAGGTGATACTGGAGCCCCAGGAAGTCCTGGGCGACCTTGCTCACTGCGTAAGGGTTGTTGGGCCGCAGCGGGCTCTCCTCTGTTTGGGGCAACTCCCCCGGCTTCGGCGCGCCGTACTCCTCGTTCGAGCCGATCACCAGCACCCGTATTTCGCGCCCCGACCGTCGCACCGCCTCCAGCAGGTTCAGTTCTGCACGGATGTTGTTCTCCAGCGTGTCCCACGGGTCTGCAAAAGAGGTGGGGACGAACGATTGGGCCGCCAGGTGAAAGATGTAGTCGGGCTGCACCCCGCCCACGAGCGTGCGCACCCCCTCTGGGTCGCGCAGATCGGCGTGCCGCAGCCGCAGGCGCGGTTCCGGCGGCTGGGCCTCGACCGGCCGGGGGTAGACCGTACCCGTCAACTGCCAGCCGGTGTGCGTCAACAGATAGGCGCACAGGTGCCCCCCGACAAACCCACCAGCCCCCGTGATCAGTGCTCGCAACTTTCTTTCAGTATCCTCTCTTCGACTATCGGATTGAGTCCATACACAAACACGGTCGCTGGGTGCAGTTCGCACAACCAGTGCGTAAGGCGCGCTTCCACTGCCATCGCGCCTCCGTGCCGGGGGGCATCCCATCCCCCTTGCGTTCTTGCGTGGGGAACGGTCTGGCGTCTTGCGCTGACGTCCTGGGGCAAATTATACCCCACTTTCCTATCCCTGCCAACCGGTAACGTAGTCCCCGTACCCGCCGAACCGGAGCCAAGGACTAGAATTTGGGGGCGAACCCTCCCGCAGGTTCTGATGGCGCAGTGAATGCTGCTGGAGTGCCAGGCAGGGTCATATGGAGCGGAAAATGACATTGGCAACCTGCGGGAGGGTCTATTTGCCCCAGGACTGAAATGCACCCCCGCACGCGCGCAGGCCTGACAAGTAACGTGATGTCATGCTAAGATAGACCTGAGCAGGGTAAGCAAGTTCCTCACATTTTCCCAACCTGCCTCAAACTACACAAAGAGAGGCACGCGATGAGTCTTGGTCTTTTCAAGGGCAGCAGTGTCAACATCTCTCTACAGGTAGATCGGCCAGCAGATTCCTACTACCCTGGCGACGTAGTTCACGCCGACATCACGCTGGAAGTGGAAAAAAGCATGAAAGTTCGTGAGGTCCGTACCGGCCTGGTATTCTGCGAGCGTTATCAATGGGCCGACTCGGACGCCGAGGAAGGCACTACTCACCACTGGTCCACCGATGAGGTATGAGCATCCAAAGAAATTCTGGTACCCGAGGGGACCATCCCCGGCAACTTCCGGCAGACCTACAGTTTCGATTGGACGATTCCCCCCGATGCCCCACCCCCTTACGATGGTAAGATCAGCCAGACTCGCTGGCTGACCAGGGTCACAGTGGACCGCAAGTTGAAAAAGGACATCAACGAGGAAGTCGAGTTCCCGGTCATCGTCCCGCCGCCTAGGGCCTGTTAAAAAACAACTTCCTGGTTTAGTCGTTGCACCTGAGTATTCGAAGCAGTATCCGAACGTGGTCGAATAGTGTAGTTCCATTTTGGACAGACCTCGTGACGTTCCAGGTTGAGTTTTTTCATCCCGGCATCTGATACTCGCTGGCCTTTCTCGTAAATCCCTTCCAGCAGGGAGGCTTTGACAGTCAGACCAGTAGTTGTTTCGGTGCCACGGATGTAGGCCAACATAATGTCGAATGTGCGTAGGGGCTTGCCTGCCCAATTGATACTGATATGACTGAACAAGCGATGCTCAATCGGATTCCACTTGGAGCAGCCGGTTGGATAGTGACAGACAGTCACCGCTA
>Ga0307438_1000942_pt1 | contig 19677 bp, 19 predicted proteins | sample SalMarWE160110MG_FD_202144 | JGI IMG/M metagenome (GOLD analysis project Ga0307438, IMG submission 202144) | Salt marsh sediment microbial communities from the Plum Island Ecosystem LTER, Massachusetts, United States - WE1603-110 | ecosystem: Environmental > Aquatic > Marine > Intertidal zone >... | reverse complement strand
CCGATGGCGGCAACGTCGAGGTGCTTGAGGTCAGCGAGGACGGCGTCGTCAAGCTGGAGATGGTCGGCGCCTGCGCCGGCTGCCCCATGGCCACCATAACCCTGAAGGCGGGCATCGAGCGCATACTCTTCGAGCGCATCCCCGATCTCGTGGGCGTGGAAGCCTTCAGCGGCGGCCAGCCTGTGGGCGACCTCGAAGGCTTCTGAGGCGACGCGCTAGAAGCAAGCGGTAGGACAAAGGCAAGAGGGGTGCCACTTCGGCACCCCTCTTCGCTTGCGTCGTTTGGTCCTGCTATTACGCCTGCTCCAGCTCGAAGGCCTTGTGAAGCGCGCGCACGGCCTCCTTCACCTTCGACTCGTCGATGATGCAGGTGATCCGGATCTCGCTGGTCGTGATCAGCTCGATGTTGATCCCCGCGTCGAACAGCGTGCGGAACATCGTGGCCGCATAGCCGGGTCCGCTCTGCATCCCCGCTCCCACGATGCTCACCTTCGCCAGACTGAGGTCGGACAGTATCTCGCTGGCGCCGATCTGCTTGGCCAGCGGCTCCATCAGCTTCATCGCCTTGTCCAGGTCGTTGCGGGCAACGGTGAACGTGAGATCGGTGATCTTCTCCACGCTGGCGTTCTGCACGATCGTGTCCACGCTTATCCCCCCGTCCGACAGCGGCCCGAACAGGCTGGCCGCGATCCCCGGCCGGTCCGGGACCCCGCGTACCGTCAGCTTGGCCACGTCCGAATCGTGGGCGATGCCGCTTACCTTGTTTCGCTGCTCTACCATCTCAGTCCCTCCGTGAATCAGAGTTCCTGGCACATCCCGCGTGCTGGATGCCACCAGGATGGGCATGTTGTACACCTTGCCCAGCTCCACCGCCCGATTGTGCATGACCCTGGCGCCGTAGGTGGCCAGCTCCAGCATCTCCTCGTAGTTGATCTCCTTTAGCTTTCGCGCGTTCGGCTCGATGCGGGGGTCGGTGGTGTAGATCCCGTCCACATCGCTGTAGATCTCGCACGTGTCCGCCCCCAGGCCCACCGCCAGCGCCACGCCTGTCGTGTCCGAGCCGCCTCGCCCCAGGGTCGTGATGTCCATCTCCTCGCAGATCCCCTGGAACCCGGCCACGATCACGATCTTCCCTTCCTTCAGCTCCTTGTGAATGCGCTTCGGGTCGACGGACAGAATGCGAGCGCGCCCGTACCGGGCCTCCGTCCCGATGCCCGCCTGCGCACCCGATAGGCTGATCGCCGGATAGCCCATCGCGCGCAAGGCCATCGCCATCAGGCTGCTCGAGACGGTCTCGCCGGTGGACACCAGCACGTCCATCTCGCGGTCCTCCGGCTGGTCGCTCATCTGGTAGGCCAGCTCGATGAGCTGGTCTGTGGTCTTGCCCATCGCCGAGACGACCACTACCAAGTCGTCGCCCTTGTCCCGACGAGCGGCTATCCGCCGCGCCACGTTCTTGATCTTTTCGGCATCCGCTACCGAGGTGCCGCCGTACTTCTGAACAATGATAGCCATCGCTTTCCCTCAACCCTCCTCCGCTACTTGTGCTCCCGCATTACTGGGAGCTGTGACGATCGTGTGGCCTCTTGCGCCCTCACCGGCTGCTGCCTCCGCCATGGCCTGGGCGATGCCCTCTTCCCTCTCGGAGGCCAGCGCCAGGACGGTTGATCCGCCGCCCGACAGGAACACGCCGAGGGCTCCCGCCTGACGGGCCGCCCGGAAGAGCGCCTCCATCGGCGGGAAGACCTTGGCCCGCGCCGGCTGGTGCAGCCGATCGCGCGTGGCCACGTCCAGCAGGTCCAGCCTGGCAGAGGCCAGGGCCGCCACCAGCAGGGCTGCGTGGCCAATATTATAGACCGCATCCTCCCGTAAGAGGAAGTCGGGCAGCACCTGCCGGCTCTCCTGGGTGGGCATCTCCATCTCCGGCACGAACAGGACGGCCTTCAGCCCCGCGGGCGCGGCCAGCCCGGTGTGGAACACGCTGTCGCCTTCGCGCACCGCCACCTGAAGCCCGCCGAACAGCACGGGCGCCATGTTGTCGGCGTGGCCCTCCAGCTCGGCCCCCAGCGCCAGCATCTCCTCCCGCTCCAGCGGGTCGCCCAGCAGAGCGTTGGCCGCCAGCAGCCCCGCCGCTCGCGCTACCGCGCTCGCCCCCAGGCCGCGGGCCACCGGTATCTCCTGCCTGAACTCCGCCGTCAGACCTACCGGTGCCTGCCTACCGACATGCGAGAAGAGTCGCTGGGCTGCCTCCACCACCATCCCCCCCAGCGGCGGGCCCGGCGGGGGCAGTGGCTCATCAGAGGCGCTGACCACCACCTCCGCCCACAGGTCGAGCGCCATCCCCAGGCAGTCGAAGCCGGGGCCCAGGTTGGCGGTGGTAGCCGGAGCGCGGACCGTGATCCTCTTCGCTGGCATGGCTGGTCACGATTCTAGCATCGGCCATAGCCACGCTCAAGGAGTGTGGTGTTTCAGGACATGGTGAGGTTGTGGGCCGCTGATGGTAAGCCTGTGCCCCGCTCGCGATGAGCGTTTACCCCGCTCGTGGTGAGCTTGTCGAACCATGAGCCCCCGCTCCTTCGACAAGCTTCCTTCGACAAGCTCAGGATGAGCGGTGGGTGAGAGGCTCAGGGTGAGCGGGATACTGTACGGCGCCGCAAGGACGCGCCGCGCTTGTAATTGGGCCATAGTTGGTGGATTGGGTGTATGGAAAGGTTTCAACAAGCACCTGCGGGTTGTCCGCCTTGCGGACTCCGCCTCTGGCGGAGAAACCCGCAGCTTCATAGATTCGCTAGCACAAGCTGGGGGGATTCATCCCCCAGTACCGGAGAAAACACCCACCATCTTTGAACGGGTTATCTGCGCCTCGCGACATGCCGTGCCGCGCCCTACGGGTTCGTGCAGTTCTCCCCGATCCTGCCCCTGAAGTAGAGCGCATCTCCCGCGACGGTGATGCAGTTGTCGGCGTTGAGATCAAGGCGCTGCAACCAGTTGGGGTCAGGCGGCGGCCCACCGCACGCGCCGATGCGGCCGCGGAAGTAGAGGGCGTCGCCCGCCACGGTGACGAACGTGTCCATGTTGATGTCCAGCGGCCAGGCGTCGTGGGTGGGGCCGTCTGGGCAGTCGTCGTGGGGGTCGGTGCCGACGTACTCTTCGGTGGCGGTGGTGAAGCCATCGCAGTCGTCGTCCCCGACGGGCACGAACCAGGGCGTCGCCACCGTGGGGCAGTTATCGCAGGCGTCGCCCCAGTCGTCCCCGTCGAAGTTCTCCTGGTCCGGGTTGTACACGTCCGGGCAGTTGTCCACGATGTCGGCCACGCCGTCGGCGTCGCCGTCGGCAAGCCGCTGCCAGTTGGGCTGCCCGTCTTCTGCTTCGTTGTTGGTCAGTTGCGTCTGGCCGCTGCCATCGGGGTTCATCACGTAGATCTCGTAGTCGCCGTCAACGTTGCTCTCGAAGGCGATCTTGGTCGCGTCGGGGGACCAGGCCGGAGAAGGGCTAAGTGCACCGATGCTCGTCAGCTGCTCCAGGTTCGTGCCGTCGGCACCTATCACGTAGATCTCGATGACTGGTCCGGGGGGCCCACCGTTGGCGAAGGCGATCTTGGAGCCATCCGGCGACCACTCCGCGCTGCCAATAACGCCACCTTCGGTCAAGGTCATGCGGTTACTGCCGTCCGCGTCCATCACGTAGATGTCGCTTGGCGCGGTCGGGCTCCGGCGAACTGCCGAACGCTATCTTCGACCCGTCAGGCGACCAGGCGGGCCCGCCGTCGTAGGTGGGGAGGTCGTTGGTGAGGTTGGTCTGGCCGGAGCCATCAGCGTTCATCACGTAGATGTCGCACCATCGGGAGAAGGCGATCCTGGTGCCGTCTGGCGACCAGGCCGGCTGCTGGTCGTCGGCCACATTGTTGCTCAGGTTGACCTGGCCGCTGCCGTCGGGGTTCATCACGTAGATCTCCCAGTTGCCGTCCCGGTCGCTGGCGAAGGCGATCTTGCCGTTGGCTCCCGGGAAAGCAGCCTGGCCAACGTTCGGCCGCGCCAGTAGTGTCACGCCGAGAAACACCGCCAGCGTTGCCGCTACCACTAGCCCCAGCCCTACGTACGTGCGCATCGTGGCACTCCCTAAGTAGTCATGCCAGGCCGGACGCTGCCGTTATGGTAATTGCGCTGGCCCCAAATGTCAACAGGAAACGTCCGTCATAGACCGGTTCACCGTTGGTGGTCTGATTCTCGACCCCCGCCTAAAGGCGAGGGCATTAGATTCGCCTCCCCATGCCCCAGCCTTCAGGCTGGGGTTGCGCGTGAACGCGCGCGCCCAGCCGCAGCTCTACCGCAGCAGCGACTCCAGCCGCCGCCAGATGGTGCGCGTTATCTCCTCGGGGGGGAGCGTGCCGTCGCGCACCAGGAAGCGGTCGGGCTCCTGGGCTGCCATCGCCAGGTAGCCCTGCCGCACCCGCTCGTGGAACTGCGCTCCCTCCTGGCCAATGCGGTCCGGGAGCTTCTCACCCGCCTTGCGCCCCAGACCCATCTCCACCGGCACGTTCAGAAGCACCGTCAGGGTGGGCACAAGACCGCGCGTGGCGATGCGGTTGACCATGTGCACATCGTCGAGATCCAGGCCCCGCCCGTAGCCCTGGTAGGCGACGGTGGAATCGCTGAAGCGGTCGCAGATCACGACATCGTTGTGTTCCAGCGCTGGTCGGATCACCTCCGCGACGTGCTGGGCGCGTGCCGCCACGAACAGGAAGAGCTCGCTGCGGGCATCCAGCTTCAGCGAGGAATCACTCAGAAGCTCCCGCACCCGCTGCCCCAGCGGGCAGCCGGCGGGCTCGCGCGTGACCGTGACGCTGCGCCCTGCGTCTTCTGCCAGTGCCTTGAGAGCCCGCGCCTGAGTGGATTTCCCGGAGCCTTCGCCCCCTTCCAGGGTGATGAACAGCCCTAGCGCCTCAGCAGTGGAACGGCCCTTTGACAGCATGGTACTAGCGTGCTACAGCTTCCACCACCGCTGCAACCGTGTCCATTCATCCCGGTAGAAAGAGGTAGAAACCTTTGAGGAAACGTACAGGATGACAGCGGCGACACCGGAAGTGACAAGGCCGTCGGCGACGGAAGCCATCACCCGTAGGGGCTGGCTGCCAGGACAAGCTGAGTGAACCCACAAGGCGCTTTGCGCCAATGCAAAGCTGAACACACAGAAGATCCCAAAATAGAATAGGCGATCGTAGTAGACTGCCGCTGGCGGATGGTCTTCCCTGCCGCCGGGTACGCCCGCGGGAACGGGCGCCGCGCCAACAGTGACTTTGCTCTGCCAGGCTAGCGCGTCCCCGCCCACAGCCCGGTTGATCCGGCGCTCAAGCGCTAGCATATAGAGGGCGAGGTGAGAGAAGAGGAACCGAGTGCGGAGCCAGAGCACCTCGGCAAATACTGCCACCCAGGGAAGGGCTAAGAATAGCTCGCGGTGACCGGACTGGAGCACGACGCCTACGGCCGCTATTATTCCGCCAATCGCTACCGCGGTGATTGACAGGGACGCTCCTATCCCCGCCACCATCTCGGATCGCAAGGACTCCCACTCGCGAATCATCAGATCAATTGCTTCCGGCCGGACAGACTCCACAGGTTGGCGCTCGTTGTTCACGTCCCTGCGCCAATGCCTAGCGCTCACCCGGCAGGATGCGCACCCGTCGCTGCGGCTCCTGTCCCAGGCTGCGCGAGCTCAGGTTGTAGCGCTGGGCCAGCATGTGCTGCAGCCGCCGAATGTAGGCGTTCTGAGGCGATAGCTCCGCCGGCCGCCTGCCCTTCATGACATCGCCGATCGCCTCTTCGGCCTCCTGAAGGGCGGTGAGAACCGGGTCCTGCCCTCGCTCGCCGCGCATGGAGACGATGCACTGCTCCATCTGGAGCACAGTGTTGCTCTTGATCACGTAGACGGGCACGCCCCGCTCCTCGGCGTCCCGCAGGAGCTGCGGCTTGCGCCGGTAGTAGCTGCGAAGCGTGATCAGCGCGTCGGCATCGCCCAGGTGATCGACGATGGCGGCCGCCATCCCCATCTGCCGGATGGCCTGCTCCAGTCGCCGCCTCGAGATGCCGAACGGATAGATGCGCCTCTCACCACCGGCCTCGACCGGCCCGCGCTCCTTCAGCGCCCGCTTCTGCTTCGCCCGGCTGGGCGCGCCCACCACCTTCATCTCGCCCGTCTTGTCCAGCTCTCGAATCTCGGCCGGCACTTCGTACCCTCGCAGGATGGCGTCCACCGTCTCCGTCACGTTGGCGTGCACGGATACCCTCTCCCAGCTCTGGATCTCCACCACCACGTCGAACGTCGGCGGTGCCTTGCGCTCCAGGATCGACTTCTGCGTGCCGCGACGCCGCGCCTCCTCGTCCCCCAGCGTCACCGACTGGATGCCGCCGATGAGGTCACACAGGGTCGGGTTCATGATCAGGTTCTCCAGCGTGTTGCCGTGGGCCGTGCCCACCAGTTGCACCCCCCGCTCGGCGATGGTGCGGGCGGCCGCCGCCTCCAGGTCCGTCCCGATCTCGTCGATGACGATGACCTCCGGCATGTGGTTCTCCACCGCCTCGATCATCACCGCGTGCTGCATGGTGGGCGTGGCCACCTGCATCCGCCGCGCGCTGCCGATGCCCGGATGCGGGATGTCGCCGTCGCCGGCTATCTCGTTCGATGTGTCCACCACCACTACCCGCTTGTTCAGGTCGTCCGCCAGGAAGCGCGCCACCTCCCGCAGCATGGTTGTCTTGCCCACGCCGGGCCGCCCCAGAAGGAGCGTGCTTTGGCTCGATTTCACCAGGTCCTCGATGATCCGGATCGTGCCGAAGACGGCCCGCCCGACGCGGCAGGTGAGGCCGACCACACGGCCGTGCCGGTTGCGGATGGCCGATATCCGGTGGAGGGTGCGCTCTATGCCCGCCCGGTTGTCGCCCGTGAACTCGCCGATGCGCGACACGACGTGCTCCAGGTCGGCCTGCGTCACCTCCCGATCACTGAGGGTCACCTCCAGTTCGGGGTAGCGGGCCTCCGGCAGCCGGCCCAGGTCCAGCACCACCTCCAGCAGCTCGTAATTATCCGGCCGCTCTCGCAGTGGGTCGCGAACCTGCGGCGGTAGCACATCGAGCAGCGCGTCCATATCGTCGGTTATTCTTAGAGTGTTCATTCTACTAGCTCACCGGGTAGGGTTGCTGGACCCCCTCCGCTACGGGGACAGCCTCCTCCACAGGTCGAGCCAGACGGTTCAGCAAGACCGTGTACTCGGCCACCGCCCTGAAGCCTAGCTCCTCCAGTCGGCGTGCCACAGTCTTCTGGTATTCGGGCACCAGACATAGAATGGGTCGCCTGTCGGCCAGATAGCTCAGGGCGGCAGCCAGCAGATCGTCCAGCGCGACCATCTCTCTTCGCTGGGCCACCAGGCTGAAGCGGCCCACCTGACTCTTCTTCGAGACGCGCAAGCAGGCCGCGGGGCCTTCTGGCCCCGTCACTATCAGGTGCTGGCAATGGCCGTTCTCTTGCACGCCCGCCCACTCGCGCACGGTGGCGGCCTCGTGCCGGCGCACCGCTACGGGCACAGAGGCGTTGTAGAGCTGGAACAGAGGGAGAACGTCGGCCGAGGTACGCTCCCGCAGGGGCAGCTTCGCTGGCTCCAGGCCTTGCGGCGCCTTATCGATAGCCAGCAGGCGCTCCTTCAGGTAGGGGAAGAAGCCAGCCTGGCGAATCGTCCCCAGGAGCGGGCTGTCTTCCTTCAGTCTGAGGAAGACCTTCTCGGCCCCAGATCGTCCCAGCCCCTGGCTCAACTGCTCCAGAAGCGTCAAGCAGAACGTTTCGTCCTCCTGGCCGACGATAAGGTAGTCCACCTCCCAGGCGCTGGGGCCAGAGCGCCGCCGCACCGACGCCAGACCGCAGGCCCTCAGCCCACGAGCGGCTATCCAGGCATGACGGCGGTCGGCCAGTGGCAGCCACGACTTCAGGGTGCTCTCCAGGAGACGGAACCCCGGGTCCGCCAGGCCCAGCCGCGCCCACGTCTGGGCCTCATTGCGGTAAGCGGGGCCAAAGGGCGGCTTGCCCGTCGCCCAGAGCGACGCCAGGAACACCAGATCGGCCGGCCGCAGAGGCCTGATGGTGGCGGGAGAGCTACCCTTGGTCATCCTTGTGCGCTCGCACCATTTCGATGAAGTACCGATGAAAACGATAGTCCTCTGTCAGTTCGGGGTGAAAAGCGGTGGCCAGGGCGTTAGCCTGGCGGACGGCAACTGCCTTCCCATTCTTTAGCTTGGCCAGCACCTCCACTCCATCGTCCACCTCCTCCACAATGGGTGCGCGTATGAAGATGGCATGAAACGCCTGGTGCCCCAGCGCGGGCACGGCCAGGTCGGTCTCGAAGCTGTCCACCTGCCGCCCGAAGGCGTTGCGCCGCACGGCGATGGCCAGGGTGCCCAGAGTGGGCCAGGTCAGCTCGCTCGCCCGCTGAGCCAGAACGATCATGCCGGCGCACGTGCCCCAGATCGGGAATCCGTTCTGGGCCCGCTCTCGCAGGGGCTCTAGGAGCGCGAACTCGGAGATGAGGCGCGCGACGGTGGTGCTCTCGCCGCCGGGGATCACCAGCCCGTCCAGCCCGTCTAGCTCCTGCGGCTGACGCACCTCTCGTGCCGCGACGCCCAGTCGCTGAAAGATGCCGATGTGCTCAGCGAAGTCACCCTGAAGCGCCAGGACGCCGATGCTGGTCATGGCGTTCCTATGTCCGCTCCTTCGGCCAATCTTGCTAGTTCCTCGCGGGTGAGGCCGGCCTGTCGGAGTATCGTGGAAAGCGTTTTCGGGTGGAGGTTGGCTTGGCCGGTCGGCACGGTCACGTGCCGAGTTCCGCCCCTGAAGACTCCCCGCAATCTGACGTGACTTCCTCGCTGTCGTACCGGTTCGATACCGACTCTAGACAGAGCGCGAATCACCTCATCACTTGAGTATCGCCGGGGCACGGATAGTCATCTCCCGGACAACGGGCGTGGATTCAACCGGAATGAGCTCCCCCTCCAGTTCTTCCCGCGTCATGTCTTCGATGTGGAGTTCTACGGCCTCTTGGATCATCTCCATGGCGTGCTGTTCGCTGTTTCCCTGCGAGGCGACGTCATACTCCAGGCACCAGGCCACCCACTGGTCACCGTCCTGCCACAGTACGACGTGTACCTTCTGCTGTGTCATCCCTACCACCCTCTCATAGCCAGGCGCTCCTCGTCCGGCATCGAGCGCACGTCCAGGCCGCGCATCGGCTCTCCCAGCCCGCGCGATACCTCCGCGACGATCTCGGGGTCGTTGTAGTTGGTAACCGCCTTGACGATGGCTTTGCCCCGCTGTTCGGGGTCGTCCGACTTGAAGATGCCGGAGCCCACGAACACGCCCTCAGCGCCTAGCTGCATCATCAGGGCAGCGTCGGCGGGCGTGGCCACACCGCCGGCGGCGTAGTTGACCACCGGCAGGCCGCCCGTCTCGTGCACCTCCTTCACCGCCTCGTACGGTGCTCCCAGCGTCTTGGCCTCGGCCATTAGTTCGTCTTTGGGCATAGAGTGCAGCCTGCGGATGCCGTCCATCACCGCCCGCATGTGCCGCACCGCCTCCACGATATTGCCCGAGCCCGCCTCGCCCTTGGTGCGGATCATCGCCGCCCCCTCGCCGATGCGCCTCAGCGCCTCGCCCAGGTCGCGGCAGCCGCACACGAACGGCACCTTGAACGGCCACTTGTCGATGTGATGCGTCTCGTCGGCGGGGGTCAGCACCTCCGATTCGTCGATGAAGTCCACCCCCAGCGCTTGCAGCACCTGCGCCTCCGCGAAGTGGCCTATGCGGCACTTGGCCATCACCGGGATCGTGACCGCCTCCATGATCGCCGCGATCACGCTGGGGTCGGCCATGCGCGCCACGCCACCCGCGGCGCGGATGTCGGCCGGCACGCGCTCCAGGGCCATGACGGCGCAGGCGCCCGCCTCCTCGGCGATGCGCGCCTGCTCCGGCGTCACCACGTCCATGATGACGCCGCCCTTGAGCATCTGGGCCAGCCCCTTCTTAACGATGTACGTACCCTTCGACACGCTCAGGGCAGGCTCCTTTTCCACAGCCATCGTGCCCTCATTGTACTATCTGGCCGTCCCAATAGGCAAGGCGAGCCCGCCGCAGACCTTGACGCCCCGCTCCGTCCGTGTATAATATTTGCGCTTATGTTATGTTTGGGGCCTTGCAAGGAGAGAGGTGATCGCGATGAACATTCACGTTGGCAAACGGCGATCAGTGGCTACGGTGCTTGGGGTGCTCGCGGTCTTCGGCGTGGGCTTGGTTATCGCCCTTGGGGTGCGGTCGGTGGTTGCCGACCCTGGGCCCGCCGCGCCCAACCCGGGCCACGAGTGGAGCGAGATCGCACTGCCCGCTGGCACTTGGTCTGGGCTCGACGCCGACATGGTTGATGGGATGCATACCGGTCAGAGCGGGGCAAACTACATTCCCTATGCTGATGCATCTGGCAATGTGGGCATCGGGACGACAAGTCCGGCGGCGAAACTCGATGTCAATGGAGATATGGCTGTTGCAGGAGCTACCGTTATCAACGGCGCTGGTGCATGGGTTGGCGATCCAACGGGGTTGATTGGACCAGCGCCTGCACATGAGTGGAGTGGAACCAGCTTGAGATTCCAAAACCCGGACGCAAGTTGGGGAGCTTATACTGACCTTCAGGGCCCGCAAGGTCTAACAGGTCCGGAGGGACCGGAAGGCCCGCAAGGCCCGCAAGGTTTAACAGGCCCACAGGGCCCAACAGGTCCGGAGGGCCCACAGGGCCCGCAAGGCCCGCGAGGTCTAACAGGTCCGGAGGGCCCACAAGGACCACCTGGACCAGCTGTTAATTCAGTTGCTGTATGTACCATAGCACCAAAAGGCGAATGCTGGGGTGGGTATCATACTCCTACCGAGATATGTGCTATGTGCATATGTACTGGTAGAGTCATTGGCGCTGGTAAGGAAACTTGTTATGTTCAAGCGGATACTGGAAGTTGTGGTTATACCAATGTAGAGGATGGGTTTTGTTGTGTATGTGAGCCATAAAGGCAAAATAGAAGCCATCATCTTCCCAAAAGATAAGGAGAAGTTATGGAGGGGTGGCCGCATTAAAACGCCATGAAGAGGAAATTGCCACCATTGGGAGCCTTGGCCCTGGCGCCAATCGCTCTTGGCGGCCTGGTGACTCTCAGCGCTGGCGCATGGTACGCGCGGAGGCGCTGTCTAGCCTAGCGCGACCGCCCGCCGCTCATGGTGAGCCTGTCGAACCATGAGCGGCCACCCGCCACAGGCGCTCGCCTCCCAGATATGCTAACATTGGCCGCGCAACGGCGGCGAAGCATGGAGATTACCCCGCGCGTCCACAGCATACCTGCGCCGCAGGCCGCCTTCAGCGGCCCGCTCGCCCCCAACGTCTACCTCGTGGTCGACGGCGGTCAGGCGGCCCTCATCGACACCGGCTACCCTGACGAGGCCTCCGTCAAGCCACGACTCGAATACCTTCAGCGCATGGCCGGCCCTTCGGCAGGCTCAGGGCAGGCCCTGAAGCTTTCGCACATCATCGTCACCCACCACCACATCGACCACTGCGGCGGCGCCCGCGCTCTCCGCCAGGCCACCGGCGCTCCCGTCTGCATGCACCCGACGGAAGCACGTCTCCTGAGCGAGTGGCGAGCGGCTGCCCCCCAGGACGCGGACATCCCCGCTGAGCCGCAGACGATGGACGAGCGCGTTCGCGCCTGGCGTCGCGCCACCGCCGAGACCACCGCCGACTGCGTGCTCCAGGGCGGCGACACCGTCCAGGTGGGCGGCGTCACTATCGAGGCCATCGATACGCCCGGCCACACCCTCGGCTCCATCTCCCTCTATCTCCGCGAAGAGGGCGTGCTCTTCACTGGCGACACTGTGCTCGGCCTCGGCACGGTCGCTATCTTCCCGCCGCCCCACGGCGACATGGCCCTCTACATGCAGTCGCTGGAGCGGCTGCAGACCTACGACGCCACCTTGCTCTGCCCCGGCCACGGCCCGCCCGTGCGCGATGTCGCTCGCAAGCTCCAGGAGCTCATCGACCACCGCCACGAGCGGGAGCAGCAGATCCTCGCTGCCGTGGGCGAAGGCGGAGGCGACCTGGAAACGATGCTGGCCGACATCTACCCCGAGCTGGACAGGCGCCTTGTCGGCATGGCCCGCGTTCAGCTCCTTGCCCATCTCCACAAGCTCCAGAGCGAGGGGAAGATCGCCCGCCGTGATGAGGCCACCGGGACCCTCTACGTCCTTCCCTAGACTGGGCCGCATCGTCAAGCGTATGAGCCTGTCGAGAAAGCGCCCTTGTTCGCCCTTCGACACGCTCAGGGCGAGCGGTTTGAGGTGCCTGCGCATCTCCGCTCATGGTGAGCCTGTCGAACCATGAGCGGCCCAATAGGTTCACCATGAGCGGCGCCAAAGGCTCACCATATTGCCTAGACTGGGCCGCGCCGTCAAGCGTATAGTAAAATACCCTCGGATTCGGAGGAGCCTTTCCTTGGCCAAGAAGAGATCGTCCATCGAGCTGCCCCTGGCGGGCATACTGCCGCTCACCTCGGCGGTGAACGAGGAGGGCCATCTGACCATCGCCGGCTGCGATGCCGTCGAGCTGGCTCGCGAGTTCGGCACGCCCCTCTACGTGTTCGACGAAGAGACCCTGCGCCACAAGTGCCGCGAGTTTCGCTCCGAGTTCCGCAGCCGCCACGCCGATACCGGCGTCAGCTACGCCGCAAAGGCCTACCTGGGCCGAGCCCTCGCTGCCCTCCTGGCCGAGGAGGAGATGGACCTGGAGGTGGTCTCCGGCGGCGAGCTCGCTATCGCCCGCTCGGTCGACTTCCCGCCCCAGCGCATCTACTTCCACGGCAACAACAAGTCGGAGGAGGAGTTGCGCGAGGCCCTGGAGTACGGCATCGGCCGGGTGGTGGTCGACAACCTGTACGAGCTGGAGCTGCTGAACCGCGTGGCGCTCGATGTCGGCAAGCGCCAGCCCATCCTCCTGCGCCTCTCGCCCAACGTCGACCCCCATACTCATCGCCACACCACTACCGGCGTCCTGGACAGCAAGTTCGGCTTTCCCATCGTCACCGGCCAGGCGGAGGCCGCCGTGAAGCAGGCCCTGAGCCTGCCGGCCGTCGAGCTGATGGGGCTGCACGTGCATCTCGGTTCGCCCGTCTTCCACCTCGAACCCTATCAGGAGGCCGTCGACCTGCTGATGGCCTTCGCCACCCAGATGAGCGAGCGGTACGACTTCCGCCTGCGAGAGCTTAGCCCCGGCGGCGGCTTCGCCATCCAGTACCTGGAGGACATCCCCGCGCCCTCAATGGCCGAGTATGCGGCGGCCATCGTCTCCGCCCTGATGCAGGCCTGCCGGGCTCACTCCCTGCCCCTGCCCAGGCTTGTCGTGGAGCCCGGGCGCGCCGTCGTCGGCCAGGCCTGCCTCGCCCTGTACAAGGTCGGCGCCAGCAAGGAGATCCCCGGCGTGCGCACCTACGTGGCTGTCGACGGCGGTATGGGTGACAACATTCGCCCCGCCCTCTACGGCGCCCGTTATTCGGCGCTGGTAGCCAACAAAGTCGGCGAGGCAGCACGCCAGCGGGTGACCATCGCCGGCAAGTTCTGCGAGTCCGGCGATGTCCTCGTTCGCGATGCCGACCTGCCCCGCCTGGAAGCGGGAGACCTGCTGGCCGTGGCTGCCGCTGGCGCCTACTGCCTGCCCATGGCCAGCAACTACAACGCCTTTCTCCGCCCCGCCATCGTCATGGTGAAGGACGGCGCCGCCCGCCTGATCCGTCGCCGCGAGACCTACGAGGACCTGATGCGATGCGACGTTCACCCTCCCGGGAGCTAGGCGCTCCCGTGTGGCAGACCGTTGGGCAGGATAGGGCGGTGGCTGCCCTTCAGCGCGGCCTGGCCCAGAGTAGGCGGGCCCACGCCTACCTCTTCGTGGGGCCGTCCCACGTGGGCAAGGGCACCCTGGCCCTCGAGCTGGCCCAGGCCCTCAACTGTGAGGGGCCCGAGCCGCCCTGCCACGAGTGCTCCCCCTGCCGCCGCATCGCCGCCGGCATCCACGCCGACGTGCAGATGGTGGGCGTGGAGGCAACCGATGGCGGCGTCCACAAGGACATCAGCATCGACCAGATACGGGAGGTGGGGCGGGCGGTGAGCCTGCGCCCCTTCGAGGGCCGCTGCCGCGTGATCATCATCGATCCGGCCGATGCCATGAACGAAGCGGCCCAGAACGCCTTCCTCAAGACGCTGGAGGAGCCGCCCCCGGACGTTGTCTTCGTCCTCATCACCTCGCGCCCCCAGGCCTTGCGTGCCACCATCTGCTCCCGCTGCCAGCGGCTGGACCTTGCGCCTCTGCCCGTTCCCCAACTGGAGGAGGCCCTGCGCCAGCGGTGGGCGCTGGCTCCTCGTCAGGCTCAGCTCCTCGCTCGCCTGTCGCGCGGCTGCCTGGGCTGGGCCCTGGCCGCCCACCAGGATGAGGAGATGATGCGCGTCCGCCACGAGGCCCTCATGGACATCCGCGCCCTCCCCCAGCGCACCATCCAGGAGCGATTCGCCTACGCCTCCGAGGTCGCCGGCCGCTTCTCTCGCGACCGGGCGACCGTCCTGGCCGTCCTCGACCTCTGGCGCGAGTGGTGGCGCGACATCCTCCTTCTGTCCACCGGCTGCCAGGACGCCATCACCAACCTCGACCTGTCCGATATCCTGAAGGCCGAGGCCTCGCGCTACGACGCCGCCCAGGTGATCGCCTCCCTCCGTTCATTGGCTGCCACCAAGCGCCGCCTGGAGGAGAACGTCAACCCCCGCCTTGCCCTGGAGGTCCTCATGCTGGACCTGCCGGCACCCCGCTAGGTTAGCCCCTTGACACACTCCCTCGTCCGTGATAGAAACGGAGCGACGTAGTAATCTAGCAGGCAATGGAAGGAGATTGGCCATGAAATGGCTGCACTCGAGGACAGGAGTTGTGGCGCTGGTGGCGGCGGTGGCCGTTCTCACCATCGCTCTGGGCACCTGGCAGGGCTGGCTGGCCGAGGCGGCGCCGGGCGAAGTGTACGTGAACGACAACAACCTTCCCGATATAGAAGGATGCAACGATACGATTATCAGGAAGATTCAGGACGGTATTGACGCGGTGGACCCAGGCGACACGGTGATCGTCTGCGAGGGAGAGTATGAAGACCCGGTCACCGTCGACAGGGACCGCCTGACGGTCATGGGCCACCCCGATGCCGACGTCGGCGACGTGGTGGTGAAGCGTACGGGTGCCAATAACGGTTTCGATGTCACTGCTGAGGACGTGACCATCCAGCATATGCGGTTCGAAGGCGGCCCGGCCGGTATTGGCATTAACGTCACCGGCGACGGCGCCACCATCGACGGCGTGGAGGCGGTCGGCTGGCTCAATGGGATCTGGCTCGATGGCTCCAGCGGCAGCCTGGTCGAGTATAGCGAGGTGGACGATAACAATGTTGGAATCGGCGCCCAAGGCGGCGGGGAGAACGAGATACGTGACAATGTGGCAGGGCCCGACAATACCACCGGGGTTTACATCGGCGACGAAGATGTAGACCTGGTGGAGGACAACGACCTGTCGGGCACCTCTGCGGCTCTCGCGCTCTGGCCTGGCGCGGGTAATGTGATCCACGTGCGGGTCGTGGGCAACACGATCAACGCCGGCAGCGATGGTGTTGTCATCGACGAGATAGACTCGGCGGACTCGCTGATAGTCATCGGCGGCCGCCCTGAGGACGGCAACACATTCGTCGGTGACCCTGACGGGCTAACGGACTACTTTGTGGAGATGGAGTGCACGTCTGATAGCGAGGTCACAGTCAACGCCACCTGGAACTACTGGGCCGGCCTCGACAGTGAGGGGGACATCGCCGATTTGATCTACGGTGATGAGGTCGACGACGACTGCACTCCCCACGGTGCCGTGGTATTCCACCCCTGGGCCTCAGAGCCCCCTCCTACCCCCAGCCCTAGCCCAACTCCTACGCCCAGTCCTAGCCCTACGCCCAGCCCCAGCCCCAGCCCCACCCCCACCGCCACCCGTACCTTTGACCTGCCGATGGGCTGGAACAACTTCGTCTGGACCGGTGCCGACGGCACGGCTGCGGAGACCGCTTTCAGTTGCATCGCCGGCCCGCCCGTCCAGTTCGCCATCGCCTATAAGTTAGAGGCGGACGGCTGGCTGCGCTACGTTCCTGATCGGCCGGACCTCACCGACTTGACCACCGTCGACAAGTACGACAGCATGCTCGTGCTGATCATCGCCAGCGGCGCGCAGTGCGTGATGGCCGTCGAGCCCTAGACAACAAACACGATCGTCCAAGATAGCGGAGGGCGGCCTAGCCGCCCTCCGCTATCAGTCACAATCCCCGGGTTGTGTTGCGGTTGGCTCTTGCTGTTTATATAATTGATGCGCTTTCAAGGGAGGTTTGTTCGGTGGTGGGTGGTAGGGGTAGAGAAGCTGCGTATGACGCTCAAGAACATTCTGGTGCCAGTCGATGGCTCGGATGCCAGCATGGAGGCCGTCTACATGGCTTCTACGATGGCCAAGCGCAACAAGGGGAAGGTCTACGTCGTCTATGTAATAGAGGTGCACCGCTCCCTGCCCCTGGATGCTGACCTCAGGCCAGAGGCCATGAAAGGTGAGGAGATTCTGAACCACGCCGAGCAGCGCGCCGAAGAGGTGGACTTCGAGGTGGAAGGAGAACTCCTCCAGGCGCGAGACGCTGCCCATGCCATAGTCGATGAGGCCATCGAGCGCGCCGTCGACGGCATCATCCTGGGCGTGGGCTATAAGCGGCCCCTAGCAGAAGGGGGCGGCTTGGCCTGGCCGCGCGGGGGCAAGCCGGCACCGTTGCCAGGCGAATTCCGCCTGGGAAAGATCACTCAGTACGTGCTCGAAAACGCCCCCGGTGAAGTATGGCTTATCCGCCTGCCCATGTCCGAGTAAGATGAAGATTGTCATCATGGGCTGCGGTCGCGTGGGTGCCGAGCTTGCCACCCTCCTCGACCGTGAAGGCCAAGAAGTTACCATCCTCGACATCGACCCCGATGCCTTTGGCCAGCTTCCCTCAGACTTCGAAGGGACCTGCGTGGTCGGCAACGGCATCGACCAGGATGTCCTGCAGCGCGTAGGCCTCGCCGACGCCGACGCCTTCGTGGCCGTCACGCCCGGCGACAACCGCAACGTCATGGCCAGCCAGGTGGCCAAGCACATCTTCGACGTTCCCAAGGTGGTCTGCCGTATCTTCGACCCCATCCGACAAGACCTCTATCACAGCCTGGGGCTGGAGACCATCAGCCCCACTAGGGAAGTGGCGCGACTGTTGAAGCAGGCTCTAGAGAGGGAGTCGGCGGAAACGCCGAAGGGCGAGCGCTAGTCATGTATATCATCATCGTAGGCGGCGGCAAGGTAGGCTACTATCTCGCCAAGCAACTGGTGGAGGACGGCAACGAGGTGCTAGTCATCGAAAAGGACGCCGCCAAGTGCCAGCATATAGCCGACGAGTTGGGCGATATCGTCCTGCGAGGCGACGGCTGCGAGGGCATCACCCTGGAGGCGGCGGGGACCGGCCGCGCCGACCTGTTCATCGCCGTCACCGGCGACGATGAGGACAACCTGGTCGCATGTCAGGTCGCCAAGAATAAGTTCAACGTCCGCCGCACCGTGGCCCTCATCAACAACCCCAAGAACGAGGCCATATTCAAGAAGCTGGGCATCGACACCGCCGTCAGCTCCACCGCTCTCGTTCTGGCCAACATCGAGCAGGAGCTTCCCTCCCACCCCCTCATATCCCTGCTGACCATCAAGGGCGGCGGCCTGGAGATAGTCGAGGCCAAGGTGCCACCGTACTCGGCGATGGTCGGCAAGCGTGTGGGCGACCTCCTCCTGCCTCAGCAGTGCCTCATCACCGTCATCATCGATGAGGAAGGGGTGCCTCGTATCCCCAACAGCGACACCCAGGTTCGCGCCGGCGACGAGGTCGTCGCGGTCTGCCGCCGCGAAAGTGAGGATGCCTTGAGGGCCATCCTCACCTCCCCTCCCACAGAGACGCAATGACCGCTAAGCGCATCGCCTTCCTCGGACCACAGGGCACCTTCAGCGAAGAGGCGGCCCTCCGCCACGACCCCACTGCCCAGCTCTTGCCCTTTGCCAGCGTGGCCGCTGTCGCTGCCGCTGTCGATTCTGGCATGGCCGAGGAGGGAGTGGTGGCCATCGAGAACAGCATTGAGGGCTCCGTCACCGACACCCTGGACATCCTCATCCACGAGTCTCGCCTTTCCATCAGGCAGGAGCTCGTCCTGCCCGTCGACCACTGCCTCCTCGTGCGGCCGGGCATGCAGGCCGCCGATGTCAAGGTGCTCTTGTCCCACCCCCAGGCCCTCGGCCAGTGTCGCCGCTTCGTCGAGCGCTGCTTCCCCAAGGCGGAGATAGTCGCTGCCCTCTCCACCGCCGCCGCAGTCGAGGAGATGATGGCCCGCGAGAACGCCGCCGCCATCGCCACCCGCCGTGCCGCCGAGCTCTACGCCGCCGAGATCCTGGCCCGCGACATCCAGGATCGCTCCGACAACCTCACGCGCTTCGTGGTGCTGGCCGAAACCGACCATCCCTCCACAGGGAACGACAAGACCTCCCTCGCCTTTTCCTTCGCTGATGACCGCCCGGGTCTCCTGGTCAGCACACTGCAGGAATTCTCCACCCGTGGCATTAATCTCACCAAGGTCGAATCGCGCCCCACCAAGGAGCGCCTCGGCGAGTACATCTTCCTGCTCGATCTCGCCGGCCATCGCACCGACGACGTGGTGATTGAGGCCTTGAAGGCGGTCGAGGCCCAGGCCTCCTTCTTCCGCATCTTTGGCTCTTACCCCCGCTACATGGAGAGTGCCTAGTCCTCATGCCTGAACTGCCCGACCTCGAGGCCTATCGCGCGTTCTTCAATCGCCGCCTCCCTGGCGTCGCCATCGACGAGGTCACGGTGAAGATTCCCATCGTGATACGCGTCCCCAAGGACGACTTCATCGCCACCCTCACCGGCAACATCTTCGGTGAGGTGGAACGACGGGGTAAGTTCCTCCTCTTCTCCCTCAGGAGCGGCGACCACCTCGCCATCCACCCAATGCTCACCGGTCGCTTTCAGTACCGCCAGCCCCAGGAGAAGCGGCGGCCCAAGACCTGCTTCGTGCTCGCTCTGAGCAACGGCCACGAGCTGCGCTACTTTGATGATAGGCGAATGGGCAAGGTCTACATGGTGAAGCAGGGGGACTTCGCTTCGCTGCCTCTCTTCGCGGACCTGGGCCCCGAGCCCCTGTCGGACGAGTTTACGGAGGAGGCCTTTCGAGAGCACCTCAGACACTTCCGTGGTCAGATCAAGAGTGTGATCCGCAACGACAGCCTGGTAGCCGCCATCGGCAACGCCTACGCCGACGAGATCCTGTTCGCCGCCGGCATCCACCCCTACCGCAAGCGCGTAGAGCTACCGCCGGAAGCCGAGGTTCGCCTCTATCAGGCTATCCGCTCTGTGCTGAGCCAGGCAGCGGCCATCGTTGCCGACCGCGTGGAGAAGGAGGGCATCCCGGTGGACGAGTACCGCGACC
>Ga0307438_1000935_pt1 | contig 19783 bp, 17 predicted proteins | sample SalMarWE160110MG_FD_202144 | JGI IMG/M metagenome (GOLD analysis project Ga0307438, IMG submission 202144) | Salt marsh sediment microbial communities from the Plum Island Ecosystem LTER, Massachusetts, United States - WE1603-110 | ecosystem: Environmental > Aquatic > Marine > Intertidal zone >... | reverse complement strand
AATCTCATACCCGAAAGCAATGGAAGCCAGGATAGCGAGCTTGTGGGCGCTATCGCCGCCGCTTATATCCAGAGTCGGGTCGGCTTCGGCGTAACCTTTTTTCTGCGCCTGGGCGAGGACCTCGTGAAAATCGGCATCACCGGCAGTCATATTTGAGAGGATATAGTTACAGGTTCCATTGACGATACCGTACATAGAAGTAATATTGTTTGCCGTCAGTCCCGTCCGAATGGCTGAGATTATTGGGACACCGCCCGCACAACTGGCCTCAAAAGCTATGCAGCGGTTATTTTTGTGTGCTGTCCTGTAGAGTTCGTTGCCGAACTCAGCCAGCAGGGCCTTATTAGCGGTAACCACGTTTTTGCCGGCATCGAGCATTTTGAGCTGAATTTGTTTTGCCACGTCGGTTCCGCCGACCATTTCAACGCCTATCTCAATTGTGTCGTCGCCCAGCAATCTATTCAGGTCGTCGGTAAGGACACCATCAGGCAGCTTTACCGGCCGGGGTGATTCGATATCGATATCAACAACGCAGGCAAGCTCCAGCCGCAGGCCGGTCTTGGCTGCTATCGAATCAGCTTCATCGAGTATCAGCCTGGCAACACCACTGCCAATAGTTCCAAAACCAACGACACCAACTTTTACTATTTTTTCTGCCATAACGATACCTGTCATAGTTTTAACAATACTTATCCCCCGGACGAACGGGGGGTAATGGCGTTAAGACTACCAATTATGATTTGGGTAGTCAATAATCAATTCATTTTTTAGCTTGGAGCAGGTCTAAAAAAAAGCCAACGTTGACAAGGCAGTATCGATTGACTATCCTGCTTATGTTATGTCGATAACCGGGAGGGGCAGGGGAGTATGCAGGACAGGATGTGAACAGGAGCAGGCATAAATGAAGGACGGAACGTTTGGCGGCGACCTGGAATTTCTCAAGAAATATACCGATGTTTTTGTCCTTTCGGATAAATCCGGCAAGAGTCAGGTAGACCAAGTCCACAATCAAGACATAAGGAGAATTATGTTATGAAAATGCGATGTGAACCTATGAAAAAGAATTTGGTACTTATTTTACTGGCTGCCGTCGCGCTTGGCGTCTGCTCCAATCTTGCAGCGGCTACCAAGCCGCGTGTTATCGTTACGACCGACGGAGAGATTGATGACCAGTGTTCGATGATTCGGTTTCTGCTGTATACGAATGAGTGGGACGTCGAAGGGATCGTGACGTCGAGTTCACAATACCACTGGCATGGACACAAATGGGCCGGTGATGACTGGATCCAGCCTTACATAGATGCCTACGCAAAGGTCTATCCCAATCTGGTCAAGCATGACAGTCGGTATCCCACACCGGAGTACCTGCAGGCGCGTACGTTCCTCGGAAACGTGGAAACGGAGGGTGAGATGGATGCGATCACCGCCGGCTCACAACACATTGTCCGGGTCCTCCTGGACGAATCGGACGACCATCCCGTCTGGCTCCAGGCCTGGGGCGGTACTAACACCATCGCCCGGGCCCTGAAAACCATCGAAGAAAAGCACCCGAAGAAGATGGCTTACGTGGCGAACAAGATACGCTTCTTCTTTATCTGGGAGCAGGATTCGACCTATCAGGCCTACATCCGGCCCCACTGGGGAAAATATAACATTCCGACGATCATCTCGGATCAGTTTGAGGCGATCGCGTATCGGTGGGCTAGGGTTCAGCCCGAGGAAAAGCAGAAGTATTTCACTGGGGCATGGATGAAAGAAAACTTATTGGAAAATCATGGGCCGCTGTGTGCACTCTACAAAGCGAAGGAGAATGGGGATTTCAGGTCCGAGGGCGACTCACCTGCGTTCTTGCATACCATCGTGACCGGATTGCGAAACCTGGAGTCACCCGGCTGGGGTGGTTGGGGTGGCCGCTATACCAGAGTCCGCGAAAACACCTGGCTCGATCCGGTGCCGGTGGCGGGGTATGCGTATCCGGAGGGGCGATGGTATACGATATCGGCCTGGGGGCGAAATAGCTTGCGGAAGGGGTCGACGACAACCGAGGAGCAGCGCCGGGAATATTACAAACCCATCTGGCGCTGGACGGATGCGCTTCAAAACGATTTTGCGTCGCGGGCCGACTGGTGCGTAAAATCTTATGCACAAGCCAATCATCCGCCGGTGGTTGTGCTGGGGCATGCGGCGGACCTGGAGATGCGGTCGGGGGCGACGGTGAAACTGAGTGCGCGGGGGACGAGCGATCCGGACGGGGATGAGCTGGAGTATCGTTGGTGGCAATACCGGGAGGCGGGATCCTACGACGGAACCATTGAAATCCAGGATGCCGAGAAACAGGATGCCTCGTTCACGGTGCCCGGCGATGCCGGCAAAGGGGAAACCGTCCATATTATCTGCGAGGTAACGGATACCGGCACACCCCGACTGACGCGTTACCAGCGTGTGATCGTGACGGTGGTGCCATAGCTATACTTACAGTCTCCATTGACGATATAAAATCGGCTCTGCCAAAATAACCGGAGTATCTTTCTTATCAGTCTTTCGTTGATATAGTGTCTCTAATGTGAAATAATGAACCGTTATATGAAAACGCAGATTAAAAAACTATTAATTGCCGCTTTTGTTAGTATCTGCCTTGGCAAAATCGCACAGGCAGACTTAGCAAACCAAATTGACGGCATTGTCAACCGTTCTTCGCAAAAGAAGGTTCAGTTTTCCGTTCATATTATAAATGCTCGTAACGGTGGAACTGTTTACAGCCATAATGCAACAAAGCCATTGACACCTGCCTCGAATATGAAAATAGTTACTACCGCTGCGGCCCTTAAATACTTGGGCCCTGATTTTAAGTATGAGACAAAAGTTGGCCTGTTGCACGGGCTTCCAGCCCGTGAAGACACGGCCAGGCCTGTCCCGAGCCAAGTCGAGGGGATGGCCGTGCTACCTCTCGTGATAATCGGCAGCGGAGACCCGCTATTGGGTGACCAAGAAACGGATGCAAAATATGGGCGGGAGGTCGGCTGGATATTTGAGGATATTGCAGCAGCTCTAAAACAAAACGGTGTACAAACAATCAAAGATATTGTCATCGATACCAGCATATTCGACGACCAGCGTGCCCATTCAAACTGGCCGAAAAAAGACCTGAATCGCTGGTATGCCTGCGAAGTATGCGGCCTGAATTATAATGATAATTGCATAGAAGTTACTACTAAAAATGTTGGTGGAAAGGTGGCTGTTTTAGTCGAGCCGAGGACGAATTTCGTAAAAATCATCAACAAGGTAAAACCCATCTCGAAAGGAACAAGTGGGGTTGGTTCTTATCGGACTTCAGAGGTCAACAAAATTGTCATCCAGGGCAAATGTAACAATCAGGCAGGGCCCTTCGATGTTGCCATCGAGAGACCAGCCGCTTTTTTTGGATATCTGTTAGCAGAGCATTTGCCGAAATCAGGTATCAAAGTGCAGGGTCAGCTCGTAGAGAAAAAACTTGATGAAAATCCCAGTCTGAAGATACTCGCACAATATGACACACCGCTATCTGATTGTCTGGCTCGATGTAATAAAGATAGTCTCGGCCTGGCAGCCGAAGCACTTTTAAAAACCATCGCAGCCCAAAATAGTCCGAACAAGAAAAACGGAAGCTGGGCAGGGGGGCAAGAGCTCATTTTACAATACCTGTCGAAACTTGGTATCGATAAAGAGCAGTTTCACATCGATGATGCGAGCGGCCTGAGCAAAGAGAATAAATTAAGCGCGAATGCCATAACGAAGATCTTGTTTAATATCTACAAGAGCGGAAACTGGTCGCTTTATAAAGATTCACTTGCGATAGGGGGGATAGATGGGACAATCAGTAAATATTTCACCGAGCTGAAGTATAAAGGTAAAATCCTCGGCAAAACCGGCTATATCAATAAAGTCAAATCATTCTCCGGCGTTTGTGAAGCAGAAAAAGGCGATTATCTTTTTTCTATCATCGCCAACAATGCCAACGCCCAGACTCGAACCGCAATCAACGACATTGCAGAAGCAATTATAGATGAGGCTGATGAATAGCTGACATTTATAGAAGTGACTAACGTCTGAAATAAACTATAAGGCCATTTTCGTATTCCTTCTTTTCCCATTTCTGACGCTCCGGCTCGATAGCAGTCTGAAAGACCTCCTCTTCGAGGAAATCCATTTCCACGCCAAGAACAACTGCTGAAGGCGGCGTTTTTTCGAGCAGCTCTCCGAGTGTTTGCGGGCCGACACTGCGTGTAATGGCACGGTCGGCAGGGGGCATATAATCGGCGACCCTGTAAACAAATGAGCCGGCCGAAAGCTCGGTATAAATATTGCATCCGCCTTCTAAAGCATAAAGGGGAGCCAAAGTAAGAATCAGCTTCGGGTCTTTGGGTATCACGGGCTTCCAGCCCGTGATACCACGGCCATCCTGGCCGTGGTACGCGATATCTTCCGAAATTCTATGCAGGTTAACCGCCGTCCATTGTTGTGTGTTGAAAAGCTTCGGAATCCTGTAAAGGACAGCAGGATATGATATGACTGTCACCAATGCTGACAGAGCTACTAAAACAGCAGCTATGTTGAAATATCTTGTAGGGGCGGTTCGCGAACCGCCCCTACTTTTGCCGACAAGCTTTCTTAAATACAGCAAAGGATATGCAACAGCAATTATGAGAAAAGGCACCGGCACCGCAAGGTGCTGTCGCCATAATGTCGGTAAACTCAGGGCAATTGCAAAGAAAGCTAACGGCAGCAGGGCGGCAAATAATGTGTTTACCTTGTCCGGTTTGGCTAATTTGTGACGCTGCCAGACAGCTATCGTGCAAAGATAAACTGCTATTACGATAACTGCAAGATAACCGGGAGTTGTTAGCGTGCTATATGTAAGGGCAAACTTGTTATGAACCAGACCTATTTTGTGCAGCCATTCGCTGTTGAGTATTTGTATCACGAAAACATCTAAAAGAAATGCTCGCGGTGCTTGAAATACTAACCAAACAGGCCAAATCAGAACGATTGCAGAAGCAATCAAAAAAGGCAAAATGGTCTTGAACCTTTGCTTTATCGACTCTCTACCTCTGGCCATCAGGGCAATAAAAAACAGAATCTGCACAAGTGCTGTTGTTATTCGCATACACGTTGCCAGAGTCAATAGGGTGCCGATGAATGCAATTCGCCGGAATTTCGATTTTTGCTCAAAGTCGGTGGATATGAATAGCCAGAAGCAAATCACAACGCACAAGATTACGACATCGTTGTTCCAGGCGTAACCGTTGGCATAATCGACGCTCGGATTAAATATGTACAGAACGGCACCAGCCAGACCGAAGAACATCCCCAATGTTTCGAACGGCTTGAATATATATCGGTATATACCGATTATGCATAACATCGTGATGATGTCACATACACTCGAAAGTAAACGGCCTGCGAGCAGATAGCTGGTTGTATTCGATATTTTATACAAGGCTGCTAAAAGCAGCGGGTGGCAGGGCATCTGGGCGACGTATGAAAAGTCCCTGTAAATCATTTTTCCCTGGGCCAATAATACTCCTGCCGTGCAGTACATATGCTCATCGCGTCCGATGGGCTTGGTCATGCTGTTTGCCAGGATTGCTAATGAAAAGATAAGCACTAATAAGACAACAAGGATATAAATGACTTTAGATGACATTTGTTTATTATTCTTCGCATAGAAAAAGCAGACTCTTAAAAATAATAAATAGTAAATAATAAATTGTGAATCGCATTACCATTCACCCAGCTCGCCGAGAAGCTCCTCGACCAAATCCTTCATTGTTACAATGCCGACAGGTTTTTCTCTTACGGCACGGCTTATTCTTGTAACCAGAACTATTTTTTCATTTTCTCTCTGCATAATGTTTATTGCCTCGATAACGGTGGTATGTGCTTGGAATTTTCTTATGGGCTTTATGAACTTGCGTAAATCCGTAAAATTCCCCGAGGAAGTCAGCGCCTCATAAATGTCTATAAAGCCGATAATGTTTTCCGCCCGGCCTTCGGTTACCGGCAGGCGGGTGAAAGAACATTTTCTCAATTTGTCCAGCAACATTGCATTGTCGGAATTGACATCGACCATCTCAACTTTATTAACAGGTATCATAACCGACCTCATACGAACGTTTGGGATACTAATGAGGCGGTTTATGATGTCGTTTTGAACGGAACTGAAAATAGCTTCTTCCTGAGTGTCTGCAAAAACTGCCCTGATATGATGTCTTTGTGTGGCGGTTAATACTGCCCTGGGGGCAACAGCGGACCCTGCGAATCGACCAAAAATACCGGACACAAATTTAAGCAGAGGCACTGCCCCGCACCAGCTAAAAACCTTGTGGAACACGAATAAAACGGGCGCAAAGAAAGGCATTAGATAGTCTGCCCGGTAAAAGAAAACATTTTTCGGTATCACCTCGGAGAATACAAATAATATCGGAACCGTTATCAACGTCGCAAATAGTTCAGCAGTGTGTGTAACCTCAACCTTGCTCAACAATAAGAAAGTTACAATACTCGTAACAATATAGTGAGTGAGATTATTACCGACTAACATTGAAAGAAGCAGTCCCGTGCTGTCGTGCATAGCTTTACCAAGGACGACAAACGATAATCGCTTTTTTTCAATACCGAGTCGTAAGCGAAGCCGGCTGAGCTGATACATCCCTGTCTCAGCGCCGGCAAACAGACCGGAGACAATAACAGTAAACACAGCGACCAATATTAAGATTATTCTATTGCTCATTAGCCGCATCTGCCTCAAGGGTTAATATTAGGGTTTCGATTCTGCGTTTTTTCACGGCTTCCACGGTGAACTTCAGATTTTCCAAATAAGCCACATCGCCTGCTTTTGGTAACTTGCCGAGAGTAGCAGTTACAAGACCGCCGACTGTGGATATCCTCGTCTCTTCAAAATCAACACCAAACGCGTCTGCCCAGTCGTGAATAGCCAGACTGCCTGCAAGACGATATTCAAAAGGCCCAATCTGCTCGATAGGTTCGATTCCCGGCGTAATCTCAATGGGACCAAGCAACTCTTCGGCAATATCCTCCAACCGCACCGAACCTGCAATCCCGCCATATTCATCTACAACTATGGCAATGTCGGTGCCGGACTTACGGAAAAATTCAAGCAGCGATTCGACGGTCTTTTGCTCCGGCACAAAATGGACCGGCTGGACGAGCTTGTCCAGTGATGTTGTCGGCTGAAGTAAAAGCTGCCTCAGGTGAACCAGGCCGACGATATTATCTATCCTGTCAACATAAACAGGCAGTTTCGTCAAACGATTTTTTCGCATCCTTTCAAGTGCTGCCCCTGCGGGGTCTTTAACGGAGCATGCAATCATATCCACGCGAGGCCGCATAACGTGGCGAACTTTCAGAAAGCCGAGCTGGATAATTTCACCCAAGAGTCTATTTTCATCAGCGGTGATTAGGCCTCGCTTGCGCAGCTGGTCGATGAGAAATTTGAATTCGGCCGTACTGATTGGCTGTCGGCCTTGCGGCCGGCCAAGGAGCAGCCGAAGGGCCGGCTCAACGGTTAGAATTCGGATGACAAATATGACAGGTGCAAGGACCTGCAGTAACAGAAAAGCCGGCAGGGCGGATAACTCGCTGAAAAACCTTGAGTTCGTAAAGGCAACGGATTTCGGCACTATCTCGCCAAACAGCACCAGAATACTAAACGTCACCAGGGCGGTTACTGCTGCCGCTCCTGAGCCGACTTGCTCCGAAATTCTGACTGTCAGGATGCTACCCGCAGCGAAGAACAAAACGTTCACCGTAATATTTCCAAACAACAGGCAGCTAAGGAGCTGTTTTGGTTTGTCCAGCAGCTTCGAAACAAGGTTGTGCAGTTTATGTTTTGATTTTCGCAGCAGCGTTATTTGCCTGCGTGTCAGGTTAAAAAATGCGGTTTCCGCTCCTGAAAAAAAAGCTGAGCCGCAGAGCAGCAGTAACATCAGGATAATATGGCCGATATTCTGGTAAATCTGTGCCACCTCTTATGCCGCCTTACGATGTAAAAAAACAAAAGAATAAAATGAGAATACAAAACCGAAGCTTAAAAGTAAAATCAAAATTTTAAAGCAGGGAAAACATAACAGACGCACGAGACTTAGCTTTCCGTTTTTGGCAGGATTATTTTGAATGTGCTGCCCCTGGCTGGTTCGGACTCCACTGATATCAGGCCATTATGGGCATCTATGACTTTTTTGCAAAAGGCAAGCCCGAGTCCGGAGCCGGAATGGTGGGGCTGTGATTTTTCACCTGTTTTGGTGGTAAAAAACGAATCGAAAATATTTGCCAAATTATCAGGTTCAATTCCACAGCCGGTGTCACTGACTTCGATTTGAACAACATCGCTTTCTTCTATGGCCCGAATAGCCAGGATGCCGCCGCCCGGCAGCATCGCATCGCGGGCATTGAGAATCAAGTTCATCAGGACCTGCTGAATCTGGACCGGCACCGCCCACACGGACATACCTTTCGGAATCTGAATCTCAACCGTTATCCCGTCCTTGCCGAAGTCCCGACACAAACTGCCGAAAATATCATCAATTAGAGTAGTCAGCTGAACATTTTTCTTTTGTTGTTTCTCGCCGTTCGCCAAAGCAAGCATACTCTCCATAATCTTCGATGCCCGCTCACAATTCTGTATTGTTTTTTCGAGCGTTTTCTTCGCCAGCATCTTATCATCAGGATTTTTCAGGGCAAGGCCTGCATAACTTTTGAGCGGGGTAAGCAGATTATTGATTTCGTGCGCTATCATATAGCTGACATTACCTATGTTGGCGAGGGTTTGAAGGTGCGCTATCTGGGATTGTAAATCATCCTGCTGCTGTTGCCGATTGGCCAGTTGCCGATGTAAAGAAAGTCGTTTTCCTATAATGCTTGCCAATTATCTGCTTCCGGTATAGAATTTAGCTGTTATAGATAATTTTACCTGAAGTTTTTGACTTACAGGTATCTATATCGACTTCTAAAGCAGTTTTTCTTGAACAATGAACCCCGTTAGAAATTTAATGAAAAACGGGGTAATACAAATAAGGCAAAACAATACAAAAAAGAAAGGTTTCTAACGGGGTGAATGAGCAGGCAATCTTAGAGGAGCTTCTGGCTCTGCTTGAGGCAAATAATGTTAAAATCCGCAACGAGCCGCTCGGCGGAAGCGGCGGGGGACTTTGCGCCATAAAGGGTGAGCAGATATTCTTTTTGGATACGCAGGGCGCTTCTGCTGATATCGCCGCACTTTGTGCCGAAGCTGTCATAAAAGTCGTTAATATTGAGAAGGTCTTTATTAAACCACAAGTTCGCCAGTTTATAGAAAATCACAGCGGTCAAATTACTTAGAAGGAGCAGTCTAATAGAAGTCAAATGGCTGACAATGTGCCTGATTTGCCTGGCAGGGTTTTTCTGGCCGATGCCCGTAAAGACATTGGCTTCTGAAGGAGTTGCGGAAACATTTGTCAATTCCATTGGTATGAAGTTTGTTCGTATAGAGGCCGGCTTTTTTCTAATGGGTCTGGAACAAGGAGGTGACTGGGATGAGCGACCTGAACACACGGTTACTTTTAGCAGACCATTTTGGATGGCGGTAACTGAGGTTACCAATATCCAGTATGAGCAATTTGACCCGGAACATCGCAAGCTCGGTTTTTCCAGTCAGGATGATGAGCCAGTCGTTTTTATCAGTTGGAATGACGCCGTCAAATTCTGCGAATGGCTCTCGGAAAAAGAAAACAGGCCGTATCGACTGCCAACCGAAGCAGAATGGGAATATGCCTGCAGAGCGGGCACATCCACGGCTTACTATACAGGCGATAGTCTGCCGGAGGTCTATCATAAGAACCAGAAGCAGACCTGGCAGCCGGAGCCGGTGTCGCTGAAGGTCGGCACCACGCCGGCAAACCAATGGGGTCTTTATGATATGCACGGCAACGTGGAAGAATGGTGTTGCGACTGGTATGGGCCGTATGAAGAGGGTGAGCAGACGGACCCTGTGGGTCGTTCTGACGGTGATTTCAAAGTTACACGCGGAGGCAGTTACAGCACAGAGGTCTCATACCTGCGTTCCGCAAACCGCCTCGGCACACTACCGGAAGATAAAAGCTGGCTGATAGGATTTCGCCTGGTCCTCGGTGAGATGCCCAAAACGAAAGCTCTTGCTCTACCGGCTCCGCCATTAAACAGGCAAAACGTAAGCAGGGAGAAACCGGCCGATTTAAACAAAGGTCCCGACCCTGAAAAACCGTATTTCAATGGTCCAATAGAGTATATCAAAATTGCTTCTGATTCTGATGGCCCAATGTATTCTAAACACAACCACGACCCGGCATTGGTTGATTGTCCTAATGGTGATTTGTTGGCTATTTGGTATTCGTGTCTAACAGAGTCTGGTCGAGAGTTGGCCATTTTGGCAAGCCGTCTTCGTTACGGCTCACAACAGTGGGAGCCGGCTTCTGTTTTCTGGAATGCGCCGGACCGAAACGACCACGCCCCGGCCCTCTGGTTCGATGGAAAAGATACTATTTATCATTTTAACGGCCTTTCAGCAGCGGCTACTTGGAGCAATCTCGCCTTGATAATGCGGACCTCGACTGATAATGGAGCCACCTGGTCAAAGGCAAAGCTTATTGCACCGGAGCACGGCTTGCGTCACCAGCCGGTCGAATCCGTTTTTAGAACGCAGCAGGGCTTTATTATCTTACCCTGCGATGCCGTTAGCGGGGGAAATGGCGGCACAGCAGTGCAAATCAGCCGAGATGGATGTAAGATCTGGATTGACCCCGGTGCCGGCCAGCCAGGACCCCGGTTCGCATCCGGCGAAACCGGCGCCTGGATTGCCGGTATTCACGCAGGAGTGGTTCAGCTAAAAGACGGTTCCCTTATGGCCCTCGGGCGTGGTGATAGTATCAATGGCCGGATGCCGATGAGTATTTCAAAGGATATGGGACAAACCTGGACGTATTCAGCCAGTGAGTTTCCAGCAATCGGTGGGGGGCAACGGTTGGTTCTAAGGCGGCTGCTGGAAGGGCCGATTCTGTTGGCGAGCTTCACAGACAAGAAAAATCAAAAAAAAGGTATGCTCATACGCGATGCTGCCGGAAAGGAGCGCCTGGTTTATGGGCTGTATGCAGCAGTTTCGTTTGACGAGGGCAAGACTTGGCCGGTCAAAAAGCTGGTTACCACTGGCGGTCCCTCAAGAGAGATTGGCAGCACCGATAATACCGTAAAGTTCGTTATGGATGAGACACACGCCGAACCAAAAGGTTACCTGGCTGCAACCCAGACACAGAACCGGCTCATACACCTTATCAGCAGCAGACAGTATTATGTGTTCAACTTGGCCTGGTTAAAACAACCAATGCCTGCAGAAAAGGAGTGAACAGAATGACAGCGAAAAAAACAGCTTTAATGGTTGACGAGATGTATCAGACCCTTGAAGTCTGGTATCCTTACTATCGGCTCTGCGAAGCGGGTATAAAAGTTGATTTTGTTGCAGCCGAGGCAAAAAAAGAATATCATTCAAAGGAAGGCTACCCTTGCGTCTCAGATATTGCAGCAAGAGAAGCCGAAGCCGATGATTATGATTGTATGATTGTGCCGGGCGGATTTGCCGCCGATTTTATGAGAAGAAACGTCGATGTCATAAAATTTGCCAGCGATATGGTAAATGCAGACAAGGTGATAGCTGCTATCTGCCACGGCGGATGGCTGTTATGCAGCACTGAGGCTTATAAGGGCAAAAAGGCCACCTGTTTTATGGCAATTAAAGATGATATTAAAAACGCCGGCGCCGAGTATGTTGACGCAGAATGTGTGGTGGACGGAAACTTGATTACATCACGCAAGCCGGACGATTTACCGGCCTTCTGCACTGCAATATTAAAAAAGCTGAAAAAGTAAAAACATAAATCCGACAAAACTTTGGCTCAAAATTGGAGCGATTTTTTATGACTAAGAAAAAAACAGAAGTTGACCAGGAAAAAACGCCCATAATCCTGATTGTTGATGATAATCAGCAAAATCTTGAACTTCTGCAGGCGTATCTCGAAGATATGGATTGCGAAACAGTCCCTGCGCACGACGGGCTGGAGGCGTTGAAGATTATAGGAAAAAGCGCACCTGACTTGATTTTACTGGATGTTATGATGCCCAAGATGAGCGGCTTTGAGGTTTGCAGAAGGTTAAAAAACGACCCGAAAACCGGCAACATTCCTGTAATAATGGTAACCGCACTTAATGAGTTCGGCGATATTGAGCGCGGCATTGATTCAGGAACAGACGATTTTATCAGCAAGCCCGTGAACAAGCTGGAGCTTGTAACACGGGTTAAAACTATGCTGAAATTGAAGCACTTGAGCGATAAGCTCGAACGAACATTGGCATATTTGAGTGAGATAGAAAAACAGGCACAGATGGAAAAATCGGATTAAAAGGGCGGAGAGCAGGGGGGCAAAACCCGATAACCGGCCTTTAGAATCACAACAATCGCTACAGCACACACAATCACCATAAACTCGGCTCAAAATAAACACATAGAGAGCTAATAGTTAACACTGCCATTAACACGCCTTCATTTATTGTCGATATTCTTAAACGGTATATGGCCTGATGCTGTTTACCTTTGGAAAAAAGTAATTCGTTTCTCGGCGAATGGAATGCGGACAACGAGTTACTAAGGACGAGGGACGATAATATGAGCCAGCTTTTCGAAATCCTCGGCAGGGCGATTACAATCGATACTGCCGATTTAATATGGCATTGGTTAAGCACCGTCAGAATCCCGAATCGTGACGGCGATTCTGCACAGTATCGGCAGCTAAATAAAATCATTGACCTGATGGGCGATATGAAAATCGAAGCTGCTGCCGAGCAGCTGCGAGTGTATCTTTTTGATAATCCATCCTGTATATACGGCCGATTGGCTGCGGCAGCCACTTGTTTGCACAAGAACAACCTGAATAAGGCAATTGAAGAGCTAAACTCGGTTTATATGCGCAGGCCTAACAACACAATGGCTCTTTATGCTCTCGGTTATTGTTATGAGCGACTCGGCAAAGAAGCTCAAGCCATCGAATTTTATCAGGACTGCCTGAAGTTTAAAAGTTATCTGCAGCTGCCGGCACAGCGACTCGCAGCCATTTATTTCAAAAACGGCCAGCTCGAAAAAACCATCCAGCAGTATGAATTGTTGAAAAATGAGTATCCTGATGATATATCGACCCTTGTCACGCTCGGCCATTTATATATTACCTGTGCACAATATACGAAAGCTATCGAGGCATTTAACACTGCGATTTTAATACACCCGGACAATTTCCATGTTCAGGAGGAATACCTGGACCAGCTCATTGCCGAGGACCAGCTCCAGGAAGCACTTCAGCAGCTTGATGAATTATCACAGGACCAGCCGGAAAGTGCTGACTTGCTCGCCAGACGTGCTGATATTCTTGGTATGTTGGGCGATTTTGCTGAGGCCGTTTCACAATATGAACAGGCCATTCGCATCTGTCCTGATTTCCTGGAGGCGACTATAAAACTCGGGACTTTGTACTTGCAGATACACGCCGAGCAGCTCGCTGCACTGCAATTCAACAGGGCAGTTGAGATAAATGACAAAATAGTTGATGCGTATATCGGTCTTGCAATTTCTCAGAAGTTATCGGGTAATAAGTCAGACGCCCTCGTAACATTATCGCTGGCTGCTGCAATCCAGCCGAATAGTTCGTTGTTGTTTGCTGAGACAGCCACTTTGCAATTCAAAACCGGTCTTGAGAAGAATACGCTTATGTCCGGCGAGGACAACAAAATAAACCTAACCAATGCCGTAATCGCGGCCCATCATCGTCAAATTGCCAATCAGCCGCAAAATCCCGACTTGCATTATCGCCTTGGTATATTGATGATGAGCACTGGGAAGATGCCGGAGGCAATTATGTCTTTTCGGGCTGCTCTTCAAATAAATCCCACCTACTATAGGGCTAAATGCAAATTAGCGGTCTGTTTATACGAAACCGACGAAAAAGACCTCGCCTTGGAGCAGTTTACTGCTTCAGATTGTCTTGACAAGGAAACCCTTGAGTTGCATTACAAAACCGCTCTTCTTTATTGTGATAAAATTAAATTTGCATCGTCTCTTATGAATCTTGAGCGGTTCTTTGAGAAAAACTTCACTTATTCACATTCCTCAGCCAACATCTCCATCGTTTTGCAGAATTTAGGACTTTTAGACAGGGTTGCATTTATGTGGGATAATATTGCGGATACGGCCAATCAGGCAATTAAAAATGACCCGCCTATATTCTAAATAAACCGTGTAAAAACACGCAAAATCTTACAAAGATACGAAAACTCAATTCTTAACCAAAAACAATAGCTGAATGAAACATAACATATATTATAGGACGTTATGTAGCACGGGCTTCCAGCCCGTGAAAACACAGCACAGTATGAGACGTTATGTAGAAAACACAGCGTAGTACGAGAAACTATGTAGCACGGGCTTCCAGCCCGTGAAAACACAATGTAGATGGACTACAATTCTTATTAGCACTGGCTATCGTGGCCGGAGTCATTGTGAGCATAGTGAAGCAATCTCTTCGTTTCAAAACCGGCTCTGATTCGTTTTGAAAATCAAAGAGCTTATAACAAAACCACCAGAGAGCTATCTTAATAACCGTTTGGGTCGGTGCAAACCAACCAGTTGTTTGCCAAAACAGCAATATCGAAGAAATTCACCCGGCAGTCCATTTTTAGTCGCCTAACGGTTCGTCGAGGGACCCGTCCTGAACGAAGTCGAAGGATTCTTGATTAGAATTCACCGGAACAATTTGCATCAGCGGCAGCAAAAAGCAAATTGACAGTTTGGGAAACGAACCCGATCATTTCTGAATAAATAAGTATGGTGTCCCTATATTTACATGATTATACAAACATACGGGCTTGTGATTGTAGTATTTTTAATCTTTTTTGAGCTACTTTGACATACTCATCATTGATCTCATAACCGATATACTTTCGTTCTGACTTTATAGCCGCAATACCTGTTGTTCCACTTCCCATGAATGTATCAAGAATAACATCATCCTTAAACGAATAAAGTTGTATCAATCGGTAAGGTAATTCAACAGGAAATGGGGCTGGATGCATAGCTTTCCTTGCTGATTCAGGATTCATAACCCAAACTGATTTTGTCCATTCCATAAAACTCTCTTTGGTGATTGTATTTTCTTTTTCTTTTGATTCCCGCTTGAATGAACCTTTGTTAAAAACCAAAATATATTCATGGACATCTCTTAAAACTGGGTTCGATGCTGACTGCCAGCTTCCCCAAGCCATGGAAACACCAGCTCCAGCACCTTTGTTCCAAATGATTTCACCTCCTATGAGTAAACATGTTTGTTAAACCTTTCTTTGTTGTAATGGTCTCGGATTTTCTGGTTTACCATGAATTCAGTTTTGTTTAATCTGACTTTGTGCAACCAGCCGTCGTTGTCAAACTTCAGATAGACATTTGCATAAGTGAATTGAGCATGAACGTTCGGGCAAACGACCAAAACGTTCTTTATATGATTACCGACACTTGCGTTTATGTGGTGAACTTCGAAATATGGCTTACCGTTTTTCATAATAAATCCGAAGTTAGTCAACTGACAACGGCCTTGATATATTTCCATCAATAGACTCTTCAACGATGCTGGAACGCTTTCTTTTGGTTTTCTGACATTTTCCGAGGAGTACTTTCTCACTTGCATAGCTGATTGAACAAGCCTAAGAGCTTCATTTAAAGCAATTGTACTTTTATCTAAGCCAGTCAGACTTGAGATAACAGAAAGGCGATCACCTGCCTCACTTTCATTTTCCGATTTGTCAAAGCCTTCCTGCAGTTGCTGTATTTTATTTAAGAAGTGCTTTTCGGGTAATATTTTGTATTTTAGATTTTTCCTATCAATCACCTGAACAACAATTTCATCCCCATCGCTAATTTTATTTTTATAGTACCACAACCTCATACCGCCGATTCTGGCTTCTCTCGATGAACTTGCGAAGGATGTATAGTTTTTTGCCTCAAAACGCCCCGATTCATTAGAAGATATCTGTATCTCAGAATTATGGTCGGGAAAATAATCATAAGCTAACGATTTGGGGATTGCCAAAAGCCCCTTGTCAATTCGACTTTTTGTTACCTTAAAAGTAACATAGCTGTAATTTGTTGAACTTTCGATTTTTTCGATACTCATTTTGATAACTCTTGGTATCTTTTGACAAAACCAAAATCGGTTCCTTTTCCAACAATATTGTCGCATTCCGGGCACCGTACCATCTGTTCCGGATTGTGAACCAAACTATTACGGCCCGCACACTCCCAATTGTCCCCATTCCAATCCCACTCTTCGGACATTACCCTTGTATAAATAATTCTTTCTAAACAAAATCCACAGTGCGGGCATTTCTTTATTTCATATTTTGTTTCCATTGATCTGACCCCACTTCCATGCCCACTTTACCGGCTCGAGAACTTTCCAATTCAGCGAGTTGAAACAATTTCGGTAATTTGGTTTGTACTTTCCGAACAATAACGTTGTCACTAAACAATTCTAATACTTCATTTGCCATTAAATCTTAACCATAAATAATCTGAGATTTCCTATTTAAACACTTGGCTACGCAACCAAGCCTTCTGATTCCATCATTATAAGAAGTTCCCGCTGCTTGTTCAATACTTGTCCTGAGCCTGTCGATGGACTCGTGAAATCTTTTGCATTTCGATGAATTACGCCCTTTCTGTCATTTCGGTCAACGCCGTCCCTCTCAAGCCGGATGTTATGTGATTTCTTCCAAATTAAACGAAAGCTGATATTTTACTAGCTTTACATTCGGCAGCCCCTTTACTGCGCAAATAACCCGAGTATCAAAACTAGATGCTACTAAAATACCCCTGACTTTTGGTTGTTCATTAGATGATAACAGGCAGCCCATGTAACCAAGTAGCTGACCAAGAGCGCTGTCTTTGGCCTTACCTGCCTTTATCTCTATTGCGACTAATCCCCCCGTTTGTTCTTTTGCCAATATATCGATTCTGCCTACTTCTGTTTGATACTCCACGCCACCATCTACAAGGATTAGTCCTGGTTCGATTTCTGACAGCCTTGTTGTCAACCAATTATGCAAATCGCGTTCAAGAGATACGCTCGCTTCAATCGATTCTTCAATATTAGATTCAATATCAGAATTCTCCTTTTCGTCAGAAACGTTTCTCTCAACACCAGATACCTCTATTTTCCCTGTCTTTATTTGAGATTTGTACCATGAATAATGCGACTTTTGCCATTTGCTATTTGGAAAATTGGCTTTAACAAGGGATGTCAACTTCTCATAGCTTGGAAGCTCGCCTTCCGACATGTAGGTGTCAATTACAAGATCCTTGATGGATTGGTAGCCGCTCATAAATCTCCTTTCACCCAACAATGATTATACAGTTTTATACGCCTATGGCGTACTGTATAAAACGGGAAAGCTTGTCCCCGCATGCCTCTTGGCGGGGAACAGACTGTTTCTGCCAGATTAAGAAAATGACCTGAAACTGGCATTAAATCTACGCAACTGTTTATATCGAAATCTGTACGCAAATTCAAAAAACTATAAAACAGTCTCGGCCAAAGGCCGAATCATTAATTTTGCATTTTACATTTTAATTTTTGAATTCTCAAGCTGACCAATCGGTCAGTTTGAGGCGGTTAACAAGTTCCCGTTGCTTCTTCAATACCTGAGACGAATCTTATAGCCCAATAATCTGCTCACCCGGACCCCGCAGTGACATCGGCTTGCCCAGGATTTCGTAATGCAGAATCGCCCTTCTTAATGATTCAGGGTCACTTAAGTTAAGCAAATCATAGGAAGGATGTGATATTAACCTGGATGTTTCAGAAGAAACAGAAGGAATAACGCGTTTGTCTTGCATTTTTACAGATGGTTCACTGGTTAAAACAGGAGAATTAATAGCATCAGACTGAATTTTTTGACTAGGAATCGGTTCTTCTGGTTTTATAGCAGGGCTATAGCCGGATTTTTCGGCTTTAACAGCTATCTTCTGAGCGGCGGACTGTAGCCAAGAAATTTTTCCCCGCTCGGCAGTCTGACGATATTGCGGCTGCGGCATAGGACCGGCGGGGAGTGGACGATGTGGTTTTTCTTCGCCGGTCTGTGGCTCTTTCTTTTTCATTTTGGCTTTTAGAATACCGCTGAGCGAATAGACTGCTATCATCGCTAAGAAGACCACAATTTGAATCCAGTCTTTGGAGCCGTTATTTTTCGCTGCTACAATATGTATTAAGTAGTAATACATAGTATTTTTATATACTCAAACTGACCGTTTTGTCCGCCCCTATAAACGCAACTCATCTTTTGACAGGGTATTATGCGCCATAAAAACAATAATAAAACCAGCCATCCGGCAGTCCTGCCGGATTCGACTCCGGCACTATTTCTGCCGGATTACACTTTGATTTTTGCATTTTCAAACTGACCCTCGGTCAGTTTGAGTTATATAAGTATTACGGCTTTTCTGCTCAGTAGATACTGCTTACAACTATTCTTTCGGCTTCGGCTTTGCGATAGAGTCCCGCATTGAGGTATCGGCCATAACGTTTTTCATTCGATAGTAGTCCATAATGCCGAGATGGCCTTTTATGAAGGCTTCAGCCATAGCCAAGGGGACTTTCGCTTCATTCTCGACGACCAGCGCCCGCATCTCCTGCTCACGGGCGAATGCCATGGCCCTGCGTTTTTCTGCCTCGGCCTGTGCCCGAACTAAATCTGCCTGGGCCTGGTGCTTCTGCAGTTCCGCCCCGACGTTCACACCTACATCGACATCGGCAATATCAATTGACAGAATCTCGAAAGCTGTCCCTGCATCAAGTCCCTTTGCAAGAACGGACTTGGATATCCTGTCAGGGTTCTCCAGAACGCTTTTGTAGGTTATAGCACTGCCGATAGTCGTAACAATTCCCTCTCCCACACGAGCAATAACTGTTTCTTCGGTGGCACCGCCGACTAACCGCTGAATATTCGCTCGCACCGTCACTCTCGCCTTTGCCTTCAACTGGATACCGTCCTGAGCAACGGCATCAATTGTATCCTTGCCCTTTTGTGGGTCGGGGCAATCGATAACCTTCGGATTTACACTGGTTTGAACCGCATCGAGTATATCACGACCGGCCAAATCGATTGCTGTTGCGGTCTGCAGCGATAAATCGATATTTGCCCTGTTGGCTGCGACTAATGCTCGAACCACATTAGGCACCCTGCCGCCTGCCAAATAATGGCTTTCCAGGTCCCGCGTAGTTAGGCTCAGACCTGCCTGGACAGCCGTTATCTTGCTCAATACTATTGTCCTCGTATCGACTCTTCTCAGCCACATCCCGATAAGCTCGGAGAATTTAACATCAGCTCGTGATAGTTTCGCCTGCAGCCATAGTCGGAAAAACTTTAGGAACAGCAGAAACATTACAAACACTACAAGAATAAGTATGATTAAAAGTGCCACCCCAATGGCCCTTACAGGATTTTCTGCAGCTAAGATTAAATTCGTTAAGTTATACATCTCTTTTCCCTTTCATTAACTTTCTTCTATTACTCGAACAGTTAATTGTGTGCTTTCCACCTTGATAACTTTTATCTTTTTTCCTTTTTCAATGTATCCGCTTTCAGCCACACATTCGATTCTCCATCCTGAAAAATCGCACATACCGACCGG
>Ga0307438_1000926_pt1 | contig 19923 bp, 19 predicted proteins | sample SalMarWE160110MG_FD_202144 | JGI IMG/M metagenome (GOLD analysis project Ga0307438, IMG submission 202144) | Salt marsh sediment microbial communities from the Plum Island Ecosystem LTER, Massachusetts, United States - WE1603-110 | ecosystem: Environmental > Aquatic > Marine > Intertidal zone >... | reverse complement strand
AGGCCAAGGAATTCTTCCGCTACGCTGGAGGAGGATGGCGTTGGCGTGGGCGATGGCGGCGCCTCGCCCTCCTGCGCGCAGGCAGCGAACACCAGCGTCGCCAGCAGGAGAACGGTGGCCAGAAAGACACCGACACGCACTCTGTTATCCCCTTCGGCCCAAGGACCGGTTAGCTTGTTCTATCAGCGAGTTGCAGCGACACTCGGGCGTAGCATGCCATCTGGAGTGAGACCGTTCGCTATGCTCAGGGTGACAGCATGGCCCAGCGTCATTCTGAGCGGAGCGAAGGATCTCAGCGGCGATGTGGGCAAAATGGCCAGAGCTTGCTCTGAGCAGAGCGAGGGGATGCGTCGCCACATGTTGGAGACAGTACAGATTAGCTCATCTCCGGGCTGAGGGGAGGCTGGCCGTGGAGCTCCTTGCGCTGAATCCAGCGGCTCTCCTGGGGGGTTATGAGGAGGACATCGATGGGCCCGCCCACATTCTTGGGCCGCGCCTCGAAGCGCATGGTGTCGATGGTGGTGCGCACGGCATAGATGGCAAAGTCGATGGCATCCTGCACATTCATCAGATGCCAGTTGATGCGGGCGCCCGTAATCTCCACGAGCTGGCCGTCGGGACCCAAGACCTGCTTGGCCTTCAGCAAGCGAGTGATGACATCCACCTGGCCGGCCCAGGTTGCCCCGTAGGTGATTTCACCTGTCTGGGGGTTCACGTTCCGCCTCTGCACCAGGTTCTTCTTCACGTGGCAGTAGTAAACGTGGGGAACGCTGGCCCGCCCCTCTCGCTTGTAGCCGGCCGCGTAGAAGCCGGTGTCGGCCTGCCGATACTTGTCGTGGAGATGGCTCACCAGCTTGTTGGCCACGGCCTCGACGTCGTCTTCCTCCTCTACCATCTCCTCAGCGAAGCGCTCCAGCTGGCTTTGCACACTCACACCGCCCAGCACGGCCTGGCCAAAGGTGCTCACCCCCACCTGCTGGCGGGGCTGGAGGAAGGTCTTGTAGGTGAAGTCGGAGTTGACGGTCTCCACCTTGCCCTTGAGGGTAAGCGTCTGGCGGCTATCGGAGGCCATGACAATGGCTTCGGGCACGTAGACTGTCACCGTGAAGGACATGACGCTACATTATATCTCAACGCCGATTTCCGACGTTGGTTCCGCTCGTCCTCTTTCCTACCCGTAGACGATATCCCCCTCCGCCAGGCCGCGGGCGATGATCATGCGCTGGACCTGGCTTGTGCCCTCGACGATCATCAGTTGACGAGCGTCGCGATAGTGGCGCTCCAGGGGATGGTCCTTCATGTAGCCCTGGGCGCCCAGGATCTGGAGAGCATCGGAGGAGACCTTGACCGCCATCTCGGTAGCGAAGACCTTGGAGAAGGACAGGTAGGGGGCGTACTGGCGCTCGTACTTTCCCTGGTCCACCATCCAGGCCGCTTGGTAGACCAGGTGGCGGGCGGCCTCGATCTGGGTAGCCATGTCGGCCAGCATGAACTGAATGGCCTGGTGCTCCAGGATGGGGCGGCCGAAGGTGCGGCGCTGGCGGGCGAAGTCCAGGGCGTAGGCTAGGGCTCCCTCGGCCAGGCCCAGGCCGCGGGCTCCCACCACTGGGCGGACGGTGCCCAGGGTGAGCATGGCGATACGGAAGCCTCGCCCTTCCTCGCCGATCATGTCGGCGGCGGGCACCCGGCAGGTCTGGAACACCAGGTTGGCGGTGGGGACGCCGGTCACCCCCATCTTGTGGTCGAGGCGGGCCACTGAGAAGCCGGGGTTGTCGGTGGGGACGATGAAGGCCGAGAAGCCGTGCGTGCCGGCGGCGGGATCGGTTTTGGCGAAGGTGACCACGAAGTGGGCCACACTGCCGCCGGAGATGAACATCTTCTCGCCGTCGATGACGTACTCATCGCCATCGCGCCTAGCGCGGCTCTCGATGGCGGCGGGGTCGGAGCCAGCGTTAGGCTCGGTGAGGCAGAATGCCCCCCTGATCTCGCCCGCCGCCGAGCGGGGGAGCCAGGCCCGTTTCTGCTCCTCGCTGCCGCCGATAACGATGGACTGGGTGGAAAGGGCGGAGAGAAGAAGGATGAGGCCGGAGGAGCAGCAGTACTTGGCCGCTTCCTCCACGGCCAGAATCAGGGCCAGTAAGCTGCCGCCGCCGCCGTACTCGACTGGGATACTCAGGCCGAGAAGCCCGGCCTGGCCGAAGACGGCGAAGATGTCCTCAGGGTATTCTGCCTGCTCATCGATCTCGGCGGCGCGAGGCTGCACCCGCTCGCGGGCGATGCGCCGCGCGGTATCGCGGATTAGCCTGTGGGTTTCGGTCAGTTCGTAGTCCACCGCTCGCTGTCCTCCTTACGAATCTAGGTCGTCCTGGCCGGGACGGACGCTACGGTCGCTCGGCAACCCCCAGTATAGCCTCTGATCTGAATGTGGTGCTACATCGTGGTACACAGCGAGCAGCTCAGGCGGGAGTTCGCGGTGGCGCTACTCGATGACCACGGCGGTGCCATACACCAGGACCTCGGCGGCCGAGCCCATTATGTCGGCTGTGCTCATACGCACCGCCACAACCGCGTTGGCCCCGAGCTTCTCGGCCTCCGCGGTCATCTCATTTATGGCCTCCTCTCGGCTCTTTTCCAGGAGCTCGGCATAGACCCCGACCTTCCCGCCGACGATGGAGCGGATGCCGGCCTGGATGTCCCGGCCAACGTGGCGGGCTCGGACTGATTGACCACGCACCAAGCCCAGTGTCTTGGCGACCTTGCGACCAGGCACATCATCGGAGGTGACCACGAGGATTTCGCTTTTGGCCATGTTTGAACCTCCTGGCTGATTTCGCAGAATGCGAGTTTATCAAGTATACAATCGCCCTCCCTGAAACACCACCAAACGTCCACCTGTGTTTAACTTCCCTAGGGGCTAATGTGTTTGTATTATTGACGCATGATGGCCACGGGGCCTTATCTCTCTGCCGAGAGGTCTGGCAGGCTGAGATGACTTATAGACCGATAAGCGACTACGGTGTCATCGGCGACATGCACTCGGCCGCCCTGGTGAGCAGGGACGGTTCCATCGACTGGCTCTGCTTCCCCCGCTTCGACGCGCCCAGCGTCTTCGCAGCGATCCTGGATGACAAGCGGGGTGGTTGCTTTGCCATCCGACCGGCGGGCGAGCACCGCTTTTCCCAGACCTACCTTCCCGACACCAACGTGCTGCTTACCTCTTTCCAGACAGACGTAGGCCGCGCCACTATCACCGACTTCATGCCGATGGCTGTGGACATCGCTGTCTCAGAGCACGAGGTCATTCGCATCGTCCGCTGCGAAAGCGGCCAGGTGGCTTTGGACTGCCTCTTCCAGCCCCGCCTGGACTACGGTCGCGGGCCCACTCGCCTTATCCCCACCTCCCGTGGGGTGGTGGCCAGGAATGGCGCAGCCTGTCTCGGCCTTGCCTCGCCGGTGCCATTCGACATAAGGGCCGACACGGCGCGGGCTACCCTTGTTCTTAGGTCAGGGGAATCGGCGGCCTTCGTGCTGCGCTGGGACGAACAGAATCCGAGGCCACTGGCTGACTATGATATCCACGGCAGGTTGGGGGACACCGAGGCCTACTGGCGGACGGTGGCCAGAGACTGGCACTATCACGGGCGATGGGCGGAGGTCATCAAGCGCTCGGGGCTCGCTCTCCACCAGCTCCTCTACGCCCCCACCGGCGCCATCTGTGCCGCCGTTACCACCTCCCTGCCCGAGTGGGTCAACGGGCATCGCAACTGGGACTATCGTTACTGTTGGCTGCGGGATGCTGCTCTTACCCTGGACGTCTTTCACCGCCTGGGTCACGCAGTCGATACGTCGTCCTTCATGGCCTGGCTGGGGAACTTCTCCTCGGCCTCGGCCAACGGAGTTCAGACTCTCTATGGCATCGGCTGTGAGACAGAGATACCGGAGTGCATCCTTGACCACTTTGAGGGCTACATGGGGTCGGGCCCCGTGCGCATCGGCAATGCCGCTGCCGAGCATCTTCAACTGGACGTCTATGGGGAGGTGGTCCTCTCCCTTGCATCGTTCTATCGGGCCGGCGGCCACATCGGCGACGCCCTCTGGGCTCTGACGGAGAGTCTGGTGGAGGCGGCCGTCAGCAACTGGCGTCTGCCCGACCACAGCATCTGGGAGGTGCGTGGCGAGCGCCGCCACTTCGTCTACTCCAAGCTCATGTGCTGGGTGGCCCTGGACCGGGGCATCCGTCTGGCCAAGGCCTTGGGCAAGCCGGTGGACTTGCAGCGCTGGCAGCAGGCCAAGAGAGCCATCCACCGCGATGTCTTGGCCCGTGGCTGGAGCGAACGGGTCGGCTCCTTTGTGCAGTCCTATGGGTCCGACGTGCTGGACGCCAGCCTTTTGTTCATGCCCATGGTGGGCTTCCTGCCCGCCAAAGACCCCCTCATGGAGTCGACGATCCTGCGTATCCAGCAGGAGCTATCGGTGAACGGCCTGGTGCGTCGCTATATGCCCTGTGAGGTGGACAACGGCTTGGGGACGGACGAAGGCACCTTCACCATGTGCACCTTGTGGCTCATCGGCTGTCTCATCCAGCTAGGGCGGCTGGAGGAGGCTCAGCGGCTGTTCGAGAGGGTGACCTCCCTGAGCAACCATGTGGGCCTCTTCTCGGAGATGGTGGATCCGCAGAGCGGGGAGTTTCTCGGCAACTACCCTCAGGCCTTCACCCACATCGCCCTCATTCACACCGCGCGCAACCTGGACCGCGCCCTGCGCCAGGCCGAGCTGGGCAAGGTCGTCGTCTACTAGGCTTTGCTGTCTCTAGGTAATGGTGACGCCAGGCTGCCCGAGGTGAGGCCCTTCGCTACGCTCAGGGCAACACAAATGGGTGGCGCTATTCTGAGCAAAGCGAAGAATCTTAGCCACAGGCGGCATTCTCGCCAGTGCATGCATATCACACGGCGGTTTGCTCTCTATCAACCGCCTGGGGCCCGCCTGTAGCCGTCTCCTGGCCAATGGCAGGACGTCAAAGGTCTGTTCGGTAGACGAAACAGGTGCCCAGAAAGAGGCGCGTGCGTCGCCACATCTCGGAGACAGTATGGCCCACGAAAAGACGAGGGCCAGGCGAGTATCGTTCACGCCTGGCCCTCATTGCTCGGGGCGGGGAGTAGGGGCGGCCTGCCATGGCGGTAGGCTGCCCCGGGCGATTAGGACTTGCCCTTGGTGATCGGGTGGGCCTTGACCTTGATGGTCTTGGGCTTGGCTTCCGTCGTCTTGGGCAGGGTGACGGTCAGGATGCCCTGCTCGAAGACAGCCTCCGCCTTGCCGTGCTCCACCTGGGTGGGCAGAGGCACAGAGCGGCAGAACGAGCCGTAGCGCAGCTCATGCCGGTGGTAGTTCTCCCGCTCGACTTCCTCCTCGCTCTTGGTCTCTCCCTTGATGGTGAGGATGTCGTCAGTGATGGAGATGTCCACATCCTCGGGCCGAACGCCGGGCAGGGGGGCCTTCACCACCAGGGAGTCCTCGGTCTCGTAGAGATCCAGGGGGAAGACGAACTCGGCGCTCTCCCAGGGGACAAGGCGAAAGCCGCTGAAGAAGTCATCAAAGAGGCGGCCCCTGTGCCGGCGAAGGCTCCTAACGTCCGAGAAGGGATACCAGCGCATCAAGCTTGCCATCGATACACCTCCTTTAGCTAAGCTTGGATTCTCTTTCTCCTTTCGCTACAATCGTAGCAGTCGCAGGCATTGTTGTCAAGAGTCTTGATAATGATGTTATAAGACTTCCTGGTCTTCCATTTGACATGAGCCCTGCCCCTCTCATATAATGAGGTTAGAGGTCGTGCTCTATGGGCAAGAAGGATTACTACGCCATCCTGGGAGTCAAGCGGGGCGCCAGCGATAAGGAGATTCGCCAGGCGTATCGCCGCCTGGCCCGCAAATATCACCCGGACGTCAACGCCGGCGACAAGGCGGCCGAGGCGAAGTTCAAGGAAATCAACGCCGCCTACGAGGTCCTTTCCGACTCCGGGAAGCGGCGGAAGTACGACCTATACGGCGACCAGTGGCAGTATGCTGACCAGTTCGAGGAGGCCCGCCGCCAGGGCGGCCAGCGCTGGTCCTCGAGCGGCCGCGGTGCGCCCTTCGGCGGATTCGACTTGGGCGACCTCGGCATTGGCGATCTGGGCGATCTGCTGGGTGGCGTGTTCAGGGGAACTCGCCCTCGCTCCCGCCGTGGTGAAGATGTTCAGCATATGGCGGAGGTGACCCTGGCAGAGGCCTATCGCGGCACCAGCCGCGTGCTTAACATCCAGAACGAGGAGCCCTGCACCACCTGCGGCGGCAGCGGTCGCCTAGTAGGCGCTGTGTGCCATGTCTGCCAGGGCAGCGGCGTCATCATCCGGCCGCGACGCCTGGAGGTCAAGATACCGCCCGGGGTCACCGATGGCTCGCGGGTGCGGGTGGCTCGCGAGGGGCGGCCGGGGCGTGGCGGCGCCAGGGGCGACCTCTATCTAGTGATATCGGTCAGGCCCCACGAGCGCTTCAGTCGCCGGGGCGATGACCTGCACACCGAGGTGGAGGTGTCTCTCCTGGACGCTGTCCTGGGCGGCGAGGTAGCGGTGTCCACCCTCAAGGGCAAGGCCATGCTCAAGGTACCACCGCTGACCCAGAACGGGCGCGTCTTCCGCCTGACCGGGCTGGGCATGCCTCACCTGGGTGGTGGCGGCAAGGGCGACCTCTACGCCAAGGTGGAGGTGATACTGCCGGCAGACCTCTCGCCCGAGGAGCGGGAGCTGTTCGAGAAGCTGAAGGCGATGCAGAAAGTGGGGCCGAAGGCATGAAGCTCGCTCTTTGGCAAGTGTGTGAGGTGAAGTGAGTTGCGAGAGCGGATGATTCCTGAAGAGGAGCCCTGTTACGTAATAAGTGTGGCGGCCAGGATGCTGGGCCTGCATGCCCAGACCCTCCGCTACTACGAGCGCATGGGCATCATCGCCCCGTCACGATCGCGGGGGCGCATTCGTCTTTACTCTCAGGCGGACATCAGCCGCCTGCGCCAGATCCAGCGCCTGATCAACGACCTGGGCGTGAACCTGGCGGGGGCGGAGGTGATCCTGCGCCTCAACAGGCGCATCCGGCAGATGGAACAAGAGATGGAGGAACTGCGAGCGGATCTGCAGCGGCTGCGGGACAAGTACCTGCCCCAGCCGATGGAGTGACGGCTCGTCTGAGAGAGGGGGGTAGGACAATGCCAACACCGACGGAAGAACTGATTGCCACCATCAGCGAGAGGTTGAAGGCTGCCGCTGACGTCAAGGTGGTCTACGGCGAGCCGCAGGTCATCGAAGGCAAGACCATCATCCCCGTGGCTGTGGCCTCCTATGGCTTCGGCGCCGGGTCCGGCGGCCGAGGCCGCTGGGGCCACGACGAGCAGGGCAGTGGCGCCGGTGGAGGTGGCGGCATGTCGATCAAGCCCATCGGGTGCATAGAGGTAACTGCGGAAAGGACACGCTTCGTTCCTATCGTCGATGTCAATCGCCTGGCCACGCTGGGCCTGATCGCTCTGGTCGTGATTCTCTTCTGGTTCCGGCGTACATTCCGCCGGCGGTAAGCGAGTGGAAGAAGAGATGGACGGGCTGTGGATGGAGCTGCAGGGCTTCAGCCCTGCAAAGGCAGACCTGAAGGTCTGCAGCTACGACAGAGAAGATAATGTCTAATCGAGAGGTGAAGCGATCATGATGAGACAAGACAGATTCACGGAACAAGCCCAGGAGGTGCTGGCCGCCTCCCAGGAGCTGGTGCGCAAGGAGCGCCATGCCCAGTGGGACGTGGAGCACGTCCTCTTCGCCCTGCTGAACCATCCGGGCGGCCTGGCCCAGCAGATCCTGGAGCAGCTTAAGGTCGACCCGCGGCAGGTCAGCGAGCGGGTGGCCGCCGTTCTGGAGCGCATGTCCAAGCTGGCCTACGATGTGGTTCAGGTCTACACCACCCCTCGCATCGTGCGTATGCTCGAGGCGGCCAACGCCGAGGCCGAGCGCTTCAAGGACGAATACGTGGGCGTGGAGCACATGCTCATCGCCGTCGCCGACGAGCGGGAGGGCGAGTCGGCCAGGATCCTGCGCGAGGTTGGCATCGACAAGGAGAGGATCTATCAGGCGTTGGCTCAGATTCGCGGCGATACCCGCATTACCGACCAGCGGGCGGAGAGCAAGTACCGCGCCCTGGAGCGCTACAGCATCGACCTCAGCGAGCTCGCCCGCCAGGGCAAGCTGGACCCTGTCATCGGCCGCGACGACGAGATCAAACGGGTGATGCAGGTCCTCAACCGCCGCACCAAGAACAACCCGGTGATCATTGGCGAGGCGGGCGTGGGCAAGACGGCCATCGCCGAGGGCCTGGCCCAGAAGATCGTGGCCGACGACGTTCCCGAGAACCTGAAGGGCAAGCGAGTGCTGGCCCTGGACATGGGGGCGATGGTGGCTGGCAGCAAGTTCCGGGGCGAGTTCGAGGAGCGCCTGAAGGCGGTGATGGACGAGATCAAGCGGGCCCAGGGTGAGGTCATCGTCTTCATCGACGAGATCCACCAGGTAATGGGAGCCGGCGCTGCCGAGGGGGCCATCGATGCCAGCACCATGATGAAGCCCGCCCTCTCCCGCGGCGAGCTCCAGTGCGTGGGGGCCTGCACCTTGGATGACTACCGCCAGCACATCGAGAAGGACCCTGCGTTGGAGCGCCGCCTGTCGCCCGTGTACATCGACGAGCCCTCGCCCGAGGACACTATAGAGATGCTGAAGGGCCTCCGCCCTCGCTATGAGGCGCACCACAAGGTAGAGATAACCGACGAGGCCGTCGAGGCGGCGGTTAAGCTGTCCAGTCGCTACGTCACCGACCGCTTCCTGCCCGACAAGGCCATCGACCTGATCGACGAGGCGGCCAGCAAGCACATCATCGAGGCCCAGGCCCTGTCGCCGGAGCTGCGGGAGGCGAAGGGCCGCGTCGATGAGTTGGCCCGCCAGGAGGAGGCGGCCTCTGGTCGCGAGGACTACGAGGAGGCGGCTCGCATCAAGAGCGAGCGGCTGCAGATGGAGAAGGAGTACGAGGCGGCCAAGGCCCAGTGGGCGGGGGAAGAGAAGATCGACCTGACGGTGAGCGCCTCCGACATCGCTAGCCTGGTGGCCCACATGACCGGCATCCCCGTCGACCGGCTGATGGAGGGGGAGGCCGACAAGCTCCTGCACATGGAGGAGCGCATCCACGAGCGCATCGTCGACCAGAACGAGGCGGTGGCCGCTGTATCCGACGCCATCCGTCGCGCCCGCTCTGGCCTCAAGGACCCCAGACGGCCCATCGGCAGCTTTGTCTTCCTGGGCCCCACCGGCGTGGGCAAGACGGAGCTGGCCAAGGCCCTGGCCGAGTTCATGTTCGATGACGAGGACGCCATGGTGCGTATCGACATGTCCGAGTACCAGGAGCGCCACACGGTGTCCCGCCTCATCGGCGCCCCGCCGGGATACGTGGGCTACGAGGAAGGCGGCAGCCTCACCGAGGCCGTGCGCCGTCGGCCCTATCGGGTCGTCCTCTTCGACGAGGTGGAGAAGGCTCACCAGGACGTGTTCAACATCCTCCTCCAGATACTGGAGGACGGGCGCCTCACCGACGGCCACGGCCGCACGGTGGACTTCCGTAACACGGTGGTGATCATGACCTCCAACCTGGGCACGTCCGAGTTCCAGCGGCCGACGGTGGGCTTCATGCCCAGCGAGAAGCAGACCAAGGGCGAGAGGGAGCGGCTGCGCAGCGCCGTGGAGAAGGCCCTCAAGGAGGCCTTCCGGCCCGAGCTGCTGAACCGCATCGATGAGACGATCATCTTCGAGCCGCTGACGGAGGAGGACCTGAAGCAGGTCATCGAGCTGTTGACCAACGATGTGCGCAAGCGCCTTGAAGAGCGAGGCGTCGGCCTGGAGCTGACGGAGGCCGCCAAGGAGGCGCTGGTGAAGGAGGGCTTCGACCCCGTGTTCGGCGCCCGCCCCCTGCGGCGGACGGTGCAGCGACGGGTGGAGAATCCGTTGTCCAAGCGCATCCTGGCCGGCGAGTTCGGCGAGGGCGACACGGTGCTGGTGGACCTCGAGGGCGAGGAGTACGTCTTCAGCCGCGAGGAAGCGAAGGTGAGCGCGAAGGCAGGGGCGAAGGCGGCGAGCTAGGGGATAGGTCTATTTGGCGGCGGGCTACTACTCGAACCAACTCCCCATCTGCATCATGGTGCCCATGTCGCCGGTGAAAGTGAACTGGCCGCTCATGAAGGCGGTGGTTGCGTCTAGCTCGCGGCGCATGATCTTCAGCCAGACATCGGAGGGGGCGTTGATCGTGACGGTGGGGCTGGCGTGCTCTCCTTCGATGGCAGTGCAATTGCCATCCTTGACTTCGATGTAGTAGTCGCCGGGGTCGGGCCCCGTCATCTTGAACTGGATGACGGCGCTAACGCCCGCCGCCTTGGCGGCCTTAAAGGTCGTGGGCATTCCCATGAGCCCTTCCTTGCAGGTCGCCGGAAGCCAGCCGGGCGGAGGCGGCCCTTCCGGCTCCCTTTCGATGGGTTCCTGGGAGACCTTGGCGACCCGCTCTGCCGCTTCCCGGGAAACCCCTGAGGCCGCATCTTTGATGGACAGCACCAGCTCGCACAGCCGCTCGTCCTGACAGTACCCTTGGAACAACGGGGGGAAAGCGCCGCGCAGACTCTCACGCACTTGTTCCCTCGATTCGGTGTCGCCTCCCAGATGGAAATACGATCGCTCCATTATGAGGGACCGTATTTCTGCGGGCAGAAGGGCGGCATTCGGTGCTTGGTCCACGGCTCTTGAGATGCGCGCGTAATCTGCAAAGCGCTCAATCACGCCGAAGTCGCGGTCCACGAGGAATGAGAAGCCACGATCGTGAAGGTTGAGCAGGAGGAGAAGCGCCAGCAGTTCGGGCGGGACTTCGAGGCCAGTTGCCTCGCCTACCAGCCAGCGAAGCAGAAAGACGTTGATGATCCGCTTCATCTTGCGAGGGTTGCCATCGGTGCCCTTGATAATGATGTCCTCGCAGCCGGCGAAGAGCGGGGCAACTGCCGCTTCCTGCAGGTATTGGTCGAGGCAGGTCTGCGCCGCCTCAGTGTTGGGTTGGGGGATGGAGAACGGCACCTGGATCATCTTCTCCAGGTACATCGAGCCCTTTACCGCTGTGGACTGGGCAATACGCCGGTGGATCAATTCGTCGACAGCCATGCGGTCGTAGCCAATAACGAAGATGCATCTCGGCACTGTGAGATACAACTTGACAGCGGTGAGGATCTCCATGACGCTCTTGTCTGAGCACCTATCGAGATCGTCGATGAATACGACCAGCAGGGCTGGCTCACCCGACGCCGCGTTTCGGGTGCTCCACTCCCGCATGGCTTCCGAGAACCGGTCGTGGAACTCGTTGGCTACCTCAACGCTTTTCTCCAGCCTGTCCCACACCTTGTCTACAGCATTGCCCAGCCCGACGCGGGCAGCCAGCGCAAGAACCGGGAAGCGTAGCAGAGCTACAGATGCCCTCTTCAGTTTCTCCCTGCGGTCAAAGCGCATCCACCGCTGGAGGATATCCTGGTCTAGAGCAGCGAGCACGGTCTTGAGCAGAGCTTCAGTTGCCCCTCTTCGTCCCTCGTGGTTCCAGGCGTTGTAATAGACCGTCCTCAGGCCGTCCTCGCCCAGTCGGTCCCGCAGCTTCAGCATCACTGAACTCTTGCCTACACCCCACGGGCCCTCGATGCCGATGACGAAGGGACTGGAAGAACGAGACTTGGTTATCAGGGTGCCCAGCCTCTCCACTAGATGATCGTAGCCTAGCGGGTCGTTGGGTTGTGTGTATGGCTGGTCGCCAAGGAACCGATAGCCCGCTCGTTCTCGTCGTTTGCGTACCCGCCGCGGCTTGACTATATTCTGGGCAGTCTTGGGCATGTTAGCGCTTCCCTTCTTCGCTACATTCTAGGCCGGGGCGCTGTGCGGAGTCAATGTCTCTCCAAAGACATGGAGTGGCCGGAGTGACCGTCCTCTGTCTTCCCTCGGTCTGCCTGTTCGGCATACAATAAGGCCTGGCCAGTTGGCCGGACGACGATGCAACCTTGAGGGACGATCACAATGGTTTTTCCGGAGGACATGCGGCATCACCTGCGGGCGGCCTGCAGGGAGAACCTGCTGGCCGTTAGGGCGCTCCTCGATCTCCTCATCGGCGAGGTGGAGCCCGCCCCGCCGCGCGCTCCTGCCCCCTCCGAGCGGGCGGCCAGGCCGCGAGCGCCCCGCCGTCCGTCTACAAGAAGGTCGTAGGGGTCGTTCGCGAACGACCCCTACCTGATGGCCCGTAGCTGCCTGCCATCGGTTGCGCTTAGTAGCGGAGCCCGCTATCATGAGCGCAATCAATGGCTCAGGAGGAGCCGATGCGTGTGAACACCCGTACCGAGGCCCTGGCAGTCGCCCTTCTGCCCCAGAAGGGCATCCTGGTGCAGGCGGCGCTGGTGCTGGCTGCCAGCACCTTCACCGCCCTTGCCGCCCAGGCGCGGGTCAACCTGCCTTTCACCCCCGTACCGATCACCGGACAGACCTTCGCTGTGCTCCTGGTGGGGGCGCTTCTCGGCAGCCGCCTGGGGGCAGCCAGCATGCTTACCTACTGGTCTCAAGGGGCAGCCGGCTTGCCCGTCTTCGCCGGCGGCCTGGGCGGCTGGCACATTGCCACCGGCCCCACGGGGGGCTATCTTCTGGGCTTCATCGCCGCTGCCTATGCGGTGGGCTTCCTAGCCGAGCGGGGCTGGGACCGCCGACCCTGGACGCTGGCCCTGGCCATGCTGGTGGGACAGGTTCTCATCTACGCTGGGGGCCTCTCCTGGCTCGCCCACTTCACCTCTGACAAGAATGTCTTCGAGTTGGGTCTCTACCCGTTTATCACTGGCGACGTCATAAAGCTACTGCTGGCCGCCTCTCTCGTCCCCTCGGGGCGCGCCGCCCTGGGCGCTCTGCCCATGAGCGGTCTCCCCAGGCAGCGCTGAGCCGCAGTAACAGTATCGCGGGCGGTCCCTCTCCTAGCCCCTTGCTATCAGCGCACCTTCACCGTATCCGGCAGGGTGTAGCCGCGGAAGGCCAGGAACCCCAGGAGCGCCGATAGGCCGGCCACCGGCCCTATCAAGCGCACCCCCAGGGGGTTATCGGCGGTGCTCCCCAGTACGAGCAGAGAGGCCAGAATCAGGGGGAAGAGGGCCGAGGCTATCTTCTCCAGAGTGGCCTGGGTGCCGTAGTAGATAGCCTCCCGTCGCATGCCCGTCTTCAGCTCGTCGTAGTCGATGATGTCGGCCATGATGGCGTTGGGGAAGGTGAAGACGGCCGCCATCGGCAGCCCCATCAGGGCCACAAAGAAGACCGCCTGGAGCAGCGTGTCGATGCCCGGCAGGAAGCCCATGAAGGCGATAAACGGCAGGTAGACTCCGCCTATCAGCATGGCCGTCGAGTAGACCCAGGCCTTGCCTCGGCGCAAGGACATTCGGTAGACCAAGGGAAGACAAAGCAGAACAACGATGATGGCTGCGGCCGTCAGCACGGCGACGACGGTGCCCTCTGCCACGCTGAACTCCAGTCCGAACAGTTGGAGGGTGGCTGGGTTTCCCGCCTCCACTTTGGCGATGTCTCTGGGGAAGTCGCCCAGGAGCACGGCGCCGGACCAGAACGGGAGGGCGGCGGTCATCATCGATATGGACATGTTGAACAGGATGAAGGTGGGCAGGAAGAAGAGGAACGGCCTGTTCGTGAAAGTGGAGCGGATCGCCTCGATCGGGTTCACCTGGGCGGGCTCCACGTCCAGGCGTACGTGTCGCCATGCGCCCGTCAGGGCGATGTAGCGGGAAGCCATGCCCATTACGGCCATGCTGATGGCCATCGTCTGGAAGCCGAAGGCGTCTCGTATGATCCCACTGCCCACCAGGGCGACGGCCGCTCCCACCGTGCCAAAGAACACCTGCCAGGTCACTATGCTCACGCGACCCTTGGAGGTCACGGCGATCTCCGGCAGGAGCGATTCGAAGGGGCCTCCGGATAAGGTGCTGAACAGGTGGAAGCCCTCCAGCATGAGGAAGAAGTAGAGCGCGTTGACCATGCTCTCGCCGCCGATGGGGGGCGTCCAGAGGAGGACGAAGAACACGGCGTAGAAGGGGGTGGCCAGCACGACGAAGGGGATGCGTCGCCCCCAGCGAGAGCGAGTGCGGTCGCTCCACCAGCCGATGATGGGGTCGTCCAGGGCCTCGATGAGGCGGGCCGCCGTGAACAGAGCGCCGAGGACTAGGAGGGGGACGCGTCTCTCGACGTCCGCAGCGGCGGACCCAGCATAGAAGTAGAAGAGCCAGAGGTCCTTGGAGCGGCCGATGACGTTGCCCCCGAAGCTGCCGGAAGCGTAGACCAGCCTGTTGAGTCGGGGTATTTCCTGAGCGTTGTTAGCCACGATCCCTCTCTGGCCTCACGCGGCGCTCCATCTGGCGGGCTGCGACCTAGCGACCGGCCCTCTCCTGGGCCAGCGCCTCCTCGATGGCCGGCGCATACACGCCCCACAGCTCGCTAGGCAGCAGGCGGCCGATAGCTACCATCACCTGCTGGCTGGCCAGGCGCTCGCGCTCTCCTTTCTCCACGCTGCGCGCTACCTGGATCGAGAAGGGCGGGCCAAAGGATGCGATGAGTCTTCCTTCTTCCTCGAAGATGCCGACGGGAAGTATGGGTATGCCGTGGTTGCTCAGCAAGAGGAGGAACGAGCCCACCCCCGGCATGGGCTCGATGAGATGCCCCGTGCCTATCGCCTCAGGGAAGAGGCCGATGGCGTCCCCCGACCCGCGCACTATGTCCAGAATCGTGCGCAGGGCGGCTGCTCGGCCCACGCCTCGTTCGGCGGCGCGGGGAACGATGACCAGCCCGTATACCTGGGCGATGCGTCGAAACAGCCAGCGCAGCGCCCAAACGGGCACGGGGAGAGGCCCCAGGCGAAAGTCGTACCATTCGCTGGTCATCAGCCAGCGCAGCGATTTCTGGCTGGCTCGCCTCTCGGCCACGGCGTGAGAGGCCAGCATGCCGCTCCAGAATACCTTCAGGCCCGGCCGCTCGTAGTGATTGGCCACCAGAACGAAGGGGCCTTCGGCCGGGGTGTGCTGATCGTTGAGAGTCTGCGGCTTGGGCCTGGCAGCCATGAGCGTCGCTTCCACGTCCGCTGCCAGGTTGCGGGTCCGACCGCGAAGCACCGCCCAGATGAACTTGAGGATGAGAGAAATGCGGAGGCCGTACGTCTCTTGCCGTTCTTGGATTGGCTCGCTCATGCCCTTAACCCGTCTCATTATAGCAAGGGCCGCCCGTTCTGGGCCGCGGCCTTTTCGGCAGCCGCCAAGCTCTTGAGTTCATTGCCCATATTATGGCGAACGTTAAGCGGCACCGAGGCCGATCTGCCCTAGGTTGAAGGATCGTTGGCATTGGAAGCACGGCCAGTCGCTGCCGGAGGTTGTCGGGTGTTCTGTCGCAGATAGAAGAGGTCCTCGAATCGAAGATTCAGCATCCAGATCGCCATCAGGCCAGTCAGGCCAATCCAGATCGAGATGAAGATGTGCGTTCCGATGGCGTAGCCCGCCGCCAGGGTCCGGTCAACCCCGAAGAGAGAGACGACTTCCACGAGGGCGACTTCGTATACGCCAATGCTGGTTGGGGTGAGAGGCAATGACACAACCATGTTCGCCCCGATCATGATGACGAGGTAGGCGCTAAACGGCAGGTCGAGGCCAAATGCTTGGCCAAAGAGCCAGAAGACCACCGCTTCCATGAGCCAGGCCGGGAAGGAGATCAACATAGCCTGAGCAGCGAGCCGAACATCGCGCAGGGCGGCCAGCCCGTCAACAAAAGGAGGGATGAGCGTGGCTGCCTGGTCTCGCAGCCAGCGAGGCAGCCAGCGGGCCCACTTGGTTTGCCCAAGGTCGGCTGGCAGCCTTACGCGGGCTGCCAGGGCGGCTGCCAGCAGCCCCACCGCTACCAGTGCCGCCGAGGCCCACAGGACGCTGGTTCGCAGGGCCGGGACATCCTGGAGTGACAGACCAATGACGATCAGGGGGATAAACGTAGCCGCGTCCAGCAGTGTTTCCACCACTATGACGGTGGCCGTGAGCTCTGCCCGCGGAATGTTGTACCTCTGGGCAGGCACCTGAATCCGCACGAGGTCGCCCGCGCGCACCGGCATCAGGTTGTTGATCATGTTGGAGATGAGGAACGTACCGAAGAGGCCAGGCAGAGGCAGGCCGGGGATGCGGCCAAGGAAGATACGCCACCGGAGTGTATGGATCAGTTTCGATAGGGTGAAAATCAGCAGGGCCGCTACGATCCAGGCGTAATTCACCTCGGTGAATGTCCGCAGGGCCTCGCCGATGTTGACCCGCCAGGCGAGCAGCCCCAAGAATAGGAAAACGAACGCCAGCTGGAACCAGATGCGCCGTTTGCGAACGGCCTGCCACCCGATATTCATTGGCTATTCCTTGCCGCGCTGGCCAAACAGGCCACCGGTCGCCTAGATTCTATCGCGAGCGTCTAGCGGCAGCAATTTGGGGCCGCGCTTTGGCGGCCTATCTTGACTGGCGTCATAGTATACTGTAATTGCAAGGAAGGTGGTCTGCTATGCCCATAGTGACCATGTCTGGGGCAATCGGTAGTGGCGCTCGTGAGGTGGGGCCGCTAGCGGCAGAGATCCTGGGCGTTGACTATGTGGACCGGCAGATCATGGTAGATGCCGCTCGTCGCCTGGGCGTCAGCGCTGAGGCCCTGGCCGAGCGGGATGAGCGCTCCACGGGCTTCAGGGATAGGCTGGCCAATATGCTGCGCACCTTCCTGGAGCGCTCGGCCGTGGCTGGCGTTGGAGACCCCCCAATAGGTAGCGACGGCCTGGAGGTGCTTCTGGCTCGCTCCTACGCGGAGATGGGCGCCGAGCCCGGCGGCTCTGCCCAGGAGCTAGACGACGCCGTCTACATAGAGACGGTAAGCGCTATCATTACTGAGTTGGGCCAAAAGGGCGACATCGTTATCCTTGGTCGCGGCGGTCAGATGATCCTTAAGGAGTTGCCCACCGCCCTCCACGTGCTCACCCAGGCCCCCCTGGAACTGCGCACCCGCCGGCTCGCTGAGCGCGACCAGCTAACGCCCGAAGAAGCCAGCAAGAGGGTTCACGAGCTAGATGGCGGCCGAGCAGCCTTCCACCGCAAGTTCTTCAAAGTGGATGTGAACGACCCCTGCCTCTACGACCTGGTGATCGATACCAGTCGTCTCTCCTACGCGGTGGCAGCGGAGATAGTCGCTCTGGCGGCGCGGGCCAAGGAGAGCTAGGCTTCTCGCTAGTGGCCCTGCTTCTCCTCACTTGCCTCTAAGCGGCTGAGTATCCCCTTGAGGACAGCCTCGCCTCGTTCCAGGCGCGCTCGGATGCCCCAGGAGCCTTTCAGGGGCAGGTTGAAGGCGGACGCTTGCTCCTGTCTGTCGGCGGGCGTGGCGCCCACGGCCTGGAGAAAGCTATCGGCCTCAGTCGAGCTCTCCCCGAAGACGCTTGTTAGCAAGTGGTGGGTCTGGTCTATCCAGCGGGCGTGGTCACTGGGGGTCGGGCCCAATCCCCGCAGGTGGGCCAGGCGCTCCAGTTGGCGGCGAATCCTGTCGGCGGCTGACACGATACTCAATACCTACGCCAAGCATTATAGCCAGCCGCGAATGGCAGGGCTAGCCCGGCGGCAGAAAGGGCCGTTCGCTGTTGATTCGCCGCCGTTGTCGTTCTAGACTCGGAGCTATGTGGCGAGGACGAATGGGCGAAGATTCGGCAACAGCAGGCGTGTCGCCCGCCGGGCGAAATGGGCCTCTATGGACGGCCGACTTCCGAATCGTCCTGGCCTGCACGCATCTCGCCTTCGCCAGCTTCTTCTCCACCTTCACCACCTTGCCCCTCTATCTGGAAGATGCAGACAAGTGGCAGATCGGCTTGGTGGTGGGCAGCATGGGCCTTGCCGGGATGTTCATACGGCCCCTGGCCGGTCTGTGGGCCGACCGCTATGGGCGCAGAATGTTCATGGTGATAGGCACTGGAGCTACGACCCTTAGCCTGGCGGCCCACGCTCTGAGCGACGACCCCTACCTGCTGCTGCCGATGCGGATGGTGAACGGCGTGGGCATGGTGCTCTTCGTCACCTCCGCCTTCGCCACTGTGGCCGACATCGTACCCGCCAACCGCCGCGGGGTTGCCTTCGGCTACCTCGCCATGATGAACAGCCTGCCCCAGGTGTACGCCCCCTGGTTGGGGCTGACGATAGCCAGGACCTGGGGCTTCACGCCCTATTTCCTGACGGCGGCCGTGGTCTCTGGCCTGGCCTTCCTCCTTACCAGCCGCGTCGGTGGTGGCAGGGGTGGGGCGAGGGCGCCGGAGGGATTCACGGCCGCTGCCCTGGTGAGCCGAAGCACGCTGATTCCTGCTTCCTTGTTCCTGTCCCTGACGGTGGCCTTCGGGGCTATTCAGGCCTTCCTGCCTCTCATGGCCGAAGATCGAGAGCTGGGCAACCCCGGGCTCTTCTTCGTGCTGTATGGCGTGGTGGTCGTGCCTCTGCGGCCTGTGGTAGGGGCTGTGGCTGACCGCTATGGCCGGGCGGTGGTGTTCGTTCCGGGCCTGGTTCTGGGGGGTCTGGGGATGTTCCTGCTGGCCGCCGCCTCTGCGCAGGGGGTGATGCTGGCGGCGGCGGTGCTCTTCGGTCTTGGCTTCGGTGCGGCTCATACGGCCCTTCTGGCTTGGACCGTGGACCGGGCCGACAGCGAACAGCGAGGCGTGGCTATGTCCACATTCGGCCTTGCTTGGGATACGGGGTCGGGTGTAGGGGCGCTAACCTTCGGCCTGATGGCTGGGTTCGTCAGCTATGGTGGCGTGTTCGCTATGGCCGGCGCTTTTCCCCTGGCGGCCAGCATGCTCTTTGTGGCCGGCAGTCGCCTGCCCAGACGTGGGGCACCTGATACGGTCGGCTAGCAGAAGTCGAGTTCGTAGTGGCCGCAGCGCTCGCGGTGCTCCTGCCTGAGGCGCTGGAGAAGGGCCTGATAGGGGGCGGAGTGGATGGAATCGGTGGTCATGATCACGGCGTCCTCGTGATTGTCGGAGTAGTAGCGGTGGCGAACGCCAACCTTCCTGAAGCCGTACTTTTCGTACAGGGCCTGGGCCGCCTGGTTGGAGGCGCGAACCTCGAGGGTGACGACCTCCTGATCGTTGAGGGTGGCCAGTGCGATGGCAGCGATGAGCAGGAGCTCGCCGATGCCACGGCCGCGGTGGCTCTCGCGTACGGCGATGGTGACGATGTGGGCTTCATCCAGCGCAAGCCAGACGCCCACGAATCCCACGATGGGCTCGCCGCTGGTCTCGGCCCCTTCCTCCTCCTCGCTGCCAAACAGCCGCTTGAGCTCGCCCACCCAGCGTCCCAGGCGCAGCGGCGGCATGGGCGCCTCCCCCGGTTCGCGGTCTGCCAGGGGGGCTATTGATTCCTCGGCTTCCCCTCGCTGCTCCACCGCCACTAGATAGCGGGACAGGCGGTTGTGCTCGAGATCACGCTTGAAGGCCGTCGCCGGCCACATATTGAGAAACGACTCCTGCTCGATCTCCATCACCTGGGAGATGTCACCCAGGTCCATGGGGCGCACGTGATAGCGAACGGTCGTTGCCTGCATGCCTGCCCTCCGGCTGTTCTCGGCCATTTTAGCACAGGGGGCAAGGGGTCTCACGCCGGCGCTACCGGCTGACCACGGCCACCGCCTCGATCTCGACCAGCATCTCGGGCTCGGCCAGGCGGCTTATCTCCAGCATGCTGGAGGCCGGCCGCACATCGCCGAAGGCCTCCCGATGGGCTCGAGCCACCTCCCGC
>Ga0307438_1000917_pt1 | contig 20027 bp, 22 predicted proteins | sample SalMarWE160110MG_FD_202144 | JGI IMG/M metagenome (GOLD analysis project Ga0307438, IMG submission 202144) | Salt marsh sediment microbial communities from the Plum Island Ecosystem LTER, Massachusetts, United States - WE1603-110 | ecosystem: Environmental > Aquatic > Marine > Intertidal zone >... | reverse complement strand
TGGATGCCCTCCTGCTGGCAGATATGCTCCAGGCGGGAGACCACCGCCGCCAGTGGCAGACGGTGGAAGTCGAACCGCTGACAGCGAGAGATGATCGTGGCCGGAACCTTGTGAGCCTCGGTGGTGGCCAGGATGAAGATGACATGGGGCGGCGGCTCCTCCAGCGTCTTGAGAAGGGCATTGTAGGCCTCAGGGGTGAGCATGTGCACCTCGTCCACCAGATACACCTTGTACCCCCCGGCCATGGGCGCCAGACCCACCCGATCGCGCAGCTTGCGGATCTCGTCGATGCCGCGATTGCTGGCAGCATCCATCTCCACCAGGTCCATGGCCCGCCCTTCGAGATAGGCCTGGCAGGAGTCGCAGGTGTTGCAGGGCTCGCCGTCGGCCGGCTGGAGGCAGTTCGCCGCCTTGGCCAGAAGGCGGCCCATGCTGGTCTTGCCGGTGCCACGAGGGCCACAGAAGAGGTAAGCATGCGCCACCCGACCGCTGGCCAGCGAGTTGCGCACCGTCTGGGTGATGGGGTCTTGGCCCACCAGCTCAGAGAAAGACTGGGGACGCCACTTACGATAAAAGACTTCGCTGCTACTACTGCTGCTACTCAAAAAACCACCGCAAAACTCTATATCTCAAGGCCATTATAGACTAGCGCCGAACATTGTCAAAAAGACGCCCCTTCCAGATCCATATCCGCCAGAATTTCCTCCTCCCTTCGGCACATGACCCGCTCGTCTTCCGCCTCCAGGTGATCGTACCCCAGCAGGTGGAGGACGCCGTGCACCAGCAGGTGGGCCACCTCCGCCTCCACGCTGTGCTCCTGCTCCTCGGCCTGACGCACGGCCGTCGGATAGGAGATGATCACCTCGCCCAGGGGAGCAGCCTCGCCCGGCGGCAGAACAAAGGGCGCGTCGCCCTTCTCGCCCAGGCCGAAGGAGAGAACGTCCGTCGGCTCATCGACGCCGAGATAGCGGCGGTTCAGCTCGCGGACGGTAGCGTCGTCGCTAATGACTACACCCAGCTCGGTGGGGCCAGCACCCTCCGCCACCAGAACGTGGCGGGCAATCCGCCTCAGCCAGACCGCCCGCAGCGCCGAGCGGAAGGGTCGAGCCACCTGCACCTCTATCCGGTGCGCGCGACGGGAGGGTCGGCGGGCAGCCATGCTGGCATGCTAGCACCCGCTGGCTGGCGATTCAACAAAGGCCAGCCCTTAGCTCCCGAACACCCTGGCCGCCGTCTCCGACACCTCCAGCAGCGGGAAGGGGAGGATGCCGATGAGCAGGATGCCGCCGCTGGCGATGGCCAGCGCCAAGCCGAGGGAGGGCCCAGCGGGGACGCGCTCCTCGCTTGGCGGCGCCTCCAGATACATCTGGAGCACCACTCGCAGGTAGTAGTAGGCGGCCACCACGCTGTTGAGGACGCCCACGATAACCAGCCAGACTAGGTCGCTCTGGACGGCGGCGTTGAAGATGTAGACCTTGGCGATGAAGCCAGCGGTCGGTGGGATGCCGGTGAGGGATACCAGGCACAAAGTGAGGCCCAGGGCCAAGAGGGGTGCCCGCCGGGCCATGCCACCGTAGTCGCCTATCTCGTCGCTGTTGATCCGGTTGGAGATGGCGATGATGGCGATGAAGGCCCCCAGGTTGGTGAAGGAGTAGGCCACCAGGAAGAACATGACGCCGCTGGCCCCCAGGCTGAACCCACCTTCGGCTGCGGAGATGGCCGCCAGCCCCACCACCAGATACCCCGCCTGAGCGATGGAGCTGTACCCCAGCATTCGCTTGATGTTGGTCTGGCTGATGGCTACGACGTTGCCCACGGTCATCGAGATGGCAGCGATGGCGGCGAACATGTTCGACCAGTCGCCGCTGATAGAGCCATCGCCCAGGGCCTCGAAGAAGATGCGCATCACCACCGCGAAGCCCGCCGCCTTGCTCCCCACCGACAGGTAGGCCGTGATCGGCGTGGGGGCACCCTCGTATACGTCGGGCACCCACATCTGGAAGGGCACCGCCGCCATCTTGAAGCCCAGACCAGCCGTCAGGAAGACCATCGCCATCACCAGCGCTGCCCGCGTGTCGTCGTTGGCAGCGGCCACCACGTTCGCTATGTCGGCCAGGCTCGTGCTTCCCGACAGGCCGAAGAGAAGGGCCATGCCGTAGAGCGTGACGGCGGTGCTCAGGGCACCCAAGAGGAGATACTTGAGCCCGGCCTCGCTCGAGCGCACGTCCTTAAGAAAGCCCACCAGGACGTACAGCGAGATACTGGTCAACTCCAGAGCGATGAAGATGGCAATGAGATCAACGGTAGCCGCCAGGAGCATCATCCCGGCCGCCGAGACCAGGATGAGAGCATAGTACTCGGCCTGGTAGCGGCTAAACCGCTCGCTGTAGTCGATGGAAGCCAGGATGACCACGCCGGCGATACCAGCGAAGAGAAAGCTGAAGAAGAGTGAGAAGTCGTCCACCACCAGCAGCCCATCGAAGGCACTGCCTCGCATATCGCGGGCCACCAGGGTGCCCGCCCAGATGAGAGAGCCAGCCACCGCCAGCAGGCTGCTGCCCACCACCAGCCACCGGCGCTGCACCACCAGGTCGGTCAGCACGATGATGCCGGCAAAGGCCAGCAGGATCAGCTCGGGACCCAGACGGTCAACGCTAGCCAGTTCGCCCACCTCAGGCCAGCCTTCCTACGATCGGCTCCACGCCGGTCTCGATGACATCGGCCAGCACCGCCGGATAGATGCCGATGAGAAAGATCACGGCCACCATGGCCACCAGGGCCGCTCGCTCCCACCAGGTGGTGGCGTCGCCCAGCCCATCCCAGCGAGGCAGGCGCTCGCCCAGGAACACCCGCTGGATCATCCACAGGATATAGCCCGCCGTCAGCAGGATGCCGATCACCCCCAGGATCGTCAGCACCCCGTGCTTATCGAAGGTGCCCAGGAAGACCATCATCTCCGACACGAACCCCGCCATGCTGGGTAAGCCCAGCGATGCCAGGCCAGCGATGATCATGACCACCGCGATCATCGGCATCTGGTGGGCCAGGCCCGACAGCTCGCCGATCTGGCGGGTGTGGGCGCGATCGTAGACCATCCCCACCACGACGAACAGGAGGCCGGTGATCAGACCATGGGTAAACATCTGCATGCCCGCCCCCGTCAGGCCCACCTGCCCCAACGCAGACAAGCCCAGCAGCACATAGCCCATATGGCTGATGCTGCTGTACGCGATCAGCCGCTTGAGGTCGGTCTGGATCAGGGTGACCATCGCCCCGTAGAGGATGTTCACCACCCCGAAGACGGCCAGCCACACGCTGGCATCGCGGGCCACATCGGGAAGAATGCTCAGACAGATGCGCAGCATGCCGTAGCCGCCCATCTTCAGAAGCACCCCTGCCAGCATCACGCTCACCGCCGTGGGCGCGTCCGTATGAGCGTCGGGGAGCCAGGTGTGGAAGGGGAACACCGGCAGCTTGATGGCGAATCCGAAGATCAGGAAGAAGAAGAGCACCTGGGTCGGCACCAGGGCATCATGGATCTCCATTTGGCTCAGGACCCTGATGTCGAAGGTGTCAGCGGCGAAGCCCAGCACCAGCAGGCCCACCAGCATGAAGGCGCTGCCGAAGAAGGTGAAGAACACGTACTTCCAGGCCGAGTAGACCTTGCGGCCGGTGCCCCAGATGGAGATGAGGAAGTACATGGGGATTAGCTCGATCTCCCAGAAGATGAAGAAGAGCAGGAAGTCCAGAGCGGTGAACACGCCCAGAAGGCTCATCTCCAGCAGCAGCAGCCAGGCGAAGTACTCCTTGGGCCGCAGCTCGATCTTCCAGGAGATGAGCACCGCCACCAGGCCCAGCAGGGCGGTGAGCACCAGCATGGCCATGCTCAGGCCATCGACGCCCAGGAGGTACTGGATGTCGAAGTGGGCGATGTCGCCGCTGATCCAGGCGTGCCGCTGAACGAACTGAAAGCCCGTCTGGTCGCGGTCGAAGGCGGCGAAAAGGCCCACGGCCGCCACAAGGACGACGAAGGCCGTGACGGCCGCCACCCACTTCGAGTCCCGCTCTCGCTCCCTGGGGAGGAGGGCGATGATGGCCACCCCCAGCAGGGGGAAGAAAACGATGAATGATAGCACGATCGCCTTCCCCTACGGATTCACGATCAGAATGCCTGCCACGATAAGCACAATCCCCACAAAGATGGCCGCCGCGTAGAGCTGGAGCTGACCCGACTGCACCAGCCGCAGACGCGACGCGCTGAAGCGGGTCAGCCAAGCCATTGCGTTCACCACCCCGTCCACCACGTATCTATCGAAAAGGTCTAGGCCCGTCGCCACAGTTCGCACCACGACCCGCCGCACCAGCATGTCCTCGTACAGCCAGTCCATGTAGTACTTGTTGACCAGCAGCCGGTGAACGGGCCCGAACGCTCGCCGCAGGTTCTCGGCGCTCAGCAGGCGAGCGCTGTAGATAGCCCAGGCCACGACGAAACCCGCCACGCCGAGGATCATCGATAGGGTTGCCAGCCCGAAGTGAAACTCTATATGCGTCAGCCGCTCGTGGGCCGCCTCTGGCAGCCAGCCCTCCAGCAGATCGGTCACCCCGTGATGCAGGTTCAGGAAGCCGGTGAGGATTGCGGCCAGCGCCAGAACAACCAGCGGCAGCACCATCACCGGCGGCGACTCGTGGGGCTGGGCCTCATGACCGGAGTGCTCGTCGGCCGGCACCTCGCCCCCCCTGTACTCGCCGCCGAAGGTCAGGAAGATGGCCCGCCCCATGTAGAGGGCGGTCATGAACACCACGATCAGGGCCACCCAGAACAGGACGCGCTGGTCCTCCCAGGCCACCGAAAGGATCTCGTCCTTGCTCCAGAAGCCCGACAGGGGAAAGATGCCCGCCAGGCTTAGCGACCCGATGACGAAGGTGATGAACGTCCAGGGCATGAAGCGGCGCAGACCACCCATGCGACGCATGTCGAAGGTGTGGGTGGCGTGGTTCACGCTGCCCGCCCCCAGAAATAGGAGGGCCTTGAAAAAGGCATGGTTAAACAGATGGAACATGCCTGCCGCAAAGCCGCCCACCCCCAGGGCAAGCATCATGTAGCCCAGCTGGCTGATGGTGGAGTAGGCCAGCACCCGCTTGATGTCGGTGGCCACGATGGCCATGCTCGCGGCCATCAGGGCGGTGATCCCTCCTACCACGGCCACGCTGTTTATCGCCTCCTCCGACGCGCTGAAGATGGGGAAGAAGCGCGCCACCAGATAGACCCCTGCCGCCACCATCGTCGCGGCGTGGATCAGAGCCGACACCGGCGTCGGGCCCTCCATAGCATCGGGGAGCCACACATGCAGGGGGAACTGGGCCGACTTGCCCACCGCCCCAGCGAAGACGCCGGCCGCCAGCCAGGTGAGGATGACGCTGCCGATGGCCCCGGCCATGGCCATCTCCTGGATCTGTGGGATGTCCAGTTCGCCCGTCTGCGTCCAGATGAGAAGGATGGCCGACAGGAACCCCAGGTCGCCCAGGCGGGTGACCACGAAGGCCTTGGTGGCCGCCGCCCTGGCCGCCGGTCGCTGGAACCAGAAGCCGATGAGCAGGTAGGAGCAAAGGCCGACCATCTCCCAGAAGACGTAGAGCATGATCAGGTTCTCGGCCAGCACCAGGCCCAGCATGGCGGCAGTGAACAGCGACATGAAGGCGAAGTAGCGGGAGTAGCCGGGGTCGCCGTGCATGTAGCCCTGGGAGTAGACCTGCACCAGCAGGGAGACAGAGGTGACCACCATCAGCATAATGGCGGCCAAGCCATCCACCGTCAGCCCCAGGTTCACCGTCAAGGAGCCGACGGTCAGCCATTCGTGGGTTGGGAAGCCCAGGTTGGCGCCCTCATCCTGGATGACACTGTCCAGCACCCACAGCGAGAAGAGGAAGGAGATACCGATGGCGGCGATGGTGATGTAGCCGCTGCGTTGCGGCCAGCGGCGAGCGAAGAGGCTGATGATGACGAACGAAGAGAGAGGCAGCAGGAAGATGGCCCAGACGACGGCTTCAGGAACAGTGTTCAGCATTGTTCGCTTCTAGATCTTCCTCAGGATCTCCTTGGCCACGTGCAGCTTGCCTCGAGACACGTACAGCTTGCGCGGCTCCAGCTCGCCGGCCTCGCTCCACTCCCCCGATAGGGGCACCACTTGCACCGCCAGACCCTCAGCGTTGAGCAGCTCCTTCCAGGCCTCGGCTATGTAGGCGTTCTTGACCTCCATCAGCTCCACCCACATAGCGCCCTACCACCTCATCAGGTTGATCTTGTCGATGTCGATAGTCTCCCGGTTGCGGTAGACCAGCACCGCCAGGGCCAGGGCCAGCGCTGCCTCGGCGGCCGCCACCGTGATCACAAACACCACGAATACGTGCCCGGCGATCGGCTGGGGCGACTCGGCGAAGCGAGAGAAGGCGATCAGCGTCAGGTTCACAGCGTTGAACATGAGCTCGATGCCCATGAGGATGCCCACGGCATTGCGCTTGGCCAGGGCCACATACAGGCCGATGGAAAAGAGGATGGCCCCCACCAGCAGATAGTGGCTCAGCTCCACCGACACCGCCTAGTCCTCCCGCACCAGCACAATGGCCCCCACCATCGCCGCCAACAGGACCACGGAGGCGATCTCAAAGGGCAGGACATACTTGTCGAGGAGCGCCTCGCCGATGGCTTCGGCTGTCTCCGACATGGGACCGCTGGTAGCCTCACTCCAGTCGGTGACCAGGGCAATCGCCCCCATGGTGACAGCGACCAGCGCCGCCAGCACCAGGCCCGGCACCTGGAGGAAGGTCTCGGCGTTATCGCGAGCCGCCCTCGGGGTGAGCATAACAGCGAACAGGATAAGCACAGAGATGGCCCCGGCGTAGATCAGGATCTGGGCGATCGCCACGAAGTCGGCGGAGAGGGTAAGGTACAGGCCAGCCACGCCGATGAAGCTCAGGATCAGGAACAGAACGGCGTGAATAAGGTTGCGGACGGCCACCACCATCAGGGCCGCCCCCACCGTTATCACCGACAGCACCCAGAAGGCTACGATGGAACCGACATCTTCCATCAGTGCGTTCCCTTAGCCCTCCTGCCCGTAGACCACAGCTCCCAGCTCCTTGACCAGCCGGGCCCGCGTCGGTCGCCACTCAGGCCGGCCCCGCCCCAGGAGTTGGGCCCAGGCCACTATCAGACCCACGGCCAGCGCCAGGTTAGCGATGGCAAAGACCGGCAGCACCACCTCCGCCGCCAGGTCGTTCTCCTGCCAGAGAAGCACCTCTAAGCCGGCAAAGAAAATGTTGATCAGGGCCAGAGGCAGAAGGAACTTCCAGGCGAAGCCCATGAGCTGATCGATGCGCAGGCGGGGCAGCGTGCCCCGCATCCAGATGAAGAACCAAAACACAGCGTAAAGCTTGACCAGGAAGATGATCCAGCCGGGCACCCACTCCTCCAGCCCCCAGAGAGTCCAGCCGCCCAGATAGAGAGTGGCGACGATAGCAGCGATGGCGAAGCCAGCGAAGTACTCACCGACCCAGAACATGCCGAACTTTATCCCCGAGTACTCGGTGTGGTAGCCGGCCACAATCTCCGACTCCGCCTCAGCGAGGTCGGTGGGCGTACGGTTGATCTCCACAGCGCCCGCGATGAAGTAGATGAGAATGGCCAGCGGCTGCAGGAAGACCAGCCAGGTGTTGTGCTCATCCTGCCAACCCACGATGCCGTTGAGCCTCATGGTGTTGGTAAAGATCACCACCCCCAGGAGGGCCAGCACCTGTGGTATCTCGTAGCTGATGAGCATGGCCACTTCCCGCATGGCCCCCAGCATCGAGAACTTGTTGTTTGAGGACCAGCCGGCCATGAACACGGGGATGACGGTGACCGAGCCGATGGCGACCAGGAAGAGGACACCGACGTTCAGGTCAGCCAGGACCATGCCCTCGTTGAAGGGCAGAACGGCGAACACCATGAGGGCCGGAACCGCTACCAGTATCGGCGCTAGCCAGAAGACCCAACGGTCGGCGTTGGCGCTGGTGATGGCTTCCTTGGTCAGCATCTTAATGGCGTCGGCGATGCTCTGGAACACTCCCCAGGGCCCAACCCTGTTCGGGCCCAGTCGCGCCTGGATGCGGCCAAGCAATCGCCGCTCCACCCAGGCAACCATAAGCAGGCTCACCAGCAGGAAGACAAGCAGGGCAATGGAGCCGATGATCGCCGATGCGGTGTAGGGTAGCCAGTCAGGGCCGCGGTCGCCCAGCCATTCCAGGAACGCCCCCACCGCGTTGCCCAGGTCACGCAGGTCCCACCACTCGGCCAGGAAGACCATCAACGGTCCACCTCGCCCAGAACGATGTCAATACTGCCCAAAGTGATGATGGCGTCAGCAACGATCAGGCCCAGCACCATATCTCGTAGCGGTGTCAGATTGATGTACGAGGGCGAGCGAATGTGAAAACGCTGGGGATGGGGACTGCCGTCACTCACCAGGTAGAAGCCCAGCTCCCCCTTGGGCGCCTCAATGCGGGCGTACGCCTCGCCCGCCGGCGGTCGCAGAGCTAGAGGAAGATCCACGCTGACCGGACCGCCCGGCAGCATATCGAGGGCCTGCTCCAGGATGCGCACGCTCTGGTGCAGCTCCTCCATACGCACCAGGAAACGGTCGAAGCAATCGCCGCGGGTGCCCACCGGGATGTCGAAGTCCAGCCGATCGTAGACAGCGTAGGGGTCGGCCTTACGGATGTCCCACATCACGCCACTACCCCGCAGCATTGGCCCGCTCGTCGAAGCAGCGATGGCCAAGTCGGCGGGCAGAATGCCGATGCCCCGCGAGCGGGCCAGCAGTATCTCGTTCTCCAGCAGGAGAGCCTCGTACTCGGCGATGCGTCCGGGCAACTCCTTCACCAGCGACCTAGCGGCAGGCATGAACTCGGGTGGGATGTCGAAGGAAACACCGCCGATACGCATATAGTTCGTAGTCAGGCGAGCGCCGCAGGTCATCTCAAACAGGTCGAGGATCTTCTCCCTCTCACGGAACATCCACATCAGCGGGGTGAACCAGACGCCGCACTCCGCGGCGAAAGAACTGATGGCCATGGCGTGATTAGCGATGCGCTGGAATTCGGCCATGATCACCCGCAGGAACTGACCCCGCTCGGGAACCTCGATGCCCATCAGCTTCTCCACCGCCATGCAGTAGGCCAGATTGTTGGACATGGCCGACAGATAGTCGAGGCGGTCGGTGAAGGGTATGTTCTGAGTATAGGTGCGCCCCTCGGCCAGCTTCTCCACGCTGCGGTGGAGATAGCCCATCACCATCTCGGCGTCGATGATCTTCTCGCCGTCCAGGGTGAGCCGCAGGCGAAAGACGCCGTGGGTGCTCGGATGCTGAGGCCCCACGTTGACCACAAACGGCTCGGTTCTCATAGTCACTGCACGCTCTCTAGTCCTCGCGAGGGAATCGTTCCAGCCCTGGCGTGAAGCCACCCGGCATCTCCAGCCAGTCCTTGCGCAGGGGATGGCCGCGGAAACCCTCCCACAGGAAGACACGCCGCAGGTCGGGGTGATCAGCGAAGCGGATGCCCATCAGGTCGTACACCTCTCGCTCCTGCAGCTCGGCTCCCCGCCAGACGGAAACCAGCGACGGCACCTCTGGGTTCTTGTGGTCAAGAGCCCGCGCCTTCAGGATCAGCATGTGATTGCGGGAGAAGGACTGAAGATGGTAGACCACTTCGAAGTGATCCAAGCGGTCCACCGCGGTCACGCCGATGAGAAAGCGGATGTCCAGCTCGCTGTCATCGCGGAGGTAGGTGGCCACGGCCACCAGCTTCTCGGGTTGCACCACCACCCATTGAGGCGTGGCCTCTACCACCGCCTCCGGGACGCGTTGGCCGATTCTCTCCCCTACCTCCAAGCCATCAAGCAATCGCGACATCGCCCACTAGCCAACGCTTACCACTCTCAAACCCACTCCAGCGCCTTCTTCCGCCAGGCGTAGACCAGACCAATGGTCAGGATGATGACGAATGTGACCACCTCCACGAAACCGTAGACGGCCACCTTGCGGAAAGCTACCGCCCAGGGATAGAGGAAAACGGCCTCCACATCGAAGATGACGAACAGCAGAGCGAAGTAGTAGTAGCGGAAGTTGAACTGCACCCAGGCGCTACCCTCGGTGGTAACGCCGCACTCGTAGGTGTCTTCCTTGATGGGGTCAGGCTTGTCGACGCGGACGCGCAGACGGACGAGCAGCCAGGAGAGGAAGACAGCAGCCACGGGGAAGGCGATGGCAACGGCCAGAAGAAACCCTACTTGCCCGTAGTCGGAAAGCATCCCCTACCTTGATTTGTGAAATCCGTCGCTCAGTTTCGCGGTAGTATAGCATAGGGTATACGTAGCAGCAACCGTTTGTACTCGTCCAGTAGATTGGTGACACTATTCCAGGCGTCACTCATGTTTCTGAACGAGATCACCGTTGTTCTTGCGATAGTGGCGCTGGTTTGACAACACTTCCAGCGTGATCCATTATTTGGGAGGCTTCCTCCAGGCGTGGTAGCGGAGGTCGGCAGACGAATTCGTTGGCGCTTGCCGCCGTGACCAGCAAGACAAAGGCATTCTCTGCTTGGAGCACACATTGTCTATCGGTTCGACGGAGGAGTGATTATGTCCCCTGATGATCTCTACAAGTTCGATCGCAGCGACGCGCTGATGGAACGTGCCCGCAAGGTGGTCCCCGGCGGGATCCATGGCCACAAGAGCCCGGTGTTGCTCGTGCCCGGCGCCTACCCAAGCTTCATGGCCCGCGGCGAGGGCTGTCGCATCTGGGATGTGGACGGCAACGCCTACATCGACTTCATGTGCTCCTACGGACCCATCGTCCTCGGCCACAACCACCCGCGGGTGGAGGAGGCGGCTGCCGCCGAGCGCAGCCGGGGCGACTCCCACAACCTGCCCGGCGAGGTCTGGGTAGAGCTGGCGGAGCTGCTCGTCGACATTACGCCTGCCGCCGACTGGGTAATGTACGCCAAGAATGGCTCGGACGTCACAAGCTGGTCGCTTGCCGTCGCCCGTACCCATACCCGCCGCAACAAGACGATCATGGCCGCTGGTGCCTACCACGGGACTCACCCCTGGTGCACGCCAGTTCCCACCGGAATGCTCGAGGCTGACCGGGCGAACGTCCTCACCTTCCGCTACAACGACCTCGACGACCTCCGCCGGGTGGCAGTCGAGAACCGCGGGGACGTTGCCGCTCTTATCATCTGCCCCTTCCGACACGACGCATTTCACGATCAGGAGATGCCCGCCCCTGGCTTCCACCAGGGCGTGCGGGAGCTCTGCGACCAAGAGGGCATCGTCCTCGTCCTCGACGACATACGGGGCGGCTTCCGCCTTCACCTGGGCGGCTCGGGCGAACTCCTCGGCCTGCGGCCGGACCTTATCTGCTACTGCAAGGCGATTGCTAACGGCTACGCCCTAGCGACAGGGCTCGGCCGTGAGGAGTTGCGCCAGGCAGCCCTAGGCGTTTTCTTCACCGGCACCTTCTGGACGGCCACTGTGCCCATGGCCGCCGCCATCGCCACGATCAACACCCTGCGCGAGGAGGGAGGCATCGAGCAGATGAAAGCGATGGGCACACGCTTCCGCCATGGGCTCGACCAGCAGGCGAGCTCGCTGGGCCTGGCCATCACCCAGACAGGGCCGCCGGCAATCCCCTTCATGACCTTCGACGCCGATAAGGGAAGCTTCCAACGCAGCCGGGTGTTCTGTAGCGAGTGCTGTCGACGGGGGGTCTTTCTCCATCCTATTCACAACTGGTTCCTCTCGGCGGCCCACAAGGAGGCCGACATCGACGAAGCCCTATCGATCACCGAGGTCGCCTTCGGCATCGTTAAGGAGCAATTCGGGGACTAGCGGCGCGCTCTGCTGTCAGGAAGTCTTGGCTCATGCACCCCGCCAGCCAAAAGGTGTTGGATGCCGCACGACGACTGGGCATCCAGATCGACATCCGCCAGTTCGACCAGAGCACCCGCACCGCTCAGGACGCCGCCGACGCCATCGGCGTGAGCCTAGGGCAGATCGTCAAGTCTCTGGTCTTCCTAGCCGATGGTCAGCCCATCCTGGTGCTGGCCTCGGGGCCTAACCGAACTGACACCGCCAAGCTCGCCCGCGAGGCGGGGGCGCGAGAGGTGCAGCGGGCATCTGCCGAGGAGGTGCAAGCCGCCACCGGCTTCGTCATCGGCGGAGTGCCACCCATCGGCCACCCGCGGCCCCTGCCCGTTTACTTCGACCGCGACCTCCTGCAATACGACACCGTGTGGGCAGCCGCCGGCACCCCCAACACCGTCTTCGCCGTTGAGCCCGCCCGCCTGGCCCAGGTCAGCGGGGCGATCATCGCCGACCTCAAGGAAGACTAGGGCGTGCTCATCGACCTCCACTGCCACACCTTCCCTCTATCAGACGATAGCTTCCTCTCTCCCGATCAGCTCATCGAGAGAGCCAAGGCTGTGGGCCTGCACGGCGTCTGCCTTACCGAGCACGACTCCGCATGGGAGCCCCACAAGCTGCGCGAGCTGGCCGAGCGACACAGCTTCCTGGTCATCCCTGGCATCGAGGTGAACACCGAGGACGGCCACATCCTTGTCTTCGGCCCCAACCGCTACGTCGACGGCATGCGCCGACTGGCAGAGCTAGCCCAGCTCGTCGCGGAGGCCGGTGGGGCGATGGTCGCTCCCCACCCTTACCGACAGCCCACGCCCCTGCTCCCTATGGACGACGACTTCTGGACGGTGGCCCTGGAGCAAGCGGCGGCCAATCCAGCCTTCCGCCACGTGTGCGCTCTGGAGGCCATCAACGGTCGCGCCACCCAGGACGAGAACACCTTCTCCTGGCAACTGTGCGAGCGCCTGGGCCTGCCCGCCGTCGCCGGCAGCGATGCCCACGAGCCCAACGACATCGGCACCTGTGCTACTCGCTTCCAGCGTCCCATCGCCGATGTGGAAGACCTGGTGCGGGAGCTCAAGGCCGGTCGCTTTCACGCCGTGAGCCTGAGAGCGAAGACCGAAGCTAGAGAATGGATATAGCTTCCGCCGTCAATTGATTGACGGCTTATCTTGCCTGGGGTATGCTCCTTTAGGCAGATGCAAGATTTGTCCGAGGAGGTAAAAGGATGGCTGAAGCCTCAGTGATAACCGACGAGATGCGGGCGGCCATCGGCCAGGAATCGGAACCTGTCACCATCGAGGTTGACAAGACGTCCGTCCGCATGCTCGCCCGCGCCGTGGGCTATACGGACCTCATCTACTACGACGAGGAGTACGCCAAGAGCAAAGGCTACCGCAGCCTGCCCATCCCCATGGGCTTCCTGGGTAACCCCGGCAACCCCATCTTCAGACCCGACAAGCCGCCGCGCCCGGGCTATATCATGCCCTTCGAGAGCCCCTATAAGCGCATCCTCAACGGCGGCACCGATATGGAGCACTATGAGCCGATCTGCGCTGGCGACGTCCTCACTAGCACCTCCAAGATCGCCGACATGTCCGAGCGCACGGGAAGCATCGGACCGATGCTGCTCATCACCGGCGAAACCACCTACAAGAACCAGGAGGGTAGGGTGGTCGCCGTGTTCCGCGGCACCCTTGTCCAGTACTAGGAGGAGAGAGCATGAGCGACCAGGTCTACTTCGAAGATGTCCAGGAGGGCCAGGAGATACCCCCCCTCACCGAGAAGTGCACCTCCCAGCGCCTGGTGATGTGGGCGGCCGGCTCCGGCGACTTCTATCAGATCCACTATGACAAGGACTTCGCCCAGAATACTGGCCTGCCCGACCGCATCACCCACGGCGCCCTCAAGCACGCCCTGCTGGGCCGTCTGCTCCACGAGTGGGTGGGCGATCAAGGTCGGGTCAAGCGCGTGGCCTGTCAGTACCGCGGCATGGATATAGTCAATCAGGACGTCATTTGCCACGGCCGCATCACCAAGAAGTCTCAGCAAGGCAGCGAGAATATCGTGGAGCTGGAGATTTGGACCGAGACCCCTCAAGGGCAGAAGACGACACCCGGCACCGGTGTGGTGTCTCTGCCCTCGCGAGGGCGGTAGGAGGAACAGCAGACGGGTATGCTAGAGGTGGTGATGTTCCTGCTTCGCTATTCGCCCGTTTCTTTTCTTACTGGCTGACTGTCTGCTCCAGCCGCCGCAGTGTTTCCATCAGCAAGAAGTTGCGGCCGTTGCGCTGTACCGTGCCGCGGGGCACGAACCCCGCCTTCTGGAAGCAACGCTGAGCGCGCACGTTCCAGTCCAGGGTGTGAAGGAACATCCGTCGCACGCCCTTCTCCCTGAACACCAGCTTCACCAGAGCCTGCACGGCGTCGCTGCCGTAGCCCTGGCCCCAGTAGCGGCGGTCGCCGATGGTGATGCCCAGTTCAGCCTCGCCCATCGCTTCCCTCAGGTTGTAGTACATGACGTTGCCGATATGACGACCACCCTCGTCTTCGATGGCATAGGAGCGCCGTGCCGAATCAGGATAGCGGAACTGGGCCAGCAACGAGGCCACGAAGTCGGAGAAGCAAATGCGTAGGGCTGGCACTGCGTCATAGCGAGCCAAATCCTCGTCGCTGCGCCAGGCGTAGTCGTCCTCGGCGTCGGATAGACGCTTACGGCGAAGGATAATCCTCCGGCCACGGGCAACCACATCGTCGGCGAGTGTGTTCACGACCGCTCTCCCCGGCCCTCGATGAGGGCCGCCGCCTTGCGCACAACCCCCACCTCATTGGCATAGCTCAGGCTCTTACAGGCCTCCTCCAGTGGGAACCACTCAACTGTATCGTACTCCCAGTCGTGGTCGTCAAGCCTGCCGCCAGCGGCGACCATCAGATAATGATGAACGAACTTATGGTAGCGCACATCCTCCCGAGCGAACCAGTACTCGATAGTGTCGATCTTGGCCTCGATAACCACCCGCAGGCCCGTCTCCTCACCCACCTCGCGTACAGCCGTTTCCTCCAGGCTCTCGTTGGCGACGGGCGTTCCTTTGGGTAGGCCCCATATGCCCTCGGTCGTGCGGCCGCAGAGCACCACCTCGATGCCCTCTCGCCCTTGCCGATAGACCACGCCCCCGGCCGAGACGGCCCGCTTGACCGGCAACTTCTTGGACGATGCGCCCTTGGCCATCTAGGGTCAAAAGCTAGAGGAGAGAGGGTCTTCGGCGAAATCCACCAGCGACAGCGCTTCCTGCACCGCCTCTCGCATGCTGCGCGACGGGTCATCTACATAGCGCAGTAGAGCAGACCTGGCCTGGCGGCCGCCGATCTCCCCCAGGACAGCGATGGTGGCCTCTCTCACTTCGACATCCTCGTCTTCCAAAAGAGGAGCCAGATACGGGACCGCCGCCTCGTCAGCCGACGAGCCACAGGCCAGAGCCGCTTCATAGCGCATCTCGGGGTCGTCGCTCTTGAGCTCTTCGAAAAGGATGGGCAGCCACGAGGGGTCGCAGTTGCGTCCCATGGCATGGATGCCGCTCACCCTGAGGCGCTGGTTGTTGCTCCCGTACGCTCTGTCGATAGCCTGCCGAACCCACGGCAGGCTACAGGCGCCGATGGCCTCCAGCGCCCTGCCCCGCACCCCCAGCTCCTCCTCGTCGTCGTCGATGGCCCGGCGCAGGGCCTGCTCCATCCGGTGAAAGTAGCGATCGGGCAGACAGCCCAACTCGCACTGAAGAACGAAGCGGCCCAGAGCTAGGGCCGCTTCCGCTCTTACCGCCGTATTGTCATCCGATTGGAGAAGGCCGATCAGCGGTTCGATGAGATCGCGCTGCTCATACTCCCACAGGCCGCGAATGGCAACCGCCCTCACCTGGGAGTCGGCGTCGGAAAGGCAGGCCAGAAAGATGGCGTCGAAGTTGAGCTCTACGCTATCCTCGGCCAATTCCACTAGCTGACTCACCACCTGGCGACGGCGCTCGGTCTGAATCTCAGGCCAGGTGTCTAGGAACGCCTTCTCCTGCTCGTCGGCCAAGTGAGAGAGGTACATCAGCCCGGTCGCCCTTAGCGACTGGCCTTCGTCTCTCAGCTTGGCCAGATACTCCTGAAAGCTCGCCATCTCCCCGATTACATTCTATGAAATGATCACACCCTTTGTGGAGGCCTCTGAAGGCGTCTTTGTCCCCCCTGACCTACCTTGGGCTCCGTGCCAGCCAGCAGCCGCTGGATGTTCCCCCGATGCCGAAATAGAACCAGCGCCGACGCAACACCGCCGAATATCGCGAAAGCGTAAGGAACGATGCCCGCCAGTGCCAGCCCTAAGAAGGTAGCTCCTCCCATGAGAACGGTAGTCACGGACATGAGAGACATGTAGCGAAAAGTCAGAACGATGGCCACCGCCGCCGCCAGCAGGCCGGGTACACTCAGCGGGAAGAAGAGCATGGCAGCGAATGCCCCGTAGGTCGCAGCCACCCCCTTGCCGCCCCTGAACCCGAGATATACCGGCCAATCATGACCGACGATAGCCGTCACCCCCGCTATCGCCTGTAGATTGTGGGCCGTGTTCGCCCCCTCGTAAGGCTCAAAGATGTACCAGATGGCGAGGACGGTCACATACACCTTGAGGATGTCGGCCAAAAGAACCAGCAGGGCCGGCCGAAGCCCCAGGGTGCGCAGGACATTGGCGGTACCCGTCGCCCCACTGCCGTAGTCGCGAATATCGATGCCCTGCCTGAGTTTTCCGACCAGCCAGCCGCTGGGAATGGCCCCCATCAGATAGGCCACTACGGCCACAACCACGTATTGCCAGACCATCCCCTAGACCTCGCCCCGACTGCGGAAGACTAGCTTTAGGGCCGTTCCCCGGAAGCCAAAAGCCTTGCGGATGGAGTTCTCCAAGTAGCGTCGATAGGAGAAATGGAGGAGGGAGGGAGCGTTGACAAAGAACACGAAGGTGGGCGGCCGCGTCTGGGCCTGGGTCACGTACAGCAGTTTCAACCGCCGTCCCTGGACGGAAGGCGGGCCGTGGGCGGCCACAGCCTTGCGCATGGCGGCATTCAGTTCAGCGGTGGCCACCCGCCGGTCGCGGGCCGCCCCCGCCGCCAGAGCCGCATCGAGCAGTTCATCGATGCCAGTGCCCTCCTTGGCCGAAACGAAACGCAAAGGGGACCAGGGCATGAAGCGCAGGCGGGCCCGAGCCGCTTTCTCGAAGGCTGCCCGCGTCTCGCCGTCGCCGGGCATCAGGTCCCACTTATTGATTGCTACCACCAGGCCCTTGACCGCCTCGGCTACATAGCCCGCGATGTGAGTATCCTGGGCGGTGATCCCATCGCTGGCATCGGTCACCAGAAGGGCCACATCGCCCCTATCGATAGCCTGCTGGGCCCGCAGAACGCTGTGCTTCTCCACACCACCCTGAACGCGCCCACGGCGACGGATGCCGGCCGTGTCGACGAGCACCAGGTCCTGCTCCTGGTAGCGGAAGGTTATGTCTATGGCGTCGCGGGTGGTTCCCGGCTCCTCGCTGACGATCACCCGCTCTTGGCCCAGGATCGCGTTAAGAAGCAGGGACTTGCCCACATTCGGTCGCCCGACAATAGCCAAACGCAGACCAGCGGGGACGGCCGCCACTGCCCCGACAGGAAGAAGCAGAACTAGCTGATCCATCAGCTCGGGCAGGCCCAGGCCATGATAGGCGCTCACAGGGATGGGGTCTCCCAGAGCCAGCTCATAGAACTGTACTGCCTCCTCCCGACGGGCCTCATTGTCAGCCTTGTTCGCCGCCAGAACCACCGGCTTGTCTGCCCGCCGCAGGAGGTCGGCGATCTCTAGGTCGGTAGCCGTGAAGCCATCGCGGGCGTCCACCACCAGAACGATAACATCAGCCTCGGCCAGGGCCACCTCTACCTGTCGCTTCACCAGCGGGATGTAGCCCTCCTCGCCGCTGGGGTCCAGTCCACCGGTATCGACCAGGGTGAACACTTGCTCCCCCCACTCGACATCGGCGTACAGGCGGTCGCGGGTCGTGCCGGGGATGTCCTCCACCAGAGCCTTGCGGGAACCGATGAGTCTGTTAAACAGGGCTGATTTGCCGACATTGGGTCGGCCAACGATGGCTACCAGCGGCTTCTGGGCCGCTGCCGGCCCCTTCTCCTGCGCGGACTCCTCGGTCACGGGACTAGCCTCCCTCATGGCGCCGTCTCCAGCACCACCTCGACCGAGGTGGGCGATATGTTGGCCACCTCCAATCCGGCGGGCGCCTCCACCTGCGGCTCCAAGCGATGGCTGCCGGAACCCAAACCCGATAGGTCAACGCTCGCCGTCACCTGATCGGACGAGACGTTTCGCAGCGTCGGCAGCTCACCCTGCAGCGTCACCTCCACCAGGGGAGTGACACTCACCACCCGCAGGTCGCTGGCCAGCCCCGTCCACCGGGGTGCTACCCCGAAGGTGGCCTCGCCCTGACCGGCAGCGATGCGTACCCGCACGGTGACCGTTGTCGGTCCGCTTATGCTGACCCCCGCAGGCACCCCAACTATATTGACGATGCGACTTACGTCGCTAGTGGCGCCCGTGATATCGACATCACCGGTCACCACAAAACTGGTCACGTTGAGAAGCTCCAGAGGGCCCTGCAGGGTCACACTGGTCGGATCCAGTTCCACCTCCGTCACGTTGTAGCCGGCGGCCGGGTTGCCCTGTAGCGACGGACTGACCACCACCAGCCGGCTGAAGCGCTTTTGCTCCACCGTTACCTCGATGTCGACGCTGCTGGGATCGAGGGTGACCCCCGCCACTATGAAGCCGCTATCGTCGCGCGGTACCAGCGAATAGGTCTGCCGCACATCAGTCACCACCCCCGACAGATCGACGCTGGCCACGGCTGCCGCTACTCGGCCCACCAGATCCTCGGGGCCCGACACCACCACCTGCTCGGGCTCCACGTTGGGCGTAGAGGGCTCGTACCCGATGAGAGGCGCTCCCACCAGGTCCAGAGACACCGGCACGACCTGGCTGACCAGGGGCTTCAGTTCGACGCGCACGGTGCCTGTCTCCGCTCCCACCGCGTGCAGCGTCGGTATGACCTCGATTATGCGCAGGCCGTTGCGCTCACCCAGCGGCTCAACCTGCACCTCTACGTCTTGCGTACCTATCTGCGCTCCGAGCAGGTTCACGGTAGCCTTGAAGTCGCCGACTGTGAACTGGTCCCACAGGTCCTCATCTGCCTCGATACGCAGGGCTACGTCGCCCAGGGGGCCACCAAGAGTCAGGCCCTCGGGCATGTTGACAGGCTCCACCGGGATGTCCACCGGGAAGGCCCCCGTCCGCGTGGGATGCTCAGTGTCGACGATGAACATCCACACGACGAAGGCCAGCCCGACCGCCAGGACAGCAAGAAGGAAGTTGTGCCTGACCGACCCAACGGCCGTCACAACCACGGCTTGACTAAGCCTGAGAAACTCTCGCAGTAGACGTGCCAAAGCAGCCACCCCACAGCGTCGTCAGAATAGACGACGGAAGATCGCTTTACCGCTCATCGCCAGAATCGCCCAGGGCCACGGGAGGCGCCACGGTCTCGCTCCCAGGCGGTGCTGAACAGGCTTCGGAGGATCGCGCTCAGCCGCGGCTTTTCCAACCGGGAGACCATCCGTCCATCGGCCGCTACCGAGACGTCGCCCCTCTCCTCAGAAACAACGATGGCCACAGCATCCGTCCGTTCGCTGATGCCCAGGGCCGCCCGATGACGCGTGCCTATACGGCCGCGATCCACTCTGTCCGAGAGGGGCAGAGTACAGCCGGCGGCCACCACCCGATCACCCCGGAGGATCAGCGCGCCGTCGTGAAGCGGCGAGTTCGGATAGAACAGACCCTCCAGCAGCCCCACGGACGGTGTCGCGTCGAGCCGCACGCCCGTTTCGGCGTAGTCCTCCAGCCCCGTCTCCCGCTCCAGCACCATCAGAGCGCCGTGGCGCCGCTCGGAGAGATTCTCCGTGGCCTCGATCACCGCCTCGAGAACGCTATCGTACGCGGGAAACAGC
>Ga0307438_1000914_pt1 | contig 20039 bp, 16 predicted proteins | sample SalMarWE160110MG_FD_202144 | JGI IMG/M metagenome (GOLD analysis project Ga0307438, IMG submission 202144) | Salt marsh sediment microbial communities from the Plum Island Ecosystem LTER, Massachusetts, United States - WE1603-110 | ecosystem: Environmental > Aquatic > Marine > Intertidal zone >... | reverse complement strand
ATAGAGAAGGCTCGTCGCCTCATCTACTACCCCGCCTTCATGCAGGAGTTCGTCGCTCGCCGTCTGGACAGGATCATCACCGTCTCGGAGGCGTCGGCCCGCATGGTGGAGAAGGTCTTCGCTATGCCCAGGCACCGTATGGATGTTGTCCACAACGGAATCGACACGGACGTGTTCCGTCCTACGAGGGTGGCCAAGGAGCCCGATAACATCATCTGTGTCAGCAACTCTGAGGATCGAAGCAAAGGCGCCGTCTATCTTCTTCAGGCCCTGCGCTACCTACGCGATAGCACGGACTACCGCTTGACGCTTGTCGATCGGCCGCAGCATGAGCTGAGGCTGGTGCCGCGCTTGCTGGAGCGCTATGGCCTGAGCACTCGCGTTCACTTCACCGGTCGGGTGACCACGCCCCAACTGGTGCGCCACTACTCCCGCGCGCAGATGAGCGTTTGCCCTTCGCTGTATGAGGGATTTGGCTTCCCTGCCGCCGAGGCCATGGCCTGCGGCCTGCCAGTGGTGAGCACCAGTGGCGGGGCACTGCCGGAGGTGGTGGAGGACGGCGTCACGGGCATTGTGGTGCCGCCCGCCGATTCCCGTGCCCTGGCCGAAGCCATGGACAAGCTCATGACAGATCCCGAGCTGCGGCGGCGAATGGGTCGGGCGGGCAGGCAGAGGGTGCTGGAGAACTTTAGCTGGCGAAAGGCTGCCCTGCGGACCGAGGCCGTTTACCAGCGGGTGCGCGATCCGAGCCTGTCTCCGGGGCCGGCGGCTCTAGCCGTGTCGTAACAAGAGCCCAGCCGATCCAGAAGGCCACCGAAAGAATGCCCAGACTGCCCGCCAGAAGAGGGATAGCTAGCGCCCAATAGTTGCGCCTGCGCACGCCCTCCAGCAGGGCGGCAGCGATAGCCAGGGTCGCGCCGCAGATGATCGCCCCGTAGAGGCGCGACCTGTCCGGCCTTGACCTTCGCCCTTCCTGCTCTGTCATAGCACCCTCGGAGCAGCAAGATGTTAGCAATTTCCGGGCCACGCCGCAAGGCGCCAACCCAACCCCTTGCTGTAGGAGTCAATGGGAGTCGTTTCATGAAGCGCTTACACAGATTCCAGAAGTTGCCGACGACTGACGAGCGGGACTAAAATGGGTTGCACAATGGAGGATGCTACCAGGTATCACAGCCAGGTCGATCTCTCCAACAAGAACACATCCCACGCTCAGTTGATCCGCCTCACCGGCCGCAACAAGAAGGTCCTCGAGGTCGGGCCAGCGACAGGATACATCACGGAAGTTCTCGTGCAGCGCGGCTGCAGGGTCACCTGCATCGAGAAGGATCCCACGGCCGCCGAGCTTGCCCAGCGCTTCTGTGAGCGGATGATCGTGGCCAACGTTGAAGAACTGGACTTTGAAGCAGCGTTCGGCGAGGAGCAGTTCGATGTTGTTCTGTTGGGAGATGTGCTGGAGCACCTAGTGGACCCGGGCGCTGTCCTCGCCAAAGCAGCAACGGTCCTGGCGCCGGGCGGCTACGTCGCCACCTCTGTCCCGAACGTCGCTCATGGCAGCGTTCGGCTCGCTCTCCTGCGCGGCGAGTTCCGCTATTCGGAGAGCGGCCTACTGGACCGCAGCCACCTTAGGTTCTTCACGCGGGAAACGCTGGCCGAGCTCTTTCGCGACGCCGGCTACGCGATAAAGCAATGGCGGGATGTCGAAGGCGATCCCTTTGACAATGAGATGGGGTTGCGGGAGCAGGACTATCCGGCCCAGCTCGCGCAATCCATCCGGAGCGATCAGGACGCCCTGACCTATCAGTTCGTGGTGAAAGCGCGTCCGTCCAAGGTGAGGTCCAAAGTGCAGTTGCCACAGCGGCCTGCAAACCAGGACCTAGCGACCCAGATCATCAGCGACCTCCGGCGCGTGGAGGAGAGAGCCCGCCAGCTGGACGTGGCCCTGACGGAGAGAGACGCAGCCCTGGCGGAGAGGAACGCGGCCCGCCAAGATGGCGAAGACCTGCGTCAGCGGCTGCAGATACGCGACGAAGAACTGGACAGCGTGCTGCGCCGTCTCAGCGATATGGAGAACTCTCTGGGATGGCGGCTCCTCAACCGCATTCGGCCAGTCCTGCGCAGGCTGGCGCCGCCAGGGAGCCGTCGCTATCGCATACTCGTGGGAATGGCGCGGAGGGCGTTGGCCGTGACGGGTGGCCCTCCCGTCTCCCAACGCCGGCAGCGGTAGGCAGCCAGGCCTTAGTGTCGGCCCGCCAGCCGGAGAAGGAGTGCCGTTGGCCCGGCTGAGGACACCCAGCAGAGTCATGACGGCCAAAGCGGGCCCCTGGCTGGCGGTAGCTCTATTCTTCTCTGTGGAGGCCAGCGTCCAGCCCACGCTTGCCCTCATCGTCGCTCGCTGCAACGGGCGCGCCACCGGCCGGCCCTGGTTGCCACCCCTGGTCGCCGCTGCTCTCAGGGAGCAAACGCATGCCCGGTGACTCACCACAACCCCAATCCGTTTACACACTTAAGGCACGTCTTCCCCGAGCGCAGAATCGATTGACATGGCGGGCGCCGGATGCCCTAATAAACATTGTTATGCACGGCATACTCTCCAGCGTAGGCGAGGTGCGACGGGCTGCATGGCGCCGGGCGTTGTCCAACTTCGCTGTGCGGCTATCTCCGCAGCACCCGCTGGTCGGCCTGGATGCGTTAGTCTTGGGTTTGCTGGCCGCCCTCTCTGCCTATATCACCTATCGGCTGTACGCCTTCACCTACGACGACGTCTACCTGGCCTTCACCTACGCGCGCAACTTGGTCGAGGGCCATGGGTTCGTCTTCAACGGCGAGGAGGTCCTCAGCACCCCTGCGCCCTTCTTCGTCCTCCTGTTGGCCCTGGGCGATATTGTGGTGCCCGACGTCAGCATTCCGGGCGCCGCCAGCCTCATCAATGGGGCTTCCCTCTTTGCTATGGCCGCCACTCTGTATCTGCTGGGCTGTCATCTATCGGGGCGGACCGTAGGGTTCGCCATCGCTGTCCTCTCCCTTTTCAATCCACTGATACTCCATTCTTTTGGCAGCGAGACCCCGTTTTTCCTGGCCCTGGTCCTGGGCGCCTTCTACACATACCTGACCGGTAGGACGTACCTGCCGGCCTTTCTGCTGGCGATGGCGGCTCTGTGCAGAACGGAGGCGGTCATCCCCGGCGTCATCATCCTGGCCCACCTCCTCTATACCAGACGCCGCGCCGCCTTACCTTTTGTGTCTGCTGGCCTTTTGTCAGTGGCGCCCTGGCTGGTCTTCTCAGGGATCTATTTCGGCTCTCCTCTCACCACCTCCTTCGCCGCCAAGCAGGCCCAGGTGAAAGCGGGAGCCGGCTTCGCACCCTTCCTGGAAGGGGCCAGGGATTGGGTCCCTAACATCATGCTAGATGGCGACGAAAGGTACCTTCTGGCGGCGCCCTTGGTGGGGCTGGGTCTCCTGGTGCTGGCCACTGGGGACCGTCGCTGGCTCCTGGTGCTGGCCTGGCCCCTGGCCCAGGCTCTCTTTTACACCCAGCTGGGGATCCACTTCTACTGGTGGTACGCCGCCGCGCCGGGCCTCGGCCTCAGCATCATCGCCGGCTTGGCCGTAGGAGTGATCCCCATGGCCTTGAAGATTGTCATTCCCTACGCCCGTGAGAAGGGGGGCAAATTGGCGGTGCTGCGCCTCGCACAGCCTCAAGAACGGGAAGCCTCTCTGCTGCTGCTGGTGTCCATCGCTGGAGCCATCCTGGTGGTGGGCACCGCCGTGGCCTTGACCTGGACGGGCCACCATCATCTGACCGGCTTCAAGGACCGGCAGGAAGGCATCAACGATCTCTACACTGCCACCGGCAAATGGCTGCGGGATAACACCCCTCCGGACGCCTCGCTGGCCTATGCGGAGATCGGCCAGATCTCCTTCTACTCCGACCGCCGGACTATCGACATCCTGGCAGTAGTGACCCCCTCGCAGGTAGACCACTTGGCCAAGGCCGATTATCTCTGGCCGTACCTGTGCTACGAACCGGACTACATCCTTTACAACCCCGTGCTTTCCATCTGGAACGGGCAGATCAAGACCGAGTCGTGGTTCAAGCACTCCTACCGAGAGGTGACAGCTGTCCGGGTCGCTACCTATCCCTTCCCTATGCATGTGTACGAAAAGCAGCCGACGGCTGCGATCCCGCTGCCGGTGGAGGAGGTTGACGTACACCAGACCAGGCTAGACTTGGGCTTTTCCCCCGGGCAGATTGGGGGCGGGAACGTCGTGGGCCAGACGTTCCGCTCAAGGCACGACGACCTCTCGGCGGTGGAGGTGATGTTCGGCAATGTGGGGCTGGGCAACGCGGCCACCATCGTCTTCCACCTTAAGGCGTCTCCGGTAGGCGAAGACCTGGTGCGGATGGAGGTGGCGGCGGCCGACCTGGAGCCCAATGCCTATTACGCCTTTCGCTTCCCTGCGATTGCCCAGGCCAAAGAGAAGGAGTTCTACTTCTACCTGGAGGCTGTTGAAGCAGCCCCGGGAAACGGCGTCACCGTCTTCGCTCAGTCCGGGAGCCCCTATTCCGACGGCAGCCTCTTTCAAAACCACGGGGCCAGCGAAGGCGACCTCGCCTTCAAGACGCGCTATCGGCTGCCCGATTCAGCCATCGACAGCGAGTGCCGGGCCGGCCGCCGGAGCGGATAGCGGCCGGCCTGTCCCGCATCCACCCGCCGGGTCAGGTCGTCCAGAGCGACAGCGGTCGACGCCCGCAGGCAGAGGTAAAGGCTTGCGGAGAAGACGCGTTCCTCGCCCCGTTGGAGGACGTGGAACACATAGTCTACAAGAATGAGTAGGAGAACCTGCTTGGCAGAGCGGCGCTAATCGCGCCGCGCATCGCGGCCAGAGTGCAAGGCGGTCAGATTCTGCCGAGAGTCCACGTAAGCAATACCGCCACCGTGAGGTGGCGGTGTCGTATCTGAAAGCTAGCGCCCCCGGCAGGACTCGAACCCACAACCGCCTGGTCCGAAGCCAGGCGCTCTATCCAATTGAGCTACGGGGGCACATTCGACCCGTTCATTGAGCCAACCCAAGCTACGGAGTGTTCAACAAGCCCTAGAGAGTTTATCATAGGGCTCGTGCGGCCTCAACCGTGCTTGCCGGCAGGCAAGCACGCCAGCTCACAACCGTTTGGGAGAGCCAACGTGGAGCAAGACGCCGAGGTCAAGATCAAGACGGTGGAGGAACTCCTGCGGGGCGAGGCCCTGGAGGACGCTCTCGAGCTGGTTGACTCTATCCACCCCGCCGACCAGGCCGAGCTCTTCTGGCTCCTGGAGGCAGAGCTGCGGGAGGCCTTTCTAGCCCTTCTTTCGGCAGAGGGCCTCGCTCACCTGCTGGAGTACCTGGACGCCGACCAGCAGGCTGTAGTGGTGGAAAAGATGCCGCGAGCGTCTCTGTCCCGCGTCCTGGACAGGATAGATAACGACGTGGCCGCCGACATCCTCCGCACGCTGCCTTCAGCGGAAGGCGCGCGCGTGCTCTCCACCATGAGCACGGCCTCTGAGGTGGCTCCCCTCCTGGCACATGCCGACGAGAGCGCCGGCGGCATCATGACCCGCGGCTTCGTGTCCCTCCACAGCCAGATGACCACCCAGGACGCGATTAAGTACCTGCGGCTGCGCAAGCCCAACGTGGAGGAAGCCTACTACCTGTACGTCCTGGATGCCTCCAATCGCCTGGAGGGCGTGCTGAGCCTGCGCGAGTTGGTGGTAGCTCCTGCCGCAACCCCCATCCACCAAGTCATGAGCCGAGACGTGATCGCCGTTGGGCCGGAGACGGATCAAGAGGAAGTAGCTCGTGTGGTCCAGCGCTATCGTCTGCGCGCCCTACCAGTGGTGGACGAAGAGCGCCATCTGCTAGGCATCACCACCATGGACGACGCCATGGCCGTCGCCTCCGAGGAGGCCACCGAGGACATGTATGGCATCGTCGGCCTGCCCGCCGAAGAGAGCGGCTATGACCCCGTCAATGTCTCGGCCCGCAGACGGTTGCCCTGGCTGGCAGTGAACCTTGCCCTGGTCTTCGTAGCCGCTGGCGTCGTCAGTCGCTTTATAGACACTATCGAACAGATAGCGGCCCTGGCCGTGTTCATGCCCATCGTGGCCGCCCAAGGGGGCAATGCCGGCATTCAAACCATTACCCTGGTGGTACGCGAGATCGCCCTGGGGGAGGTCGAGCTCAAAGACGCCAGACGCGTCCTGATCAAAGAGGTGTCCGTGGGCTTGCTGGAGGGCATGGCACTGGGGCTATTCGTCGGCCTGATAGCCTGGGTATGGTGGGATAACGCCTGGCTCGGCTTGGTCGTCGGTGTGGCTATACTGCTAAACCTGGTGGTGGCCGGCTTCTGGGGGGCGCTAATACCGCTGGGCCTGCGCTGGCTGCGCCTCGATCCTGCTGTCGCCTCGGGGGTCTTCCTGACCGGCTTTACCGATGTCCTGGGCTTCCTTTTCCTGCTGGGCCTGGCGACCCTTCTGCTCTCCCAGTTGACCTAGCTATTGAGGAGCGGTGAGAGAGAGCGATGGTCACGTGTTGCCCGTTCTCCCGCACGGTGGTGATAGCTACCGTGCCCCATTCCCCACCGCCATCCACCCGGGCGAACGTAATGACCGTCGTCTCCATCTCTGGGATATCTTGGACATTGTCCACCTGCCAGGGATCCTTGTCCAGTTCACTCTCATAGAAAGCCCGCACCTGGTCAGGGCTGTCGCTGGACCGCCATTCCGCCAGGAACCCGCCTCCCTCCGGAGCAACGGTGGTCACCTCGACGGTGGCCTTGGCGTAGACAGGGAAGTCCCGAGGGAAGCCCTCTGGCAGCTCGACGCCGCTAGGCCCTTCCTCCTCGCCGCCACCACAGGCAGCGGCCAGCGCAAGAGCCGCAACAAGGCAAAGGGCGATAACCACACTTGCCCGACTCATCTCATCACCACCAGTCTTCCACAAAGAGCACCGCAGTCGACGGCGCCTTCAGGTTAGCAGGTCGATGGACAGCAGGCAAGAAATTGGGGTGGACGGAGGGATTTGAACCCTCGATCTCCAGGGCCACAACCTGGCGCGTTAACCGCTACGCTACGCCCACCACTAAGAGGTCAGAGGGAAAGCTGACATCGTCGCAACGCCAGCGTCTGGAGTATATCACGTTTGCCCAGATACGGTCAAGGAAAGCCAAGCTGCTATGACGCATGCTAGGGTGGGGAAGGGGTCGAGACAATTGGGGCGCGATGACGCACGATGAGCGCGAATTCTAGGCCCTCGCTCCCGTCACTCCTGTCTTCACCACTTCGTAGATCCTGCCGATGCTCACAAGGGTGCAGGCACTCCGCTTGCCACAGCTGGCACACATAGGAGGGGGTTCTCCCGCTTCTACCTGTCGCAGGCGCCCCTTGCGCACCAGGGTCTCGATCATGCCGTCCAAGGCGCTGCGCTGCACATCCAGGCGCTGGCTCAGCTCGTTCAGATCAATGGCCCCGCCGGCTCCCTCTAGCTCCTTGATGATCCGCGAAAGCATCCCTCACACCGCTCCAATGCTAGCCAAGGCCCAACAGCCCGGCACCCTGGTAGACCACAAAGGCAGCGACCCAGGCCACGGTCGTATAGAAAACGGCAGCGAATCCCGCCCATCTCCAGCCGAACTCGTGGCCAAATGCCGCCAGGGCTGCCACGCAGGGTACGTAGAGAAGAACGAAGATGAGGAAAGCAACGGCAGCTCGCTCGCTGAAGACGGGTTTCAGGGCAGACTGTAACTCGGTCTCCTCCTCTGGTGCCGTCTCGAAGGCACCGGGCACCAGGGCTGGTATGTTCTTGACCGAATCACGTACCGCCCTGGCGCCGCCCTCGAAGATGTCTCCCACCTCCTGCGGCGTGGAAGGGAATTCTTCCTCCTCCTCGCCGTCCTCCGCGCCACCGACGTAGATCTCGCTCATGGTGCTCACCACCACCTCTTTGGCGACGAAGCCGGTGACCAGAGCTCCCGAGGCCTCCCAATCGCCGAAACCGATCGGCTCGAATACATGGCCGATGGTAGAGCCGGCATGGCCGAACCAGCTATCCCGCTGGTCATCCACACCCCAGGGCATGTTGAGCAGGAACCAGATGACGACAGCGGCGGCAAAGATATAGACGCCCGCCTTGCGGACGAAAGCGCTGCTTCGCTCCCACATGTGGGTGGCGAGCCCTCTGAGGGTGGGCAACCGATACGGCGGCAACTCCATGACAAAGGGCGCCGTCGGCTTGCCCCGGAAGAGTGTGTACCTGAACACAATGCCTGTCAGAATGGCCATGGCGATGCCGACAAGGTACATCGAGATGAGAACGATGTCCTGGTGGGTGGCAAACAGGGCGGCGGCGAACAGGACGTAGACCGGCAGGCGGGCTCCGCAGGACATGAAGGGGCACAGTAGCGCTGTCAGGAGACGGTCTCTGCGGCTCTCCAGGGTGCGGGTGGCGTAGATGGCGGGCACGGTGCAGCCAAAACCAATCAGCATGGGGATAAAGGACTTGCCGTGCAACCCCAGGCGATGCATCACCCGGTCCATGACAAAGGCCGCCCGCGCCAGGTATCCGCTGTCCTCCAGCAGCGCGATGAAGAAGTACAGGAATAATAGCAGCGGTATGAACACCATGACGCCGCCCACGCCGGCGATTATCCCGTCGAGGGCCAGGGCCACCAGCCAGTCGGGTGAATTGACAAGGTTGAGAAAGCGCTCCGTCCAGTGGGAAAACGGTCCGGTGATGACCTCGTCGAACCAGTCCATGTACGGCCCAGCGATATCAGTAACCAGCTTGAACATCACCCACATCACCGCCACGAAGATGGGGATGCCCAGGAGACGGTGGGTAACCACGGCGTCTATTCTGTCGGACAGGATGCGACGAGTTACTGCTGGCCGCTCCATCACCTCCTTGAGCAAGCCGCTGATGAAACCGTACCTGCGGTCGGCAATGATCGTATCCGCATCTTCGCCGTAGATGCTGCGCAGGTGAGCCACGCTCTTCTCGGCCGCTTGCAGAAGCTTGGCGCCGCCGCGGGCGGCGGTCACCCTCTCACGGATGTCTGCGTCCTCTTCGAGGAGCTTTATCGCCAGCCAGCGGGGTGGGTAGTGGTCCACACGGATAGTCTCCGCCTCGATGAGGTCGTAGAGCTTAGCGATCTCTGTCTCTACCTCGCGGCCGTAGTCCACCAGCGGCTGCCCCTTGCGGGGGTAGGCCATGTCGTGGGTTGTCACTGCAGCGATGTCTTTCTAGGAGGGCCGAGCACCCTCTGTCTTTGGCTGCGGCTGCCTATCTTCTTGGCTCAGACCCGGCCGCCTGAATGATCTTCTCTTTGAGATCCTCTATGCCCTGGCCTCGACTGCCGACCGTAGGCACCACCGGGATCCCGCCCAGACCCTCGGACAGCTTGGCGACGTCGATCTTGTAACCACGGGCGTCGGCCATGTCGCTCATGTTGAGGGCGATCACCAGATGGGCGCCCAGCTCCATGACCTGCACCGCCAGATAGAGGTTGCGCTCCAGGTTGGCGGCATCCACCACGTCCACCACCACCTGCGGCCGCTCATCGACTATGTAGTCGCGGGCGATGACCTCCTCCAGGGAGTAGGCAGTGAGGCTGTAGGTCCCGGGCAGATCCACCACCTTGATGTCGCGCCCATCATGGCGCCAGATGCCCTCCTTCTTCTCTACCGTCTTTCCGGGCCAGTTACCCACGTGCTGGCGGCCGCCCGTGAGGCTGTTAAAGATGGTGCTCTTGCCGGAGTTGGGATTGCCAGCCAGGGCGATAGTGAATTCTTCGGCCATATTTATCGTCTCCGGCCTAGATGGGCTCTACCATGATCTTGTGAGCCATGCCCCGTCCCAGGGCCAGGCGTGAATCGCGCACGGCCACGACCAGCGGCCCCGACGGGCCCGTCTGAACCACCCACACCTTTTCGCCCAGCGTCAGTCCCATGTCGGCCAACCGGCGCCGTACGCCCCATCCTCCCTGAATCGCCACCAGGCGCACTTCCTCTCCGGGACTCACCATCGAAAGAGGTATCAAGGCATTCACACCTTCTCTACCAGGATCTCCCCGGCCTCTTCCTTGCGCAGGGAGAGATGGTAGCCCCTGATCAAGAGGTCCACCGGGTCACCTAGGGGAGCTACCCTCACTACCTCGACCTCGGTGCCTGGCACCACACCCATGTCCAGGATGCGGCGGCGAACAGGCCCATCGCCGCCTACTTTGACGATGGTGCCTCTCTCCTTGGGCTTGAGTTGGCTCAGGGGTACCATTCCATTACCTCCGGGTCTGATCTCCTCCCGCCCCGTTCTTCTCCACCGGTTTCACCATCACATTCCTGGCCAGGTCCGCCGCCAACTCCACCGGCCGCCCGTCCACTCGCACCTGCACCGAGCCATCTCTGGCGCTTGCGCCCTCGGTGTCCAGTATGCAACCAGGGCTGATGTCCAAGCGGGCAAGGCGGTGAAGAAAGTCTGCGGTCTCCTCGCGGATGCGCACCACGCGGGCCGACCCGGGAGCGGGAAACTCGCTCAGAGGCGTCGCCTCCTCCTCGCTGACTCGACCCTCCCTGCCAGGGATGGCGTGGCCATGGGGGCAGGCCTCCAGGTCATCCATTAGCTCCGCCAGACGCTCCTCCAGGGCCGGGGAGGTGGCGTGCTCTAGCTCGCAAGCCTCGTCGTGGACCTCCTCCCAGGAGAAGCCCAGAAAGCGGATCAGGAAGTTCTCCCAAAGGCGATGACGGCGAATGAGGGAGGTGGCCAGACGCTCTCCCTCCTTGGTCAGCCGTACCGGCCCGCGCGCCTTGTGGGAGACGAGGCCCTTGGCTGACAGGCGCTGGAGCATCTCCGTCACCGAAGGCTGGGATACGTCCAGCCGACGCGCAATAGAGGAGGTGGTAGCTTCCTCCCCCCCCTCGCTCAACTCAGCCACGGCCTTCAAGTACATCTGCGCGCGTTCGTCGATCATTAGGTTCCCCTACCAGTATAACATAGGCTAGCCTAAGTCATCCACCTCAATTATACCAATTGTGGATTTTGTGTCAAACGCCTTGGCGAGTTCTTGGGGAGAATTACTTCCGCACTATGAAGCCCCGGCCGGAGCGCACATGCCCTCGGCCTGGTGTTAGACGCCGTCTCGGCCGTATCTGAATGCGCTGGCTCTAGTACTTTACCGCCTTGCCGTATTTTTCCCGCAGCACCCTCTTCAGAACCTTCATCGCCGGATTGCGGGGGAGGGCATCGATGAAATCGACCGACCTGGGCTTCTTGTAGCTGGCCAGGCGATCCTTGCAGAACTCGATGACCTCCTCCTCGGTCAGGCTTTCCCCCGGCTTGGTAACCACAACGGCCTTGACGCTCTCGCCCCACTGCTCATCGTGAACGCCGATGACTGCCGCCTCCAGGATCTTCGGGTGCTTGAAGAGGACCTCCTCGATCTCCGCCGGATAGATATTCTCCCCGCCGCTGACGATCATGTCCGTCTTGCGGTCCACAACGTAGAAGAAGCCTTCCTCATCCTGGCGAACGGCGTCGCCTGAGTGGAACCAACCGTTCCTGAAGGCGGCGGCCGTCGCCTCCGGGTCATTGTAGTACTCTTTCATGATGGCGGGGCTGCGATAGATGGCTTCGCCCACCTCGCCCACTGGCACATCCCTGTCCTCCTCGTCCACCACCCGGATCTCGACGAAGGGAAGGCCTCTGCCCACCGAGGCCACCTTTTGCGCCGCGTCCGAATGCCTCAGGATGGAGACCAGCGCATTCGTCTCCGTTTGGCCAAAGCAGTCGAAGATCCTCACCTGCGGGAAGGCTTCCATGATCCGTTTTCGCAGCTCGGTGGGCAGGAGAGCCGCTCCTGAGAACCAAGCCTTCAGGGAACTGGTGTCGTACTTGTCCAGGTCGGGCATCTGCAGCAGGAAGTTGGCCATGGCAGGAATCAGGAGGACCGAGTTGCACTTCTCCCGTTCGAGTAGCTGCAGGACTTCTACCGGATTGAACACCTCGGTGGGCAAGATGACTGTGGCTGTAAGAAGGAGGTTGGCCAGGCAGATACCAAAGGAGGCTATATGAAAGATGGGAGGGACAGCGCAAGCTCGCCAGAGCGACATGTCACCGATGTCGGGTTCACGGCTGACCTCGAGGGCGGCCATCGTCCAGATCATGGCCTGACCCTTATGGGTAAGGACGGCGCCCTTGGGCCTGCCGGTGGTTCCGGCGGTGTACATGATGAAGACGGGGTCGTCCTCCTCCACCAGGACGAGCGGTTCATCGTCGGGATACTTCTGGAGAAGGGTTTCGAAATGAAGCATCCCCTCCACCGGCTTCTCGGTCACCGAGATGTACTGTCTAACCTGGGGTAGGTCCTTCTGAATCCCCCTGATGGCGTCGACAAAGGTCTCTCCCAGGATGAAGGCAACGGCATTGGCATTGTTGACGATATACTTGATCTCCTCAGGGTGGAGACGGAAGTTCACGGGAACGGCTATTGCGCCCATTTTGGCCAGGGCGAAGTAGGCCTCCAGATACTGGTTGCAGTTGAAGAGAAGGACGGCGACCTTCTCCCCTTTCTTGATTCCCATATCCATGAGGGCGTGAGCCAGGCGATTGATGCGGGCGTTAAACTCGCGATAGGTCAGGCGTGTATCGCCGTAGACAACGGCCTCTCTGTCGGGAAACTTGCGGGCGTTACGGGCGATCAACTCTCCCAGAATGATCCTTCTGCCCAGTGCTTCCTCGATCGCTTGCTTCGATTCCATGGACCTCCCTCTCCCGAGACCCCCAGCGAAAAAAGCCCCGACTGTTCAGCCTGCCAGCAGTTTCCCTCTTCGCGGAGAATGAGCCACTGGTGCCCCCGGCGGGACTCGAACCTGCAACCAACTGCTTAGAAGTACGAAACTCGCCCGCCCCGCAGGAACCGCCCGTTCCGTATTCAGTTGATGTCGCCCTTACGCCCTCAGGCTGATGCTCAGCTTTTCTGGCCTCCTGAGCATCTGCCTTTTCACCGCTACAACAGCAGCGTGGCCGGGTTTATGGCCCAGCCGCCAGTAGTCTATACCATGGCCCTGTCAGTGGCAAGATCGTGGCTTATGTCGTCAAGCACTGGCCGCCGGCTTCTAATATTACGGCGCCACCGGCTCAGTTCAAGGAAGCTGTGATAGACGTTAAGGCCCCGCTCAGGTCTGGCGGGGCGCTTGCAGAACGGCCCGCAGCACGTGGCCGATGACACCCACCGCCGGGACAGTTGCCGACTGCTATTCGCCTGGCCGCCCTTCGCCGTAGAAGTCCTTGAGCCCTTGGGCGAGCTCGCTTAACCGCTCATCCATTAGGTAGTTGACGCTGCCTTCGGGATAGGAACCGTCGGGCCTCCTCTCGCCGGCCACCACACCGGTGAGAATCTCTATCCCTTCGTCCACGGTCCTGACGGTATAGATGTGGAACTGGCCCTGCGTCACGGCGTCCACCACATCCTCTCTGAGCATCAAGTTGCGCACGTTCTGGTGGGGGATGATGACTCCCTGGTGGCCAGTCAGCCCTTTGGCCTTGCAAACGTCCAAGAACCCCTCGATCTTCTGGTTCACCCCGCCAATAGGCTGCACCTCCCCTTTCTGGTTCACGGAGCCGGTGACAGCGATGCCTTGTTTTACGGGCAGGCCCGAGAGACTGGAGATGATAGCGTAGAGCTCAGTGGAGGATGCGCTGTCCCCCTCCACCCCCTCGTAGGACTGCTCGAAGCAGAGGCTGGCCGATAGGGAGAGGGGCTTGTTCTGGGCATACTTATAGCCCAGATAGCCGCCGAGGATTAGGACGCCCTTATCGTGGATGCGGCCACTGAGCTGGGACTCCCGCTCGATGTTGATGACGCCGCGGCGGCCCATGAAGGTCTTGGCGGTGATCCGGGACGGCTTGCCGAAGCTGAAGTCCCCCAGATCATAGACCGCGAGGCCATTGACCTGGCCCACTACCTCGCCATCCACATCCATCATCAGGGTACCCTGGCCGATGAGCTCGCGGATGCGCTCCTCCATCAGCTTAGAACGGTACAGCTTCTGCTCGATGGCCTTCTGGACATGCTGGGCACCCACGATGGCGGCGCCATCCTGGCGGGCCCAGTGATCGGCCTCGACCAAGAGGTCCCGCAGCTGGCCGAAGCGGGAGGAGAGTTTGTGCTGGTCGGCCACCAGCCGTGCCCCGTACTCGGATACCTTAGCCACGCCTCCGTCATTGAAGTGGAGCAGGCCCTCGTTTAGGCAACAGCCGCAGATGAAGCCGGCGTAGGCCTCCAGGTTCTCTTGGGTGAGTTCGATCTGGAAGTCGAAGTCGGCCTTGACCTTGAACAGCTCCCAGAAGTCCTCGTCGTACTGAGCCAGGAGACGATAGAGGAGGTCGTCACCGGTAACGATGACCTTCTCTTGCACGGGGATAGTCTGGGGCCTTAGACCGTGGGGAGCCAGAAAGCCGAATTGTTCGAAGGGCTCTTCCAGCCTCGCCTCTTTGGTCTTTATCACCCGCTTCAACGCCTCCCACACACCCGGATTCAGCAGCAGATCGCGGATATTGAGAACTAGGTAGCCCCCGTTGGCCAGGTGCACCGCTCCAGGCTTAAGCATAGTATGGTCGCTGACGTACGCGCCCATGATGGCGCGGCGCTCAACCTTGCCGAACAGGTTGCCCCAGGTGGGGTTGGGCTCGATGACGACCGGGGGGCCCTCGGCGCCGCTGTTGTCCACGAAGACGTTGACCTGAAAAGCCAGTGCTGGGTCCCTCTCCTGAGATGGTTGGTACAAGGGAGTGGCGGTGGGTTCTTCCTTCTCTTGGAAAAGGCCGATATTGTCCAGCGTGAAGTCGCGCAGGCTCTCCAGGTAGTGCGTCGCATCGGGGAAGTCCCGGTATTCGGCCAGAAGTTCTTGGAAGGGGCGGCCCAGGGCAACTTCGGCCGCCCGGCGCTCCAAGGCTCTTATCTTCTGCACTGCCTCCTTCTGCAAGGCCCCTAGCTGCTTCATGGTCTCTCCCACCCGCCGCATAAGGTCCGCCTGCTTCTCCTCGATGCGCCGCCTCGTCTCCTGGGGCAACGCCGCAAACTCTTCAGGGGTCATAGCCCGCTCTTCCGCCAGGGGGATCAGGTTCACGCCTACGGCCGAGACCTGGATCAGGAAGCCAACCGCCCTCGCCTCCGCCTCGAGGCTCTGCAAGAGCTCTCGATGGGCGGCCTGGCCCTCCTCCACGAGAGCTTGGTGTTGCTTTTGATATCCCTCGCTGCCCAAGGCCCTACCGATTTCGGCCCTTATAGTATCTAGGAGTTCCTGCACCTGGTCCCGCAAGATCTTGCCCTTGCCAGCCGGGAGACGCACGACCTGGGGACTGCCGGGATCCGCCAGGTTGTAGACGTAGCACCAATCGTCGGGGTAGTAGCCCGCTGTCCGCTGCTTCCGCGTCTCCACGGCCCTTTGCACATAGGACTTGATGACTGAGGCCTTGCCAGTGCCAGTGAGGCCCGTCACGAAGATGTTGTAGCCCGGCCGGTCCACCGCCAAGCCGAACTCGAGGGAGCTGACGGCCCTGTCCTGGCCTATGAAATCTTGCAAAGGGACTAGTTCTTCGGTGCATTCAAAGCTAAACCGAGCGGGATCGCACTGCCAGCGCAGCCGCTCCACTGGGACACGATATCTATCGACACTGCTCATGACTATCCCTCCCCGGTACCAGATCCCCTTGCCGCCAGGCGAAAACTACCGTTGAGGCAGGCAGGTTGTCAAGGCCTGCGACTTGTTCGGTGCCGCAGACCTAGGCAGGCGAGCTAAGGTGAGCACACTGCCCTCGAAGCTGCATAGCATAGCGAGACGCGGCAACCGTTGGTGGGGGTGGGGTGGCCTGCGCATCGCCTTGCCAACCCTCGCGCCTGCGAGCAGTATCGGGGCGTAGGGCACAAGAGGTAGGCAGCAAAACAGGGGAGTTGGTACCCCCGGCAGGACTCGAACCTGCAACCAACTGCTTAGAAGGCAGCCGCTCTGTCCGTTTGAGCTACGGGGGCACCGGCTTACCGCTAGGCAAGCCCCCCTCAATGTAGCAAGCGCCTCTTGTCATCGTCAACTTGCACGACGTTGACCAGGTCTACCGCCTAGGCCCCCCGATAGACCGTCTTCACCTTGTACAGAGGGACCAGACCCCTTCCCACAAGGGTCACGCCCACGATCTCCAGGCCATCGAGGTCGGCAGAGGTAGTAACGTGCTTCTGAATCAGGCGGCCCAAGGGCTGAGCACTGACCACCGCCAGCACAGCCGCCGCAAGAACGTTGGGCAAGCGTTCGAATCGCCGCCGATTTCCCACAGCCAGCAGAGAAGCCAGCCCGGCCAGGATGCCAGCCACCGCCAGGTTGGTGCCGCAAAGAGGCGATACGGCCAGATGCGATTCGCCTTGCTTAAGACGAGCCAGCCCCTCGGCGGCGCACTCGCCGATCTTCTCGGCCGGGATGTCGCCGTAAATGTAGAAGCCGTCGAGGGAAGCCCGTCCCACCAGCCGTATGTGCTGTCCCACCCTTCCCAGCAGAATCGATACGGTGGCATGCTCCAGGGCATGATTACGACGGACAGCAGCGATCATCCTGACCAGCATCTGAACCCTCCGTGCCCCAGTATACCAGACGCCCCCGGGCATCCCCTAGCTCTTGGTGATGCCCGGCACGAAGGACTGGGCGCGAACACTGACGGTCACCATGATGGTCTTGAGGCTGCCCCCGGTGTAGGGCGCCTCCACTACTATGGTGCCCACGTATTTGCCCTTGGGCATGCCTGCCAGGTTAGCCTGAATGGTCAGGGTAGATGTGTCTCCCCCCAAATCCCCACCCAAGGCCAGCCCCTGTTTCGCCGATAGCTGGAGCCACGAAGCCGAAGGCGTCGCTATCCAGACCAGGAGGCCGGTACGAGCGTTGGAGATCGTCACCTCGGCGGACTGGCTCAGGCCCTCAGGGCGAGCAGTCAACTCGAGGTTAAGAGTGCTCACCTCCAGCACAGGCGCCCCCACTACCGTTGAGCGGTCACCGTCCACCTCCGTCGGGTCCACATGGGAGTCGGCGGGTCGCGGCATGTCCATGTCGTCGTAGCAGTAGTTGGAAGAATCGCAGGCGAAGTTCTCCAGCTTCAGGGCCTCGGCGAAATCCTTGAGGGACAGATCGGGCAGGCTGACCTCCAGCGCCTGCCAGAGGGGGCCGCCCTCCGGCTCGGGAGGATGAGCTATGCAGCCCAAGACAAGCTCCTGATAAGGATACTGGGAGCGGTCGTGGCCGAAGCCGTCGTCGAAGGGACCACAGCTATAGGGGGTGCGCGGCCAGGCGGGAAAGCGAGGGTTGAGGGGGTGGTTCACAAAGACGAAGCCATTGTAGCCCCAGATAGCGTAGTACCAGTCCTCGATGACCTGGGGGTTGCGGTCGGCCACAATGGGGCGAAACTCGGTGGCCAGGTTCCATTTGTCGACCAGGATGCGTGTGCCGCGGGCGATGTTGTAAGCGAAATGGGCGGCCACCATAAGCTGCTCCCGCGTCGGTTCGCCGGTGGTGTTCTGCATGCCCGTGGTGACCTGCATGATGCCATAGCCGCAGTCGCGGGAGATGAGAGCCGGGCCGATGCCCCCGTAAGGGACGGAGAAGGCCGCCTGGGACCACGTGCTCTCGATCCAGCCGATAGCCTTGAGGATAGTAGGGGGAATGTATGGCTCGGTAAGGCCGGGGCCGATGGGCGGGAAGGGCGTCGGCGAAGAGATAGGAGAGGGACTGGCTGAAGGCGTGGGGCTGAGGGTGGGGGTCGGGGTCGGCGTCGGCGTGGGGCTGAAGGTGGGGGTAGGAGTGCGCCTCCGCGGACGTTCGCGCGTAGCGGCGGCCATCTCCATCAACGCTGGCGAGTCTGCGCCCGTGACGGCGCCCATCTCCGTCGGCGTCTCCGTCGGCGTCTCCGTCGGCGTCTCCGGAGAGCCGGGCTGCCGCGGGCCTGTCTCCAGAGGAGGCAGGCCAAAGTAGAGGTCGCCGGGGAAGAGGCCATCGACAGCCGCCAGCTCGAAGGTCTGATTATAGACGGCACGATAGTCCTCAGCGTCATAGGAGATGACATCGAACGGCCCCATGGGACTCCCCGTGGCAGCGCACAGGTCGAAGTCGCCCGCCCGCGCTGGCGGCGACAGGCCGTCAGCCTGTAGCAGAAAAGCCAGGCTCAAGGACAAGAGGACAACTATGAGACGTAGCCTACTCGGAATCACCGGCCACCCAACCAATGAATTCCAGGTTGCCTTTATCGCCCACTGTCCGCCGCTCCTCACCCAACTCGATGATCACAAGATGCTCCCGGCCGGGTTGAGCGGCCGAACTCCCCTCGAACGAGCGTACAGCCAGATGGTCGCCCTCGGGCGCCCAGCCCGCCGGCACGTCAAAGCCTTGATCGGGCCCGGGGGTGACCTCCTCCAGTTCTCTTTCAGCCAGGGAGACAAGCGCCACCGCACTCTCGCCATCGGCAGGCGTCCGCCCCACGGTGATGCGCTCCCCATCCGGGTGCCACACGGGGTTGAAATGGTCGCCGGCCTCCAGCGCCTCCGAGAAATCGGTCAGGGGTTGCGGCTCTGCCCCCTCAACAAGCTCGACTACAAAGGCGCGGGGGGCTATCCGACTGTCGGTGGGCTGCTGGGCCAGAAAGGTAACGCGGGAGCCATCGGGGGAGAGATGCCAGTCGCGGGCCGACTCGTCGCTAGCCTGAACCAGCAATCGAGGACTGCCCCCTGCCGCAGCCACAGCCCCGAAGTGAGTGCCGCTGAGGAGGATCTGAGCGAAGTAGAGGGAGCTGCCATCGGGAGAATACCCTATGGGGAACAGCCCCAGCACATCATCGGCTTGCATCAGGAGCGTCTCGCTGCCGTCGCTCACGTCGACCTTCAGCAGGGAAACAGCCTGGCCGATCTGGGCCTGCGGCCCGTTTCGGCACACGACGATGGACCCTCCATCCGGCGACCAAACGGGCTTGATGGCCCCATCGAGATCGCTGGCCAATAGCTCTGTCTTGCCGCTATCAGTGTCCAGCAGCCAGGCCTGGGCATCCAGCGCCAGGTCTCCGCCAGCCGCGGGCAGCGCCAGATAGGCGATCTGCTTGCCGTCGGGGGAAAGGCTGGCCGATATGCCCACGTTGGAGGCGTGCTCCACCTCAGCCACCTTCGCCCGCCTTTGGGGCTCGGCGGCCGACGCCAGCCACACGGTGTCGACCTCGCTGCCGAACTCCTTGTACAGTAGCCGCAGCCCTTCCGCGGGCACGCCTGTGGCCGTCGGCGTGCCGACCTCAGTGGGCGTGGGGCTGACCTCCCCATCCCCATCGCAGCCGACGGCAATCGCCGCCAGGATAACCAACGCCAAGAAGGCAAACAAACTTCGCACGACCCTTACTCCTCACTCCCTGACACCGAGGGCTCAGCCTCCGCCTCCGCCAGAACAGTGCGCACCCGCCGATATATGTACCAGACCACCAGTGCTGTCAGGACTATCAGGATCGGTATGTCCGCTGGACGCATCCACTCCCTGATCCGCTCCCAGTTCTCGCCCAGGACGAAGCCCGCCCAGGCCAGACCCAGCGACCAGGGGAAGGACCCGACGAAGGTCAGGATGATAAACCGCCAGAGGTTCATGCGGGCGATCCCCGCCGGCAAGCTGATAAAGGTCCGCACTACCGGCAGCACCCGCGAGATGAACACCGCCCGAGCGCCGTAGCGGGCGAACCAGTGCTCGGCCTGCTCCACCTCGTGGCGGGAGATGAGCACGAAGCGCCCGTAGCGCAAAAGGAAGGGCCGGCCGCCCCAGGCCCCCACGGCGTAGGCGATCAGAGAGCCGATCAGGTTGCCCAGGGCGCCGCAAAAAGCAGCGAGGAACAGCCACTCCACCCCCAGCCCGCGGTCGTCCACCAGGAACCAGCCGGCCAGGGGCATGATGATCTCGCTGGGGAGAGGGATGCACGCGCTCTCGATGGCCATCAGGGCGATGACCCCTGGC